>PDWI01000205.1_pt1 | contig 89889 bp, 86 predicted proteins | sample 1430891 | NCBI WGS metagenome assembly PDWI01 (sample SAMN01162508, study PRJNA174530) | Oral metagenome, whole genome shotgun sequencing project. | biome: Marine environment; feature: Marine mammal; material: Swab sample of the gingival sulcus; isolation source: swab sample of gingival sulcus... | reverse complement strand
GCCTACAGCAAATACTTTGGCCGATTATACCGCGCTGCTGCCGTGGAACGTAACCCTTGAGAAAGACTCCTGCAAGGTGTAGGTCGTTTGGCGCTTACTCTCCTATTGGCGAGGTCCGATTGATTCCATCCACCAGTCGCAAGTTTTCCCTGAGTGTCGACACTTTCAGATCCACAGGGGTGAATTATGACCCACGAGATAATGGTGGCTATTTGCTGACTGGCGATCACGGCGCTATTCATCTGGGGGCAACTATTTTCTGGCGTGTGCGGGATCCTATTACTTATGCCTTTCTTGCTGACCCAATGGAAAAGCGCCAATTGCGGGATATTGGTTCCTTACCAAGAGTAGAGCAGGCGATCAGACGTGCATTTCAACGTGCCGCTATCCATACTTGCGCCAAGGAAGATCTTAAGACCATTCGCATTACCGGCAAGGATCATATTCGTCAACTGATTGAGGCCAATATGAATGATCTGTTAAGCAGTTCTGGAAGCATGCCATTTGCTGTGGCCATTGATACTGTGGAGTTCAACACGAACTTGCCTGCTGGCGCGCAGAATGCTTTCGACCGAGCTCAGCGTGCCCAGAGCCAAGCCGATCAACTCATTGCCGAAGCAGAAGGTAGGCGTGCAAACACCATTGCTACGGCTCAGCAAGATGCCGCCCAGATCATCGGGTCAGCGAAAGCAGCCGCCAACGAGTTGATCAGTCAGGCGATTGTCCGTACCAAGCCGATTACCGCTTTGTCCAAAGCCAATAGCAGTGATCGCAAAACCGTACTGTATCGCTTGTGGCGTGACAGTATTGATCGTCTCTTTAATAAAGCAGACTCAACCATGATTGTACCCGATCACGATAACCTGCGTGTCATTTTACCAACTACAACTTCTTCGTCCTCGAAATCCGCAGTGGAAGCACAACCATGAGCCATCATGAAAATGCAGGCGCTGGCGCCGTGATCAGTCAGAAAGAAAAATGGTCACTGGGGGGCCGTCTTGTTTTAGCCGCTGTTGCCGGTTGGTTCTTAATAATAAGCTGGGCAATTCGTTGGTGGTTCCCTCCCCAGCAAGATCTCGGACTGCTCTGCGTGGGGCTTTCATCTATTTTGATCAGTATACCGCTCTTTTATAATGCCTGGCAAGGCTTGTTCAGCAATGACATTAATGGATTGGCCGATCAGCTTGTCATTACAGCTATCGTCGCAGCATGGGTTACAGGTCATCTGGATGCGGCAGCTTTAGTACCACTGGTCATGGTCGCCGGTCATATCCTGGAAGAGCGTAGTCTTTTTGGAACCCGCGAAGCCATCGCTGCGCTTGGTACCTTGACCGAAACAACTGCCAGACGACAAGTCGGATCAGATTGGGAGACCGTGTATGCGGCAGAGCTCAATAAAAATGACATTATCGAATTACGTCCTGGCGACTTTGTCCCGGCTGATGTGATTGTCCTCACCGGCCAGTCGGCTGTCGATACATCGGCTATCACGGGAGAATCTATTCCTTTGGATGTGGGGGTTAATGATACCGTTTCTGCCGGCTCTATCAATATGGAAGGGTTGATCACAGCAAAGATCCTGGGGACCGGTAACGAAACTACGCTCGGACGCGTGGTTCAATTGATGCAGGAAGCAGAAAACAGTAAACCCCCTGTCGTGCGCATGCTGGAGAGATACGCAGGCTATTACATGCCTGTTGTTTTAATGGTTTCTTTCATGGTCTTTTTCGTCAGCGGCTCCATGACCAGCATGATGGCCGTTTTGGTCGCAGCTTGTCCGTCTGCATTGGCCCTGGCATCACCTGCAACTGCTGTCGCGGCAATTGCTGTTGCCACCCGGTTTGGCGTATTGATCAAGTCTACGGCGTTCATGGAAGAGCTCACCCGATGCGACACAGTTATATTCGATAAAACTGGCACTGTCACCGAAGGCGCTTTGCGCGTCGTTGATTTCATCTGTGCTGATAATGTCGACGTGGAGCAGGTGAAATCTCATGCTGCTGCCATGGCCGGTGCATCAACGCATCCTGCATCACGTGCTGTGGCCATGCTGAAGTCCGATACGCCACCTGTTCTTGAAGAAGCCAATGAGCTCGCCGGACGTGGCGTGGAAGCGATTATTGAGGGTAAACGCTATCGCCTCGGTCGCGCAGCCTTGCATCATGAAGCCCAGGCAACCATGCTGCCAGAGCCTGATCATGATGGTCCAATTGTTGGCTTGTCTTGCGAAGACCGCTTTCTCGGTTGGATTCTTCTCGCAGATACCATTCGTGCAGAAGCTCCAGATGCATTAAACCAGCTTCGTGATATGGGCTTCAGTCGTCAACTCTTGATCTCTGGCGATCGTACCAGCGTTGTAGAACACACACAAAAAATGTTGAACATTGATATAGGTGTCGGGGATGTACTTCCTGCCCAGAAACTGGAACAGGTGCAACAGCAGCAGGAAGAAGGTCGTCGGGTAATGATGGTTGGCGATGGGATCAATGATGCACTCGCGCTCAAAGCATGCAATGTGGGGGGCGCTATCGGTGGGGGGAATACCGATGTTGCTCTCGCCTCTGCCGACCTGGTGCTCAATCACGGTCGTCTGGATCGCTTGGTGCATATGGTGCAACTTGCCCGCGAGGCCCATATCGTCATGAATATCAATTTTGCCATCGCTCTGGGCATTAGCTTTCTTTTCGTTACCCTTGCTGCTGCCGGCTTTGTCGGCCCCGTGACAATAGCTGTTATTCACAATATTGACGCCCTGCTGATCATGATGAACTCAGCTCGTCTCCTCCACTTCAAGCTCGAACGATAACGTATTGGCTCAACGGGAAAAAATCGTTGAGCCAATATATTCCCCTTCCGAATATAACCTGCAAATTGAGCAACTGAATACTTCGGTGGTATTGAAATCATCATGTGCACATGGTCAATCTGCAAGTCTTCTTCTAAAATTTTGCATTCCCACTTGACGTGACTTCAGCCCCCTGACCGCTGAAGATTTTATGAGGACACCAGTTTGCCAACCAGGCACAGTTTGGTTCCTGGGAAACTCGTCTTTGTAGCGTTGAATTCGTGGAATATCTTGAGCATTGTCTCAGCGCTGGCACGGTTTGCCGGTTGATGCAGCTGGGCAATCAGCTTTTTCTGCTCGTAATCCGGTAAGAGGTCTGCGGCCATCCCCTACAAGCTGCAGACCAGCCTTCCTGCATCATCCAGACGTCGCATGGTTTGGCAAGCGATAGGCTATACGCTTGATCGTGTCGATAAAGTACTTGCCCTGCATACCAAGCATCCGGAACCTGTCCGCTTCTGGTAGATACCAGCTTGACTTGGTATTCTAAAAAATTCGTCTTCAGGCCACTCCTGTCCGAGATATTTATGGAATGTCGCAATATGTATTTTCGCATCCTGTTATATGATCAGGGCTATAGTCTTTTCGATCAAAGACCAGGGAAAAACATGGGCGCAAGGAATATGCCCGGTCAAACTCTTCCTGTTGATCGGGAATTTCCTGTATCCGGCGGGTGACGTTACCTTTTCAGGGAGCAAAAAAAAATACACCTGCTGCTAAAAATTCTTTTTTGATTAGTCAAAATATGGTATTTGTTATTTACGAGTTAGAATTATCTAGATTGGCAAGAAAAACTTATTGACCGCCGAGTAAAAAGCAAAATCATCTTTGTTCCACCTACGGTCAAGCGTCTAGAAAGGAGCTAAAATCTATGAATACCTCACTCGAAAAGAAGGCTCGCGGAAGCATTTTTTTGCTGCTTGGCTGTTGTGTTTTTGTGGTGTCATTTATAAGCGTTACAACACTCGCCACCACACAAGGTTCATCATGGAATGCCTCTATCATAAAAAATGAAGAACTAACCTGCTTAAAAGCACAAAAACTGAACATTGTCTGCACCGATGGTGGCAAAATAACTGTACGAGAACCTTCATCAGAAACCCCTTGGACATATACCACATATGGCCAGCAAGCCGGTCACATGACAGCAACACAAGTTGTTTGTCATGAGGACGGAGGTTTTTCCTGCGCCATAGTTTCAATGAGACATGACGCCGATTTCACGCAGGAACAAACAGATACAGCAAGGATAATTGCCGAGTGCTCAGGGGGAAGGTTACAATTGTAATACTTACCCGGTAAATGTGTACCTGTATTAGTGTTAGCTTGAGAAGCGATTTTCAAAATAGGGCTCCAGTACCTTAGGCAGCGCAATGGAACCATCTTCCTGCTGGTAGTTTTCCATAATTGCCAGCAGGGTTCTCCCCACTGCAAGCCCGGATCCATTCAGGGTATGTACCAGTTTGCTTTTCTTTTCCCCTTCGGGCCGGTAACGGATGCCTGCCCGTCTGGCCTGGAAATCAAGGAAGTTTGAGCAAGAGGAAATTTCGCGATAAGCATTTTGACCTGGCAGCCACACCTCAATGTCATAGGTCTTGGAGGATGAGAAACCAAGATCACCACTGCACAGATTAACTACCCGGTAAGGGAGTTCCAGCATTTGGAGAACGGTCTCGGCTTCTCCAAGCAGTTTTTCCAGCTCTGCCTCAGACTGTTCCGGTGTGGTGAACTTAACCAACTCTACTTTTTCAAACTGATGTTGGCGAATCAAACCGCGGGTATCTTTTCCGTAAGAACCTGCCTCTGAACGAAAACATGGCGTGTAGGCCGTGTAGTACAGCGGCAGTTGCTCCTCACGTAAGGTTTGGTCGGCATGGATATTCGTCAGAGGCACTTCAGCCGTGGGGATCAACCAGAGGTCCCAGTCATCAATTTTAAATAAATCTTCTTTAAATTTGGGCAGCTGGCCGGTTCCGGTCATGGTGGCTGAGTTCACCATGAAAGGCGGGATAAATTCTGTGTATCCATGCTTTTGGGTGTGGAGATCCAAAAAGAAACTGACCAATGCACGGGACAGCCGTGATCCAAACCCTTTAAGCAGGGAGAATCTCGCCCCGGAAAGCTTTGCAGAGGTTTCAAAATCAAGAATATCTTGTTCCTCTCCTAGTTCCCAGTGCGGTTTGGGCTCAAAGGAGAACTGCGGCAGGGTGCCCCATTTTTTTATCTCAACATTATCGCTGTCGTCCTTTCCCTGGGGACAATCAGGAGCACACAGGTTTGGGATGGAGAGCACCAAATCTTTGAGCTGAGCGTCAATGGAGCCGAGCTCATCATCCAGTTTTTTGATAGTATCGCCCACTTCTCGCATCTCTTTGATCAGCGGTTCCGCTTCTACATGCTTTCCAGCCTGCTTTAGCGGGGCGATTTCCCTGGAAACTGTATTACGTCTGTTTTTAAGTGCTTCAACTTGGCCCAACAGTTCTAGGCGTTTGGAATCGACAGCTGAAAAGGTATCAAAAAGAGTGTTGTCAACACCACGCAACAAACTTCTTTCACGAACAAGTTCAAGGTTTTCTCGGATAAAACGTAGTTCTAACATGGCAATATTTTGTTTAAATGTAATAGATAGGGGATAGCGATTCTACTTAGCACGGCTCCAAGGTAAACGCAATCTCAAACCAAAACGGGTAACTGCTATGGAGTTACAATCGAACAGCTGCATTTGATTGCTAATCTCAGCTGATTTTGCTATTTTCTGAGCTACTTTTTGTTCCTCTTTACAATGCGCTTAACTTTTATAACGCTCTACCAGTGAATGTCAGCAAAAATTTCATCATTTTTCTCTCAGAGCTGAGAAAATCAATCAAGCTACTGGGTATCAGCCTTATCCTGTTAACCGGGATTGTTTTTGGTATCTCAAGTAATTTGATTACCTTTTTTCAGAACCACCTGGAGGAACAGCTGTACTTTTTTTCTGTGGCAGGACCGTTTCTGGCCCATGTAAAAGTTTCTTTTTTTGCAGCCAGTTACGCTTTAATGCCATTGTTAATGTATGTGGTATGGAAGGCCCTTGGCAAGCCATTTCACGTTACTGGAACAAAGCTTTTTTGGTTTGTTTTTACAACTTGTGTGCTTTTTTATGCGGGCACGTTGTTTTGTTTTCTGGTGACTCTGCCCTTTGGGGTGCAGTTTCTGCTTGGTTTTCAGTCAGAAGAGATGAAAGCGGTGATCTCCATTGGTAGATTTGTCAATTTTACCACCCTGTTTATCCTGGCTTTTGGGGTTATCTTTGAGTTACCTGTTTTTATGATTTTTACTGCTCAAGTAGGTATTTTCAGCAGGAAAACTTTTGAGAAAAACCGTCGCTTTGCTGTTTTGGGGATTGCCATTCTGGCTGCGCTGCTTACACCAACTCCGGATGTGGTCAATATGGCTCTCATGGGGGGGCCATTGTATCTGCTGTATGAAGCAGGTATCTTGTTGATCAGGATATTTAATTTAGAGAAAAACCGTAGCTGATCACAGGCTTTTCATTTGTGTACGATCGCTCTTTTTCGCATACTCTTATATAGCGAAAAGAGCCCCTGCACAATACTATTGCATCTGAGACGAGTTACCCGTCAGCAGTAGAGTATAACGCTGAAGTACAGATCCCGTGGGTGGTTGCAAAAATGCCGCCCTTGTGAGCAGGTCACACAGAGTGAATAAAGAATTACTCGAATTCAATAATTGTAATACCATTGTTGAGCAATAAAGCCGCTGCAACTCCGGTTACCCCGTTCAAGGCACATGAGGGGCTTCTGGCTTTGAAGTAGCAGGTGGTTATGTCATGGAACCTGGCAATGGTGAGGGTCATTTCAGCACCTTTGATAAACTGGGCAGTTACATCTTCACCATTACGATCAACAACTACAGCCTTACCTTTAAGAACATCAAATCCATTACCGCCAATGATGTCAGCAGCTGTTCTGGGAGTGGCTAAGCCACCTAATTGTTCCGGGCAAACAGGAATAAAAAAATGGTTCCGTACGTGGGCCATACATGGTGGGCTGAGTTTGGTTTTTCCGTCGTAACGGGTTGCAAGGCCGGTGAGACAGGCGCTGACAAGGCATTTTTTCATTTTCAGTTAAGTAGGCTTTGAGTAGAAGGTAACAAAACATGACGGAAAATAGGGACCACCAGCAGGTTGTTGGTGAGAAAAAACTACTGCGCAGAGTAGGTCTTGTTGTCATTTTTCTGAGCTTGCTGGCTCTTTTATTCATGCCAGGAAGAGGCGTCTTGCATTACCGTAAGATGAAACGTCAGGTTGCGGAATTGCAACAAGCCAACCAGCTTCTGGAACAAGATAATAAGCGGTTGGCCAAGGAAAATCATCGTTTAAAAACCGACAATACATATATTGAAGAGTATGCGCGCAAAAAGCACAACATGTTGAAGCCCAATGAAGAGGTCTACGATTTCAATAAAAAGTTAAAGAAAAAGTAGACCTTAGATATATTGGGTGATCGCGGCTTATTGATCATATACTGATGAGCCTCACGGGCTCAGATCATCACGCTCAGGTAAAACCTGAGTTTGGTGAGCAGCCACCGCCAGAGAGCGAAGGTCTTGATACCGGCGCTCCAGAACCGATCCGGATAGCCGAGGCGGACATGTTTTTTACCACATCTCTGCTGTTACATTCAGGGCAGGTAACCGGTTCCTGTTGTGAACTGGTGGTGATGATCTCAAATTGGTGTTTGCAGTCTCTGCATTCATATTCAAATATTGGCATGATGTGTACCTCATACATTGCGTTTGGGGCTAAGTGTAAACATAGGTGAAGGGTTTGTCAGCCGAAAATATACCAGATAAAAATACTGCTCAATCCAAGTTAACACCTGCTGAAAAGGTTCGTGATACTGCTCTTTTGAGTATGGAAATTCGCAAGCTGCTGCATTTTTACCATCAGGTTGGGATTAAGGCGTACCCTAAAACTGAAGCGTTCAAACTGCCAGCATTCAAACGTAAAAAGAGCAAACAGGAAGTCTTCGCAAAGCCCTCCTTATCCAGGCCACTGGTTCAAAAAAATAGCCCACAAGAAAAGAACGTTGTTAAGAGAGCCGACCTGCTGGAAATGTATGAAGCTATTGAGCGGTGTGATACGTGTTCACTTCATGCTTCTAAGCAGCCTGGTATCCCAGAGGAGCTTGCTGCCTCTGTCAAACTGATGATTGTGGGTGATTTTTGCTTGAGCCAGGAAGAGGAGAATACACCGGTGGTTTTTGGTCAGCAGGAAGATGAAATGGTAGCCAAAATGATTGGTGCGTTGGGCCTTTGTCAGCAGGATGTGTATGTGACCAACTGTATCAAATGCAGGTGTGCAAAGGAAAACACGCTGACATTTGATAACAGTGATTGTCACGATTTTCTTGCCCGTGAAATTCTCGCTGTTCAGCCCTTGGTCATTTGCGCCATGGGTGATCTCAGTGCAAAGGTGCTGCTGGGAAAAAATGCACCCCTGGTGCGATTACGGGGGAAATTCCACCACTATGTTCATTATGAACAGTATCCCGTGGAGGTGATGCCCACCTTCCATCCCCGCTTTTTGCTTGCCCATGGAGAGATGAAACGGGCTACCTGGGGTGATTTACTCCAAATTCAAAAAAAGTATCTTCATCCGGGCAGGAGGTAGGCTTGCTAAGGATAGGCATCCCGATCAGTCCTCTACTCATAGTTCTATGAAAAAAATATCGGGCACTGGGCTCATCTGCTTGTTTTTGGGAAATCTGCGATTGATTTAACCATGCTGAAACCATCTCAATGAGTTTATTAAGAGCAGGATTTTTCAGTGAAGAAGCAATTCTGCAAGTCAATTTTTACGCTGGAATGATCTTCAGTTCCATGCTAAAACCGTCACTCGTAAGACAGACATTTGGCATTTATAATCACGTCACTTCCATTAGGAGTTACACATGGCCGTTCATGAAATTACTCACCCGCTGGTACGTCACAAACTTGGGCTTCTGCGCGAAAAAGACATCTCAACCAAGGATTTCAGGGATCTGGCATCTGAGGTGGGCATGTTACTTACCTACGAGGCTACTAAACAGTTGCCAGCCGAAAAGGTTACCATTGACTGCTGGTCCGGACCAACTGAGGTGGAGCGGATCAAAGGGAAAAAAATAACCATTGTACCCATCTTAAGAGCCGGGCTTGGCATGATGGATGGAGTGTTGAAGGCGGTGCCAAGTGCAAAGGTCTCGGTGGTTGGCCTGTACCGGGATGAAGAAACGCTCCAGCCCGTGGCCTATTTTGAAAAATTGGTTCAGGATATTGAGCAGCGCAAAGCCATGATCCTTGATCCAATGCTGGCTACCGGTGGTACGCTCATCGCAACCATTGATATGCTCAAAAAAGCTGGCTGTAAAGATATCATCGGTATCTTTCTGGTTGCGGCTCCTGAGGGTATTGCAAAGTTACAGGCAGCACATCCTGATGTGGATGTCTATGTTGCAGGCATCGATGAGCGGCTTAATGATCAGGGCTATATTTTACCAGGGCTTGGTGATGCAGGGGATAAAATTTTTGGTACCAAGTAAGGATTTGTTCAGAGTCTTTTACCTGTTTGTTAAGGAAGAAAAAGGGAGAGAGCATGACCACAGAAAATGAGAACATGGGGGTGGTAAAACAGTTTTTGGTCGGTACACAGATGCTGTTTGTGGCCTTTGGAGCTTTGGTACTGGTACCGATTTTAACTGGTTTGAATCCGAATGTAGCCTTATTCACAGCAGGGATGGGAACGCTGGTTTTCCAGCTTATTACCAAGCGGAAGGTCCCCATTTTCCTGGCATCATCATTTGCCTTTATCGCACCAATCATCTACGGCGTCCAGACCTGGGGCATCCCCGGCACCATGAGCGGATTGCTGGCCGCTGGAGTGGTCTACATGCTGCTGTCTGTACTGATCAAATTTAGGGGGCGTGGAATCATTAAGAAGGTTTTGCCACCGGTGGTCGTTGGCCCGGTTATTATGGTGATTGGGTTGAACCTGGCTCCTGTTGCCGTTTTTATGGCTCTTGGTAAGACCGGTGATGGTTCGGCAGTGTTGTTTCCCCAGGCCTCAGCGCTCATTGTGGCCATGGTGTCCTTGCTGGTGACAGTACTAGCGGTATTGCTTGGTAGGGGGATGATTCGGCTGATCTCCATTTTACTGGGAATTGGAGCTGGTTACCTGGTTGCCATTGGATTTGGGATGGTGAATTTTACGCCTGTTCTGGAAGCATCCTTTTTTGCTATGCCAGCCTTTGTGTTCCCTGAACTGAACTGGCAGGCGATTTTTTTCATTGTTCCGGTTGCCATTGCACCGGCCATTGAACATATTGGGGACATGCTGGCCATCAGCAGTGTAACTGGCAAAAAATACCTGGAAGACCCTGGGCTGCACCGAACCTTAATGGGCGATGGTGTCGCGACTTCCTTGGCCTCCATGCTAGGTGGTCCACCCAATACCACGTATTCTGAGGTGACCGGTGCGGTTACCCTGACCCGAGCATTTAACCCGGCCATTATGACCTGGGCAGCCTGTGTTGCTATTCTGCTGTCTTTTTCAGGAACCCTTGGAGCTGTGCTTGGGACCATCCCAACTCCTGTTATGGGTGGGATTATGACGTTACTTTTTGGTACCATCGCAGCTGTGGGAATGAACACCCTGGTGCGGGAAGGTACTGACATCACCCTGCCGCGTAACCTGGTGATTGTCAGTCTGATTCTGGTGTTTGGGATCGGTGATATGGCCCTTGGGTATAAGGGCTTTGTGGTCCAGGGAATCGGATTGTCAGCAATCGTGGGGATTCTGCTTCACCTATTGCTACCGGGTAAGGAAGATTCTATCGGTAAAACTCAGGACACAATTGCATAATGAAAGCGAAGAGCCCCTGATTCAGGGGCTCTTTCTCTCTTACCATCTCAAAAAATCCGCCTTATAAGAGAGCCCAACAGTTACAGCATGATCATCGTATTCGTCTCCAGCATCATCTGATTCCTGTTTTGTGTAGTCATAAGAAAGAGTCGCAGACCAGTCTGGATGGAACATATAACTCAATCCTAGGCCTCCTCCATAACGCTTTGTATTAACTGTAATGGTAGATCCTGCCATGGAGCCCGCTTCTTCCGCATCACTATTGTCGTACGTTGCATAACCTGTCAAGGAGACGCGCTCAAAGAGAGAATAATTACATCGGGCCTGGATTTGCCAGAATTCTGATGAGCGCCTTTCGTTGGTTCCTGTATAGTTCTGAACATGCTGTCCGCCAGACGCTGACAGGCTCAAAGAGCCCCTTTGCAGTTGATAATTCAACACAAGGTTACCATTGCTGTCCCAGGTGCCTTCCTCACCATCTGTCTTACTGTATGTGGGGCCCCCACCGATGCTGAAATTCAACCGGGGAGAAATACTCCATTGCCAGCCCAAGGTGATGTCGTGTATCTCACGATCCCGTCTTGCTGCAGCTTCGTAATCTGTCCCTGAGTAGTTGTAAATGGTAGTGAGTGTATGTTGTCGATTCAGGTTATAATGAGCACCTATATTTGCCCTGAACTCATCCACGTCATCTGAAGTACTTCCTGAGTCATCAAAAAGGCCTATGGTATATCCCAACGACCCAGTTATACTCCATTTCTGATTAAAACGGTGATTGACGGATGCATCAAATGCGTGCCGGTCGTAATCTTGATTGGTACTTCCAGAAACATCGTCGTCATTTCTTAGAAGCGTCCAGGCATAATGAACAGCAACGTTGCTCGCTTCCTGATAGGTATAGGTGGTTCCAATCCTAAAGGTGTTTGTGGTTCGCGATCTTCGAGAGCTCACGTCACTAAGCCTGTCGCCTGTAACTGCATTTTCTCCAGGTTGAGTAGAGGTGATCTGCCCTGTTTCACTATCTATGAGTGGTGCCTGACTTTGATGGTCGTCGGTATAAACAAATGCATTGCTGAGCGTGATATTCCAACGGTTTGTCAACGCCCGGTTGTACCCCAGAGTGAGGTGATGACCTATATCGTTATCACTGTCGTTATTGTCCAGGTCAATTACCGGTAAGCTAGGTGTATAGCTGAAGTCGACAGTATCCTTGATACCCTCTGAAACAATGCTGATGGAAGGAGATACAACAATACGGGAGTAATCATCACCATCATCGTCTGTGGGGAGGCCGGCATCATCTACATCGTTTGCGTATTCTCTGTCATAAACGTTGTAGCTGGTGGTTACCCCTCCAGATAAGGTGGTTACCCGCGCATGGGATTGATTTGCTGCAACCATTAATATGAGTATGAGGAGAAGTGGCTTGAGTCTTTTCATTGGTGTTCCACGCGTATGGAGGTAAACGGTTTTGTAGGTGCCTCTGCAATGGGATTACGTATCCCACAGAGCTTTTAATAGATAAAAGGTAATTGATTACGGGCACTTCATCTTTGCACGATGACGCTTTCCCGCATACTCTTGTACACGGAGTTTCACTTCGTTTGCTTACCTGCTCAAAAGAGTGCTTACGCAAATCAATCTACAGCACCCGAGACCAGCTACACGTCAGAAGTAAAGAGTAACGCTGAAGCATAGCCCCAGTGATTAGTTACGATAAAAAAATTAGCAAATTAAGGTGCCTGTTGCAACTTTTTTGACCATATTCTGGATAATTACCTCATATCATACATTGGTGAGGGGTACAGAGAAAGTCGGGTTTTCTGCTTTACATCATCTCACCGGTAAGTGAGCGAACCCTTAAAAAGGAAGGGAACTTTGGCTTTCCAGATTTGTAGAATCCTGTGTATTTAAAGGTGATTATAGCGCCTATGGGTGGTGGGTTCTCCCGTTGTTTATCATCGAATCCTGTGCCAATTTTGAACTGGATACTTCGCTTGTGATACAACTCAACAATCAGAGAACCCATTCGCCCCTTATGTTTGCCTTTGCCTGGCACGTAGCCAACCACTACAGCTTCTGTATCGTTAAAATTTTTGACTTTGAGTATATCGACACTTCTTCCATTTTGGTATTTAGCTCCTTTGCGGACCAGTACAATCCCTTCGCCGCCAGCCTGTTCGATTTCCTGTAACAATTGCTGCAGATGCTCTCTACCCTGTAATGGTTTCTGCTCAATAATAAAGGCGTATCTGGAAGGATGGGTTACAAACCAGTTGGCTGCTCGTGCAAGTCTTTGCTTGATGGGAAGTTCTGCGTCCGGCGCGTCGAAGATACCGAATCGTAAACTGCTCCACCCCTTGTCTTCACCAGCAGTGGCAACAATGCTGCTGGTGTGTTCAAAAGTTTGTCGTCCTCCCCAAATTTCTCCTGAGAGGGGAAAGGGAGGAAAGTTTTTGGTGAAATACCGGGGCACATCAATTGGGTTTCCTTGCTTGGTCAGCATTGCAGTTCCTGTCCATTCTCCTCGGATACCGTCAAGCTTTTCACTCCATAGCCACTCTTCATTCAACTCTTGACCCGCATAGGTTGTTGGCAGCATGGGGGCGGTTGGATTGGACCTGCCTGGTTCACCAGAGAGCGTGGTTGGCTGGAAGAGCGGAAGAATAAGACATAAAGAGAGCAGAAAAAGCGGAAAATTAAAGGGTGTTAGGCAGCTATTAACAGGTAAAAACAGCAATGTATTCAGGTGTGCTTTCATCGCAAAGAAATGGGAGGTGGATTTGTCTCCACGCTTATTCCCCTTGTTTTTTGATTCCCTGCTCATATTTTTTCATCTGGCTTTCCAGGCCAATAACCTTTTCCACGGGCAAGACAAAGGCGATGCCTGTTCCAGGTTTGTGAAACTCACCGGCCTCTTTTATGGCGTCTACGATTTGATCAACCACATGCTGCTCAGTGAGAAAGAAAATGATGTCGGTCTGGGTCTCTAGGGACAGCCCAAAAAAGGTTTTTGCCTCACGGATACCGGTGCCACGTGCCTGGATAATGGTTGCTCCTGTGGCTCCAGCAGCCTTGGCTGCATCAACAACGTCGTTGGTATAGTTAGGTTTTACCGAGGCAATTATGGTTTTAAACTCCATCTTCACTCCTTCTTCCGTTTTTTTGCTTTAAGTAGATTCATTATATGGGCGTGTTGCGCATAACCAAGCACTGAAATTATGGGAAATAAACTGGCAAAGGCGATCAAGCCAAACCCGTCCAGAGCAGGATTGCGGCCAGGAATGGAGGACGCCAATCCCAATCCAAGTGCTGTTACGATGGGAACCGTCACCGTTGAAGTGGTGACCCCTCCGGAATCGTAGGCTAAGGGGATAATATCTTTGGGGGAAAAAAAAGTTTGGATGATGACCAACAGGTAGCCAGCAATAATATAATAGTGGAGTTGGGTCCCGGTGATGATTTTAAAGGTGCCCAACGTGATTCCCACAGCCACCCCAATGGCGACCGAGATACGCAGCCCCCATTGGCTGATGACTCCCCCGGAAACTTCATTAGCTTTGATGGCTACGGCGAGCAGGGAGGGCTCAGCAATAGTGGTTGAAAAACCGATCAGTGCTGCAAACAGATACACCCAGTAAAAATCGCTCCAGCGAATACCCTCTGGCATTGTCTCGCTGCCGTATATAAATGCCGGATCAGAGAGCTGCGTGGCCATTATTTCCCCAATGGGAAAGAGCGCAGTTTCAAGCCCAAGTAAAAAGAAGCTCAAGCCAACGATGACGTAAAGAATCCCTACAACCAGCTGCCTGAGATGTGGAATGGGTTGTTTGAGAACCAGCAACTGATAAAAGACAATTAAAGACAGGATGGGTAACACATCCCGACAGGTGGCGAGCAATATCGACCAGAATTGAGAGAGAAATTGCAGCGTATCCATAAGCTCAGGGTAACGTGTTAGCGTATTTCAAAAAATAATCAAGCCATACCCCATAACAAAGATCATGGGCATGAGTGAGGCAAAGGCAATCAGGCCAAATCCGTCTGTTAGTGGATTGCGCCCCCGGATAATGGAAGCAAGGCCCACACCAAGTGCGGCAACCAGAGGAACCGTAATGGTGGAGGTGGTGACCCCGCCGGTATCATAGGCAATACCAATAATTTCTTTGGGAGCTATGGTGGTTATAAGCATCACCATTATGTAGCCACCTATTATGAGGTAATGCACGGGCCATCCCTTTAATATGCGCAGGATGCCGACTAAAATGGCTATCCCTACAGACAGGGCAACGGTGAGACGCAATCCCAGGGCATATTGGGCCGCAGCCTCTGGTGTGTTGTGGATTAAGTTTCCCTGTACGGCAATTTCAGCTGCTTCCTGTGCCACCGCAATCAGTGCCGGCTCGGCAATGGTGGTTGAAAAACCCAGCAAGAAGGCAAAACAAAGCAGCCAGACAAGACAGCCCTTTTGTGCAAGTCCATGGGCCATGGCCTCACCAATGGGAAAAAGCCCCATCTCAAGCCCCTGGACAAAAAGGGTCAACCCAACGACCACGAACACGCCGCCAATAATTACTTCAGTAAGTTGGGGCAAGGGTTGATGGAAAACAACCACTTGAAAAAATGCAATGACCAGTATGATGGGCAGGAGATCGGCAAAGGCCTGCCAGAATTTTTTAGCGATCGCAGTCGCAAAAGACGCTGTTTTCATCCGTTATACAGGCAAAGTGAAAGTGAGTATGAGGTGTGGACTGATGTGAAAATGTTCCCTTTACGTTCCTTCTTCTTTTTAACAGTATTGCCCACATTATGAAAAGGTAATATTGTAGCTGAAAAAATAAGGAGAGGTACACACCGTTTATTATGATAGTTTTTGATTTACAGTGCTCATGCGGGTACCTGTTTGAAGGGTGGTTCGAGAATAGAGAGGATTTTGATCGTCAGAGCAGTGAAGGGTTGGTACGCTGTCCTGCTTGCAGTGGGGATGAGATAACAAAAATACTCTCACCGGTTTCCTCTCTCAGTCTGCCAGGCAGGCAACGCGGACAACAGCCTTCACAGAACCTTATAGCCGAACAGGTCAACACGGCAATGGTTGAGTTGCTGCACTCTGTACAACATTTTGTGCAAGAGCATTTTGAGAATGTGGGCGCTGATTTCACCAAAGAATCATTGAAAATGCATTACGGAGTGGAAGAGCAACGCAACATTTACGGAGTGACCACCCCTGAGCAGGACAAGATACTTAAAGAGGAAGGAATTGAGGTCCTTAAGATTCCTTATATTGATGAAGGAAATGACTCGGATTGCAATTAAACGGTTGCGGTAGCTTTTTTGTAACTGATCACGAGCACTGCATCTTTGCACGATGAATCTTTCCCGCATACTCTTACACGGAGTCTCACTTCGTTGGCTAACCTGCTCAAAAAAGTGTTTGCACCATTTTGTTGCACCGGTGACCAGTTACACGTCAGAAGGAGAGAATAAGGCAGAAGTACAGACCCCGTGATTGGTTACCTTTTTTCTTTGATTGGTACGCCCCAAAAAAAGTCAGTTCCTTGTTGAGCCTGTCATAAATAACTCAAAAAGTTTTTCAAAAACCGATGGAATGGCCGATGCCTGGGAATTTGCAGAGCTGGCATAGGCTTTGGTCAATTCAAAGGCCCGCTCAAAGGCATTTTCATACTCTGAGCTTTGACGCGAATTGAGGATGGCAACAAGTTCTTTGGCGATACGTTCTTCCATGGCGATCAGTTCTCTGTATTTGGAAAAAGAATAGTCTAGGTTAGACTACAATTAATACGAAGAACTGGTAACAGTTGTCCAGCATTTTTTAGCATCATAATCCCTTAGCTTCTTCTGTTGACCTTGATAACGTCTTGACGGTTGAAACAAGGATTTGTTACCTTTTACAAGATATATACATAATCCCTGGAAAACTTTAAGTAGCGAGACCCACAAATTCTATGAGTCCAATGAGTAAGGCAGCAGACAGTATCCAGGATTCCTTTGTCCGGCGTTGTGTAAGCGATATCCTTAACGGGATGAGCGATGGGCTCACTCATTTTTCCGGGCCAAGCCGGACGGCTGTAATTTTTGCTCTTCGAGCTGATGATCCTTTGCTCATTTGTGATCCACAAAACCTGCTCAAAGGGCATGAACCAATTTTTAAGGCGCTGTATATAGATAATGAGCAGTGGCGTCATGATGTAACTATTGTTCCTGATAAGTTCCGTTTTGCTGAGATCCATCCCGTGGAAGACTTGGGGCTTGCCGGACTCCTTTCCCATGGCGGCTACTCGGGTGCGGTGTTTTTTCAGCGATGGTTTACCGAGCATCATCCTGACCTCTGTTCAACCGGGCCCACTGAGCGGTGGCTTGAGCACGCTGTGTGGCGGTTTTCTCATGACATGGCCAACGAGCAGGATCTGTATACCGGCATCTCCGGGAGTTTTCTCAAAGAATATGCTACCCATGCGGTTCGCGATCACATTGTGGACGAGATGAACCTGCTCCTTGGCTGGGATACGGCTATTCGTATTTATCCGCTCTTGGATGCGGTACTTATGATTTCAGAAACCAGAGAGGAAGGGCTGTGGCCTGAAGGGCAGCTTATGTTTGTTGATCCCAGTATGATTAACTCGCTCCATTTTTTGGTCAAATTCCAAAAGGAGATCAGGCCTCAGCTGGCTAATGTCAAGCATGTGCGTAAACTCTTGCTTTCTGTAGAAAATTCGAACCGTCGGTTAGTCAGTGATGGTCGTTCCATTGTGGGTATTTGTGATGGTAACCTGCCAAGGTTTTCCATTCGGGCTGATTTCAAAGGCCGCCACGGGTTTCTTAAGGTCAATACGAATACGGTGTGCAGCTTTGCTGATGGCCGGTTTAACTCCACAACCTATCAGGCAAAACTGGTACTGCTTGAGGAACTGCTGCTGGAATCGGATATGGATAAGGTTGACTGCTACTTCATGTACAAAGTTGTGGCCAGTCTCGTTCACCATGCGCAGTTTCGCAAACATGGCTGCACCATTGTCCTGGATTTAAACACACCTCCGGTGACCATATCCGGGCAGACACTTTCTCCTGCTCTTGATATGAGAAAACCGCACACGCTGAATTTGGCCAAGTCTCTTGCCAAGGTTGACGGTGCCTTGCACCTGGGTGCTGACATGCATTTACACGGATTTTCCTGCCTGCTTGATGGCCGTGCTTTTGCCGGAGAGGATTTGGCCAGGGGGGCGCGTTATAATTCAGCTTTGCGTTTTACTGCGGAGCATGAAAATATCATTGTGGTGGTGGTCTCTTCTGATCGTCCGGTATCTGTTATCCACCGGGGAGTGGAAGAACAGGGTGTTTGTAATATAACCTTACCTAAACATTGTATTTTTACACCAGACTATCTTGAGCATTGGGTGGGAAGTTAAATAATGCGGGTGTTGTCAGTCTACAAGAGCCAAAAACAGTAAGCACCATAGGCTGTGAGCAGCAGCCCCCCGTGCCAGCGTTTTGTCATGTCATCTTTTGTCAGCATTGGGATGATGACCACTGTAAAGGCAAACATGGTGGGCAGGTCACGGAAGAGCAGCTCTTTTTCAAGTCCAAAGGGTTTGATGAGTCCGGTCAGCCCCAGGACCATGAGTAAATTGAACATGTTGGAGCCAATAACGTTACCGAGCAGCATCCCGGTTTCCTTTTGACGCAGAGCAGCGATGCTTGCGGCAAGTTCCGGCAGCGAGGTCCCCACCGCAGCTAGAGTGAGTCCTATCACCAGCTCACTAACATGGAAATATCGCGCTATGGAAACCGCTCCCTGGATAAAAACCTGTGAGCCAAAAGTGAGGAGTAGTAGCCCCGCAATAATGGTGAGCAGGATAGTTACAGGGAATGTGCCGGATTGTGGTATGTGGTGCAACTCATCTTTTTGTGTGTTGTCCTTGTGGTTGGCATAGGTCAGATACGTGTAACTTATCAAGGCAAAGACAAAAATCAGGCCGACAAGGCGTGGAAAATATCCGTACCCACTGCAGAGGATAAGAAACACGCTTGCCCCAAGCACAATGATCAGCTCCGTCCACACCGCCTGCAAATCCAGTTTCAGCGGCGTAAGTAACGCGCAGCACCCCAGGATAAGCCCCACATTGGCCACATTACTGCCGATGACATTACCAATCATGATATCCGGGTGTCCCTGAAGTGAGGCGGTTAAACTGATGAACAGCTCCGGCACCGAGGTGCCAAAGGCGACCACGGTCAGGCCAATCAGGTAAGGCGTCATGTTCAGGCGCTGGGCCAGCCGTGTTGCGCCATGCACCAGCGATTCACCGCCGCTGACCAACATGAGGAGTCCAAGGATGACGGCAGCAAAGGGAAAGAGAAGAGGTGAGAGTTGTTCCATTAGGGTTGTTGTATAGACCAAAAGGTAATATCTGGTTTGCCCTGACGCTCAAAGACTGAATGGATGAGTTGTATAAGCGGTTTTTTAATCTTTTTCAACGGTTTAAGTGGCAGGAAAAAAGGTAAGGTGTCAGCAGCAGCCTCAGAGAACACGCATCTTGTCAGTAAAAGTTTCCCCAGCAGGACTGTTTTTTGACAGAATCATATCACCTCAGCCACTTCCCTGGTTGAGTGGGAGCATCGATCCAATACCTCTGAAAAAGCCTGGAATGGTACTGAGATCCTTGTTGCGGTGAAAAAGTTTGATCTCTTCGGTATTGGTTTCCTGTTCTTGGATAAGTTTTTGCAAGGTATACTGACAGCTTTCCAGGTATTCGTGCATAGTGACAATTTATTGGCAGTTAAGGGTTTACGTTGAGATAAGTAAAGGCAGGAAAATGGATCGGTGGGAGGCAATTCCTTTCTGCTTACCTGTCACATGTATATGTCTTTGAATATGGAAGTCCATACCAAAGATCATATACACAGCAAATAAAAGGCAACCGGTTGTTGTACCTCTATGAGTAGCAGTGTTTTGAGAGATACGGTTAAAAATTCTGTCCGTGAAGCCGCAGATATTGTTGAGGTGATAAACGATTATGTCACCTTGAAAAAGGCGGGTACCCGTTTTGTTGGCCTTTGCCCTTTTCATAGTGAAAAAACGCCTTCCTTTTCCGTGAATCCCCAGGGGCAGTTTTTTCACTGTTTTGGCTGTGGTGAGTCTGGTGATGTTTTCTCTTTTATCATGAAATACCACCACATGAACTTTCCCGAGGCCCTACAGACTCTGGCCGAGAAATATAATATCGAGCTGCCCCAGCGCGAGATGGATGAAGGGGAGAAGCGCCGTCTTCAAGAGCGAGAACAACTCTATGCGGCCAATGAAAATGCTGCCCAACTCTATCAACGCTGCCTTAAACAGGGGCGAGGTGCTGCAACTGCCCGAAAGTATCTTGAAGAGCGAGGGGTACCGGAGCAGTTTATAGAAGCGTATCGACTTGGCTTTGCTCCTGATGCGGAAGCGGTTGGTTGGAGTTTTCAAACGGATACACTGGTTAGCAGTCAGTCTCCAATCAAGGCACTTGTTACAGCCGGAATAGCAGTGCAAAAGGACCGTGGCGGTCATTATGATCGGTTTCGCTCCAGAGTTATGTTTCCCATTTATGATATGACGGGGCGGGTTGCAGCCTTTGGCGGTAGGATTATTGGCGATGGCAAACCCAAATATATGAATTCGCCGGAAAGTCTGGTGTTTGAAAAGAGTCGTCTTCTGTTTGGTTTGTATCAACACAAGGAGGCGATTCGTAAGGCCCAGAAGGCTATTTTGGTGGAAGGGAATTTCGATCTGCTGCTCCTGGCTGTTCATGGTATTAACAACGTTGTTGCCCTGCTCGGCACCTCGCTTACCCGCCAACATGTCAAATCGCTGCGCGGTTATTGCAGTGAGGTGGTGTTGCTTTTTGATGCTGATGCTGCTGGGTTGAAAGCAGCACTCCGCAGCATCCCCATGTTTCTTGCGGAGCAACTTGATTGCAAGATTGCCTTGCTCCCTGAAGGACACGATCCGGATAGTCTCATTCGTCAGGATGGACCTGCAGGTATTCATCGTCAGGTTGAAACGGCCAGGCCGCTGGCTGAATTTTTCTTTGATTCTTTGGTGAAGCAATATGGGCTGACCTTAGCTGGGAAGAACAAGATAATTGCTGAGCTTAAATCAGTACTTGCAGAGGCAGCAGATCAATCCCAACGCTCCTTGATGATTGCTCATTTTAGTGAAAAGCTCGGGGTTGCCCCTGCAATGTTTGCAGATAAGGCTACGGTGAATGTTCGCCAGCCACAGCAGACAATCCACCAGCCGCCAGAGGAAAGCCTTGCGCTGCTGCCAAGAAAGGAGCGGCAGCTGGTTGATTTTTTGATTCTCTATCCTGAGCATTTACCAGCATTGCAGGAAGCAGGGCTTGAGCGCGTTTTACACAATGCCTCATCCAGGCGCATTGTCGCTTTGCTTATCGAGTTGCAGGAAGAAGGAGAGGGCACCTCTCCAGAACAGCTGATGAACGTGCTGGAACAGGGAAAAGAACGACAGTATATAGCAAAGTTACTTATGGAAGGCAGTGGGGAAGAGGAAGATCCTGACAGTGACATGGTTCAGGGCATGCTCGCAGAATTATTGTACTGGCTTAGAGGTGTTGCACAGCAGGAAGAGAGCGGCCGACTGCAGCAACAAATAAAAGAGGCAGAACAGCAGGGTGATACTGATCTGCTTATGCAGTTGTTGCAACAAAAGATGGTAAACGAGAAAAAAAGAACAGGGTATTGAGATAACTTGTTGAAAAATTAATAAATGCATGTAAGTTACAAAAATGTATTTGTTGTACCTAAAAGTGATTTGCATAAGGGTTTTTGCTGAAAATGCAATGTAATCAGCGTGTTATCCAGGATGGGTTTGCTGGTGGTGTAACGTGTTGATGTAGCAATGTTTTGCTGGCTCGAAAAAAAGCATTAAATCTTGTGTGCATTCTTAGTGCGCTATCCTTGGGAGAAGGAATGAAGACTTCATACAGTGTTGATGATCATTCAGGGATGAATGAGCTTGATGTTGAAGAAAAGAATACCAACATGCAACAAACCGACAGCCTGGAAAATGATCAGGGAGAAGGCCCGCAAAAAGATCGTAGAACCCGGGTAGACAGGCGAACCGGGATTGATCGCCGCAGTGCGGACAGAAGGGGAGAGGGCACCAGTGACGACCCCATGAACATCTATCTGCGGGAAATGGGCACCCAGAAGCTGCTGAGTCAGGAAGAAGAAATTGAGCTGGCAAAAATGGTGGAGGAGGGAGAATCCCGTATTCAATATGCTGTTTTGCGCTTAACTTTGGGAATAACAGCTTTAAATGATATTGCTGAAGGCCTTCTCCGCGGCTCACTTAAAATCAATACTGTTATTCGTGGGGTAGCGGAAAGTGAGGCAAATGTGCTCTTGGAGATTCGTGACGGATTCCTTGATCAGGTGGAAGCTGCCAATGCAATTGACGAGAAAAGACGTGAGCTTTTTAAAACGTTAAGGGCGTGTGATGGTAACACTGCTGAAGAAGAGCGAATCATTGGTGAAATTATAGCAACAGGATGGGAGATATCCAACCTGTTTCAAGAGTACCGCCTGTGCTCCAAAGGGCTTCTTTCTGTTGCTGATGCCGTAAAAGAACTCAGTAAGAAATTCAACAAAGTCCGGGTTGTGGCCCAGCAACGTGAGCTGCTTGCTGCCAGGCGCAAGCAGGCTGGAGAGGCAACAGCAGAAACCGTAGATCCCGCTGAAATCGAGCGACGAATTACTTTAGAACTGGCCGAGACCATTGGTTTGAGCTGGTCTGGTTTTGCAGAAGTACAAAGTGATATTGAAATAGGACGGGAAACCGCCAAGCAGGCAAAAGAGGCCCTAGTTCGGGGCAACCTGCGCCTGGTTATTTCCGTGTCGAAAAAATTCCTCAACCGTGGCATGCAGCTCCCTGATTTAATTCAGGAAGGGAATATCGGCTTGATGAAGGCCGTTGAAAAGTATGATTACAAGCGGGGGTATAAGTTTTCCACCTATGCCACCTGGTGGATCAGGCAGGCTGTTACCCGTGGGATTGCTGATCAGGGGAGGACCATTCGACTTCCAGTGCACATGATTGAGACGATTAATCGGATGCTTCGTTTTTCAAAAGACTTTAGCCGTCTGGAAAGCAGAGAGCCCACTCCTGAGGAAATCGCTGAACAGCTGGGTACCGATGTGGAGAAGGTGACAGTGGCATTGAAAACTGCCAGGGATGCCATTTCTCTTGATGCGCCGGTGAGCGATGAAGAAGATGCCATGCTCAGCGATTTTATTGAAGATAATGCACACCCTGATCCTCAGGACAATTCTATGACCGAGAGCTTGAAACGCTGCCTGTGCAAAGTTATGGGATCGCTTACCCCCAGGGAAGAGAAGGTGCTTCGCATGCGTTACGGCATCGAAATTGGCTGCGATCATACCCTGGAAGAGGTTGGGCAGTGCTTTTCTGTCACCAGAGAGCGGATTCGGCAAATTGAGGCTCAAGCCATTAAAAAGCTCAGGCACCCCTCGCGCAGTGCTGATTTGGAAGCCTTTATGGTGGATTAGACGCAGGTTGCACCAAGGTGGCGCACCTCTGTTCACAGGCAAGAGAGTGGCTAACCCTGACTTTTCTGCCCGGTTTGGGTTGCGGTTTGTGCAACAGATTGATAAGTCACTTTGGCTCACCTGAACATGTTTTTGCCGCTGCTGGTGCGATGCTGGAGGTCCCTGGCGTTGGACCATCTCTGAGGAAGCGGTTTCAGGATCAGGCTGTGCTGGCTGCTGCCCAAAAGCGTGCTGATCGGGAACTGGAGCAACTTCAACAGCGTAATATCTCCTTTCTTTCCATTTCTTCTGCGTATTATCCCAAGTTGTTAAAAAATATCCCGGAACCTCCGGTTGTCCTGTATTGCAAGGGTGACTTGGCTTTGTTGGATAAGCCGGGGGTGGCGGTAGTTGGCTCACGCTCGGCCACTGATTATGGTAAACGGGTGAGCACAATGCTCGCTCAAGAGTTGTCCTGCCAGGGCCTGTCAATCATTTCAGGTGGTGCCTATGGAATTGATGCTGCTGCCCATGAAGGCGCTTTACAGGGAGAGGGTACAACCTGTGCAGTGCTGGGATGCGGCATAGATGTGGTGTATCCTAAGGTGCATCAGCAACTTTTTCAGGCTATTGAGCAAGATGGGCTTTTACTCTCAGAGTATCCTTTGGGGGCGAAACCCGAGCCGTTCAGGTTTCCGGCCCGCAATAGAATTATCAGCGGGCTTGCCACAGGGGTTGTTGTGGTGGAAGCCACTCTTAAATCTGGTTCATTAATCACCGCACGACTGGCGCTAGACCAGGGCAGGGAGGTTTTTGCCGTGCCTGGTCGTATTGATTCGATCAAAAGCAGCGGCTGCCACCGGCTTATTCAGCAGGGAGCACATCTGGTAAATAATGCTGAGGATATTATTCACGAGTTAGGTTTTGTAACCACTGGCAGGCTAACCAGGGAACAAGGCGAAAATACCGTTTCTGCTCCCCACCTTGAAAACGAGGAAGAAACACTCCTGTCTTTTATCGATATCTACCCGGTTGATATCGACACCCTCCTTCGTCTCTCCGGCTTAAACAGCAATATAATCCATTCACTGTTGCTCCAACTGGAGTTAAAAGGACTGATTCGTCAGTTACCAGGTCAGCAGTACGAAAAGGTAACTTGAACCTTCCTGTTCACTTCTTTCTCATCGCTTTTTTTCTCAATTGCAGTAGGCTGTCTCTATAAGAAAATTACTCAAACAATGTGCTGATATTTAAGGATACCTGATATGAAAGAAATAATGATAGCACCCTCAATTCTGTCAGCCGATTTTACCCGCCTGGGGGAAGAGGTAAAAGCGGTGGAACAGGCTGGAGCCGATGTGATTCATGTTGATGTGATGGATGGTCATTTTGTACCTAACATCACCATGGGGCCTTTGGTGGTAAAGGCGGTTCGCAAGATCACAGAGTTGCCCATTGATGTGCATCTGATGATTAGTGATGCAGATACGTATATACCATCTTTTAGTGATGCAGGTGCAGACTGGATAACCGTCCATGTGGAAGCCTGTACCCATTTGCATCGCACCATTTGTGCTATCAAGGATATGGGGAAAAAAGCTGGTGCGGTGCTTAACCCGGCCACACCACTCTCCACCCTTGATTATGTGTTGGATGAGATAGACTTGATCATGTTGATGAGCGTGAATCCAGGTTTTGGCGGGCAATCATTTATCAGGTCCACCTTAGACAAAATCCTCACCTTAAGAGCCATGCTGGATAAGGTGAACCCGGAGGCGGGGATTGAGATTGATGGTGGGGTGAGCCCGAAAACCATTGCTGCTATTGCTCAGGCCGGGGCTAATATTTTTGTCGCAGGGTCTGCAATTTATGGCCAAAGTGACTATGGCAAGGTGATCGGTGAGCTCAAACAACAGGCACAAACTGCAAGGTCGGGAGCACACCATGAGGTATAAAAACTTTAATGACCTGAGCGCCGTTGAACACTTAAAAAGTCTTGCTGCTTCTCCTTACGATTTAACTGGACCGGATAGTTTGACTTCAGAACGAATCCGCACCTGCAGAATGTCTGCATGCGGGTTTGATCTGTTGTATGGGACAGAGCGGGTAGATCAACCTGTGCTTGAAGCACTTCAGCAGCTTGCTGATGAAGCTGGCCTGGTCGATCAGTTCTTGGAAATGAAGCGTGGCAAGGTGATGAATATCATCCAGGGATTTGAGAGTGAAGAACGTCAGGTGCTGCATACAGCCTGTCGAGACGTGTTTGCCGATAATCCAACAAGTGAGTCCAGTGCAGTTGCTAAAGCGAAGGAAGAACTGGCGAAGCTGAAAGCTTTTCTGGCAGCAGTGGAGTCAGGGGAAATTTGTACTGCTAAAGGGGAAACATTTACCACCATGGTTCAGGTGGGAATCGGTGGTTCAGATTTGGGACCACGTGCGCTGTATCTGGCCTTGAAACCATATTCTTTAGGTGGGAAGAAAGCTGAGTTTATCGCAAATGTGGACCCTGATGATGCTGCCGAGGTGTTATCTAGGGTGGATCTTTCACGGACGTTGATCAATGTGGTTTCCAAGAGTGGTACAACATTGGAAACCCTGACCAATGAAAAGCTTGTTTGTCAGGCTTTGAAAAACGCAGGATTACAACCAGAGCACCATGTGCTCGCTGTGACCGGAAAAGGCAGCCCCATGGATGATCCAGAAAAATATCTGGCATCATTTTATATGTATGATTTTGTGGGAGGCCGCTATTCATCCACTTCCATGGTCGGTGGCGTGACCCTGGGGTTTGTCCTGGGATATGATGGATTTCTGGCGCTGCTGGAAGGAGCCAGCGAGATTGATAGCAATGCAGAAGAGCGAGACATGACTAAAAATGTGTCACTTTTTTTAGCACTCCTTGGTATCTGGAACCGCAATTTTTTGCATATGCCCACGGTGGCGGTGTTGCCCTATAGTCAGGCCCTGTCCAGATTTGCTGCTCATCTTCAGCAATGCGATATGGAGAGTAATGGAAAGTCTATTACCCGTACAGGAGCCTTTGTGGACTGGAAGACAGGCCCCATCGTGTGGGGTGAACCTGGTACCAACGGACAGCACGCTTTTTATCAGCTTCTTCATCAGGGCACCGAGCTGGTGCCGGTGGAATTTATCGGGTTCAGGAAAAATCAATGGGATACAGATATAACTATTGAAGGGACCACCTCCCAACAAAAGCTCACCGCCAATATGCTGGCCCAGTCCCTTGCTTTGGCAGCCGGAAAAACAAGTGATAATCCCGGTAAAGTGTTCAGCGGCAATCGTCCTAGCGTAATTATAATGGCAGACAGACTGACCCCTAAAACCATGGGTGCCTTGCTGGCTCTTTATGAAAACAAGATTGCCTTTCAAGGCTTTTGCTGGAACATCAACTCATTTGACCAGGAAGGGGTGCAACTTGGTAAAGTTCTTGCCAGAAAACTGCTTGGATACATGGTTGGTGAACGTCAGGAAAAAAATGTTCAAAGCGATAAAAAAAGTACTGAGGAGAGCCTGCTCACTGCAGCCGGGTTACTCTAAGTTCTTGTGGTTTTTTTCAATTTTGCTGGTGCTACAATGGGATAGCTTTTTTGTTGACAAAGACTTGCTGGCCGTTTATTCTCGCTCAGATGAATGAGCATTCACTATTTTATAGTAGTGAATTGTCTGCTCTTAGCTTAAATCAACAAAAGTAGTTGGTTAGTTCATTTTCTTTACTGGTTGCTATAAACCAAACAATTTCTAGGAGGAACACTGATGGCAAAGCATGAAACGCCTCTATTGGACGAACTGGAAAAAGGTCCATGGCCGAGTTTCGTCACCGACCTCAAGCGACAGGCTGAAACAAAGCCGGAGTGCTGGGACATTCTTGGTCAGCTTGAGCTTTCTTACAAAGACAGAATAACCCACTGGAAACACGGCGGTATCGTAGGTGTTTTTGGTTATGGTGGTGGTATCGTTGGGCGTTACTCAGACGTTCCTGCCCAGTTCCCAGGTGTTGAACACTTCCACACTGTTCGTGTTGCTCAGCCATCCGGCCTCTACTACACCACAGAAAACCTCCGCGCCCTGATGGATTTGTGGGAAAAATACGGTTCTGGTATGACCAACATGCACGGTTCTACCGGTGACATGATTTTCCTCGGTACCCGTACTGAAAACCTAGAACCCCTTTTCTGGGATCTGACCCATGACCTCGGTCAGGACCTCGGTGGATCTGGCTCCAACCTGCGTACTCCTGCATGTTGTCTTGGTTCGTCTCGCTGTGAGTGGTCTTGTTATGACGCTCAGGAAGTATGTAACCATTTAACACAGCACTATCAGGATGAGATTCATCGTCCTGCATTCCCGTATAAGTTCAAGTTCAAGTTTTCTGCATGTCCTAACGACTGTGTTGCAGCTATTGCCCGTTCTGACTTTTCCGTTATCGGTACCTGGAAAGATAATATCCGTATCGATCAGGCTGCAGTTAAAGCCTATATGGATGGTGCAGACGGTTATCCCGTAAACGGCGGCGCACATAAAGGCGGTGACTGGGGACCATTTGATATAAAGGCTGAAGTTCTTGATCTCTGCCCAACCCAGTGTATGTGGATGGAAGGCGATGAATTGAAGATCAATGATGCAGAATGTACCCGTTGTATGCACTGTATCAATGTAATGCCTCGTGCACTGCGTCCAGGTAAAGAGAAAGGTGCATCAATTCTGATTGGTGCCAAGGCTCCTATCCTGGATGGTGCTCAGTTCTCCACCCTGGTTATCCCGTTTATTGAAGTCAAGAAAGAAAATGACTTCGAAGACATTATTGATGTCATTGAAAAAGTTTGGGATTGGTGGATGGAAGTTGGTAAAAACCGTGAGCGTGTGGGGGAAACCATGCAACGTGTTGGTCTGCCAACCTTTTTGAGCGTTATGGAAATTGAGCCTATTCCACAGCACGTGAAAGAGCCTCGTTCCAACCCATATGTCTTCTGGAAAGAAGAAGAAGTTCCTGGTGGATGGGATCGTGACATTAAGGAGTTTCGTAAGCGTCATGCAATGTAACTGGAATCCCAATAAATCGTATAATTGAATTGAGACGTATATTATAAGGAGACAATACAATGGGTTACGATCCGAATAATCCTATGGAAGGTCGAATTACCGACTTAGGACCTAAATACTACGGAGACATGATGCCTCCGGTTATTAAAGCAAACAAGGCAAAATGGGACTATCATGAAATCCTTGAGCCTGGTGTACTTGTTCACGTGAGTGAAACTGGTGACAAAGTGTTCACAATTCGTTGTGGTTCCCCGCGTTTGGTAAGCATCAGTTATATTCGTGACATCTGTGACATTGCGGATAAGCACTGTGATGGTTATGTGCGCTTCACTACCCGTAACAACATAGAGTTCATGGTTGATTCAGAAGAAAAGGTAGGTCCTCTGAAAGAAACCATTGCATCCTATGGTAACCAGTTCCCAATTGGTGGTACAGGTGCTTGTGTGACCAACATTGTTCACACCCAGGGATGGGTTCATTGCCACACCCCTGCAACAGACGCTTCCGGTCCTGTTAAGGCTGTTATGGACGATCTGTTTGAATACTTCGGTTCCATGAAGTTGCCTGCGCAGGTGCGTATTGCGCTGGCATGTTGTCTGAACATGTGTGGTGCTGTACACGCTTCTGATATCGCTATTCTCGGAATCCACCGTACACCACCTATGATTGACCATGAGCGTATCACTGGTCTTTGTGAAATTCCGCTGGCCATTGCTGCTTGTCCGCTTGGTGCTATTAAGCCTGCAAAAGCAAAATTGGAAAATGGTGAGGATATTAAGTCTGTTGCAGTTAACAATGAGCGTTGTATGTTCTGTGGTAACTGTTACACCATGTGTCCTGCAATGCCTCTTGCTGATCCGGAAGGTGACGGTATTGCGATTCTGGTTGGCGGTAAAGTCTCCAATGCTCGGTCAGCCCCTAAATTTTCCAAGTTGGTTGTTCCATTCCTGCCAAACACCACTCCACGTTGGCCTGAAACTGTTAAGGTTATTCGTGACATCGTTGAAGCATATGCTAAAGACGCTAAAAAGTATGAGCGTGTTGGTGAATGGGCCGAGCGTATTGGTTGGGAAAAATTCTTCGAAAAATGCGGTATCCCATTTACCGAAAAATCTATCGATGACTACCGTCTCGCATACGATACTTGGAGAACAACAACCCAATTCAAGTACACCAGCCACACTGCTGCTTACACCAAGTAGCACTCAATTTAACGCGTTCGGCTCTGCTTTTCAGAGCCGAACGTTTTTTTGACCTTTTATTATTGGCAAGGAGTCTATCATGGCACTCAGTCTGGAAGAACTGGAAGCTGCAATCATCGAGAAAGCAACAAAATCTCCTAAACCGCAGCTGTATATCAAGGATTTCTATAAATGTGATCCTGATGCAAAACCACGCGAAATTAAAAAAGTTGCCAACGCATTGGTAACCAAAGGCGAGTTGATGTTCTGGTCTTCAGGATCAACCACCATGTATGCTCGCCCCGATCGTATTCAGGATGAAGAGCATTAATTAGTCTTTTTTCCTGTTTAACATTGATCAAAAGCGGAGCCATTGCGGCTCTGCTTTTTTTTTGTTTTTGTACTTCTTAACCTTTTCAATATTGTGCAAAGAATTACCCTGCAGTCAATTGATTCGACCAACACCTTTGTGAAAGAAAAACTTGCCAGAGGAGTTGAAGCTCCCTTGCTGGTTACTGCTGTACAGCAAACTGGAGGTCGTGGACAATATAATCGACGTTTTAGCTCGCCAACTGGTGGTGCTTATTTTTCTTTAGGGATTAGTCCAATACTTGACAAATCAGATATACCGTTGATTACACTGGCAACAGGTGTAGCATGCGCACAATATCTACAGGAACTGTCTTCGCTGCAAGTTCAACTTAAATGGCCCAATGACCTGTATGTTTCTGAAAGGAAAATCGGCGGTATTCTTTGTGAGACATTTTTTAAAAATGATGGTGAGATATATACTATCATAGGAGTGGGAATAAATGTAAATACCAGGTTAGGCGACTTTGCTGTCGAGTTGCAACCAATCCTCACAAGCATCCGTGAGCAGACAAAACAGGAGTACAGTATAGAAACCGTAATCTCTTGCTGCGCCAAGGCCATTGTAGCTCAAGTGGCCATTTTACAACAATTCAAAGGAAAAATAATCGCTCAATGGCAAGATCATGATTATCTTCAAGACCGCTTCGTCGAATATGTAGCAGGAGAAGTCAAGATTAAGGCTTGTGGTGTAGGGATTTTGCCCAGTGGCAGATATAGAATAGTTGATGAAATCGGAGAGTATCATGATGTGTTAGGTGGTCAGTTGAGGCCTATATCATAAGATGAATTGGTACATTTAGTATGAAAAAAAATAATACGTTCAAAGCGTTACGGGTTTATGCTGAAAAGGGGCAGATCCGTAAATGTATAGAACAGATGTGTTTTGATGATTTACCGGATGGTGATGTCCTGATTAAAGTTCATTACTCTTCCCTTAACTACAAAGATGCTCTCTCTGCTTCGGGGAATAAAGGCGTTACCAGAAAGTTTCCCCATACCCCCGGTATTGATGCAGCAGGAACAGTAATTGAGTCTAACAATTCTTTGTTTTTACCAGGGGATGAAGTGGTCTGTATGGGCTATGACCTTGGTATGAACACCTACGGTGGATTTGGGCAATACATTCGTGTTCCTGACCAGTGGGTCATTAAAAAACCGGATACATTAACGCTTCTTGATACCATGCAACTTGGCACTGCCGGATTTACAGCAGCGCAGTGTGTCAATGCTCTTCATGAATATGGTCCAGGGGCTGAGCGAGGTCCAATCTTAATTACCGGTGCAACAGGTGGTGTTGCCATAATAAGTGCCCTGCTCCTGCAAAAACTCGGTTATGAAGTTCATGGACTAACAGGAAAGAAGGAGGCAACGGAGACGCTCCTTGATCTTGGCTATTCAGCAATCATGAGCCGCGAAAAAGGGCTGGCAGGAAGTGACAAATTGCTTTTAAAAGAGCAGTGGGCTGGAGTGGTTGATACCGTTGGTGGTGAGCTCTTGGCAAATGCAATTAAGGCCACTATGTTTGACGGAGTGGTCACCAGCTGTGGAAATGCATTTTCTGGTGACTTACCGCTCACCGTATACCCTTTTATTTTGCGTGGAGTTCATCTTGTAGGTATCTATTCCGCAAACTGCCCAATGGAGAAGCGGCTCATGATCTGGGAAAAGCTTGCTGGTCCATGGAAACTCGATAACCTTGATGTTATCTCTGGTGTGATTTCCCTTGAAGAATTACCCCATAGAATTGATCAGATGTTAGCTGGAAAAACAAAAGGAAGAACGGTTGTACGCTTGTGGGAGGAGATGTGAATATTATAGCGCAGGCAAAGGAAGTTCTTGATATCGAGTGTGAAGGATTGGTTGCTGTAAAGCAGCGATTGGATGAACGGTTTGTCCAGGCAGTGGAGATCATTGCGAATTGTCCAACCAGGCTCGTTGTTACAGGGATTGGAAAGTCGGGAGTGATTGGGCAGAAGATCTGCGCTACCTTGAATTCCACCGGAACCCCTTCCTTTTTTCTCCACCCGGTTGAGGCACTCCATGGAGATCTTGGCATGGTGTGTGTCACTGATGTGGTGCTGGCTATTTCTTACTCAGGAGAAACAACGGAACTCAATGGCCTTCTTGCCAGCTTAAAAGAACGTGGGGTGAGTGTGATTGCCATGACTGGTAATATGCAATCAACCTTGGCAAAGTATGCTGCCGTGACGCTGGATATTAACATCCCAAGGGAAGCTTGTCCCTTGGGATTAGCCCCTACCACATCAACCACAGCTACCTTGGCACTTGGTGATGCCCTTGCAGTAACATTGTTGCAAAAGAAGCAGTTTAAAGCTGAAGATTTCAGGCGTAATCATCCTGGAGGTAGCCTTGGCGAACGATTAAAGGTGGCGGTACGAGAGGTTATGTTGTCGGGTGATGCGGTCCCTGTGATTACTCAAGGTGCTGATATGGCTACCACTTTAAAAGAGTTGAACCGTGCCAACATTGGAGCCGTAATGGTGACCGATCCGCAGGGGTTTTTGAAAGGAATCATCACCGATGGAGACGTGAGAAGAATAATCACCTCTGGTGCTTCCCTTGATCAGATTGTGGTGGATCAGGTCATGACGCAAGGTCCAGTTACCATAACCAGTGAAACCATGGCTGCTGATGCTCTCAGCCTTATGCAATCCAGGGAGATTACAGTGCTCGCAGTGGTAGATGAGCAAGATTTACTGCTTGGTATTCTGCATCTGCATGATCTACTAGGGAAAGGGGAGTTTCGATTCCTGATTTAGAGTAGATCAATTGAGATATTTTTACTCTCCGTTATAGACTGCCCATTTACCTGTTTTCTCGTTATACATGTAGTTGAGTTCAAGTCGGGAAGAAGTACCCTGGCTTTTCTCGGTACAGGTGAGGGTAAAGATAGACTTGCTCCCCACCTTTCTGAGCAGTGTTGCTTTGGGGGATACCAGTTGCGACCCTCTGAAGGTTGGGTAGTTGGCGCGGAAAATTTCCTCGTAATGTTCCTCCAGCCAACTAATACGTCCATTTAAAATACGTTGTGCTTCTTTCTTTTTGATCTGCTTGTTTATCCTTTGTTCAACAGCTGCAACATTTGCATCGTCTCTAAATGGACTTGCCTGGATCAAGCTCTGAATTTTTTTAGAAAACAGCAGGGACTTTTCAAGATTTTCCTGGTTTTCAGCAAGCAGCACCTGCTCCTGGATCGTTGAGAGCTCAACCATGAAGATGGTTTTCTTTATTTTAAGGATGGAATCCTCAAGGTGGCCAGCAAAGTTTTCTTTTTCGTCCTCCAAGAGCGAGAGTGCATTTCTATATGCGTCAACGGCACGACTCCATTCTTTATTGTTGTAGGAGTTACGTGCAGAGGAGAGGGTGGAGTAGAGTCGTGCATTAACCAGTAATCGATGGAGATCCTTACGTTCCTTGATGGAAACCGCTTCAGGATTTGAATCAATAAGGAGCTGAGCCTTCTCAAGCTTTTCAATGGTCTCTTTCCACTGCTCCTGGGTAAAGGTTTTCTTGGAAAGATCAAGTTCGTGTCTAAAGGTTGCTGCTGTTAGGCGAGAGGTAATGGCGGCAGCGGTTTTGGGATCAGAAAGACTGCTGGAGAGTTCCAGAGCTTGGCGATACGTTTCAGCTGCAGCCTGCCAGTCTTTGCCAAGTTCTGCCTTTTCAGCGAGGTGCAGTGTTTGTTCAAGCTCAAGTCCTTTAATGGTTTCCTGCAGTGCTGCCAGTTTGTCATCAAGCTGGTTTGCCTGGGCAAAATTAAAGGCCTGCCTGTATAAAATCAGTGCATCTGCTGTTTTATTTTGGTCCATCAGGGAGCTGGCCTGATCCGTAAGGGTAGCAAGTTCTTTCAACGATTGAGCCGTTCCAGCTGGAATATATTTTCCCTGATACAGTACGTTTCCTCTTAACCCTTCATCAAGCTCTCGGGAATTGAGTAGCGCTTCTATATCTTGCTTCAAGCCATCCTTTTTAAAGCGTAGAATAGTTAAGCTTGACAACGCTTTCTCAGTTTTCTGGAGGGTTTCCTGAGCGTTTTCAAATTGCCTTTTATCTATAAGGAGCTGGCTTTTAAGGATATTTGCTTGTGAGCGGCTTAGAATATTCTGATCTTTAAAGTAGAGGCTAATTCCGCCAATACAGATGGCCAGGAGAAGAGTAACCACAAGAAGAAGACGAATGGGAAGGTTGATACGAAGCGATGGCCTAGGTAAGGCGGCTTTGGTTTTCTTCTCCTTTTTATCCTTTCCCTCTGGTACCTGGGGTGTATCTTCATGGTGAGTTTGTACCAGTTCGTTGCCAGGATCTTCTGATTTCTTCAGCGATGTTGCAAGAGCATACGCCTGCTGAATACGGGAACGCAATGTTTCTGCGCCCGGTGCGTCTGTTGCAATATCAAACAGGTTATCCATTACCTCAATGGCTTCATCCAGTTTGCCCAGATCCTCCAATTGCTCAGCCAGGGTTATCATCTGTTCTGATTTCTGTAACCCTCTGCTGATAGTGTTTTCAAAGTCACTGCGTTCAGGAAACTGGTGGCTGATTTCCTGGAGTGCCTGGTTGGCTGCTACCAGCTGCTTCTGGTCGATCAGCATCTGGATGTGGTCAACGTCTGCTGGCGAAAACTCCTTTTCTGGTTCTAAAAAATCGTCGCTTTCCAGCCCCAGTGAGGCAAAGGTATCATCAACCAGAGAATCAATATCCTGACCAGCTTCTTCAAATGCTGCAATACTGAGTGAATCCAGAGGAAAATGAGCAGCCTGCTGCTTATACCAGTCTGCCGCCTCCTGGTTAAAAGGATCGCTCAGGGAGTACTGTTGACCACTGATCATTTCTCCAATATGGAGTACAAGATCTGGCAGCGATGGGTTTTGTTGCCATTTGTCAGCAATACGAATGGCTGCAGGGTCCACATCGGGATGAAAAATATTGCTTAGCGGTTTAACGGTTGGCGCAAAGTGCGGGTATCCAAATGGAAGGCTGATTTGAACAGTGTGGGTGCTGCCAATTGTAATACTACCGTCGTCTTCCTTGACATACCCTTTAAGTGCGTATTCGATTTCATAATTTTCAGGAGGTTGTCCTTCTGTTTTGACAATACGTACTTTGGGGTAGAGTTCCAGAGAACTTTTGAGTTGTTCGAAATCATCGACAAGCTGTTGAGAGCCCGTAGCCATGAAGCATCCTGTTGCAAAATGAATTGGTAAAAACGATGAGTTAGCTTAAGCCATCGAAAAACACACTACTTGCAATAATATCGTATTTGTGATCATGAAACAAGGCCGATTGGAACCAAACCGCTAAAAAGCGGAAGAGAAATCAGAATAAGAGAAGTTTTCTTTGAGTGAAAAATCATAATGTGTACAATATCCTTAAACAGTAACTTCTCGCCGGGTGTGTAACTCCGTGGATGACCTATGCGTAGCTATCTTGAACATTTCTTTTTTCTTTAGATAATAATGAGCGAACTCCGTGCCCAGTTTGTTGTCACAAGTCAACGCAATTGCCCTCTATATAAAAAAGATGACGGCTTTGTTCTCACTGGTCAATCCGTGGAATTTTCGTTGGGCTGCTCTTCCTGTCTCATTCTTATCCGTGAATTGACTGGTTTACTGGTCACCTTGCTGCCCCATATATCAACGAACTTTGCTGAGTTTAGGGAGACGGAATTTACCTGTGGGGGCTGTACAGGGTTGATGAAATTTCAGCTCACAGATAAACTTTCTCTTGGCAGAGCATCACAGCCGATAGAGGCTGTCGATCCTGCAGGCGCCGTTATGAAAGGTCGGATTGATGCGATTTTACCGGCAGAATTGTTGCAGGTTTTTCATATGCATCAAAAAACAGGACGCCTGGAAATGAACCTGGCAGGTGGACGGGCGCGGGTGACCTTTCGTGAAGGCGGGCTTTTAGCGGCGCGATTTGAGGAGTTGGATAATCAGGAAGCAATTTATGCTATCCTGGCTGAAAGAGAAGGTAATTTCCGCTTTATTCCAGGACTTCCAGAATCCCTCATGCAGACCAGGGAGATTGGAGATTTTATGATGATTCTCATGGAAGGCTTGAAGCGGCTGGATGAAGATGAGTAGCCTCTGTTTTTACTTGACCTCCTGCAACGGTGGCAGCTCTTTTATCTCCATGAAACTCTCCACATGATACCTGGCGTCAAGCTCAGGGTTCTTAAATGCGATCAAATCGACCCCAACCGGGCGGCAATGGTCGCGGTCAACCACTGAATCCCCAATAAAAATTGTTTCCTCAGGGGGTACTTTAAACCTCTCCAGGATCATGAGGAGGCCATCTGGAGCTGGCTTGGGACGCCCGGCATCGGTTGGGGTTACCACCATGTCAAACCAGGGACGAATCGCAAACGTATCCATGAGCATATCCATGGTATTGGTACGGTTAGTGGATATGGCTGTAGTGAAACGTGGTTTAGCCCACTCCAGAAAAGGAATCAGGTCTGGTTCCATCTGCATATGGCGTAAGAAAGGTGCGTAGTCCAGCTGATCTCGGTAAGCGGCTACCTCTTCGAGATCAACCTGATGATTGCGGAAAAGATATTCCACTGACTTGGTTACACTTTGGGTATGCACATAGGCAAGATCGTCTGGTTCCATGGCCGGGCAACCGAACTGCTGGAGCAGGTGACTGTAGTATGCTTTATTGGCTGCCAAAGAACTGAACATTACCCCGTCGCAATCAAAAACAATAAGTTTGAGCATTGGTTTATTTCGTTTCAAGAGCTACCCACTGGTTAGCCCATATATTTCATAGTTGAGTTGATCAAAAAAGATTTCCATGAACTGGTGACGCTCTTGGGCAATTGCCTTTCCGATGGGGGTAAGCATCTGCTCCTTTACCTTGGACATCTTAACCTGGAATTCGCGATACGCACTATCTTCTGTAGAATAAGACCTGGTGGTTCCATGGTCCAGCTCGGGGTTATGTAAACAGGCACCGATTTGACCGGCAAAAAGAAAGGCTCGACCAATTCCGATGGCTCCGATGGAGTCAAGTTTATCTGCATCAAAGAGAATTTTGGCCTCCAGGGTTTTGGGAGCTGTTCCTTTGCGAAAGCGATGGCTTGCAATGCAGTGGCAAATTGCCCCTATCTCGGTTTGTGCGAATCCAGAGAGGCTGAGTTCTTTGGCCGCCAGCTTTGCCCCGTGCATGGCATGACATATCTCTCCCTTGCTTTCACGCTCAGCCTTTCTGCCTATATCGTGGAGAAGTGCTGCTGTGCCAAGGATAACCAGGTCCGCTCCCATCTGCTTACCAATGTGGAGAGCCATGCGAAAGACGCGCTCACTATGATCTGGCCCGTGAGAGCCTCCTTCTTCAAGGCAATACTTGGCGCTGATCAGTTTGATGGTGTCAAATTGGCGTTCAAAAGTAGAGATGTCTGGAGCCATAGATAAAGAGTAAATACGTAACTGAAGTGCCTGTGATCAGTTACACGTCAGAAGCAGAGAATAATGAAGAAGGACAAACCCGTGATTGGTTGCGTAAATACATTATTCCCCAAAGAATTCCTGCTTGAGCCATGCAATGCCAAGCAGCAGGAGTTGCTCATCGTCACCGGTCAAAGCCTGCAGCTCAAAAGGAGTGAGCGGACGATTCATGGAGATGCGATCATCAGCCAGTTCCTGGCGAAAACTGTCCAGGTTGTACAGTGCCAGGATATACTGATCCAGTTGCTCTCTGGTGGGGCGAAACCCTGCCTTGATTTTTTCATGCTGTTGCAGGGTAAGCAGAGCATCGTTAAAGCTATTGTAGGGCTTCAGCCCTTGGTCATCGGAGTAGGAAACCGCATCCTTTATCTGTTGCTCCTTGAAACCTTGGCAATGGGGTTCTGTTATTAACACAAAGGCTTCAGAGATAGTGCCGTCACTGTTTTGTGCGGCTCCTCTGCCAATGGGATAAGCCCGGCAGCTTCCTGGACGATTCTCGTAGACGGTACATCCTTGTTTGCTCACAAAAATGCAGCTGGCCTTGCCGTCGTCCACCATGGTGAGGTAGCAGACTGGAAAGAGCATGGATTCATCCCATTCAATGATGACATACTGCTCTAAAAAGCGGCCTGAGTGTATATCCAGATGGTTTTTCAGTCGTAAAACATCGTAAGGGGTGAGAGCCAGATCAAGTTCACGGCAACACTCTGTGAAGCAGGGGACATCAGGGTGGCAGGCAAAACAGAATTGTTGCCCTGGCTCCAACGGATTGAAACCAGGGGGCAAAGAAGTATTCATAAAAAACCTATCTCTTCTTCAGAGAAAGCAGTGGGCTTGCAATAAAGATTGAGGAGTAGGTTCCCACGCCAACACCAATCAGCAAGGTAAGTGCAAAATCGTGGATTGATGATCCACCGTAAATGAAAAGGGAAACCAGCACCAACGCGGTGGTGAGTGATGTAACCACTGACCTGCCCAGTACCTGATTGATGCTGTTGTTGATGACCTGGAAAAACGTTACATCGTCGTCGGGTTTTAAGTTTTCACGGATGCGGTCAAACACGACCACTGAGTCGTTGAGCGAGTACCCGGCCAGGGTAAGCAAGGCCGTGACGATCAACAGGGTAATTTCCAGGTTTGCCAGCCAGCAGATGCCAAGCACAACCAGTACGTCATGAAAGGTGGCAGCAGCAGCTGCAAGACCAAAGCTGAAATCAAAGCGGATGGCCAGATAAAAAAGTACTCCAAGCAGTGAGATCGCGATGGCCTGGATGGCTTTATTTCTGAGCACCGCAGAAATGGAGGAGCCGATTTCCGACTGACTTTCCATGATGAAATTATGCTCAGGGTTTTGTTTTACCAGAATGGCGGTGATTTTATCCCCTAAATGCCCGACAACCTCTTCAGATTTTTTTAGTTTGACAATGAGTCGGTTTTCGCCGGTTACTTCCTGTAAGTCAATATCTGGGTAACCGCCAGATTTCAGTGCGGAACGAATGTCTTCTAGGGCAAAGGCTTTATCCGCATGATACTGAAGCAGGGAACCACCGGAAAAATCAACGCCAAGATTTGCCTGACCACGGAGAATTTGAGTAAAGGCAGCCAAGCCAACGATGACAAAAACAGCAGAAAGGCTGAAAGCAATTTTGCGTGCCTTCATAAAATCAAAACGGGCATTTTTGATAATTTGCATGAAGGAGAGGTTCTTGAGCAACCGGGTTGAGTAAAGCGAGTCATAGACCAGCCGGGTACAGAACAGCACTGCAAAGAGGTTGAAGATAATACCCAGGGAAAGGGTTACTGCAAAACCTTTGATTGGCCCGGTACCAAAAAGAAACAGCGCAAGGGCCGTGATAAGGGTGGTTACCTGGGAGTCAACAATACTCCAGAAGGCCTTGCTGAAACCTGAATCCACTCCAGATTTAGTGGATTTGCCCAGGGCAAACTCTTCACGCATCCGCTCAAAGATCAGCACGTTGGCATCCACCGCCATCCCGATGGAGAGGATGATACCAGCAATACCTGGCAGCGTCAGGGTCGCACCGAGCATGGCCAGCCCAACAAAAAGAAAGAGAATGTTAAGCATCAGGGCAAAATCAGCAATGATACCAGACATCCGGTAATAGATGACCATAAAGACGAGCACCAAGAGCGCGCCAAACAGACCGGAGATGAGTCCTTTATCAATGGAGTCTTTACCCAGGCTTGCTCCAACGGTGAGGTTCTGGATGATTTCAACCGGTGCAGGCAGGGCGCCAACCCGGAGCACAATGGCCAGGTCAGTTGCCTCTTCGTGAGAAAAACTCCCTGATATTTGAGCGCTGCCGCCTAAAATACGTTCACGGATAACCGGAGCAGAGCGGACTACCTCGTCCAGTACAATGGCTAGCCGGCGGTTAACATTTTTCTCGGTGATGTGGGCAAACACGGTGCCACCACGGCCCGTCAGGTCAAGGCTTACGTAAGGTTCGTTGAAACTGCCGCCAATACGCACCTGGGCATTTTTCACCATTTCCCCGGTCATGAGGATCTGGTTTTCCAGCAGAATGGGGGTCTGGGATTCCTTCATGGTCTGCTTATCAATCACCTTTTCAAAGTAGACCTCCGTTCCCTGGGGCAGCCTGCCTTGCAGGGCCAGATTGAGCTTCTGGCGACTTTCGCCTGGTGCCCACTGTCCTGCACTCTGGGCATCGCTAATCAGCTGTGCAAGACTTACCCCTGGCGCATCAGCCACCAGCTTGAACTCAAGCTGGGCAGTCTGTCCAATGAGCTTCATGGCTCGGTCAGCATCCTTTACTCCCGGCAGCTGCACCACAATCTCATTTTCCCCTTGGCGCAGGATGACCGGTTCAGCTACCCCAAACTGATCAATTCGATTACGGATAATTTCAAGCGATTGGCTCACCGCATTTTTACGGATAAAATCAATCTCTTCATCTTTGAGTTTGAGGGTAATCTTGGGAAAGCTGCCAGCTTCGGCTTCTACCTGCACGTCAAGATTTGGAAAATCGCGTTCTAAAATTTGATTAACCGTATCTACAGCCCCTGTGTTAGGCAGGGTGAAGATCACCTCAGAGAGGGTGTTCGAGTTCATCCGGACTGCGGTAATTTGCTTATCTGCAAGGCCGTCCTTGAGGTCAGCTGCAGCAAAATCCAGTGAGTTCTCAATGGCTTTTTCCAGGTCTACCTGAAGTACCAGGTGCATCCCGCCCTGAAGGTCCAGGCCAAGTTTGAGTCCTTCTGGAGCAAGGTACTTTTTCCACCACTGCGGGGCATTGGGGTAAAAGGATGGTGCCAGAGTCATGAGTGAAAAAACAATCAGGGTAAAGAGGAACCCTATTTTAAGTTTCAAAGAGGTGTTCATTGAGCATTGCCTTTTGGAATAAATATATAAAGTGGAAATTTATGTATTCAACGCGCAAAAATGATCGATTATACGATGATAATTGCTATCATGCAATGGGCAGATTGCATTTAGTGTGGAAAATTGGACGTTAATTTTGCTCTTGTGTGTTTTTTCGTTTCCTTATGTGGTGGTCTTAGCCCAAAATACTGGTTAGCCGTTTACGCTTATACACGCTTCTGGTACATTCGTCGTTGCAAAATTACGTACAAGTCTTCCGATACAAGAGGTTTTTTTATGAGTGAACAACAACTCCCTCCGTTTATTGACGCCCTGCTTCAGCCTGCAATGTACCCACACCCCGCTGAAGATATTTCTTTGGTCCAGACCCATATTTCCTTTGTTCTTTTAGCTGGTGAGTTTGTGTACAAGTTCAAAAAGCCGGTTGATTTTGGCTTTCTTGACTTTTCAACCCTTGAAAAACGTAAAGTTTGCTGTGAACAGGAACTGTCGTTGAACAGCAGGCTGTGCCCTGATATCTACCTTGATGTGGTGACGGTCAACCAGCGGCATGATACCTTTGCGTTTGGGGGTGATGGTACTATTGTTGAGTATGGCATTAAGATGGTCAGGATGCCGGAAGAAAAGATGATGGGCAATCTTATCAAGGCTGGCCAGCTCACCAAAACCCACCTGGACAAGATCGCTGCTACCCTGGTACCGTTTTACCACAATGCTGCAACTGGTGAGGAGGTGAATGCATACGGAAACCCTGAAGCGGTTGGGGTGAATGTAATGGAAAATTTTGAGCAGACAGAATCTTTTGTAGGACAGGGTGCCCTGGGAAAAGAGCAGTTTGAATACATCCGCAACTATGCAACTGCAAAGCTGGCGTGTTGTGAGCTTTTTGAGCGCCGCATTGCAGGTGGATACATACGGGACTGCCATGGCGACTTACACTCGGTCAATATCTGTCTTCCCGATGATGGGGTGTATATTTATGACTGCATTGAGTTCAGTAAGCGCTTGCGTTTCCACGATGTGGCGTGTGATGTGGGCTTTCTGGCCATGGACCTGGATTTTTATGGGCTGCCAGAACTCTCGACCTATTTTATAGAGCAGTTTGTTCAAGCCTCTGGTGACTCTAGCTTAGGTGAAGTGCTTGATTTCTATAAATGTTACCGGGCATACGTGCGCGGCAAGATAGGACTGTTCACCGCAGCAGACCCTGTGGTAGCAGAAGCTGTACAGCAGGAGTGCCTTGCCAGTGCTGCCAAATACTTTGAGCTTGCCTATACATACGCTCAAGGCGATCAATAGAGCTTTATGGCAAGTCTTGCTAACTGTACGAAAAAAAAGGTGCTGGTCCTGTTTGGGCTTACGGCTTCAGGCAAGTCCTATCTAGGTGATGCCTTTTCCCGTAAGCACCAGATTCCCTATTACAATACCGATCGGGTCCGCAAGCAACTGGCTGGGCTCAATCCCACTGATGCTCGTCCCTGTGCTGTGGGAAAAGGTATCTATAGTGCTGAATACACCACAAAGACCTATCAGGAAATGGTAGATAGAGCGTCCCGTGATCTGCAGCAAGGTCACTGTGCAGTGCTCCTGGATGGTTCCTATAGCGGGGTGGTGGAAAGAGAAGCCGTAGCGAACATGGCGAGGGAAAACGAGGCAACGGTAGAATTTGTATTCTGCACCTGCCCTCAGGAGGTGGTCAAGCAACGTTTGGACGAGCGCGCTGCCGATGAAAACGCTGTGTCTGATGGGCGGTGGGAGATTTACCAGTATCAGCTCCAAACCTTTGCACCACCAGAGTTGGGTTCAGCTGACCACTTAACAACTTTGGATACAAATCAATCCCTTGACCAGCTTATAAAGGTCCTGGAAACCTTGCTTGTCAAGGGATAAAGCAGCTACCGCTTTAGTCATCGTCTGAGCTGATCCATGAGTCAGGCATGGACAGGTTGGGTAACCATTTTTTTAAACCCCATCTGGGTGGTTTCCCTGCTTCCAGTTTTTCCAGCAGAGCCTGGGCAGTTGGTGCAATGGTAGAGTCTGGGTACATGTTCAACAGATAGTTGAGCCTGTGGATAGCTTGGTCATACTTTTCTGTTTTGACGTAAAAAACCGCCACAAAGTACTCATGGTTCACCAGAAACTCTCGCGCTGACTGAATTCTTGCCTTTGCTTCCTTGGTGTAAGGTGAGTCGGGGAAGGTTCTCAGCAGACGTGAAAACGTTGTAATCGAATCCTGTGCACCGGTGATATCCCGGTCAATTCTGTCTGAACGGGCGTAATCACACATTCCAACCTGAAAAATGACGTATGGAATAGCTTCATTGGTCGGGTGGCGCTCCTCAAATTCCAGATAAAGCAGCTTTGCTTCCTGGTATGACTTGTTGTAATAATGGGCATCGGCAGCTTTGAGCTCTGCCAACGGTGCCTGCTTGCTAAATGGATAGTCATCAAGGATTTTTTCAAAAGCCTTGATAGCACCTTCGTAATTGCCAACATTGAAAGCATCCATACCTTCGGTGATCAACATTCCCGAAGATTTATGTATTTCCGGCACCTCTATCTTTTCGCCCGTATTGGGGTCAATTTTGCTGTTACCCCCAAAACCATCCAGCATTCCACACCCGGAAAGGGAGAGCAGCATAAAGAAAAGTAACGGAGCCGGAAGCAGACGGTGAGTTGTATGGAATAATCCAGTCATAGCATCCTCAGAAAGGAGTTGAGGCAGAAGAGCAATGGTTACAAAAAAAAAACGGTTCTCCAGTAGATGCAGAGAACCGCTTGTCAATCTAAAAATTAGACAGCTTTGTTGATCAGATCCTGTAGCTGACTTTTCCCGACAGCACCAGTAATTTGATCGACAACTTCACCACCTTTGAACAGAATAAGGGTGGGGATAGCACGAATGCCAAATTTACCAGGGGTTGCAGGATTGTCATCCACGTTCATCTTGGCAATGGCAACTTTGCCATCAAACTCATCGGCCAATTCATCAATAACTGGTCCAATGGCCTTGCATGGACCACACCATGGGGCCCAAAAGTCCACCAGGCATGGAAGTTCATTTTCAACTACTTGTTCATCAAAATCGTTGTCTGAAACGTGGATTACCTTTTCGCTTGCCATCTTTTATCTCCTTGTTGCACCCATTGAGCGGGAAAATGAAAAAGGGGTAAGCTCAATGGGTATGTATGAGTAGTCCGCATAAATGAGCATACTACCTTGCGGCTATGAACGTGACAAGAGAAATTTAGCATCTTTAGCTCTCTGTCAAGTGCGTAAATCGTTCTTCGTTTTCATTTTGACTTTAACAAAGTAGAAGTGGTATAAGGTATACCTTTGCCCGAGTTATTATAACCACCCAATGTCCTCTTTATCGGAGTTATAAAATGTTAGCTGATCGTTCCGCGTCCCTTTTTTCCAAAGCTCAAACTGTCATCCCTGGTGGCGTAAATTCCCCCGTTCGGGCATGTAAAGCCGTTGGGTGCGACCCGCTCTTTATTAAAAAAGGAGCAGGATGTATGGTAACGGACGTGGATGGCAATGAATTTATTGATTTTGTCAGTTCATGGGGACCTATGATTGCAGGTCATGCGCATCCTGAAGTTGTTGAAGCCGTGCACAAGGCTGTGATGGATGGGACAAGCTTTGGCGCACCCACCGAGATTGAAATAGAGCTTGCCCAAAAGGTGTGTGAGTGTGTGCCATCCATAGAAAAGGTACGTTTTGTCAATTCGGGAACCGAAGCAACCATGAGCGCTGTGCGCCTGGCACGCGGGTACACTGGCCGCAACATGGTGATCAAGTTTGATGGCTGCTACCATGGACATTCTGATTCTTTTCTGGTTAAAGCAGGATCCGGGCTGATCACCTTAGGTATACCAGGAAGCCCTGGTGTCCCTGATGATATCGTTAAAAACACCTTGTCCATTCCCTATAATAATATAGAGGTGCTTGAACAAACCCTGCGTGATGAAAACTTTGACATAGCCTGTGTCCTTCTCGAGCCTGTTGCCGGCAACATGGGCGTGGTTGTTCCTGAACTGAGTTTTTTGACCAAGCTGCGCGAACTCACCGCCGAGCTTGGTATAGTGCTCATTTTTGACGAGGTGATAACCGGGTTCAGACTTGCTCTAGGCGGCGCTCAAGAGCGTTTTAAGATCACCCCGGATCTTACCTGTCTAGGTAAGATCGTTGGTGGCGGTTTGCCGGTAGGTGCCTATGGCGGCAAGGCTGAAATCATGAATCATATTGCCCCTGACGGGCCAGTATACCAGGCTGGCACCCTGTCAGGAAATCCGCTGGCAATGAGTGCCGGATTGGCCATGCTGGATATCATCAGCCAGCCTGGATTTTATACGGAGCTTGAAAAGACCAGCGACTGGTATGCTGAAGAAATGGCAGGGATTACGGCAGCAGCTTCAGTACCAACGGTAACCAACCGGATTGGCTCCATGTCCACCTGCTTTTTCACCCAGCAGCCAGTCACTGACTTTGATTCGGCCATGTCTGCTGACACGGAACTCTATGGCCAACATTACCGTAATATGCTGGCTGGCGGCGTTTGGCTTGCACCTTCTCAATTTGAGGCATCGTTCATATCTGCTGCACATGATCGTGCTCATTTGGAAAAGGCTTTGGCTCTGACTGAGTCATCATTCAAAAAATTGATGAATTAAATAAAAAAATCTTGCGTTTGATTGATGCTCATGATACCTGTAGCACCAACCATGGACCTGCCTGATAGGGAAGCTTCGCCAGATGTCTGATGAACGTAAAACAACGGTTCGCCAGCTTGCGGAGTATAGCCAAATCGGGATGACATTTGTCTTCTCCATTGTCGTAGGGTTCGGTATTGGCTGGTTTCTGGATTACAAGGTTTTTGATGGTAAAACGTCACCATATTTGACCTTCTTTTTTCTTGGGTTGGGTATTGTGGCTGGCTTTAAAAATCTCTGGGAACTGACCAAAAAGATTACAGATGGAAAGTGAAGCAACCCAAGAAGCACCTCGTGTTGCCCCTCGAATAAGGGTAATACGGAACATGATGCTGGTCAGTTACCTCCTGTTGGTAGTTTTTACTTTGGGAGGCTGGCTTGTGGTAGATAAACAGTTTGCGTTTTCTGTGCTGGCTGGCGGCGCATTAATCAATGTCAATTTTCTTGTGTTGAAAAATGACATTGAAAAATTATTGCACAGGGTAAGCGTTGCCGGAGAAAGAAGTGGCGCTGTATCCAGGGCAGGAAAGGTGAGTTTTTTTATTAAGTTTTATGCCCGACTAATTATATTGGGATTATTGTTGCTGATTCTGGCCTCTAGATTTTCCGTGAATATGATGGGATTATGTTTAGGGCTGGCTACTATCATGCTTAGTGCTGTGATTACTGGTTTGAGCATGAAATTATTTTATTCCGAAGAGAGTTTGAGGAGCGCGTAACGTTATGGAACATCCAATATTGTTTATTTCGATTATCTTGGAGACAATCGGGCTTCCTGTGCCGCATACCGTTACAGGGAATGGCCTGATTGAACAGCTGTGCACTCCCTATATGACATACACATGGCTGGTTATGGCTTTTCTTATTATCGTTCCTAAGCTGACCATGAGTAGCCTGGAAATGGTACCAGGAAGTGGTCAGAATTTCTGGGAAGTGATGATCGGCGGATTAATGAACTTTTTTGCTGAAAACCTTGGTGAAGATGGGGCCAAAATGCTCTTTCCAATGATGGCGACCTTCTTTTTCTATATCGTTTTAGCAAATATGATTGGCTTGATCCCAGGGTTCATGTCGCCCACTTCAAATCTTAATATTACCTTGGGAATGACATTGATTGTCTGGGTCACCCACCATTATCTTGGGTTTAAATTCCACGGGTTACAATATTACAAACATTTCATGGGACCAAGTAAGTGGCTTGCTCCTTTTATGTTCCTGCTGGAAATAATCAGTAACTTTGCCCGCTTGATTTCACTCTCCATGCGTCTTTTTGGAAATATTTTCGCCAAAGAGGTACTGTTAGGGGTACTCTTCATGCTGGCTGGTGCTTTTTTCGCGCCACTGCCAATCCTGTGTCTCGGTGTATTGGTAAGTATTATTCAAGCAGTAGTTTTTGTGATCCTGGCTGTGCTGTACTGTGCAGGCGCAATGGATCATGCTCATTGATACGTAAGTTGTAAGAAGAAGGCCAAACATATATTATTTTTAACGGAGGAAGTTTTCAAATGGACATCGCAATTGGTTTAATTTGTATTGCAGCAGCTCTTAGTATTGGTCTGGCAGGTTTAGGTGCTGGTATTGGTATGGGTAATGGTCTGCTTGGTGCTTGTGAAGGCGTTGCTCGTAACCCTGAAGCAAAAGGTGATATCACCGTTACCATGATTATTGGTATGGCACTTTGTGAATCTATCGCGATTTATGGTCTGGTTATCGCGTTTATTCTGCTGTTTGCAAATCCTCTTACCTAAATTGGCGTTAGTCAAAAAGAGAGTTTGAAGGCTGCGGCATTTGCCGCAGCTTTTTTTTTGCTGTTATGGATACGCCATGCGTTATACACCCGAGCCGGGGCAAGGGAGAGAAGAAGCTCCCACCCGTTGGAATAGTCGCCATTAACCCAACTGATGCTACCCAGCTTGGTGTACTGGCCAAACAGTATACGCTTAAAAAACAGTTTCTGTTTCACTCACAGCTTTTTGCTGGAGAAAAGTTCTTCCTGGCAGGTCCAGCCGTTGGAGCGCCCATGGCAACGCTGTGTGTGGAAAAATGTATTGCCCTTGGAGCTAAGCGGATAATCGTTTATAGCTGGTGTGGGGCAGTGAGTCAGCAGGTTAACATCGGTGATTTGGTGCTGCCGATTAGTGGTGTAAGTGAAGAAGGAACCAGTCGTCATTATGAAGGAGAGGCGCATATTTTTGAACCTGATATGGCGTTGATGACTTCACTTGATACCATGTTGCAATGTAATGAGTACCATACCTTGAAGGGTTGTGTCTGGACAACGGATGCAGTGTATCGGGAAACCAGAGAAAAGGTCGCTCAATACGGAGCCGCTGGAGTGCTTGGAGTTGATATGGAATATACAGCGCTTGCCTCTGTTGCTGCTTTTCGTGGTGTACAGTTGGCTGCGCTTATGCTGGTTTCCGACGAGCTCTATCATGAGACGTGGCAGTCACAATTGCATACTCACGCTTTTCGCTCCACATCAAAACACATACTCGCCTTACTGTGTCAGGCTGCAGCAGCAGGAAACTTTTGAGATGAAAAATACGATCTACATCGTCAGCCTTGGGTGTCCTAAGAATCTGGTCGATACCGAAGTAATGCTGGGCCTGCTCGATGAGCATGGTTACCTGGTTGTGGAAGATCCTGCAGAAGCTGCAGTACTGCTGGTCAATACCTGTGGGTTTATCCAGCCTGCTGTGGAAGAGGCGGTGGATGTTATCCTGGAACTTGCAGCCTATAAGCAGGACAACCCAGCCGCACAACTGGTGGTTATTGGGTGCATGGTGCAGCGGTACGGTGAAGCGCTGGCAGAAGAATTACCTGAGGTAGATGTATTTTTAGGTCTTGATGAACTGCCACATATTATCAATCACATCGAATCTTCCCATCATGGTCCAGTGGTGGCTGTCCCTGATTCATCCACCTTTCTCATGGATGCTCAGATCCCTCGCAAGATGGCTACTCCTTTTTTCAGATCGTTTCTCAAAATTACCGAAGGATGCGATAATCGCTGCTCATACTGTATGATCCCTTCCATCCGTGGCGCTCTTCGCAGCCGAACTCTTGATGATCTCGTGGCTGAGAGTCGCAAACTTGAGCAAAACGGGGTTCGCGAGTTGACCTTGATTGCCCAGGATCTCACTGCTTATGGAGATGATTTAGGTGAGGATACCCACCTGGTCAGCTTGCTTGAAAAATTGCTCAAGCTAACCAGGATTCCCTGGTTCCGGCTTTTGTATCTGTATCCATCCACAGTTCCAGATGCGTTGCTCCATCTGTTGGCCCAGGAAACGCGAATTGTACCTTATCTGGATATTCCCTTTCAGCACGCAAGTGATAATGTGCTGAGGCGCATGAATCGACGTCATGGCCTGCAGGAGCTTGATGAGCTGGTACAAAGCGTACAAAGAATAGTGCCTGATTGCGTACTCCGGACCACCATGCTCGTCGGGTTCCCAGGAGAAACAGAAGAAGACATTGACATCCTGCTGGACGCGTTGCAACGGTGGCAACTTGATCATGTTGGCGTTTTCCAGTATCAGGACGAAGAAGGCAGTCCAGCAGAACAACTGGCTCACAAAATTGCTGAGGACGTAAAGCAAGACCGTTATGAAAGGGTCATGGAACTCCAGGCAGCAATCAGCAAAAAGCGTCTGCAAAACTATGTAGGGCGGGAAGAACTCGTCCTGGTTGAAGGACTCAGTCGGGAAAGTGATTTACTCCTGGAAGGGCGTACTCGGTTTCAAGCCCCGGATATTGACGGCTGTGTGTATATAACCAGCGGTCAGGCTAATTCGGGGGATATTGTAACCGTACGGGTCACTGAAGCACACACCTACGACCTTGTCGGTGAAATAGTGGAGCAGCCCCGTGAAAACAGCGAGTAAGAAGTGAGGGATTTTACCCCTTATTGACTTGTTCGCGCAGGTCTTTCCCCACCTTAAAAAAAGGCAATTTTTTGGGAGCGACTTTGATCTTTTCCCCAGTCTTTGGGTTCCTGCCCGTGTATGAACCATACTCCTTGACGACAAAGCTGCCAAAGCCCCGTATTTCTATGGACTCGCCTCGCGCCAAGGCATCGCTCATGGTATTGATGATAGTATTGGTAATAGAAGCAGCTTCCCGAATTGGAATGTCCATTTTTTCAGCAAGAGCTTCAATCAGTTCGGATTTATTCATTTCTGTCTCCCTTCCAAATATGCGTGACCAGAATGTGCTCCCCTTATGCTTGCGCAGGAGAAAAGTACAAAACAGGAGTAACCCTAAAAAGCTTAAGAAAATTTAAGCAGTTATGTTTTTGATTGTAAAGGGAATTTTTCCTGAAAACAGTTTTTTTAGGTCGTTTTGAGTCAAATGACGGTATTTTCCCTTAGCAAGTTTCCCTAATTTAAGATTTCCATAGGCAGTTCGTTTTAAGTGTAAAACAGGGTGACCAATTGCCTGAAACATTTTACGCACTTGCCGTTTTTTCCCTTCATGGATGATAATTTCTATGGTCGCTTGTGACTGCCGTTGCTCCAGCGTTCGCAGTTTTGCCGGGTACGTCTTATGCCCATCAACCATAATGCCGACCTCCAGTTGATGAAGACGAGCGGCTGTCGGGCGTCCTTTTACTGTAGCCTCATAGGTTTTGTTGATCTCGTAGCGGGGATGTAAAACGGAGTTACCAAGAGCGCCGTCATTGGTCATAAGCAGTGCGCCTTCCGTGTTCATATCCAGCCGACCAACAGGAAATAATCTGACCGGTATGTCCTGGACAAGGTCACTTACAATAGGACGCCCTTGGGGATCGGAAAGGGTGGTCACATACCCGGATGGTTTGTTGAGCAAGATATAAAGAGGTTTTTCCTGACGCAGTGGCTTGCCGTCAAATACAATGAGGTCTGCGTCTGGATCAACCTTATACCCCATTTCTTTTATGACCTTGCCGTTGACCTGTATCCGTCCCTGACGGATGATTTCTTCGGCACCTCGACGGGAGGCAACCCCGGCCTGGGCAATAACTTTTTGCAGTCGTTCCATCAAGGCTGGGCCGTTACCTGAGATCGTGTGGCAGCATGGAGGAGATTTTTCCATCAACCAGGGCTTTGGTAGCTGGATCTACTTCCAAAACCTCTGTGTACCACGGTTTCATCCGGCAATCAAAAACCACCGGAGCTTTCAGGCCCACGTGAAAACGGTGGACAGTCTGTCCTGCACCGTAAATGTCATTGGCTGGCTCAAAGCGAGTAAAGACAGTCCACAGGAATTCTTGTAAACTCACGGTTGCCTCACGGGTTGAGTCCACAAGGAGTATCACTGGCCAGTCAGCAACACCTTCATGTCGGGCCAGTTGTTGACCAAGCTCGGGCGCTGCTTCATAGGTTTCAGCCTGTACGACAAGAGTTCCCGGCAAGTACACATTGGGATTGGTGCACCCTGATGGCAGGGAGCCGGAAAAGGCTGTGGGCAACTCCCGGCATTTTTCTTTGCCCAGCCCAAGCATCATGGCCTTGGATCCCTTGTTCACTGAAGGCCCTGTATAATCCAGGGTGTCCTGTGAGACATTGGCAAAGATATAGAGGTCCTGATCCCATTGAATCCGTTCCAAAATATGAGTCCACAGGGTCGGAAAATCACTGACATCAATGGAACCATCCGTTGCCAGCAGGAATTTCGTCAGGCTGAGTTGCCCTTCTCCAAGAATACGCAATCCAGCAGCAAAAGCTTCTCTGGAGTAGCGATTATAGACCCTGGCTGCAGCCAGGCAATGAAACCCGGTTTCCCCAAAGGTTTTGAGCTGCTGCACCCCTTTCATTACCAGTGGAAAGAGTGGACTCAGCAATTCCTGTAAGAAGTCTCCAATGAAAAAATCTTCCTGACGTGGTCGGCCCACCACTGTAGCCGGATAAATGGCATCTTTGCGGTGGTAGAGGTGGGTGGTCTGGAAGACCGGGTAATCATGCTGGAGCGAGTTATATCCGTAATGGTCACCAAAAGGGCCTTCAGGTTTACGCAGATGCGGGGGGACAATCCCTTTCACCGCAAATTCAGCTTCAGCCACCAGCCTGTGCCCACCTTTTGGATCATCTGTCATGCCCAGTTTTTTACCCTGCAACAGTGAGGCTAACATGAGCTCTGGAATATTTTCCGGCAGTGGAGAGATGGCTGCCAGCATGAGCGCTGGCGGCCCGCCAATGAACAGCGTTACCGGCAATGGTATATTGCGTTGTTCTGCTTCAAAGTAGTGGTATCCGCCGCCTTTATGGATCTGCCAGTGGATACCTGTGGTGGTATCATCATAACGCTGGATACGGTACATTCCCAGATTATGCCCCAGGCCTTTTGGATGCTCTGTGTACACCAGCGGCAAGGTGACAAAGGGGCCGCCATCTGAATGCCATGAAGTCAGCATGGGGAGCTCGGTGAGTCGTGCCGGGGCCATGCAGTTTTCCAAAATCGGTGCTTCTTTTCTCCCTTTAAGACCGATCTTCATCCCCTGGCTGAAAATAGAGCGGGCATTCCATAATGAAGAGAGGGTGGGAGGCATCTCGGTTTCCACAAACCTGACCAGATTTTCCACGAACCTGATGGGGCTTCTGCCAAAGGCGATTTCGAGCCGCTGGTTGGTACCAAACAGGTTGGTCACCACTGGAAAAGAGGAATGTTTAACATTGGTGAAGAGCAGTGCCGGGCCTTGCCTTTCGATAACCCGGCGATGTATTTCAGCTATCTCAAGATAAGGGTCAACTTGAGTGTCTATGGTGAGCAGTTCATCGTTTTTGCGAAGAATGTCCAAAAATGCTCTAAGGTTCAGTATCTGGGTCATAAAAAGTCGTTAGTGAATAGAGAAAAGTCGGTTAGCGATCATCATTATCCTGCATGCGGGGGATAAGCACTTCGGTGGCCTGCTTCTGGGGAAGTAACTCCAGCAATTTTTTCAACGATTGCTCGTCTGTTTCACGGTTCAGCCCAAACATCATTGGCGATTTTCCCTCTCTGCAATCACCTCCTACCCGACTAAAACCTGCCAGGTCAGGGTGCGGGTACGGGGCCCGTCATACTCACAGAAAAATATTCTTTGCCAGGTACCCAGCTGAAGTTGCCCGTTTTGGATGAACACGGAAACAGAGCTGCCAGTCAAGGTCGCCATAATATGGGAAGGCGAGTTGCCTTCCATGTGTTTGTATGGGTAGTCCTTGGGCACCATTTTTTGCAGGGCACCGATGATATCATCCTGCACGTCAGGATCAGCACCCTCATTTATGGTAACGCCTGCGGTGGTATGGGGATTAAAAATCGTACACAATCCATCTGTACCCCCCTGTTCCCTGATAGCGTTGTGAACTTTTTGGGTTACATCAATCAGTTCCATGTGAGCTGATGTCTGAACTGTAAATCGTCCTGAAACCATAGTTAATTATTTGGATTTACATGAAAGCATCCTGGCTGAGTAAACGTCACCCACGCAAGGTGAGTACTTTCATGTTTCGTTGTTGTGATGGGTAAACCTGGTGTAGCCGTGCTGGTTAGTTTTGCAACTGCCACTGCCCATATTGATCACGGCAGGCTGTGGTGTAGGTGGTTTGAGGTCTACCATCAATGACAGCGCTGATCTCAGCTTTTCTACACACCTGATTGGTTTGTGGGTTTTGGTAGGCTGGTTGAGGGGTTACTTCATATTGATTGCCCGTATCAGGGTTCACCCAGGAAGACTGCTGGTTAGACATACCGCGCTCGTATACGTGGTTAAGTTGTTGTTTATCGTATTTATCCATCTCATTGCCCACGATATAGCCCAGCATGGTGCCAATGGCAGCTCCGATAAGGGTGGCTTCGGTGTTATGACCTATTGCCTGGCCAATCAGTGCTCCGCCAGCTGCTCCGCCGATAGCTCCGTTCTTGCCCTTGTTCAGGTCAGCACATCCAGACATCAGTAAAGTAAGAAAGAGTGCAAAAAGAATAAGTTGTTTCATGAGGATTCTCCTTGTTTGACGGTATTCTGTTGCTGTACCATCAGTTCTTTTTCTGTTTGTACGCCCAGTTTCTTGAGCTGCTGAGTGCGGGTAATGAGGTTACCCTTTCCAGTGCTCAGCCGCTTCCTGGCCAGCTGCCAGGCCTGTTGTGATTGGTTCAGGCGTGCTCCAATATCTTCAAAAGACTCTATAAAACCTACAAATTTATCATAAAGATTACCTGCCTGTTTGGCAATGATTAAACTGTTACGGTTTTGTTCATCCAGCCGCCACAGGTGATGAATAGCACGCAGTATGGCCATGAGGTTGGAAGGGCTGCACAAGATAATCTGTTTTCGTGATGCGGCGCTCAGCAGGTTCTGATCCAACTCCAGTGCCAGCTGAAAGGCTGCCTCAACAGGGATGAACAGCAACACAAAGTCAAGGGTGGTAATTCCTTCCAGCTGCTGATATTGCTTGGCTGAAAGGCCTGCAATATGTCGTTTCACTGACTCCAGGTGTTGCGCATTATAGTGTTGCTGCTGTTGTGGATTGGCTGCGGTGTAGGCCCTGGTAAAGGCAGTCAGGGAGACCTTTGCGTCTATGATGATGTCACGTTGGCCTGGCAGGTGGACAATGGCATCAGGTTGACGTCGTTTCCCTGACGAGGTTTGTAAGGTATGCTGCACCGAGTACTCCATATCCTTGCGCAGGCCGGAATCCTCCAGGATTTTTTCCAGCAGCATCTCTCCCCACTGACCTTGGAGCTTGTTTTTACCTTGCAGCGCTTCGGTCAGGTTAACAGCATCACGGCTGAGCTGCTCGTTGAGCTGGCGTAACTGTTGAATTTCCTTGGTGATGGCAACCCGGTCACGGGCCTCCCTGTCATACACATCGTCAACCCTGCGCTGAAATTCCTGTAGTTGGTCATGAAAAGGACTAAGCAGAAGCTTTAAGGCAGACTCATGCTGCTGGTTAATCAGTCCGCTTTTTTCGGTCAGTATTTCTCCTGCCAACAACTCAAACCGTTGTTCGATCTGACGCCAGGTAGCCTGGAGAACACTGTCCCGTTCATCAAGCTGATTCTTGAGCCCACTGTAGCGTGCTCCCAATGCTGCATGCTCTCTGCCCAGTGTTTCATAGTGGTGACGGAACGTATCCCGCTCATTACGGAGTTGCTGGATGGCAGCTTCCTGTTCTGTGCTTGCTTTGAAGAGTTGTTCAGTTTTGAGCTCACTTACAAGCAGTTTTTTGCGCAACCTGGCGGTGAACAAGAGGGCGATAAGTGGAGTACACAGAAGGCCCGCAGCAACACCAATACAGAGCGTAACCAGATCAAGCTGTTGAAAATGGAGGATGAGTTCTGACAACGGAAAATGATGATAGTTAGTATGACTTACGCCTGCTGAGCTGGCGTCGTTCTTCAAGTTCATCCAGTAGATCAAGCGCCAGCGCACAACCTGGCAGGTTGATCTGGAGATCGTGCTGCAACCGAACCGTGGTCTGTACCTGCTTAATCTCAATGGGAGTAAAATGCCACTCCAAGGGGGAACTGCCCGATGGCGTCATGATTCCCTCATTCACCATGTCGTGGATGAGTTCAGCGCTCACACCGCAAAATTTGCAGATCTCAGCTAGGGTGCACTGTAGCTCTTCATCAAACACGGTTCCTTGAATATAATGCATATCTTCCCTTTATATTCCATGGGCTATCTTGTTTGAATCGATACTCTTTTTTACTTGAGCATACTGTAAGGATAGCCCATGGAAAAGCAAAATAAAAAATAATTTTTGAGCTGCCAATCAGGCTACTTTGTTGTTGCTCCACAGGTGTGTTATCCTTTATGGTAGTTGGATGCATTATGGTAAGAGACAGAGCGTATTGTTAACTGGTTACAGGGCTACAGGAAAGACCTTTGTCGGCAAGATGCTGGCAGCAAGGCTAGGCTGTCTTTTTGTCGATGCTGACGAGGTTATTGCTGAGAGGGAAAATGCCCAAATAGCTGAGCTGGTGGCCGAGCACGGTTGGAAAGCATTCCGCAGGCTGGAACAGTCTTTTTTAGCAGAGATGGCTGAACCCAGCCCCAAGGTGTTGGCTGTTGGCGGGGGAGCCATTGAGCATGGTACAGTGTGGCAGGCACTTAAGCCTTTTTACCTTGTTGTCTGGTTGCAGGCAGATGTGCATACCATTATGGAGCGTATGGCTGGTGATCAGAAAACAGCTCAGCAGCGGCCAGCGTTAACGGCACATGGTTTGGAACAAGAGATTGTCGAAGTGTTAAACAGGCGGATTCCACTCTATGCTAAAGGCTCTGATCTGGTCCTTGATACCGCCGCTTACACACCGGCAGAACTGGTGGATAGTATTTGTAATCAGATGAATCAACGCTAGGTGTTTTAGGGATATTGTGAAGAATCAGCTACAAGCAGAACCATCTCAAAGTGTATGGCTGGTCAGCAGGGAATATGACGGATTGGCTGGTGCCGGAGGTGTGAAGGATGCGTGCTGCCAGCTTGGAGAAGCTTTGGCAAGCAACGGATACGCTGTGAGCACAGTGATGCCCCGCTATGGTTTTATGGATCCTGTTGAGCTGGGTTTCAGCCCTCTGTTGCTTTCTGGAACCCGCCCAGGAGAAATTTGTGGGTACTGGTTTGAGAGCTGTTTTGATGTGGACATGAATTACCCCCATGCTGAACGTCGCGAACAGGTCGCCATTTGGCACCAAGTGGTCAACGGAGTTAGTCTTTACCTAGTTGAGGCATGGTGCTACGGGGAAAAACAGGGGGTTTACACCTATACTGAAGAGGAAGAGAAAAAAGAGTCTTGGCAGCATAGCGGTGCTGGTCATTTTGATTATTTTGCCATGAATGTGCTGCTGCAAAAGGTAGCGCTTGAGTTGATGATTTTTCAGGGTGAGCAACCCTGGGTTATCCATTGTCAGGATGGGCATGCAGCAATCCTGCCTGCAATAATGCGGGAAACCAGCGGATATCGAAATTATTTTCGCAACAGTGGTGCTGTGGTTACCATCCATAACGCAGGATTGGGCTACCATCAGGAGGTCGCTGACCTTGAATTTGCCCGGGCCATTACCGGCCTGCCAGAACATGTTATTCATGGAGCTACCCTGGATGATAAGTTTGATCCCTTTCTGGTTGCAGCCAAGTATGCCGTACTCAACACGGTGAGTGAGAATTATGCCAGGGAGTTGCAGGAGACCACGGAAGACTTCCGTACCGGATGGCTTGGGCACACCTTGGTGGAGCGTGGGCTGTTTTTACGGGGCGTGACCAATGGTATTGATCCTGACGCTTTTAACCCGGAGGAGCCAGAAAAGCTAGGTCTGGCAGCGCCTTTTAGTATTGTTCACGGCGATCTGGCAGGTAAGGATGAATGCAAGAAAGACTTGCTGGCGAACACCCACTATCTCCGCCAATGGGAGCGGGTGGAGCAGTTCGGTACCCTCACCAATGACGCGGAAAAACCCTTGTTTACCTTTATCGGCAGGCTGACCGAGCAGAAAGGGATGAGCGTGGTACTGGGTTGTATGGAGTCCTTTTTTATGCAGCAGGATGTGCAACTCCTGATTCTTGGTTCAGGTGATGCCCATATGGAAGGTAAAATCCAGCAGCTCTGCGATCATTCGGCAGTACGTGGTCGTTGTTGTTTTCTCAAAGGCTTTGATTCCAAGCTTGCCAATAAGGCATATGCTGGTGGTGATTTTTTTCTTATTCCCTCCTGGTATGAACCCTGCGGGTTAACCGATTATATGGCCCAGCTTCTCGGTAACTTACCCATTGTCCATCATGTGGGCGGGCTGGTAAAGGTGCTGGATGAAGAAACCGGCTTTGCCTACACCAGAAATACACCAGCTGAGCTCACCTCTGCCATGAATCGGGCACTGACCGTTTTTTATAACAAGCCGGAGTTGCACCGAATGCAGCAAAACGCAGTGGAAACCATCCTAGCCCGCCATACCTGGCAACACGTGATGCATGCCTATATTGAGCTGTACCAAGAGGCTCACAAACGGACCTTAACAGCCGGGTAATGGAGCAGCGTACTCTTCACCATCAGGCTTCTGGAAGGGGAAACTCTTCTTCCTGGCTGGAAGAACGACATCATTTCTTTGTTCGCCAGATCATCAGTGATTTCCTGACCCTCAATGAACGTTTTCACACCCTTTATCAGCAATATGCCATCACCTGCCTGCAGTCGGGTACGCCGGAACAGCAACTGCTGGATCAGAGCGCGGAGTCTTTGCGTGAGGAGTTTTTTGCCCAGCTATCGCTGGTTTTAGGTACGGAAACCAACAAAGGGCAACTGTGGCGATTAAAAGATACCTGTCACAGTGTGTGGCCGGAATCTGAACGGCAACGAGACATCCATGGTTCACTGGTGGACTGGCTCATTGGTTCGTTGTTCCATGAAGCCATGAAGCTTAAGGAAAATATTTATCTGATCGGCAAATATGGCTCTTCTGATTTTCTTCAGGATAATCAATCCAGTGAGCCGCTGCTTATGAGTCGCCCTGGATACTCGCCGTTCACTCAGTTGCTTGATACCCAGGATATTTTCCATAGTATAAGTGTGGATACCATTTTGCAGATTGAGCGGCTCCTGAACCTTTTTGAGCGAGGTGTGTATCTTTTTCGGGTAATGGTTCCCGGCCTTGTGGAGAATGATCTGGTGATCAGGTTGCTCACGGAACAAGAACAGTTAATTGAAAAAATATGGGGGGAATCATTAGCTGATCTTTTTCAGGATATTTTTTCTGGTAATATGGCCTATGGTTTTTGTGTTGCAGGAAACAGCTATTTTAAAAGCCAGTGGTACCACCGTGCTCTTGAAATGTATAGGCGTGCTGTTGCTCTTGATCGATCATGCCATGAAGCAGTGACACGGGTGATTCAGCTCCGTGGCTTGATAGAGGAAAATCCGGTTGAGTTTGGATATACAGGGGAGCGTTGAATATTGCGCGGCGGAAGAAAGAGCATAAAAAAACCGGATTTCCTGTGAGAACACATGGGGTAATCCGGTTTTTTTCCGACGTATAGCGTTTGAGCTGGTGCTTGTCGGGGAAATGAGAAGTTAGTCTTCTAGATATCCTGTTCCGTTGCAGGTGGGACAGTCTTGATCAGGAGTACAAACTTGACCATCGGCAGTGTCATTACCTTGCCATTCCCCAGCGGTTTCGCAAACACCTTCGATCTTCCCTTTTCCCTGGCATGTTGGACATTCTGATTTACCCATTGTTTCCTCCTTTAAATGATTGAAAAACAAAGCTAAGTAACAGTGCAGATTACATGAATCTACCAAAAAAGCATAGCGTTCAACAGCACTATGTATAACATAATTGTCCTGAAATATTGAAACCTTTTTTATGAAAGTGATGAAATCAGGGATAAAAAACTGTGCAGAAGAGGCGCTAATTCTACAACAATATTGCTGCTTTCTTTAGGAGTCGTCGTATAACTTCTTGAATTTAAATATTTTTTGTATATATTGAGTTCGTCAGGCAGTTCTTTGTTTTCCCCTCTGCCTGGAATACTTTTTTTGAACTACTGGTGTGGTTAAAAACCTGTTGCCTGGGCTGCTCTGTGACGGATGAAATACGCTCTGTTGTCAAGGTAAGGTTCTTAATTGGCAATGAGTATTTGATGGTTTCAGGTTAGGTAGTATCAGTAATTGCTTTACTTCGATCATTAACCAATAGGAGTGTTTTATAAGGAGAAAAAATGGCTCATTTTTTGTTTGTCCTCAGGCACAATGATAATGAAAAGGCAACCCGTTGCTTTCAGTTTGCAAAGATTGCTCATGCTAAGGGGCACAAGGTCAATATGTTTCTTATTGATAGCGGGGTTGATTGGGCAGTCAAAGGGAAGGATGGCAGCGTGAAAACCGATACCGGGGATTGCCCAAATGATTACCTGCCGTACTTGATTGAAAATGAAGTGGAAACCGGGGTGTGCACTCCATGCGCAAAAAACAGAAATCTTGATGAGGCGAACTTCAATGCAAATATGATGCTTGACGGCGGTCCGCATCTGATTGATATGGCGGCTGAAGCAAAGATTTTTAATTTTTAAAAAACCTGCTCCCGATTACCTTGTCTTTGAGCGGTCATTCCTTCCCGCATAGATGCGCTCTAGCGGGAAGGAGCGCTACAAGGGGTGGCTCTTGTAGCGGCAAACGAAAACCTACATTTTACTGTATAACTCCAACACTTTATCCCTGGTCATAATCTGTTCCCAGTTCTCACCCAGGCAGTTTTCCCATAACGGAGTAAGGCCCAAGGCAACGGTTGCCATGGTCTCCATTTGCTCGCTGGTCAGATCCTTAGTGAGATTACGCGGCAGGTCGATGTCGTGCTTTCCCATCATCTGACGGAACTCTTTAACCCCTTCCGGGTAAATTTCATCAAGATAATCAAAGGTGATACAGCATCCGATGCCATGGTGGGTGCCAAGAACAAAGGAGAGCCCATAGGAGAGGGCGTGACAGGCGCCAACCTGTGAATAAGCAATAGACATGCCGCCAAAGTAGGAGGCCATCATCAGTTTGTCGTCTTTGTCTGGATGGTCATCCAGAAATACTTGCCGGCACAGCTCAATGGATTTTTCCCCGTATGATTTGCTGAATTCATTGAGATAGGTACCTTCAAGTGATTCAACATCATGAATGTAGCAGTCCATACCGGTGTAAAACCACTGCTCCTTTGGCACCCCTGCAATGAGCTCCGGATCAAGCATAATCTGGTCATAGAGCGTATAGTCTGAGTTGATCCCAAGCTTTTTCTCTGGCCCGGTGAGGACTGTTGTGCGGGAAATTTCAGCACCGGTTCCAGATAAGGTGGGGACTGCAGCGTGATATACGGCAGGGTTTTGAATAAGATCCCACCCCTGGTAATCTGCGGCAGAACCAGGATTGTTGAGCATGAGGGAAATCGCCTTGGCAATATCCATGGTGGCGCCGCCACCAATCCCTATAATACCGTCAGGTGTCACAGCAAAGGTGTCTTTAAGCTGTGCCACCAACTGATCGATATAGGACGTCTTTGGTTCGTCATCCACATTTACGTGGAGAATCATATCGTTACCACGTACAGGAAGGCGTCCCTCCAATGTTTTCCCTTTGAAAACGTCGTCCAGGACAAATATAATTGGAGCATCTTTAGTAATGCGCCGCTGGGCTAAAATATCATCAAGTTGGTTGAAGCAGCCGCGGCCAAAAATAATATTGGGGACAATTTTAAAATTTCTATACATGGTATTTGTGCGTAGGTTTGATGCGTAAGGGGAAATATTACTGTCTGGTAAACCAGTCGCAATATCAGTTAAATGCCTTTTTTCGTATAAGCAAGACCTCAATACCAAATAGGGTGTAAAACCTCAAGCGGTTATTCCGTGACCAGTTACACGTCAGCAGGAGAAAAGAACCCTGAAGTGCATACCCCGTGATTGGTTACGCGATTCCTGCCCCTGGACCACTGGTTGTTTGTTATGACAAAGGAAAATAGAGCAGTAAATGAACTGGAAAAGCTGACCGACCAGCTTTTTGGCGACACTCCCGAGGGGTTACTGTACCATTACACCACCTTGACCGGCTTGCTTGGTATTGTCGGAACCACCAGGCTGTGGGCAAGTGATATTCGGTATATGAATGATTCCGCTGAGTTAAAACATTCCGCAGACTTGATCCGTCAGGAGGTACAGGAGCGGCTGGCCAAGGGAGTGGGAAAAGCTGATCTGCTCGGTCAATTTGCGGACTGGGTATCATACCGAATTACCAACGGGCACATGCTTTTTGCTGCCTCGTTTCGTTCCCACGGCAATCTGCTCAGCCAGTGGCGTGGGTACTCCACCCACGGTAAAGGGGTCAGTCTGGGATTTTCCGCTGAGTACATTATACGCTGTGCGCATCGACAGCGGTTTCAGATTGGAAAATGCATTTATGAGCCTGCTCGCCAGCGTCAACTGATCGCCCAGGTGGTGGATGTTGTAGAGGTGAATGCTGCCAGGATGGTTAAAGGTGGGGAGTCACGCGAGGAGCTATCCCAGTTGTATGCTACGGTTTTTGAACAGATTGAAATTGATTTGCTCAAAATAGCTGCGATCCTGAAACATCCATCTTTTCGGGAAGAGGAGGAGTGGCGTGTGGTCTCACCGGTGTTGATCCCACCCATGACGATTCCGGTCCTGTTCAGGGAAGCCAACGCCATGCTGGTGCCTTACGTGGAGTTTGACCTGCTTTTACACGCTGATCTGCCACCGCAACTGGATCACTGTTACCTGGGGCCGACGTCTAATATCAATATTTCAATGAACTCATTACGGATGTTTCTGGCTCAGCATGGGATCGTGCCTTCCGAAGGGATCAGCTATTGCCAGATCCCCTATCGTCAGAAATAGCACCAAAGCAGGCTAAATAATAATTTCCTGCTCTATCCAGCTTCTTGGGCCAAGCGAGGTGCAGGATTGGCTGGCTATTTCAGCAGCCCTTGCCAGGCTGGTATGGTAATCGTGTTCGAGGATGAAATGGCAAAAGGCACCGTGGAGGATGTCTCCGGCCCCCATGGTGTCGATGGGCTTTATGTTCATGACCGGAATCTCTGTCTGCTCTTGGTTGTCAATAACCACAATGGGGTGTGCACCTTTGGTGAAGGCGATTTTTTCACAGCCATGGTTGCGCAGAAAAGCGGTGGTTTCTTCCATGGAAGTGCAGCCTGGTGGCGCAAAGTCTGCTGAGCAGATCATATAGTCAACAAGGGGCAGGAGTTTTTCTTCTCCTTCTTTCCAGCTCCCGCCATCCAGCACAATAGGGATACCCAACGCGTGCGCTTTTTCAGCAATCCGTACCGCCTGGTTCATGTAATGACCGTCAAGCATGAGGATATCTTTGTTTTCCAGCATGGCATCGCCTGATGCTTCACTTTTGAGTCTGCGATTGTCCGTATTGGAATAAATGACCGTTCGGTTGCCATTGGAGAGATCAACTATAACAGAGGCCATGACAGAAGGCCGTTCTGGCTGGTCTGTACAGTCAAACACATCCACTCCCCACTGCTTGAGATCTTCTTTCAGGTAGTTCCCGCCAATATATCTCCCGCCAATACCGGTGATAAGGGACGCAGTATTACCCAACGCCGCAAACGTGACCGCAGCATTGGTTGCTGGTCCACCAGCATAGGTAAGCGTCCGCTCACTTTTTACTTTTCCATTGGCTGCAGGAAAATGGGGGACGTAATGCACAATATCAACTGTTGTTAACCCGAAAAAGACACCGTTGTAGATCATGGTTATTGGATGATGTGTTTTGTTTGGATAAAGGTGAGGGCTTGATTGTGCAGTACACTATTAGGTTATGTGTTTGTTTTCAAAGGATAATATCGGCCGATACCCTGTTAAAAGGACTTTTGGGAGAGAAAAAACAGACAATCATCCATGATCATGGTAGGCAAAGGCCAGCAAACCGATACCAGTAATGAGTATTCCGATAATACCGATGAGGTTTGGAAGCGCTGCACCTAAGAAGAACACTTCACCTCCAAGCGCAAAGATAACTTCACTGGCCTGGGTGGCATCCACAGCAGCCAGCTCACTGGCGTTTTTTGCTTGATGACGGGCATTGAGGAATAGAGTGGTCGCTATGACTCCAGAGAAAAGAGCGACCAGTGCCACTGACAGCAACTGGCCTCCTGAAGGCGGAGCGGGTCTCATGACGATAAAAAGAATTGTCCAAAACGGTAGCGAGCCCAAGGTTAATAAGAGCACCTTGGTAAACGTATTGCTGAGCAGCTCCCGGTTAATTTTGGGGAGTTTATTATGCCCATTCTGGGCTTCCCAGACCAGTTGATTCCCCATGGGATAGCAAAATGCTGCTCCAAGTACCGGAAGGGCTCCGAGCAGGAGTGTTACGATGCCTACATTTTGCATCTGGCTGAGATTGACCAGGAAAACACCGCAAAATACAACCAGGGAAAAGAACCCTATTTTAGGCGAAAAGCTTCTGCCAAAGAGCATGAGGACCACCAGGCTGGCAATGATGGTCAACTGCCAGGTTGTGGCAACCACCCAGCCGGGAGCAAAATCTGCTGCAAAACAGATCAGCGAGTAGAAACCGCCAAAACCAATGCTGCCGCAGAGGATCCAGAATCGCCAGTTGGTGGTGAACTCCTGGATCACATTTTTCATGTACCTGGAGCCTTGAGTACACCACAAGCCAATGAGAAGTAAAATAAACATATATCCGTAGCGGAGTGAGGCGGACCAAAACCAATGTCCGCCTTCCAGGCTCATGGCACGGTTGAGGATGAAGGTGGTGCTGAAAAAAAGACCGGCCAGCAGACCGATACACATTATACGAATCATTGTTCAAGTTGCTCTGGAACATGCTGAGCCCTGCCTGGCATTGTACACCAACTGACCGGATGCAGAAAAATCACGGAACAGGGCAACCGCCTGGTCATGGAGAATGTCCTCGTGGAGGGTAATACCACGCTTATCCAGTTCTGTTGGCCAGTCAGGATGAATTGGGCCTTCGTCAAAACCGGTGATTTCTTCCAGCAGCAACCCGGAACCAGCAATGACCAGTGAGCGGATACCTGACCAGAAAACAGCCCCAAAACACATGGCGCAGGGGCACCAGTTGACAACCAGTTGATGATCCGCTCTCTCTGTGCCTCCCAAATCATAGGTGTTCAGTCGCTGTTGAGCCAGCGATAATGCCATAATTTCAGCATGGGCAGAAGAACAGCTCATGGGGACCACCCGGTTCACCCCGATGGAGATGAGCTTTCCACTCTCTGTTTCAAAAACACCGGCAGCAAAGGGGCCGCCTGTACCTTGCTGATAATTCTGCCTGGAAAATTCAAGCACAACAGCCATTCGTTCTTCAAGCGTAGCAAAATCAGCGGGAAGCTGGGCAGCCTTCTTGCTAGCCCAGGCAGGGAGGGAAAGGGTGAAGGTTGTGGCAAGTTGGTGTTGATCCATAGTATTGTCCCACTCCTTGGCTGATGGAGAAAAGATAAAGCGAAAAAACATCGCTCACTGTACCATAGGTGGGAAGAGCGTTTGTACTTATTTTTCAAAAGGTGGGTATTTATGAGTGTTGAAATAGAACGTAAGTTTTTACTTGCCGGGAACACGTGGCGAGATTTGGCACCAGGAAAAGAATATCGACAGGGATATGTACGTGATGGCCAGGGCTGTACGGTGCGTGTTCGGAGCACCTGCGACCAGGGATATTTGACCATTAAAGGATCCGGAAATGGCATTTCGCGGTTGGAATACGAGTATGAAATTCCTGTTGAAGAGGCCGATGCCATGCTGGATCAACTGTGTCGTAAGCCAATCATAGAGAAGACACGCTATACCATTCCCTATGCAGGGTTCATCTGGGAGGTGGATGAATTTCACGGTGAAAATCAAGGGCTGATAGTGGCTGAGATCGAGCTGGAGTTTGAAGAGCAGCCCTTTGAAAAGCCTGAATGGGTAGGAGAAGAAGTTACCGGAGATGTGCGCTACTTTAACGCTTGTCTAGCCAAACACCCTTTTTCACAGTGGTAATGCGGCAGGCTATATTGCTTGCAGTGCTAACCAAATACATACCCCCTTGGGACAACCACAATTCCTTTGTCACTGATGGTAAAACGGCTGCGATCTTTTTCCAGATCATAGCCGATGGTCTCTCCGGGAGGGACAACCACATTCTTGTCAATGATGCAGTTTTGTAACCGCGCACCATCACCAACCTGCACTCCGTTAAATACAATGGAACGTTCCACACTGGCCTGGTCATTAATTACGGTTCCCGAAAAAATAACGGATTCATTCACGTTCCCTCCAGAAATCACCGTACCTCCAGCAAGGATGGAGTTGACAAGAGAGCCCTCTGTGCCAGAACGGCCTGTAACCGTTCTGGCTGGCGGTGTTTGCGGTTGGTAGGTTCTGATCTGCCAGTCAGGCTGATACAGATCAAGCTGGGGCGTCTTTTTCAGCAGGTCCATATTCGCCGAGTAATAGGCATCTAAGGTGCCCACATCACGCCAGTATTTATCTGGAGTTACTCGACCTTGGGTACCACCGAACCTGTAGGCGTACACCTGGTGATCGTGACATAACGCAGGCAGAATATCTTTGCTGAGATCATGGCTTGATTCCTGCTGCTGATCTTGCTTGAGCGCGTCAATCAAGAATGGAGTGGAAAAGACATACAGCCCCATAAAGGCCAGCGCTTTTCCCGGATCGTTTGGTGTTGGTGTTGGATGTTCAGGTTTTTCCTCAAACAGGGTCACCCTGTCCTTGTTATTGGTTTGCATAACTCCAAATGCACTGGCCTCTTCAATGGGAACCTCAGTGCAGGCAATGGTTACCTCTGCCTTTTTTTCCCTATGGCTGGTAAGCATTGCGGCATAATCCATGCGGTAAATATGGTCACCAGATAAAATAAGGGTATACTCGCACTCACTTTGTTCCAGCAGGTTCAGGTTTTGAAAGATGGCATCCGCAGTACCCTCGTAACAACGAGCACAACGGTTCATTTGAGCAGGAACTGGTGTTATGTGTTCCCCAAGCTCCGGGTTAAATATGGACCAACCATCGTGTAGATGCTTGTGTAAGGAGTGAGATTTATACTGGGTGAGCACCAGAACCTGCCTCATGCCAGAGTGGAGGCAGTTCGCCAGGGTGAAATCCAGAATTCTGTATTTACCGCCAAAAGGAACCGCTGGTTTGGCGCGTTCTGCAGTGAGCGGGTATAAGCGGGAGCCCATCCCACCTGCCAGAATGAAGGTGAGCGTTTGGTTTTGCATGGCAGCCAGTTACACGTCAGAAGGAGAAAAGAACACGAAAGCATAAACTCCGTGATTGGTTTCACTCGTATGCCTCACATGAATTGAAACTTTTCCTTTATAAAAATTATGGAGCATTTTTGTTGATTTTACAACCAGATTCACTGTGTATCTGGTATAGATGGTGTGTTTTAACCTATGAAAATAAAGCATCACATCGTCCAAATGAAGGATAATCCATAGAAAGAGGAACCACCATGTTTACAGCCGCTGACTTACGAAATATTGCCATTCAGATAGAAAAAAATGGTGAGCAGACCTATCGTACTGCAGCTCAACAGGTAGCCAGCGAAAACGTGGCAGCAATGCTTACCTGGATGGCAGAGGAAGAACAGCGGCACTGTAAGTGGCTTGAAGGCATGCAATTTACAGAGCAGCCACTGACCACAGAACAGCAGGAAATTGAAGCCCTGGGGCGCGGATTACTCCAGGATATGGTTAAAGGCCAGACCTTTTCTTTGGAAACGGATAACTTGCAAAGCACGCAGTACGTAAATGAGGTGCTTGTCCAATGCCAGGATTTTGAAGCTGAAACCGTTATGTTTTATGAATTTTTGCTGCCTTTGGTGGAAGGTGAAGGGGCTGAGCAACAGCTGCAGACCATTATTAATGAAGAGAAAAAACACATGGCTCAGCTCACCGAGCTTGCAGCAGCCTTTGTTGCGGATATGGACACAACAATGAGCGAGAAGAAATAAGTCGCACATATTCTTGTCTATCCCGTGTGGGACACTGGTCTATACTACGTAATCTGGGAAGAAGTTTTATGAATGGTTTTCTGTTTTTTATTCTTGCGGTAATAGGGGGGCAATATCTGCTTGATGTGTGTATTTCGCTGCTCAATTTGAGGTCACTGTCCCCTGATCTGCCAGAGGAGTTTGCCGGTGTGTATGATCGTGACAAGTATAGCAAGTCACAGCAGTACACCAGGGTGACCACCAGATTTTCCCTGGTGCAAACCACTCTTGTTACGGGATTAACCATACTCTTTATCTGGTATGGCGGCTTTAACCAGATTGACCTTGTAGCCCGCAGTGCCCAGTTTTCGCCGCTTTATACCGGCCTGCTCTTTATGGCCTTGCTTGGGCTGATCTCAACGGTTCTGAATCTCCCCTTTTCCCTCTACTCCACCTTTGTGATTGAAGAGCGTTTCGGGTTTAATACCACCACACTGAAAACCTATATCCTGGATATGCTGAAAGGGACGCTGCTTGCTGTACTCATTGGGGGGCCGTTGCTGGGCTTTATCCTCTGGTTTTTTGAGGTGAGTGGCTCCTGGGCCTGGTTCTATTGCTGGGTGGTTATCCTGGCCTTTATTGTGATCATGCAGTTTTTAGCTCCAGTGGTCATCATGCCGTTGTTTAACACATTTACCCCCCTTGAAGATGGTGAACTCAAAGAGGCTGTCACCCGTTACGCCAAACAGCAGCACTTTGGGCTTCAGGGAATCTACACCATGGATGGGTCCAAACGTTCCAAACGGGCCAATGCGTTTTTTACTGGCTTTGGAAAATACAGAAGGATTGTTTTTTTCGATACCCTGATACATGAGGTGTCCACCAAAGAGTTGGTGGCAATCCTGGCCCATGAGATGGGGCATTTTAAAAAAAGGCACATCATCAAGATGATGGTAGCCTCAGCACTCCAGACCGGGGTGATGCTCTATATTATGTCCTTGTTTATCAACAATGAACAGCTTTTTGCAGCCTTTGGCATGGAGCATCTCTCTATTTATGCAAGCCTGGTGTTTTTCGGCTTTTTATATGCTCCCATTGCAACAGTGCTTTCCATCTTTTATAATAGCGTCTCCAGGCGTCATGAGTACGAAGCGGATGCGTATGCTGCAGAAACCACAGGGGAAAGTGATAGCCTGATCAGCGGATTGAAGCAGTTAAGTGTGAGTAACCTTTCCAACCTTACCCCCCATCCCCTGCATGTCTTTTTCCATTACTCTCATCCGCCGGTGTTGCAGCGGATTCAGGCCTTGCAGGCACAACACCATTGAGCCAGTATGCGAGATACACAGAACACAGACCAGCGACTGGCAGCACTGGCAAGGTTGATGGAGCAGGCGTGGCTCCATCAGCTTTCCTGGGAATTTGATGCTATTTGCTACCAGTATGGTGTCGATTTGCAACCACCAATATTTAAACTCTCCCAGAGTAAGAATCAGCTGGGAAGTTATCAGCCTGCAACAAGAGTGCTTACAATAAGCGCGTACCTCGTTGCAGAGTATCCGTGGCGGATTACCCTGCAGGTACTCAAACATGAGATGGCTCATCAGATGTGCAGTGAGCTATGGGGGGAGCAGCAGCCTTCCCATGGCAAGGTCTTTCGTCAAGCCTGTGGACACCTCGGGGTTGATCCAGCTTTTCAGACAGCAACCGCTGATACAGATCAGGAGCTGACCAGCATAACCAGTGACTTGCAGGCACCAGCAGAGCATCGGATTCTAGCCAAGGTAAGGAAACTGTTTGCGTTGGGTCAGTCCGGCAACGAGCATGAAGCTGCACTTGCCTTGCAAAAGGCAGAAGCATTACTGCGAGAACATAATTTCACCTCCTATGATCTCCACGAAGATGATTTTGTGCATCGCTGCATAGATACGGGGAAGCAGCGTATGGCTGCCCATGTGCAAACTATCTGTGCTCTCCTCAATACGTATTTCCACGTCCGTGTCATCCGCTCCACCCAGTACAATCCGTTTCAGGATTGTCAGCACCAAAGTATTGAATTACTTGGCACTCAAGAAAATGTAGCCGTGGCTGAGCATTGCTATTTTTTTCTTGAGGAGCGGTTGGAAAGCCTTTGGCTGCGTTACCGGAAAACAGAGGGTGGCAGGGGACGGATCGCTAAAAAGAGCTACTATATTGGGCTGCTCAATGGATTTAGTGAGCGGCTTAAGGCGGAGCAACAGATCCCTGCAGCTGAAAAAAAGCGGGAACCTGGAGAGGAAAAAGCGCTGGTAGCCCAACAGAAAATGCTTGATCGATTTGTCCAGTATCGTTTCCCACGGCTGAGAAAACGCAAGCGCAAGGCCGTGCGTATCCAGCCCCAGGCCTATGAAAGTGGCTGTCAGGATGGGCGTGAGCTGCAGCTCCACAAAACTGTACAAGCTGGCCAGCAACGCTTGCTTTCCTGAACACATTTTGAGCTGGTCATTGGTAACGCTTTTGTAGAATACGGGCAGGGAATGTTTACTATTTGTTTGCGGTACAAACAACCTGAGCAGGAGTTTTCCCTTGCTGTTCATGGTGAAATACACTAAAAAATAGCAATTTATTTTTTTGAGGAACTACCTGGGCGTTCCAGGATAAAAGAACAGGAACTAGACACGAAAGATTTTTCAGATCGGAGGATTCGTTTATGAAATCGAATGTCATGCGTGGCCCACTGCTGAAGGCTGGAGCCGTACTACTTGTTTTTATGCTCCTTGTCTATTTTACGAGCACTTCCGCAGAAGGCAGCGTGTGGAGCAGTATTGCAATGATCGTTGTTGGTGCAGTGCGGCTGGTACAATGGGCCATCGGGATGGTTATTGGCGTGCTCTTGTGCCTTGCTGTTCTCATTGGTATTTTCCTTGGCGCTGTTGCCATGGTCAATGCAGAGAGTGCAGGTCAGATGTATGGCGCTTTGAAAGTAACCCTGAGTGAGTGGCTGCGGTGCAGCGCCGCTGCTGCAGGTGGCATTGCGTGTAGTGCTGCTGGTGCGTCAAAAGAAGCTGATAGGGTAGCTGCTTCAGTCGTAACTGATCTAGCCAAGGTTAATGAGAGCTATAGCCAGCTGGAAAAGAAGTTGAGTGAGTTGAGCGATAAAATAGATGCGCTTGAAGTCAAGATGGCCGCTTTTGCTTCTGTAGACAAGCTGGATAAGGTGGCTGGTGAGGTTAATGCCTCTGGTGATGCTCTACAAAAATTGCAAGACGTTCTTGCTGGATTGGAAGAACGGGTTGAAGGTGCGGTAAGTAAGCTTAACGATATGTCAAGCGACAAACTGCTCGGCGATCTGCCAAACCGCGTTAAAGCCGTTGAACAGCAGGATGTTGCCAGCAAGGAAGACCTCAGCGCATTGACTGGCCTGGTGGAGCAACTGCAGCAGGAGCTCCAGGAAGGGATCAGTACTGTTTCCCAAGCTGTGGAAGAGAAAGGGGCCGAAAACACCAATGGTGATGCTGAAGTACATCGTCTGTTCAGCTATTTTGATGATACTGCTGATCAGCACAAAATCCAGGAGTTGGTGGAGTCCACCTTGAAAAAAGACATGACCTATGCTCAGGTGATGGATTTCCTTATTGCCGAAATGGGAGCTGAAAAAGGTCAAATTATTGCTGATCATCCTTCACTTGCCAAGGATTTCATCAGGCAGTGTAGACGCGGATAGGTATACCTCCATCGCATCCAACATACAAAAGGCTGTGTTCCCTTTTTGTGGGACACAGCCTTTTGTATGTGCGGCTCATGATTGTTGAAACTGTTTCCAGAAGATACCTGAAAACGACGGTTACAGCATGAGTTCTTTAAAAAATTCTATAGACGGGAAGTCGCAGGAGTATTCGGTCGGCTTGCGGCTACTTGGTTTGGCAACGAATAACAGGTGGCCCATACCGTATTCACGTGCTGAAAGGAGAACCTGCTCTGTATCATCCACTAAAAGCGTTCGTTCTTTATCATATGCCAAAATCTGCTCCAACCTGCTCCAGAACTGGGGCTCTTCCTTGGCAAATCCCACCTCTTCTGCACAAACCACCTTGTCGAACCAGGCACCAATAGCTGTCTTCTCCAGCTTGATGGAAAGGGTGCTTGAATGGGCGTTGGTCACAAGGTAGAGCTTTTTGCGTTTAGACAGACAATATTCGAGAAATTCAATAACATAGGGATGCACACCAATGAGGTGATTAATCCGCAGTTTCAGCTCAGGAATATCAAGCCCCAGCTCACTGGACCAGAAATTTGCATCAGCCCAGGTGAGAGTGTTTGCTACATTGGAATACTTGGCCAGCAGTTCCTTTTTAGCCTCTTCAATGGAAATGTCACGGATCAGGCTGTAGTGCTCCGGCAGGTATTGTTCCCAGAAATAATCATCAAAATGTTTGTCCAACAGGGTGCCGTCCATATCCAGCAACACCGTATCAATATTGTCCCAGGAAAAATCGGGGGCATTTTTTACACAATACTTTTTGTCCATCTTTACTCCCCTTCAAGGATGTTTAATACCGCGTTAATCTGTTGTGGAAGACCTTTTTTCTGGTCCAGCTCAATGATAAGTTTATGATCAGGAGTCAACCGTGCTGCAGGCTGCTTTTTCTTCTTTCCTGAGCCTTGTTGCACCAGCGTGATGAGCCGCTGGGGATCGAGCTGGTTTTGTTCACTGAAATGAAAAACAAGTGCCTTGGACGATTGCTCCAGCCTGGTAACCCACAATAGACGTAAGCGCTGCTTTAACTCGATTATCTGAAAGAGGTTGCTCACCTCCTCTGGTAGTACACCATACCTGTCTTTGAGCTCATCTGCAAGGTCTTGCAACTCCTCCCAGGTGCCGTTACTCAATGCGGAAATTCTGCGGTATGCCTGATAACGCTGTGCAGTATCGGGTATATAGTCATCCGGGATAAAGACGGAGAGCTGGAGCTTGACCTCTGGGTCTATAGCATTGGTAACTTCGCCAGACTCCTGGGCAACTGCCTGTTTTTTCAAATCAGCCACAGTGGCCTGGAGGAGCTCCAGGTAGAGATCATAACCAACTGCAGCGATATGCCCGGACTGGGAAACCCCGAGTAAATTGCCACCACCACGAATTTGGAGATCATTCATGGCCAGCGTAAAGCCGCCACCAAGCTCGGTGTTATCCATGAGCGCCCGGAGTCGTTTTTTCGCATCCCCTGATAAACTCTCCAGAGATGGTACAAACAGATAGGCATAAGCCTGCCTGGTAGAACGACCAACCCGGCCGCGCAGCTGGTAGATATCAGCAAGCCCCAGATGGTCAGCTCGATTGATAATGATGGTGTTGGCGTTGGGGATATCAAGCCCGGATTCAATGATGGTGGTACAGACCAGGATATCGATCTTGTGATTGATAAATTGGACCATCACCTCTTCCAACTGTTGGCCTGTCATTTGACCATGTCCAACACCAATTCTGGCATGGGGCACAAGCTGACGTATGGTTTCAGCCATACGGTGGATCGTCTTAACCCGGTTATGGACAAAATAGATCTGACCACCGCGCTGCATCTCTTTGAGCACTGCTTCTCGAATGACCAACTGGTCATGCTTTGCCAGGAATGTTTTTACTGCCCTGCGCTGGCGAGGTGGAGTGGAAATCACTGAAAGATCACGGATACCCAGCAGCGACATCTGTAAGGTTCGAGGAATGGGGGTTGCAGTGAGGGTGAGTACCTCCACTGAGGCCTTAAGTTTTTTGATTTTTTCCTTATGGCTGACCCCAAAACGGTGCTCTTCATCGATAATCAAAAGGCCCAGCCTCTTGAACTGGATATCCTTGGAAAGTAAGCGATGGGTGCCCACAACCAGGTCAACGGAGCTGTCACTGATTCCGGCAGTGATTTCCCGCTGCTCTTTGGTGGTACGAAATCGATTTAAACACCTGATCTCCACAGGAAAAGAAGTGAAACGATCCCTGAACGTTGCAGCATGCTGCTCAGCAAGTACAGTTGTGGGGACCAGCAGGGCAACCTGGTAACCATCCTCGATCACCTTAAAGGCTGCCCTGGCGGCAACCTCGGTTTTGCCGTACCCCACATCGCCGCATACCAGACGATCCATAGGTCGCTCACTGGTAAGATCATCCAGAGTGTCATCAATGGCCTGCGCCTGGCCTGGGGTCTCGTCGTAAGGAAAGGATTCCTCCAGTTCGCTGTACAGCTCCCCTGGAGGCGAGAATCTGTGGCCTTGACGTATGGCACGTTTGGCGTAAATATCCAGCAGCTCCTGGGCAACCTTCCACACCGCCTCTGTTACCTTTTGCTTGGTTGCCTGCCAGCGTTGGCTCCCCAGGCTGTCCAGCCTGGGTTGCTGGTCTGTCAGCCCTTGGTACTTGGAGACCCAGTGGAGCTTATCCACTGGCACGTAGAGTTTGTCATCATTGCGATAATCAATGACCAGGTAGTCGCCCTTGTTCCCGGATATCTCCATGTTAATCAAGCCGCGGAACAACCCTACGCCGTGTTCACGGTGGACCACAATATCCCCATCATTCAGCTGATCCAGCGGGAGCAGTTCCCCTGTCTGGGGTGCAGAGGCTTTCTGACGCCGTTTTTGGAGCCGCTTATCCCCAAACAGCTCCTGGGCAGAGAGTACATGCAGGTTTTCGTCTGGCAGATCAAATCCCTGGGAAAGCGGATGGTCAATAAGGAGTACCTCGCCAGTCCCTGCCTCCTTAAGCGAGAGGGGAGTGGTTCCATAGCTTGATGTGAGCTGGTAATTGATCAGCAGCTCTGCAAAGTGGCTGGCTTGGCGGTGTGATTTACAGCTTAAAATGACGGTGTCCTGCTTGTTAAGCCAGGGAATGATTCGATCAGCAAGCGGGGCAAGCAGGCCGCGCTTTTTGCGCTGCAGCTCGATCTCCTGGCGCAGCAGGTTGTGATCACCACCCTTGACGTGCAGAGGTGGCTGCGAGGCGTCTGGGTCAGGAAGCTGGAGGATCCGGGAGTGCAACCGTTCAGCAATTTTTGTGGTCGCTTCCTCTGCAGAAAGGAAGAGCTCTGTTGGGGGCAGAGCGGCAATAGTGTTGGTGATGGCCTCGTTATAATTGGCCTCTATACGCTCAAACACCAGTTCCTGGGACTGGTTGATCCCGGTGGGGTCGGCAAGAAAGAGGGCGCACTTTTGGGGGAGGTAATCAAAGAAGGTATCGAGTTTGTCCGTTCCGCCATAGAGCAGGGGGAGAAAAAACTCAATACCTGGAAAGCGAACCCTTTGCCTAAGCTGATCGTAGAGTTGCCGCTTACTTGCTTCAGACCATTGATTATCTTCTGCGATCTGGTCAAAAAGTGTCCTCCAACCAGATTGCGCATCTTCACCCCAAAAAAGAGTGTCAGATGCTGGCAGCAGAATTGCTTCTTCAAGCTCAGTAATGGAGCGTTGGGAAACAGGATCAAAAATCCGCATGGTTTCCAGGGTGTCACCAAAAAAATCCAACCGTAAAGGGCCCGGAGGAAGTTCATGGTGAAACCCTGGAGGATAAATATCCATAATTCCGCCACGAACCGCCAGGTCTCCCTGTTGCTGAACCAGTTCGCAGTGCTGATAACCGCTGCTGGTCAAGGTACGGATAAGCTCATCGCGGTCAAATTCCTCGCCTGTAATGACCAACTCACTGTGGCTGCTCAGTACGGTTTTGGGGAGAATTCTGCGCAGTATTGCTTCTGCAGAGGCCAGGATAATGACAGGAGCATTATTATCCTGCAGTTGATAAAGGGTGGAAAGTCTGGTGCCTACGGTGACAGGGTCAGGTGAGAGCGGGGTGTAGGGTGGGATTTCAAAGCTGGGATACATCAGGACCGGTGTGCTGGTAAAAACACTGATGTCCTGGGAAAAGCTTTCCAGCTGGTCATCCGAGGGAAGGATGCAACAGACTGTGTGTTCAAGCGCTTCCACTGCCCTGCTGAGCAGTAAGGCGGTGGAAGCGTTGTTAAGTCCGGTTACATCAGCAGGGAGGGAGGAGCCGGTACACAGTCGTTTAAGGATCGACTGCATAACTGTTTATGGAGGATGATAAAAGCAACAAGCTAGAACGTGCCGCCCATACTGAAGTCCCAGTTTGAGCTGTCTTCACCTTGTTGTTGATCAAGGTTAAATCCCCAGGCAATTTTAAGCGGGCCAAGTGGTGAAAGCCACAGTATACCAACACCAGCAGTCTTTTTGTAGTCACCAATGTCCCAGTCTTCATCTTCCCCGTAGACATTACCAAAGTCATGGAAGATTTCGCCCTGAATCCCCATATCCTTAACCAGTGGGAATATGACAGAGATTGTTCCATACCACATCTTGTCTCCACCAATCTTTTCCTGGGAAGCAGCGTCAATGGGGCTGATAGAGTAGGAGTCAAACCCCCTGATTGATTTCATTCCACCGAGATAAAAATGCTCAAAAATAGGGAGTTTATCATCTTCATTTTCAAAGGCCTGGCCAGCAGCAGCTTTCACATGAAATACAGTGTCCCACATCATGGGGAAGTACCAGGAGGTGGAGCCTTCAATTTTGCTAAACTGTGCATCCCCACCAAGCGGGCCGCCAGCATACTCAATGCTGACAGCATTTCTGGAGCCACGCGATGGAGCAAATGTTCTGTCCCTGGTATCCCGTACCACTGATACCCGCGCAGAACTGACCATGTTTATCGCTGCTGATCGTTTAATGACCTCAGAAGCATTAGTGGAAATATCGCTGAGTTCTGTGTCTTCAATGGTATAGCCGTAGTAGATGTACCATTTTCCCCACAGCGGATGTCCAAATCTGAGGCCTGCTCCCATGGATTCTCTGGTATAATCAGTATACTCCCTTTCCCAATTGAACATATCTACCCCACCCGACACATTGGAGTCAAACATTCTGGGATTGGTGAACTTGAGGTTATATCTGGCAGACTGGCCGCTCAGGTTGGCTGCCAAGGCAAGGTTATTACCGGTACCCAGGAAATTGTTTTCACTGATTTCACCCATAAGAATAAGGCTCTCCGAAGAGGAGTAGCCCGCACCGACACTGAACTGGCCTGTTGGTTTTTCTTTCACGTTGACCAGTACGTCCATCTGGTCTTCGTTTAAGGTGGGCTTGGGCGTAACAGTAACCTCTTCAAAAAAATTCAGGCGCTGGAGCTTCTGGGTGGACCGGCGGATGGCCTTGGAGTCAAACAGACCGCCCTCCTTAACCTTGAGATCCCGGCGGATAACATTGTCCCGGGTGCGGGTATTGCCTTCAATTTCAACCCGGTTAAAGTACACCAGTGAGCCTTTATCCACCTTGAACAGGATATCAACCCGGTGGCCCGCATCTGGTCTGTTGATTTTTGGTGTGACGACAGCAAAGGCGTATCCGCTTTCAGCGTACACATCAGTGATTCGCGTGGAGTCTTCGCGCAGGGTCTGGCGGTTGAGAAAGGGCTCCTGTCGAATCTGCAACAGCGAGATGAGCTCATCCTTCTCTTTGATCAGATCACCTTCCACCTCAACGGTTCCAACCCGAAAACGTGGCCCCTCTTCAATGGGGAACGTGATGTAAAGCCCCTCTTCTTTCTGCTCAACTATGGGGCTGCCGACCTTGGCTTCAATAAAGCCATGGTTTTGGTAAAAGGCACCCAACCTGGCTGCATCCTGTTTGAGAATATCCATTTTCAGAAGGCCGGAATCGGTAAGCCAGGACGTCCACCAGGAATAGGTCCCGGTCTGGATGATATCTTCCAGCTCATCATCATCAAAGGTGGTGTTGCCTTGGAAAGTGATCTCTTCAACCGTGATCTTCTCCCCTTCCGTAATAGCCAGCCGAATCTCAGCACTATCTTCTGTCGGGTAGCTGATGTTGGTTTCCACCTTGGTATTGTAATAGCCTTTTGATTTGTACAGCTCTTTTACCCTGGTTGCAGCATCGTTGATTTTGGTGGGATTTAAAATGGTGTTGGTGGCGATATTGGCTGCATCAAGGACGTCTTCTTCCTTGATATTATCTGTCCCTGTTACCACCACGCTGCCGATGAGCGGTTTTTCCTCAACCCTGAACAGAATCTGTTTGCCAAGGGGACTGTCTGTTGATTCGATCTCAACATTATCAAAATAGCCCATGGAAAAAACAGTTTTCAGGTCTTTACGCAGGTTGGCAGGGTTGTACAGATCACCTGGTTTGGTGGAAATTTTACGTAAAATAGCACCGGAATCGATACGCACATTACCTGCTGGTGCAATGGAGGCGATGGTAAAACTGCGATGGGTAAAGGTGATGGCCTCGGAAATGGCCTCGCTGAGTAGTCCTTCAAGCTCACCCAGTGAGCTGGTTTCACGAAAAGAGGTGTATGGATTTCCTGGCTGGAGTACATCAAAAACAGTAAAGTCAAAACTGTATTGGCCCCCCAGCTGGGTCAGACTGCCAAGGGCAACATAGTCGTACCCTGTAGCTTGAGCAATTGTATTGATCACACCAGTTGAAGGAGGCCAGGGCTTTTGATAGTTGATCAATGTTTCAGCCGTGGACCGGGGAACCGGGACGTACTGTTTACCACTGAGGGCATCAGCCATCGCTCTATCTACAGGAGCCTGCAAGCTGTCAGCATCAGGGGCATTGATTTTCAGCGGCAGAAAGGCGGTATTTTGTTCTAGAGCCAGTGCTGGTGAAAATGTATACAACACAAAACTGGTAAGAAGCAGGAAAAACAGGTGGTGACGTTGCAGATGAGTAAGTGACCGCATTGAAAAATTCCTATAAAGTGATGTGCTCAGTAGGTGCTTTTATCCGATATGGGAGAAATGATTGATTTCTATATAAACAACAGCAATCATTATGACATGTTCCGCCCCTTTTGCAAAGGGGTATAATGGTTTTAGGTGGTTGGAAAAAGGGGATTGGTAACACCATACAGCTATGTCCTGGTTGTTGCCGTGTAGGGTTAAGATGGGTTTTCTGGTTCCGACCGATACGGTGCATCAAGCAGGGAATTCACGGCATTATGTAAGGACAATGCCAGGGCCTGCTTGTCCTTTGCCTTGTAATGACTGGTTTTTTCCGGCTTGCCAACCCGGATGGTTATGGTACCCGGTTGGGGAAGCGAGCGTCCCTTTGGCAACACAGGATAAGAGCCGTTAAAACCAATAGGAACAACCGGAACTCCTGATTTAATGGCAAGCATGATCGCTCCGGTTTTAAATTCCTGGAGCTTGCCATTGGGGGTCCGGGTTCCTTCAGGGAAGATGAGTACCGAAAAACCAGTGGCAATTTGTTTGGCAGCTTGGTCCAGGCTTTTAAGGGCCTGCCTGCCCTTTGAGCGGTCAATGGGGATATACCCGACTTTTCGCATAGCTTGACCAAAGATCGGGATGGTAAAGAGCTCTTTTTTTGCTATCCATCGAAAGTTGTATGGAAAATATCCCTGCCAGCTGAAGATGTCAAACTGGGAGGAGTGATTGGCAACAAAAATATAGGTTTGATCAGGTTCAATGTTATCAAGTCCTTCAATTGTTACTCTCACCCCAACGATTTTACACAGGATTCGTCCCCAGGATTGAGGAAAGATAAGCGCCTTTTCCTTGGATTTGCGAAAAAAATTGAGGTCAAGTAAGGCCAGTGTGGAGACCGTAATCGTTAAGGGAAAGGCGATCAGCAGGGCAAAAAGAGAACGAAGCAGTTGCATAAGGCGTTGTGTTCAGTGAACTGTTAAACGGAAGTAAGATTGCATTTGAACAGGGAATATACCCCGATGGATAAATTCTGCAAGAGAATGGGAAAAAGCATTGCCCCCTGCTTACAGTGAAGCAGGAGAAAATGAAGCACTATGTCAGATAAACAGGGCAGCCAGAAATGATTGCAGCATACCTGAGAGCACTCCATGACCTGCTCTTCCCACCCCACTGTTTAGGTTGCGGTGTACGGATGGATATTTCCTCCCTGCCGCTGCTCTGTTCGACTTGCCTGGAGCAGCTTCAGGCAATCACGTCCCCTCTCTGCCCCTGTTGTGGAATCCCCTTTGCTGCCGGTGAAGATCATCTCTGCGGCCTATGTCTTGGAGAGTACTACGCCTTTAGCTCTCTGCGTTCAGCTTTTTATTATGGGCCTCCTGTGCGCACCTTGTTACTTGGATTAAAGTTTGGTGACCTGCTTCAGGCCGCCCAGACTATCGGTGTATTGATACGCACTACTGGTGTTGTATCCCATTTTACTGAGCCTGATATGATTATCCCCGTGCCTTTACATAAAAAGAGATTGCGAAAAAGAGGCTTTAACCAATCGCTTCTCCTGGCCGCCCATTGTTTTGCTCCATGGAAGGAGAAGATTAATCCCATGGTTCTGATGCGCACTCGGGATACCGTACCTCAAACTGCTTTAAGCGGTAAAGCCAGGCGTGAAAACCTGCGCCGCTGTTTTGCGGTAACACAGCCTCAGCTTGTTCGGAACAAAAAGATACTGTTGGTGGATGATGTGTGTACCACTGGTTCGACTATCAATGAGTGTGCCAAGGCATTGATGAGGGGGAATGCTGCTTCAGTGGAGGTGTTTACCGTATCCCGGAGTATTACAATGTGATGAGCGCATTGATAAAACCCTGTGATTTAGGGAGGATATGAGGTCTTTGGTGTGTTGTAACCTGTTGATATCGCAATGGTAATAACTCGTCTTAATTGATGGGGCGGCTCATGAGATTTACACCGGGAGAAGAAATAAGCACATTTTTTTTATGCCTCGATTTTTTTAAAAATCAAGTATCCAAGGGTGGTTATCTCTATCAGCTGTTATGTAAGCCTAAAATTAAGGATACTTTAGCTTGGTAGAGTTTTGTTAAGCAATAAAGAGTTTTTGTTTTGTTAAAAAAATGTTGATAACGTGTCTGATTGTTATGTAACTTTTTAAAAAAAACTGTATTTTGTGAAAATGCACGCAAAGGTGACGGCAATCTACGGATATAGGGGCTAACAGGGCTCTATATCCTGAATCTTTCGTAATCGTTAAATTTGTTGAATTCTTCTTGATTTGGTCTTTGAAATTCGGTCATATCGTTTTTGACCTCATTGGGGTTTTTAGGTACAACTATCGCCACTTTAATCAAAGCCATTTGCAGTGCCTTCTGCTGCCCACTTTTTTTTACATTATCACTACAACACATAATCGGGAAAACCAGTATTATGATATGGAACACCATCAAAGCCTCTTTGCATGCATCTCTTACTCAAAGCGATTTCGATTTATGGATCAAGCCGCTGGAGTGTGTAGAGCAAAATGAGCAGCGAATTGAGCTGGTTGGTCCAGATCGTTATTTTTGTGCCTGGGTGGAAGAGCACTACCTGGCTGGGATGAAACAAACCGCCAATGCATTGGGGTTGAGCAGTGATATATCCCTGCAGGTTGCCAGTGAGCCAGTGCTTCAACTGGAAGATCGGCACAAGCAACAGTTGCGTCTGCCAGGGGTGAGTGTGGACAGGTCCAGCTATAGATCGCTGCATCCGGCCTTTACCTTTGATCAGTTCATGGTGGGTGAATCAAACCTGCTTGCCCAGGCCGCGTGTTCTGCCTTGGCAAAAGGGGTAAATACCTATGGCAACTGCCTGTTTATGAATTCTTCTACTGGTCTTGGTAAGAGTCACCTCACTCAGGCTGTGGTTCATGAGGTGCTCTCTTCAGCTCCTGCAACCAGGATGCAGTATGTAACTGCCCAGCAATTTACTGCGGAGATGGTGAATAATCTGCGTGCCAACTCCATGGAAAATTTCTCCAGGAAATACATCAACAGCTGTGATCTGCTGCTGGTTGAAGATGTCCACACTTTGGTGGGCAAAACGAAAACCCAGGAAGAGCTGAATACCATTTTGGATTATCTGATTAAATCCGGACGACGGGTTATCCTCACCTCAGCTCTGGCCCCGGGTAAGCTCAAGGGATTGGATGAGGATTTCAGGAGCCGGATGACCTCAGGGCTTGTTACCGGGATAGAGTGTCCGGATTACGAAACCCGGGTACGGATTATTACCCATAAGCTCAAATGCAATGATTGTGCTTTGGCTGACGATTTGATCGATTATTTGGCCAGAATGGTCAAGGGCGATATTCGACGGGTAGAAAGTGCCATTATTGGCATTAAGGCTAAATCCAGTCTACGTCAGCAGCCACCAGATCTGGCCATGGTGAAAGAGGTGCTCTCTACTATTGTCTGTTGCAATAGTGAGCTGTCCGGGCAAAGTATTTGTGATTTCATTGGCGAGCAGTTCAACGTGAGCAAAGATGCATTGCAATCGCGCTCAAGAAAACGTACCGTAACCTATCCTCGCCAGGTCGCCATGTACCTGACCCGCAAATTTACCCAGGAATCTCTGGCAGATATTGGCGGACTCTATAATCGGGATCATTCCACGGTGCTCCATGCCATCAAGGTTATTACCCATGAAATGTCCCGCAAAAACAGCACCCGCAAGCAGATTGAGCTGCTCTGCTCAAAGTTAGAAGGGTAGAGGGAACAGCTGGGATTAAAAGTAGACCTTTTTCACTGCACTTTTTTCTGAGACATTGGCCTGATGGGTAATAACCCGTTGAGCCATTTTTTTTGCCTCCTTGGTCATATCATTGAGCCCAATGCCCTTCCAGCCAAATCCGCAGATATGCAGGGTTGGGTCGCTGAGCATGCACTGCTTCCGCCACTTGAGCAACTCGGTATAGCCTTCTTCCAGTTGGGGGATTCCGTGTGGGGAGCGCAAGACAGCGCTGAAAACCGGCGGAGTGGGGAGGTGGATAAGCTCGCGCAGGTCTGTATAGGAACCATTGATCAGTTCCTGGTCAGCAAGCTCCAGGCGCTCTGGGTGACGCCTGCCGCCGACCAGGATTTCCAGCAGCTGATAGCCCTCAGGAGCTCGTTTGGGGAACATGTGGGAGGAGAAAAGGGCTCCCAGGGCAAAACGGTTTTCCTGCTCTGGAGTAAGGTAACCAAAGCCAAAGGGGATATCAGCCTGAGGGCCAAAACCCAGCAGGACCGAAACAATCCTGGCCTCTGGAATCTGGTACCTCTGCGGCTGGGGTATGGGCAGTGTTTTCATCAGCGGAAGGCATTGGTTAACCGGCAGGGCCACCACCAGCTCCGTAGAGGCAAAAGTATGCTCTTGGGTGCTCACCTGCCACCCATGCGGTGTTTTGGCAATGGCTGTCACTTCCACTCCGGTTTGCAATGCTGCTTTCTCCCTCAGTACTGCTGCAAGTGCTTGTGGAAGCTCCTGCATGCCGCCTGTAAAGCTGGTCATGGCAGGTAAACCTTTCTTCTTGCCTCCTTTTTTACGTTTTTGCCGCATCATGGAAAAGGCACCTTTCAACACAGACCCCTGGTTTAGCTCAAGATCCCGTACTCCAGGCATAACCGCATCAATGTTCAAACGGTGAATATCGCCAGCATAGGTTCCGGTAAATACTGCATCGGCAAAGGGGAGAATCGCCTTGCCAAAACGGTGCTCCACCCATTGGGCCACTGTGGGGTTTCCAGTGAGCGGTGGTCTGGTCCACTCTGCTGCAAACCGCAGCTTGTGTAAAAAAGGAATCAGTGGTTCTCTGATAATTTTGGGCAGAGTCTGGGGGATGCATTTGAGCTCGCCATCCAGGCACACATAGCGAACAAATTCACCCAGGGGGGCAAGCTTTTTTGTTTTTTCAAGTCCAGCAAGTTGAACCAGGCGGTTGCTCTCCTCACAGTGATCAAGAAACCCGTGGGGCCCCCATTCAGCCATGTAGCCACGTTCCTGATAGCTCTGTATCGCACCTCCGACACGATGGCTTTTTTCCAGCAACAGGATACGTTTGTCCGGTGATTGGTCCAGGATAAATGCTGCAGTTGCAAGCCCTGATAAACCGGCTCCAATGATAGCCACGTCATACGTTTGATTTTCCATGATTAACAGAAGGTTGAGTGGGGTAAGAATGGTAGGCTGTCACTCTCTTGACAGCGGGTCAATCGTGCTTACCATGTTCGCCGAATAATTGAAAGCAGCTTGTTGGTGTGCTGGATAAAAATGCTATTATTTAAACATGATAGCCGACTCCTGGTCTGGTGAAAAAACACTTTTGGAGTTCAGCATAATTCGCAAAGACCAAGGCTCCACACCAGCTGAAGAGCTCCGTTTTTAACCATAAACAGAAGAAAAGAGGTGTACCATCATGGCTGAAGCACAGGTCGAAACCAAACAATTTCAGGCCGAGACCAGAAAGGTTCTTGATATCGTCATCAACTCCCTGTATACCGAGCGCGATATCTTTGTCCGGGAATTGGTCTCAAACGCAGCTGATGCGCTGGAGAAATTTCGCCACCAGAGCCTGGTGGAAGAAATTGAGTTTGACGCCAACGCACCCCTTGAGATTACCATTGCATGTGATGATAAAAAGCATATCCTGACCATTGCCGACAGCGGCATCGGGATGACCAAAGACGAGCTGGAAACCAACCTGGGCACCATTGCTCACTCTGGTTCTTCAACGTTTTTTGATGAGCTTGCAGAGGCCGTCAAAAAGGATGTCAGCCTGATTGGTCAGTTCGGAGTTGGCTTTTACTCGGTTTTCATGGCTGCGGACAAGGTTCGGGTGCAGACCCGCTCCTGGGATGGCAGTGAGGGCTATGAGTGGGCATCTGATGGTGGCGGTACCTATACCATCAGCCCTTGTGAGGGGCTCCATCGGGGGACCAAGATCATTATTGAGCTTAAGGAAGATGCCCATAACTATGCCACTAAATTCACCATCGAGCATATCATTAAGCAGTACTCTACATTTGTACCCTTTCCAGTAAAGGTGGAAGGCAAAACCGTTAATACGGTTCAAGCCATCTGGACCCGTTCTAAAAGCGAAATCAGCGACGAAGAGTACACGGATTTTTATAAGTTTGTGGGCAATGCCGTGGACGAGCCCACCTACCGGCTTCACTTCTCAGCAGACGCACCGCTGGCCATTAATGCGCTGGTCTATGTCCCCAAAGAAAATTTTGAGATCGCAGGCATGGGCCGGATGGAGCCCGGTGTGAATCTCTACTGCCAGAAGGTGCTCATTGATCAGCACAGTGAAAACATCCTCCCTGAGTGGCTGCGTTTTTTGAAAGGGGTGGTGGATTCAGAAGACCTGCCCCTGAACATCTCCCGCCAGTCGCTCCAGGACAACGCTCTGGTGTACAAACTCCGTAAAGTGTTGACCAAGCGTTTTATTAAATTTTTAAATGAAGAAGCGAAAAAGGACAGCGATAAGTACCAGGAGTTCTGGAAGACCTTTGGTATCTTTATCAAAGAAGGGGTGACCTCTGACTTTGAGTTCCGTGATGATCTGGGCAAGTTGCTCCGTTTTGAATCCTCTGAAAGTGAGCCAGGCCAGATGATTTCCCTGGATGACTACATCAGCCGGATGAAGGATGGACAGGATAAGATTTACTTCATCAACGGGCCAAGCAGGGGCGCGGTGGAAAATGGTCCGTACGTTGAGATGTTTAAAAAGCGCGGGATCGAGATTTTCTACACCTTGGAGCCTATCGATGATTTTGTCTTAAACCACCTGGGCGAATATGATGGCAAGAAACTGGTCTCCGCAGATGCTGCAGATATTCGCTTGCCTGAAACAACCGATGAGGCCGATAAACCTGAAGAGCAACAGGAAGAAGCGCTGCCCAAAGATCAGCTGGAAGCCTTATGCAAATGGATCAAAGAACGCCTTGGTGACAAGATCCAGGAAGTAAAAACATCTACTCGTCTGGTAGACAGCCCCGCTATGATCGTCAATGTGGACGGGTTCATGACCTCTTCCATGGAGCGCATCATGCAAGCCTCTGGTCAGGAGGTCGGGCTTGGTATGTCTTCCAAAAAGGATATGGAAATCAATGATTCCAGCCCGCTGATGAAGAAACTTGTGGCGCTAAAAGACAGTGATGCTGATTTTGCCGGAATTATTGTTGATCAAATTTATGATAACGCGCTTATCCAGGCAGGACTGGTCATCGATCCCATGGAAATGGTAAGCCGCAACTACAAAATCCTTGAGCGCGCTGTTGATGATGGGCAGTAACCGGTGCCTCAATTGCCATGGCTCCCTTATAAGTGGAAAGCTTTGCTGCTGGGAGCTATGGCTTAAGCCCGCTCTTTACTCTTAACTTGAAAAAAGGTTGTGCTCGCGATATATGGACACAACCTTTTTTTGTAGCTGCAAACAGTTACAACCTTCTCTTGTGTACGTTGTTACTTTTTGCTTTATGCTCCTTTCATTTCAAGTTTCTGCGTGGACTTGAAGTAAACTCAGGAGGTGTTCATGCGAAATATATTGATTCTGGCGGCAGCATTGCTGCTCCTTGGCGGCTGTTATTCAAAGGAAGTACGTCATCTGGCTTCCGATGCCTCGCTGGTTAGGCCCGGTATAACGACAAAAAAAGATTTGTACCGTTATCTGGGGGAACCCAACGGACGACGTACAATTTCACCACAAGAGGTGGAATATGTCTATTACGAGGATCTTCCCGGGTTTTTAGGGCACATGCCCGTGGTAAGTTCCTGGACAGGCACGGAAGGCTATGAAATGATTGTTATAAAGGTCAAGGATGATGTGGTCACCCTTTGTGAGTTTCGGACATTTAAAGAGTCTGATCAGGACTGGGTTGATGATTTTACCTGGGAAGAAGTCAAGTGAGCAGCCCTTCCACCTTTGAAATATACCGTGAACGGATGGTTGAAGAGCAGCTTGTGGCCCGTGGTATTGCTGACCAGCGAGTGCTTGATGCCATGGGTACCGTGCCCCGGCATCTTTTTGTGGAAGATGCCATGCAGGCCAGTGCCTACAGCGATTTTCCCCTTCCTATTGGCAGCGGGCAAACCATTTCCCAACCCTATATTGTAGCGCTCATGACCGAAGCACTTCAGTTACAGGGCTCCGAGCGAGTATTGGAAATAGGGACAGGGTCTGGCTACCAGGCAGCATTGCTTTCCAGGCTCTGTGAGCGGGTCTATACCATTGAGCGGATTGACGGCTTGCTTGGTAAAGCGCGTCGGGTGTTTGATAAGCTGCGTTACCACAACATCGTTTCCCGCATTGATGACGGCACCAGCGGCTGGGCAGATCAGGCGCCCTTTGACGCCATTGTCGTCACTGCCGGTGGCCCTAAAATACCAGAACCTTTACTGGAGCAACTGGCGGATGGCGGCAGATTGGTCATTCCGGTTGGGAATCAGGGGGTTCAGGAGTTGCAACTGGTGGTAAAGGCTGGGGAAAATATGGATGTCCAAACCATTGAACATGTCCGTTTTGTGGATTTAATCGGTACCCATGGGTGGGAAGAATCCAATGGTCGAGCGTAACTATTCATTCCTGCAACGGATTTATAACCGGTGCATGGAGTGGATTCAGACCCCTGCAGGTATCTGGGCACTGTTTTTTATCGCTGTTGCTGAATCTTCCTTTTTTCCTCTCCCGCCAGATGTCTTTCTGATTGCACTTTGCGTGGCAGCGCCCCGTAAATCGTTTACATTTGCTGCAATCTGCGCGGTGGGTTCGATTGTCGGCGGGATCATCGGCTATGGATTGGGGCTTGGGTTCATGGACACCCTGGGACAATCCATCCTGGATATGTACGGTCTGGAGGGTAAATACGCAACGGTCCAGGAGCTTTATCAACGCTACGATGCCTGGGCTGTTGGTGCAGCAGGTTTTACCCCGCTGCCATATAAGTTATTCACCATCACAGCAGGTGCTTTCAACATTAACTTTGTCACCTTTGTGTTTATGTCCATCCTGGCCAGATCAGCACGCTTTTTCCTTGTTGCTGGCCTGATCTATAAGTTTGGCGCACCGGTGCAGCATTTTATTAACCGCTATTTTAATATCCTCACCATTGTTTTTCTGGTAGTATTACTAGGTGGGTTTGTGTTGATACAATTTCTGCTGTAAGCGTGTCAGCGGCACACTATACTTTTTATACTTTTCCCTTCGGAGTTATCTACCTCATTTTGTAGGTACATGTATCCGGCGTATTTTTTGTAACAGGTTAATTGTATGAGCTTTCTTAACAGTGATAAACTCCTCGAACTTCTCGTTGCAGAAGGGTTGCTCAGTGAGGACCAGCGCCAGTTTGTCACGCTTGAAAAAGGAAAGCAGCGCCAGAAACTCTTACGCCAGTTTGGAGGCAGGCGCAAGGGAGACAAACAGCGGTTTGAGAGTGGCTATCCTGACCTTGTCGCCATTATCGAATCGTTGAATCTCACGATTCCCGGCTCAGATGAAGAGACCTTAACTGAAGAAACCATCATGCGGGCGGTGGGACGCAGGCTGAAAATTCCATTTAAAAAGCTTGATCCGCTTGAGCTGGATATGGATATTGTCACCAAAACCATCCCTCGCTCCTTTGCGGTGAATCACCTGATCCTGCCCTTTGGGCTGCGTGATGGTGTCCTTGAGGTGGTCACCTATAATCCGGATAAAAAAGGGGCTTTAGCCGACATTGAGCGGGCAAATCAGGTCAAGATTCGTGCCTACCTCTCGACCCGGAGCGATATTAAAAAAATTCTGGCTGAGTTTTTTGGTTTCCAGCGCTCCATCACCGCCGCAGAAACCCAGTTTGGTGGCAGCGAAACCGTATCTACCGTGGATATCGGGAATTTGGAGCAGTATGTTCGCTTGGCTTCCAATAAAGAGCTGACGTCCACCGACCAGCACATTAAAACTGCGGTAAACCACCTGTTCAGCTACGCCCTTGAGCAACGAGCCAGTGATATTCATGTGGAGCCCAAGCGCGATGTGTGTATGATCCGTTTTCGGATTGATGGCGTGCTCCACACTATTTATAAGCTGCCCAAGGCGGTGCATTCAGCTATCAGTTCTCGGATTAAATCTCTGGCGCGGATGGATATTGCCGAAAAACGTCGCCCCCAGGACGGACGGATTAAAATCGGCAGGCTGGAAGGTGAGGGAGAAGCGGAAATTCGCGTTTCAACTGTACCCGTAGCCTTTGGTGAAAAGACGGTTATGCGGATTTTGGATTCCGACGTCATTTTTCAGAATTTAGATGACCTTGGATTCTCCCAGCGCGACCGGGTGGTGTATAACACATTCATGAATTCACCACACGGGATTATGCTGGTTACTGGTCCTACTGGCAGCGGTAAATCCACCACCCTCTATTCAACGCTAAAGCAGGTGGCAAGCCCGGAAAGAAATATCATCACCGTTGAAGATCCGGTGGAAATGGTCCATGAGGAGTTCAACCAGATCGCGGTCCAGCCGCAGATTGATGTGACCTTTTCCACTATTTTGCGCAGCATCCTTCGCCAGGACCCGGATGTGATCATGATTGGTGAGATTCGCGATATGGATACCGCGGCCTATGCAGTTCAGGCTGCCCTGACCGGTCACCTGGTGTTTTCAACGCTGCATACCAATGATGCGGTCTCCTCCATCATCCGGCTTGAAGATTTGGGACTGGAACCGTTTTTGATATCTTCCACCATGCTTGGAGCGCTTGCTCAGCGGCTTGTGCGGCGCATCTGCCCAAAATGTAAGGAATCTTATGTGGTGGAAGGGGATGAGCTGCTCAAGCTGGGTTTTCCAGTGGGGGACAAAAAAAGCTATGAACTGTATCGGGGTGAAGGGTGTCGCCACTGCAGGGGAACCGGCTATTTTGGCCGGATCGGCGTGTTTGAAATTTTTCCCATGTCAGAAATTTTAAAGCAAAAGGTCTCTGAAAAGGCATCCACAGATGAGCTGCGTCAGATCGCTATCCGGGAAGGCATGTCCACCTTGCGCGAGGATGCCTGGCGTAAGGTACAAAACGGGTTGACCACAGTTTCCGAGGCAGTGCGGGTTACACGGGAAGTTTAACTGAGTTAGGAATATGGGGATTAAAGTTGTTTGTAAAAATAAAAAGGCATTTCACGATTATCACATAGACCAGACCTTTGAGGCCGGGATCGTGTTACGAGGGCCGGAAGTGAAATCATTGAGAGCTGGCAAAAGCAATCTGAAAGATGGTTATGCCCAGATGAAAAATGGCGAGCTGTTTCTTTACAATGTCCATATTTCACCCTACGTGTTTACCACCACCATGGTACAGGACCCTTTACGGGTGAGAAAATTACTGCTTCACCGCCAGGAATTGCGCAAACTGATTGGAAAAATGCATGAAAAGGGGATTGCGCTTATCCCGCTCAAGATTTATTTTAAGGAAAATGGCAAGGCCAAGGTGGAATTAGCCCTTGCTCGAGGGAAAAAATTATATGATAAACGGGCAGCGTTAAAGGAAAAACAATCCAAACGAGACATTGACCGGGATCTGCGTCGCGGTGAATAACGTAGTTGCACGAAATCACACAACATCACAAAAACATTCAAAAAATAAGGGGGCGAAACGGATTCGACGGGGATATTGAAGCTTATGTTGCATGTCGAGTTGTCGTCAACTCGTAAACTTGACGCATTTTAAATATAATCGCAGACGATTATAACTACGCACTGGCAGCTTAGTCCTGCTGTGCCGCTCCACCTGTCTCTGCCTGCATGACAGGATTTGGGGCGTCGACCTCGCGGGCTGGTCAAGCGCGAGCGCCTGAGGCGCGGTTGATGAGACTTTATCAGGCTGGTGACCGATTATCCCTGTTTCGGGTGAGACCCGGTCACGAGATTCAATCCCGAAACTAAGCATGTAGACACATAAGGGGAGAGTTTCCGGACCCGGGTTCAACTCCCGGCGCCTCCACCAGTTATAAAAACTTTATAGTTCGTTAAAGTTCAAAAAAGTCGCATCCTGTAAGGGTTTGCGGCTTTTTTGTTGTCTTTTTTAGTTCAAAAAAGTTCGAAAAAGAACGTGTATATCCGGGAAAAAGGTGTATAGTCAGGTGTATATTGAAGCTGATGGCCAAATATAAACAAATATTGGGGTAAAATATACACCTTTTGAGGGAACATGGGCAAGCTCACTGTACTTCATATCAA
>PDWI01000209.1_pt1 | contig 89907 bp, 84 predicted proteins | sample 1430891 | NCBI WGS metagenome assembly PDWI01 (sample SAMN01162508, study PRJNA174530) | Oral metagenome, whole genome shotgun sequencing project. | biome: Marine environment; feature: Marine mammal; material: Swab sample of the gingival sulcus; isolation source: swab sample of gingival sulcus... | reverse complement strand
TTCCTCGAGCCGGCAGACCGTGGCCTTGAGGTCCGTGATCGCGGCGAGTTCCTCGCTCGTGGCACCCTGGCGCTGTCCGCCGTCGATCTGGGCCTGGACGACCCAGCGGCGCACCGTCTCCTTGCCGAGGCCCTCCCGACGTGCAACGGACTCGGCAGCCGCGGTCAGCGAGGGGTACTCCGGCACGTGCTCCAGCACCTGACGCACGCACCGCTCCTTAACCCTTCGGATCGATCCTCTTCGGCATGGTTCGCATCCCTGCCAACTCCCAAGGATGCGGCATCAAACCTGGGACGGTTCAATGTGCTGCTGCGGCAGTATTCCGCTAGGCGCCGCCCGCGCCCAGACGACATCTGTGTCTTCCGGTCAGCCAGCAGGCAGACTATGATCAAGCGGCTGATTCAAGAGACCGAGCCAGGACGCTTCGGGGTGCGTGACGACGGTCCGCTGTCTGCGCCGAGTTTCGACCTCGGACCAGTGGCCGTGAGAGACATGGTTGGGCACGTGGTTTTCACAATCAGTCCGCCCAAGGCAGAGCGCAACTCCGGTGAGGGGCGGCCCAAACGGGGCTAGGACGAGATTTTCTAGTTCTCCGCTCCTACGACGAGCTGGATGGGCCCGGACAGATGCCAGAACTCCTCCCTAGAACGGTTCTTGAGTATTGGCTCCCGCAGACCCAGGTCGTTCGTCTGCCAGTCGGCCAGGTAGAGCACCGTTTCCCACATGTCGTCAGTGATATCGTCCCTAGTTTCGTCCGGTTCGAGGCAGATGATCTGCAGGCGCCCCTCGCCCATGTGGCGCCAGACGAGTTCAAAGCTCTCGTTGCCGCGCATAGCGCTGTGGGTGTCCAGCCGCCCCGTCCCGTCGGCGTTGAAGGTGATGGACTCACCCATGACGGCCCCTGCGGTGCCGAGAGCCGTCCGCCAGACACCGAGCGGCGGGCCGGAAGTGGCCCAGTCATAAGGATGCGTATTGTTCATGGCTCGCCTGCTTTGCATTGGAATCGAAGGCATCTCAAATGTAGCTCAGGACGAGTCTGAATCATCAATCCGTCTTCTGCTGGTTCTTCGTGTAGCGCCCGCTGCGCCCCATCGGCCGCCCCCTTTGTATTTTTGCGATTTCCCCCGCCGAATTTATTTTTTGACTGAAAAGGGGGCGGTGGGTGGGTGCGCTGTCACTTTGGCGGCCTTATTAAAACTACACTATATCTAGCGCAGGTACACCAAATATAGTGTAGGTATCTTTTGCCGGCTTCTACCGTATCGCTCCCGCAAGCCTTATTGTTTAAGTTTCAGTTCGCAAGCCAGTATCTAAATTAACAAGCAACATACCCAATCGGCTTTCTTTAGTGGGCTGCGGTGGCATATTTCGTATGATAATCCTGACTTCCTGCGGCGCACTTTCAATAGCACTATGGATACTACTATCGGCAACATCAAGTGTTCCACCTGCAAGCTCAAGCGCAAGCACTGAATAAACAACAGGATCAAGTATATGGCGTGCTTGTCGTATGCCTTGTTCGCCAGTTTGCAGGTCAGTATGTGTGTATGCTATTGCAGCAACTCGTGAGGCTGCTGTTGCTACATATTTTGACGGCCCATCCGCATCTTTGCCAACCTTAAATGCCGCCATTGCCAACGCTCGCAGGCTCTTGCCTCGCTGTTCGCCTTGTCCGTATGCTCGTCCTGCCTCGACCGCCGCACGCGGTCGGGTGTCATCTGGGTAACGGCTCTCAAAGACAGGCAAGGCATGTTCGACATAATCAGCAGCCCACAAAGCAGCCGCTCGGAGCAGGTCTTGGTCTCTGGTGGAGTTTTTGAGTTCTCTTATCATTGCATTATTTTACCATTTTATTGTTATATCTGGCGTTCGTAGTTTCCCGCGTCAAGCAGTTGGCAGGATTTCTTCTTTTTCAAAGGTGGGGACAGTCGCGCTGGCTTGGCCGAGGTGGACCTCGAGGGGCCGGTTCCAGGCGATTGTTTCGTGAGAGCGTTCGGTGTTGTACTCGACGCGATAGTCCTCAGCTCGTTCGGCCAAGGTCAATGCGTCGGGGATCTCGTCGAGGAACAACCGTTCGTACTTCAGCGTGCCGAACCCGCGTTCGCGTGAGCCGTTCTGCCCGGGGCTCTTGACCCGAGTACGGACGTGTCGCAGTTCAGGGTGGGAGGTGATGAAGAACTCGAAGTCGATCGACCGGAACGGGCCACCGTTGTCAGTCACGATCGTGACCACGGGCAGCACCTCACCAGTGGCGGGGTCGATCGGGCAGGCATCGGCCAGCGGGTGACCGAACAGGGCCTCGTAGTCCGCCAGGGCGAGTTCGACCGCGGCGATCGCGTCGTGCTTGTTCCCAGTCGGCGAGAGATGCCACGGATGCTCGTACTTCGAGTATTAGTCCCGGCACCCCGCGATCCGCCAGGTCCCACCCTGTGTGGTCTCGAACTCGGAGAAGTCCAGTTGCCACGCCTAATTCGGGCCGTGAGGGGCCTTCGCGAAAGTGGCTTTGCGGTCTTTGGCCAGCTCACGGCGCTGTTTCTGATACTCCGACGCCAGCAACAGGCCCTCGTCACGCAGCAGCCACAGCACGGTCGCCTGGGACACCTTGTGCCCGTCATGGCGGGCCAACGCCCAGGTCTTGCGGTGTCCCCACAACGGCTTGGCCAGCGCATGCCCGACCACAAGATCCCGCGCAGCAGTACGAGCCGGTTGGGGCCAAGGTCCCTTCGGTCCCCGATCCTGGCGAGCCTTGGCTTGCCACCGTCGCCACGTGCGTTCGGACATGCCGATCAGCTTCACGAACCTCGCGGTCGACATGCCCGCCTCCACACAGATCATGTCGAGGTCCTCGAAGGGCCCAGCCTGCCCTCCGCCGACTTCTTCCACACCCGAATCTCGACAGCAGCCTCACCCAGCGCCTGGGTCAGCTCGGTGACCTCGGCCTCGAGCTGCTGCTCCCGCGTCGAAGTCCCAACTTACCTGCCGCGAGGTCGGCCTTCCCCGCCTCAAGGAAGTCGGCCTTCCACCGACCGATCGACTGCTCGCTGACCTTCTCCCGCCGAGCAGCCTCGGCGATCGTCATCTCTCCGGCCAGGACGCTTAGCACGATCCTTGTCTTCTTCTCCACCGGAATCACAGGTGGTCTTCCCATGTCGGACTCTCCTTCAAGACCTACATAACGACCCTGCCACTAAGTCTGACGCGCGACAGTCGGCGGGGGCTGGTTTGATCGGGTGTTTCACGCCTGGCCCGAGGCTGTGCGCTGCGGGCTCGTGAACGAGGCCGAGGTTCTGGCACGGCTGCCGGTCGAAGAGCACGATCTTGCCCTGGACTATGTCGTCACCGAGGTACGCTCTATTGCCACGGGGGCCAGAGAGGTTAGGGGTTCATAGGCCGAGAACGTGTCCGTTGGCGGATCCGAGGCGGTGCGTCTTGTCTCACGCGCCTGGTGAATCTGAAGTGCCCGCTCCCAATCGGCCCCGAGGAACCTGGAGCGTCAGGCGTTCGTCGGTTTCTAGTTCGGTCGGGAAACCTGGGAGGCGAGCCCTCACTTGCCCAATGATGGCTCTCGAGTGGCTACGCGCAGCAGTGGCAACCAAGTCGATTCGCCCGCCGACTCGTTGCGGCGCGGCGCAGCACGAACAGGGCGTAGTCGACCCCGACCGCCAACCCGATGAGCAGCACGAGACTCTGGATGTTCGGGTCGACGGCGATCACGTTGTGCGAGACGGCAGCGGTCAGCCCGAGGGCTACGGCGACACTGCCGATACCCAGCACGAGCGGCACACCGGCCGCGAGCACAGCACCGAAAGCGACCAGCAGGATGATCAGGGTGACCGGCAGGCTGACCAGCTCCGCCTTCTGGAAGTCTCTCGCAATCGTGTCGTTGACCTCGCGATCCAGCGACCCCGGTCCGACCTGACCGATCATCAGCTCCGGGTGCTCGGCCTGCAGCCGCGAGGTGGCCTCGAGCACCGGCTCGACGACCTCGGCAGGTTGGGGCAGGCTGGTGTCGGCCTCGGATCGCGCGGCATCAAGCGCGACGGACAGGACCACACTGCGCCCGTCCGCCCCCGGGAACGGCTCACCGACTCGGACGACCCCGTCGATTCCTTTGTATGCCGGCGCCAGCTGCCACCCGAGCGCGACTGCCGCTTCGGGCGTCAGGGGTTCGGCAGCAGTGGCGATGATCTGCTCAGTCGGATGAGTGCCGAAGTCGGCGGCGGCGTGGATCGCCGCCGCTCGGGCCGAGTCGCCGACGAGTTCCTCCTCGTCCGGCGTGGTGGCGATGCCGGATCCGAGCAGGGCGACGGATCCGCCGAGCAGCACGGTCGAGACCAGCAGGACCCACCACTTGCGACGGACACACCACGCGGTCAGTGACCTGGAGTGCTTCTCAGGCTCCTTCGGCGGGCAGTTGGAATCGACGCGGGACGGCACGGTTGAGGTCATGCTCTCGATGCTGTTCGGGCAAGGGCGCTGGCACAGTCCGGCGAAACCCTTGCTCATCCCTGGCCGGACCCGGACCGTCCTCCAGGGTAGACAGGGGCCGCGCACCTGCGGGCGAAGTCGGCGACGATCGCACTCGTCTGCCGGGGCCGGGTCAACGGCAAGAGGTGGCTTGCGCCCCGAACCGTGTGCACTCGGCCCCGGGGTGCGGCGGCGGCGTATCGGCCGGCATTCAGGCCGAGTTGGTCGAACTGACCACGCACGACAAGCACCGGGCAGCGAACGTGGGTGAGCAGCTCGGGTCGGCCGCCGGCCATCACGGCAGCCCACGAGTCACGGACCGCGTCGAACCAGTACCCGTCGGCGTGGATTGCCGCGAACACTTCCGGCACGGCCATCCTGGCCAGTATCCGGTCGTTGAAACGGGAGATCCGCTCTCTGCCAGCACGTTCGGTCAACAAACCCAAGAGCCGGTATGCCGCGGCGCCCGGTCCGCGCGGCACTGCGGCGGCACCGATGGTCACGAGTCCGGCGAGCCGATCCGGGTGTGCCCCGGCATACTCCATGGCGACGTATCCCCCGAGCGAATGCCCGGCGAGGACGATCGGCTGCCCAGGTGGCGCGGCGTCAACGGCCTCGGAGACGGAATCGACCGCTGCCGCCATCGTGAAGGGCTGGGTGGCCCGCACTCCGTGACCTGGCAGGTCGGGCAAACTGACGTCGAACTCCGGCTCCAGCCAACGACGATGGGCTGCCCATTGCACCCCGCTGACCCGGGATCCGTGGATCAGGATCAGTCGCGGGCGCACGAGATCACGCCGACGGTCAGCAGCCGACGAGTCGCTCGGCAAGCCAAACCTGCACCCGGTCGATGCCGATGCGTTCTTGGGCCATCGAGTCGCGCTCGCGGATCGTCACCGCATCGTCATCGAGGGTGTCGAAGTCGACGGTGATACAGAACGGCGTGCCGATCTCGTCCTGACGGCGATAGCGCTTACCGATCGCGCCGGCGTCATCGAAGTCGACATTCCAGTTGCGGCGCAACGTTGTTGCCAGGTCGCGGGCTTTCGGCGACAAGTCGGCGTTCCGCGACAGCGGCAGCACGGCGGCCTTGACCGGCGACAACCGCGGGTCTAGGCGAAGCACGACCCGTTTGTCGACCCCACCCTTGGTGTTGGGTGCTTCGTCTTCGGCATACGCGTCGACGAGGAAGGTCATCAGGCTCCGGGAGAGCCCGGCGGCCGGCTCGATGACATACGGCATGTAGCGCTGCCCGGCGGCCTGGTCGAAGTAGGACAGGTCCTGCCCGGAGTGCTCGCTGTGCTGGGTGAGGTCGAAGTCGGTGCGGTTCGCGATGCCTTCGAGCTCGCCCCACTCGGAACCGGTGAAATTGAACCGGTATTCGATGTCGACGGTGCGCTTGGAGTAGTGGGAGAGCTTCTCTTTGGGGTGCTCGTAGTGCCGCAGGTTGTCAGGATTGATGCCGAGGTCGACATACCAACGGGTGCGCTCGTCGATCCAGTACTGATGCCATTCTTCGTCGCTGCCCGGAGGCACGAAGAACTCCATCTCCATCTGCTCGAACTCGCGGGTGCGGAAGATGAAGTTGCCCGGGGTGATCTCGTTGCGGAAGCTCTTGCCCACCTGGGCGATGCCGAAAGGAGGTTTACGCCGGGCTGCGCCCTCGACGTTCTTGAAATTGACGAAGATGCCTTGTGCGGTCTCGGGACGCAGGTAGTGCAGCCCGGTCTCGTCCTCGACCACCCCGAGATAGGTTTTGAGCATCATGTTGAATTCGCGGGGCTCGGTCCACTGACCACGGTTGCCGCAGTGCGGACAGGCGATCTCACCGAGTGGGACATCGTCTGGCGAGAGTTCGGGACCGCCCTTCTTGGCCGCCTTGGCGGCATACGCCTCTTGAAGGTGGTCGGCGCGCTCACGCCGGTGACAGGCAAGGCATTCGACGAGCGGGTCGTTGAACGTGCCGACGTGCCCGGACGCCACCCAGGTCTGGCGCGGCAGGATGATCGAGGAATCCAGGCCCACGATGTCGTCACGTCCGTGCACCATGGCCTTCCACCACTGCCGTTTGATGTTGTCTTTCAGCTCGACCCCGAACGGCCCGTAGTCCCACGCCGACCTCGTGCCGCCGTAAATCTCCCCACAGGGGAAGACGAAGCCCCTGCGTTTGCAGAGGCTCACAACGGTATCGACGGTGGACGTGCTGGAAGCCATGCTCGCTAGGGTATCCACCTCGCGACGGACTTCCGCGCTAGGCGGATAGCCTGGGGCGGTGAGCCTGCCCTTCCGCTCCCGTGTCGAACACGCCTCCGTGCCCTGGGTCGAACGTCTCAACAGGATTCCGCGACCGGCCGCCTTCCTGCTCATCCTTGCCTTGATGGTTGCGGGGGTCTTCGTGCCGACCTTCGGTTTCCTCTTCACCACCGTGGTCGTGCTCTTCCTCGGCTGGCTGTTCTATCTGACGTGGCCACAGCTCAGCCCACCTGAGCGGCTGATGCGCTTCGCCGTGCTCATCCTGGTCGCCGCTGTCGCCGTCATCCAGGCCAATCCGAAGTGACCGATCGCCCAGCCAACACCTAACCGCCCAGCGAGCACTCGATCGCCCAGCCAACGTCAGACCGTGCTGCCGGTGTCCACACTCGCTCTGACAGCACCCACTGCCCCGGCGCGATATTGACAATCGTTCTCATTCTCATCATGCTGGTGCCATGACGTCACGCGCTCCAGCTGTTTCCCGCTCGCCGCGTCGTCGTTGGCCCGGCCCGGTCACAGCCTGTCTCACGCTGATCGTTGCCTTAGCTCTCGGCGGCTGCGGGCAGCCCGGGGCCGGCACCGAGGCGGCGCCACCGGCCGACGACGGACGGCTCCAGGTCGCCGCGTCCTTCTACCCGATCGAATACGCCGTGTCCCAGGTCGGCGGCCCCCACGTGCAGGTCACGACCCTGACCAAGGCGGGAGCCGAACCGCACAGCCTCGAACTCACCCCGAAAGATGTCGAGACCATCTCCTCAATGGATCTGGTGGTCTATTCGGCGGGATTCCAGGCTGCCGTCGACCGGGCAGTCGAGCAGGTCACCCCCGAGAGCGCGCTCGACGTCTCCCCCGCTGCCCAGCTCGACCTCGATGCCGCCGCGCACGACCACGACGGCGATCTCGACCCGCACTTCTGGCTCGATCCGACCAAGTATGCCGCCATCGGCCCGGCGATCGCCGATCGGCTGGCCGACCTCGACCCGCAGCATGCGGACGAATACCAGCGCCACGCAGCGGCATTCACCGATTCGATGACCGACCTTGATGCAGAGTTTGCTGCCGGCCTGCGCACCTGTGAGTCCCGCACCCTGGTCACCAGCCACGCCGCCTTCGGATATCTGGCTGCCCGCTACGACCTCACCCAGGTGCCGATCGCGGGCCTGTCGCCCGACCAAGAGCCCTCGGCCCGCGAGCTCGCCGACATCGCCGCCACGGTCAAGGCTGAGGGGGTCCGGAGCATCTACGCCGAGATCCTCGTCGACACCGACTTCGCCCGGACCATCGCCGAGAGCACCGGAACGAGCGTGGCCACGCTCGACCCGGTGGCCGGGATCACGAACAAGTCCAAGGGCTCGGACTACCTCGAGGTCATGCGGGCCAATCTGGCCACCCTGCAAGTGGGACAGGGCTGCTCGTGACACCGGCCGCGACCGCGGAGACGGTCCTGTGCCTGCGCGGGGCCGCCTTCGGCTACGGCGAGCACCCCGTCCTGTCCGGGGTCGACCTGCGGGTGCAAGCCGGTGAGGTCGTTGCCATCCTCGGACCGAACGGCTCGGGCAAGTCGACACTCGTCAAGGGCCTGTTGGGCCTGGCTGACCACGTGCGGGGCGAGGTCGAGCTCTTCGGTATGCCGCGTGCCGAGTTCCGTGAGCACGCTCGGCTCGGCTACGTGCCGCAGCGGCACACCGTGGCCGGCACTGTCCGGGCGACCGTCCAGGAGGTCGTCGCGACCGGCCGGCTTCCGCGAAAGAGACTGTGGAGCAGACTCACCCACCGGGACCGGGCACTGGTCCGACGAGCCATCGACCTGGTCGGTATGGGCGACCGGACGACCGTGGACACGGCCGAGTTGTCCGGCGGGCAGCAGCGACGGGTACTCATCGCCCGGGCTTTGGCCGGCGAGCCGGACGTGCTGCTCATGGACGAGCCGACGGCTGGTGTCGACATCGCCAGTCAGCACGCGCTGGCCGGGGTGCTCGCCCGTCTGGCCGGCACCGGCGTGACCATGCTCATCGTCACTCACGAGCTGGCGGCTCTGGCCGATATCGTGGCCCGCGTCGTCGTCATCGACGGCGGGCAGGTCAGCTTCGACGGCCCCCGTGCCGAATTCGAGGCCCGCGCGTCGCTGATCTTGCACGACCACGGCTATCAGCATCACCACCACGGGCCCGACGACGAATCGGGCGACGGTTCAACCGCATCCGCAGGGCCGAAGGGGTCCGTCGGGGCCGGTTTCCGGGTGCGGACCAATCTGCCGCGCAGCTCGTCACGAGGACTTGGTCATGAGTGAGTTGCTCGCCCTCGACTTCATGCAACGGGCTCTGCTCGCGGCAGTTCTCGTCGGGGCGGTCGCCCCGCTGGTCGGTGTCTTCCTGGTGCAACGGCGACTGGCGCTCATCGGTGACGGTATGGGGCATGTCGCTCTGGCCGGCGTGGCGGTCGGCCTGCTGCTCGGTGAGTCGCCGGTGTGGACGGCCCTCGTCGCCGCGGTGCTCGCGGCCGTCGTCGTCGAAGTGATCCGCACCTCCGGGCGCGCCAACGGTGACGTGGCCCTGGCGCTTATCTTCTACGGCGGCATCGCCGCCAGCGTGGTGGCCATCGCCAAGTCTCCCAAGGGCACGCCGGCGACCCTCACCGCATACCTCTTCGGCGCGATCACGACCGTCCAGTCCAGCGATCTCTGGGTCTTCGGAGTCCTGTCGGCGGCGATCCTCGTCATCGTCGGCCTGCTGTTGCGTCGCCTCTTCGCCGTCGCCAACGACGAGGAGTGGGCTCGCGCCGTGGGTCTGCCGGTACTGCCACTCAACCTCACCCTGGCGGTGCTCACCGCCGTCACTGTCGTCGTCTCCATGCGCATCGTTGGCGTGCTGTTGATCAGTGCCCTGATGATCGTGCCCAATGCGACGTCGCAAGTGCTCGGCCGGAGCTTCCGTTCCGCGCTCGCCTGGGCCGTGCTCATCGGGTTGCTCTGCTCCGTCGGTGGTGTCGTGGTGTCCTACTTCGCCGATACGCCGTCCGGTGGAACGATCGTGCTGCTGGCCATCGGGGTGTTCCTGCTCACCAGCCTCAGTGCGGCGCTGCTGGCCCGGGTGCGGCGCACCCGCCATATCGTCGCCGAAGACCATGCTCACGAGCACGGCCCCGGCTGTGGTCACGTGGCGGTGGAGCACGACGGTCACCTCGACTACCTGCACGACGGGCACCGACACGCCCCGCACGGCGGTCACTACGACGAGCATCCGGTGCCCGAAGCGCCGGGCGCCGGTGATCCCCGGTGAACGCGCGGCCGTTGACCCGGCAACAACAGGCCGTGGCCACGGTGCTCGATGAATGCACCGACTTCATCTCAGCGCAGGATCTGCACGGCCGGATGCGCTCGAAAGGCTCGACCGTGGGCTTGGCCACCGTCTACCGCGCGCTGGCTGCGCTGACCAGCGCCGGGGGTGTCGACGTGCGGCGGACCGAAGACGGCGAAGCCCTCTACCGCAAGTGTTCGAGCCACCACCACCATCACCTGATCTGCCGCGAGTGTGGACGCACTATCGAAATCCAGGACCCCGGATTGGGGTCGTGGACCGAGCGGGTCGGCGCCCGACACGGCTTCCGGGAGGTCAGCCACACGCTCGAGATCTTCGGTCGCTGCCCGAACTGTTGAGTGGCAAACCTGCGGTGCATCGCAGGATTTCGCGGCATCCAATCGCCCACTGACCGATGCCTTTTCGCCCATTCGGGCCTACGGTCGACGTGGAACTCCAACGTCAAGGAGGTCGTGGGATGCAAAAGCTGCTCGGACTGGACGAGATGTATCTGTCGCTGGACACGGGCCGCACGACCGGTCATGCGGCCGGGATCGCCGTCTTCGAACCACACGAGGAGTCACGCGACGAGCTGGCGTTCCTTCGTGAGCGGGTCAAGGAGCGACTCCTGAAGCTACCGCTGCTCCGGTGGCGCCTACGCAACGTTCCCCTTTCCCTCGACAACCGCTACTGGGTCGACGGTGAGGTGGACCTCAATCGACACGTCCGCCGGATCCGGCTGCCGAAACCGGGCACCGAGACCCAGTTCCATGCGGCTCTCGACCGGGTCATGGCGCAACTGCTCGACCGTGACGAGCCGCTGTGGCAGATCTACGTCGTCGAGGGGCTCGCCGGTGGCCGCTACGCCTACGTCGTCAAGGTCAGCCACGGCTTGGCCGACGCCGCCGTCATCTGGACGATCTTCGACCAGCTCTCGGACGCTCCGACCGTCGACCTGGCTGATGTCCCGATCCGCAAGGAGCCGGTCGGTGGCAAGGCGGAGATGCTGGTCCGCGGCGTGAGCGGCTTGGCGACCAAGCCGTTGCGTGGGATGCGCCTGCAGTTGGACACCGCGGTCTGGCTCGCCGGACGCCTGCACAAGGAGGGCCCAGAGTTCCTGCTCGACACGGCTGCCCGGCTCGTTCCGGGCGAGCTGAGCAAGCCCTTGGCCGCGCTCGCCAACCGGCGCCGGAGCGACGACGAACACCAGGTCGCGTCGTTGATCCCGACGATCATGCCCCCGCTCAGCAAGGTGAACGGCACGGTCACCGGCAAGCTGGCCATCGAGGATTTCGAGTTCTCGATCGAGGACCTGCGTCGGGTCGGCAAGATCGTGGACGGAACGGTCAACGATGCCTTGTTGGCCGTCATCTCCGGCGCGGTGCGGCGCTATCTGACCGATCACGGTGGCGTGCCGAGCCGTCCGCTCATCGCCGCGGCACCGATCTCGTGGCGCACCGGTAAGGAGAAGGAGCGGTGGGCCAACCAGGTGTTCATGCTGTTCCTGCCGCTGGCCACCCACCTCGACTCACCCCTGGAGCGCTTGCGCTTCTGTCAGCGGGCTGCAGACACCGCCAAGTACAACTGGGACGGTATGCCGAGTCACCTGACCCGGCGAGCCAGTGAGTTCATGCCGGTCGCGACACTCGCGCCGATGATGAAGGTCATCTCCCGGATTCCCGGCAATCTCGTGCCGAAGCTCTACAACGTGTCGGTGTCGAACGTGCGTGGCCCCAAGGACGAGCCGGTCTACGGCGGTGCCCCGATGCACACGTACTACGTCTACGGGTTCCTGCCCGCCGGCAGCGGCATCCTGCTCGGCGGCCAGAGCCTCGGGGATCGCATGGTGATCACCGCGACGGTGTGCACCGACATCGTCAAGGACTACGTCGTGCTGCCGCGGCTGATCCAGGAGAGCCTCGACGAGATGCTCGAGCTCGCAGACGCCACCACGTCCGGCGGTTCCAAGCGGGCCCGGGCCAAGGTCATGACCCACTAAGAGACCAGCGCACAGACCAGCTCACAGCGCCGGCTGGCGCGTCTCCCGCCAGTCGGCGCTCAGCCCGGCGGCACGACATCGATCGCACCGCCGTAGCGGCGGTCGCGGGCGGCATATATCTGCACCGCCTGCCACAGGTGGCGGCGGTCGAAGTCGGGCCACAGGGTGTCGAGAAAGACCATCTCGGCGTATGCCGATTGCCACAGAAGGAAGTTCGACGTGCGTTGCTCTCCCGAGGAGCGCACGAACAGGTCGACATCGGGCATCGTCGGCTCGTCGAGATGGCGGGCGATCGTGCGTTCGTCGATCGACGACGGTTTGAGCCGGCCGGCCTGAACGGCGTCGGCGATCCGTTGCACGGCGTCGGCGATCTCGGCCCGTCCCCCGTAGTTGACGCAGAAATACAACGTCAGTCCGGTGTTGTGCCGGGTGAGTTCCTGGGCGACTTCGAGCTCCCGGATCACGCTGCGCCACAGTCGTGGCCGCCGGCCGACCCAGCGCATCCGCACTCCCCACGAGTGCAGTTGGTCGCGCCGCCGCCGGATCACGTCACGGTTGAAGCCCATGAGGAAACGCACCTCGTCGGGTGAGCGCCGCCAGTTCTCGGTCGAGAAGGCGTATGCCGACAGGTATGGGACACCCAATTCGATGGCCCCGGCGACGACATCGAGCAGCGCGGCCTCGCCGGCTTCGTGGCCCTTGGTCCGTGGCAGGCCACGCTGGTTGGCCCACCGGCCGTTGCCGTCCATGACGATGGCGACATGGGTGGGCAGCACGTCGGCGGGGATCGCCGGTGGGCGGGCCCCCGACGGGTGCGGGAAGGGTGGCTGGTAGCCGGCTGGTTGGGTCATGACGTGCGCTCCACCAATCGCAGTGACCGCAGCCCACGCTCCAGGTGCCATTGCAGGAAGGCCGCCACCAGCCCCGCGCCCTCACGGCGGTGCACCCCTGCAGCCGCCTCGGCGGTCTCCCAGTCACCGGTGAGCAATGCGCCGAGCAACGCGAGCGTTTCGGGTGCCGGCCGACCCGAGCCCGGCGGGCGGCATACCGCGCACACGACCCCGCCCGCAGCGATGTTGAACGACGCGTGCGGGCCGGGCGAGCCGCATCGGGCACAGTCGCAGAAGCTCGGTGCCCATCCGGCGATCGCCAACGCGCGCAACAGGTAGGCGTCGAGCACTTGACCGGGCTCGTGCTGGGCGCCCGCGAGGGAGCCGAGTGCCCCGGCGAGCAGCAAGAACTGCTGGGTGCTCGGCTCGTGCTCCTCGGTGAGCCGGTCGCAGGTCTCGACGAGCGCGGTCGCCGCCGTGTATGCCGCATAGTCACGACAGATCGCGTCCCCGTGGCCGGCAAGGGTCTCGGCCTGCACGATGGTGTCCAGGTTGCGCCCCTCATAGCACTGGACGTCGACGACCATGAACGGCTCGACCCGGGCCCCGAAACGGGAGGACGTCCGCCGCACCCCTTTGGCGACGGCCCGGACCTTGCCTCGGGTCCGGGTGAGCAGGGTGACGATCCGGTCGGCTTCGGCCAACTGGTGGGTCCGCAGCACGACCGCCTCGTCACGATAGAGCGGCACCCGGCCATTCTCTCCCGTCCACCGGGCCCAGGCTCCCAAGCGAATCACCGTGTCGACCGCGACACGACTATCGCGCCAACGGTGTCAGAGGAGTCCGTTGACTCACGCGTCCTCGGCGACCGGCATCGGGTCGGCGAGGGTGATGGCGAACGCGCTGAGTGCTTGCTTCCACCTTGTGGCCTTCGCGCTGCGCGAGGATCAGAATCCGCGAACGTGGTTGCGCCCTTTCTACCCAAGCCCATCTCATGCGTGTGACTCCCGACACACATCCGTTGACGAACATGCCCTCCCGTGCCACACTTAAACTGCAGTCTTTTTGCCCCATATACCCCTTAATGTACTCCTTACAGCTGCCGGACTTACATCCTTTCCAGCTGCCGGACTTGAAACTGCCCCATCCCTCTTCACTCCACAAGAAGCAACCCACTCACAGTTTCGAAGGGGAAAATATAATGCTGAAAAAACGGTTCCGACTCATTCTTGCCCTAGTATCCAGCATCGCGCTTTCGGGTGCAATGGTGATAACTCCGGCGGCTGCTTCCAGCTATTGCCCTGGCGGACATTTTTGCGCCTGGCAACACAGTAGTTACGGGGGTAACAAGCTCCTTGAGTCAGCGTACACCGGCTGGAGTGATGTGGATGTCGCCGACGACCGGACTTCGTCCGGCAAAAACAGAATGAACAGCTACCACTGGTGCGGTGTCGCCGACATGTGGCCTAGCGACGTCATGGTCTTCAACTTCGCCCCGCGGTCCAGTTTCGCGTGGCTTGGCTCTGCCAACGACGCGATCGATTGGTTCTACGTCCGTAATGGGTATTGCTAGATTGCCGACGTCAGCCGTGATGCAGCGAAACTTTCGCCGACTTCTGGTTCTCCTTATGATGTTTCAGCTCTCCGCTTGCGCTGACGAGGGCCCCGGCGAAGTCAGCGCAAGCGTCAGGGCGGCAGTCCTGACACTAGGTGACAACTCCGATCTGAATGCGGCCGTGGAACGCCTCTTTACAGAATGCATGCACCAACGAGGTTACGCAGTTCCTATCAGTGACGTCCCAACTATCGGTCGTCCAACGCATTTGACAGGAGTGCTTGGGCTTCTCGACTCGGAGACGGCACAAGAGTTCGGTTACGGAGTTCTGCTTGTCGAAGAAAAAGGAGCGCAGGATCCCCTAACGCGTTTCGCGGAATCCCTTCCGGAGAGTGAGCGCCGGGAATTCGACGAAGCTCTTGGAGACACCGGACCAGAAGAGACTGTCCAAGTCGGCGACGTACTCGTGAGTGCATCGACGACTGGGTGCTACGCCGAAGCTCGAAAGACAGTCTACGGGAGCATACAGGATTTCCTCAGGTTGAACAATCTTCCCGGGGAGTTAACCCGAATCGGCACTGAGATCGTTACTTCTCAGGCATACTCTGAAGCTCTCAAGGCGTACTCTCAATGCATGGCCAAGAGCGACATCGATGTTGCTTCGCCGAAAGAAGCTCTAGCGCTCGCCCGCTCGCGCCTGGGGACTCGAGGAGCCACACAACCGGTTACGCCTGAGGAGATCGCGATAGCGGTCACCGACGCAAGATGCCAAGAACAGGCAGATTTGCGAGGCGTGCTCGATGACGAACTCATTCGACGGAGTGCCAACTACATCATCCATCACGAATCCGAGCTCATGGCGCTATCTGAATCACTGCGTGAGTCCCGCGTGCGAGCCAGAGAGGCCCTCAATGCCCTCGGCAATGACTGAGATGTGATCATGCGAAAGATAGCGATAGCTATTCTGGTCTCAGTTGCTATCGCCGTGCCTTTGGCAATAGCCTGGCGTGCGACTGACGCAAACCAGCGCGCTGCAGGAGCGCAACCGGAGCCCATTCGAGTGATTGGCACGGCGCGCACAGGGGCACTAGAGCAATGGATTCCCGGATCACTCCGGGTGACACCTGCCTTTGCCACCAGCATCTCCATCCCAACGCTACCGCCAGATCACGTCTCCATCGTCACGCGCGTTCCGCCACAGGACGTCCCAATCAACGAGGCCGACCTCCTACTAGAAGTTGCCGCATATCCGGTCTTCGTTCTGGCTGGCGATATTCCCATGTTCCGCGACCTCCACGAAGGGGACGTGGGATCGGATGTAAAACAACTACAACAGAGCCTCAAGTCGGCAGGTCTCTTCAAGGGAAAAATAACCGGCAAGTTCGGCGCGACTACGGCGGCGGCTTTGAAGAAGCTGTATGCGAACGCGGGGTACGATCCCGCAAACTTTTCAGGTGGAGAGCAACTCGAGCGGGGACGGGTTATATTTCTTCCCCGACTCCCCGTCGTCTTCGAAACACCACCGACCCTAGGTGCCCTACTGGATCAGGGATCGGAGCTACGCGTGCTCAGCATGGAGGCGAGCTATCACATTGCTATAGCTCATGGCGACGCCGACTATTTCAAACCCAAGGCCGGCGCTCCCGTCAAGTCCTCCGCGGGCCTTCTTGGGGAGCTTGGCGAAGCGGATGCGGCAATTAAAGACGAAGACGCTTCTGCGCAATCATTCTATACGCTGAGGGTGTCCACCACAGAGGGTCTACAGGATGGCGACACCTTGCAGATTCGCGTGGCAGGAGACGAGCATCCGGGAATCATAGTCCCATCCATTGCACTGGTCGGCGCGCACCAGGAGCCACAAGTGTTGGTTGAAACAGGAGACGGAACCAAACGAATCGCAGTGGAAGTCGGAGTGTGTGTTTCAGGAGAGTGCATGGTCTCCACCAGTTCCCCTGAACTGAAGGATGGATCGCGCCTCGTTCTTTGGGACGGCTAGTGGCCGGCGCGATCGAGTTAGTTGACCTGTACCGCACTTATCCAAATGGGACAAGGGCGGTACGGGGCTTGAGCATGGTTATTGAACCCGGCGATTATGTTGCGTTCGTCGGTCCCAGCGGGTCGGGTAAGTCAACTCTAGTGAGCCTGATCTCACTACTGATGAAGCCCGACAGCGGGGACGTCGTGATCAACGGCGTATCGTCCATGGGGCTCTCTCAGCGACAAAGGACACGCACGCGAGCCGCGACCTTCTCGTTCGTATTCCAATCATTCCATCTCGTGGAACACCTAACCGCACGTGAAAACATTGAATTGGGCTTAGCCTTTGGTCGGCCCGGCGATGCGATGCGAGCGCTTTCCAGCGTAGGGTTAGAGGCGAAGGCCAATAGTTTGCCGGCGAGAATGTCCGGCGGTGAGCGGCAACGAGTTGCGATCGCACGGGCTCTTGCTCGCAAGACTCCGGTCGTTATTTGTGACGAACCAACCGGCAATCTCGACTCCGTCACGACTCGTTCTATTATGGAATTGCTGGATGATCTGCACAAGGGTGGGACGACTGTCATTGTGGTTACTCACGACAACTATGTCATGAGTAGGGCCAAATCGGTGGTGCGGCTCCGTGACGGGCGAATATGTGACGAATCATGAGCAGTGACAATAGGCCAAAGAGAGACCGACGCGCGTCATGGATGAGGTGGGTTCTTCTTGGGCTGCTTCGCCGCTGGAAGAAAAACGCTCTCAGCATTTTGACCATGAGCGCTGGCGTCTCATCCGCCGTTGTCGTGCTGGCCAGCGCACAGAGTTCCACGAATAGCATCGCGGATCAGTTCCAGGAGATGGGCGACAGCACTGTTTCTGCTTCTGTGCCCTCGTCGGTCGCTCACTGGACGATTCTTGAGGAAAGACTCCAAGGAATGCCCAACGTCATTCGTGGAGGCGTGTTCGAGCCAATGTTCAACTCGGACTCGGGCGTGGTTGAGGTCCGCTCCCTATCTGGAGGGGGAACGGGCCAGGCGAGGCTGATCACGGCGACCCCAGCAGGCATGTCCGCCCACGGCGTTGTTCTCATCAAAGGGACCATGCCGACAACCGCTTCCTGGTCCGCAGATCCGTCTGTGTGTGTGATTGGGACTGCTTTGGCAGGTGAGTTGGGTGTTGACGTACCCGGCTACATTCGGGTAGGAAGCGCAGTTATTCGGGTTGTGGCCACCGTCGGCGATGCTGGCAATTCGCTCGCAGCCTCACAGAGCCTGATCGTCTCGCCGGACATCATTGGACGATTGGGGGTACAAGACGAGGACTACCTGATCGCAGTGCGCGCCGCGCCAGCTTTGGGAAAGCGAGTAGGCGCGGCACTGCCAGCGCAGCTCGCAGAGGCTAAGGCGGAGGCAGTGCGGGTCTCGGTTCCGGCCAGGGCGGACCGAATCGAACGGAGCATTTCCGGCAGTGTCGCGCAGCTCGTGCTTGTCTTAACGTTGGTGACCGTGGTGGCGAGCGCTGCAATCATCGGGAACACGATGCTGATGGCAGTCATTGCGAGGCGGGGGGAGGTGGGTGTCGAATTGAGCATGGGCGCAAGCAGGATGTGGGTCACACGGCAGTTCTTTGTTGAATCTGCCATGTTGGGTAGCATAGGCGGATACACAGGCTGGGCGATAGGGGTGGCCGTATCGGGTGCATTAGCTTGGGTGGCGGGACATGAGATGGTGCTTCCGGTGGTTGCTTGGCTTCTGCTTCTCCTCGGCCCAGCGGCAGGGATGCTAGGGGGATTCGTTCCGGCCTGGAGAGCCGGCAAGATGGATCCAGCAAGTCTGCTGGTTTCCTGACTGCCGGTGAGCCAGCCATCCTTTGTTCATCGGGAACAGCGGTGACCACATCGTTATCGACAACGGCGAGTAAGGCACCGAGGATCCCCTCCAAGCTCACCACCAACCGGGGCTCACCAGCAACCGGGGCTCAGTCTCGAGTCAGCTGAGGGAGACCAAGCCCGGATTCACTGATGGGTGGGTGGGGTGAGCACATCGTGACGTGAGAATGCCCTTGCGGGGCGGGAGAATCAGTGCTGTTTCGCGGGCAGGAGCGCCACGTGTAGGAGGTTCGGCCGCCGATAGCGCCTGCACAGCTACCATTTCCGGCCGAACCTGCTACATGCGGGGTGCGACCCACCGTCCGACGACGGTTTCGTGCAGGTCACCACGCGGTCGGCCCAGGAACGTCGACGGATTTGGGCTACGGTGACTCGCTGTGTCGGTCGGCCCTGATCCTGATGACGTCGAGTCGGTGACTCGGCGCGCGGTCTGCGCGCAACCGCGCTGTGGCCGGGCAGTGGTGGTCGCTATCGACGGCCCCAGTGGGGCCGGTAAGACGTCCCTGGCAGCGGCAGTGGCGGCCCGCCTATCTGCACCCATCGTGCACATGGACTCGCTGTACCCCGGTTGGGACGGTCTGGCCGAGGGGGTGCATCGGCTCACAGCCCTCGTTCTCGAGCCGCTGGCCCGCGGGGAGGCGCCGCGATGGCGACCCTGGGACTGGCACGGCGATCGCTGGGGCGATCCGGTCGAGCTGGGGTGGACATCCCGGCTCGTCGTTGAGGGCTGCGGCAGCTCAGCCTCCCCGGCAGGTGAGCTCGCGGCGCTGCGCGTCTGGATGGATGCTCCGACTCGCCTGCGCCGACGCCGCGGGATCGACCGGGATGGGCAGACCTACTCCCCCCATTGGGAGCGGTGGGCCGCGCAGGAGCAGACGCTCTTCGACCGGGACCGGACCAGGGACCGGGCTCATCTGGTGCTGGACACCGGCTGACCGGACCACCGGCGAATAGGGGAATCCGCTGAGTCCCTGAGGATTCGTCCGGGTTCGGCATGGTTCGCGGTGGCTGGTCGTGGCCGCCCCGCGGGACAGGCCCGGGCATCGGGGGTCAGGCCAGCCCGCCGACCCACCACCCGAACGCGCACGCGGCGTATGCGCCGACGAGGTTGACCGCCACGTTGAGCAGGGCGGCCGCTCGAGAGCCTTCGAGCGCCAGGCGCACCGTCTCGTAGCCGAAGGTGGAGAACGTGGTGAGCGCCCCGCACAGCCCGGTGCCGACGACGGCATACACCCAGTCCGACACGGCGTGGCGAAGCACTAAGGCAGCCACCGTCCCGAGAGCGAACGACCCGATCACGTTGACCGACAATGTTCCCCACGGGAGCACGCTGTCGTGCCGGGCCTGCACCCACAGGTCGGCGAGGTAGCGCAGCGGCGCCCCGATGGCGCCGCCGACGACGACCAGCAGCAGGGTCACGGCTCACCCGTGCGGTCGGGCCCCGGTCGACCGGCATACTTGACGACCTCGACCTGCTCGAGCATGACGATGCCGCCGGTGACCAGCTCTTCGATCTCCGGCAGGAAGGCCCGGATCCGGTCCTCCGACGAGACGATGACGATCGCCACCGGCAGGTCTTCCGACAGCGACAGCAGCCGGCTGGTATGGATCCGGCTGGACTTGCCGAAGCCTTCGACGCCCCGGAACACGCTTGCCCCACCGAGATTGGCGGCATGGGCACGGTGGACGATCTCGGTGTAGAGCGGGCGGTGGTGGGCTTGATCGGATTCGCCGACGATGACGGTGAGTCTGGTGGCTGGGCCGAGCAGGGTCATCGGTCTCTCCTCGTGTCGTCGGATTCACCGGGCCGGCCCCGGCGCTTGAGTGCGGCTTTGGCGAGCACCATGCCGAGCCAGGCAGCTGGTATGCCGGTGAGCAGGGTGCCGAGGGCGTAGGCACCGGCGAGCGCCGGCCGCCCGGCCTGCACCAGCAGGTGGGCCTCGAGGGCGTACGTCGAGAAGGTCGTGTACCCGCCGAGCACACCTACCCCCCAGAAGGGTCGCAGGTAACGTCTGGGCGGCCAGATCTCGGCGAGCACCGTGACGAGCGCTCCCAGCACCAGCGCCCCGGTGACGTTGACGACCCACGTGGCCCACGGGACCTCGTCGGGGGCGTGCGGCCCCGCTGTCGCGACGAGCCAGCGCAGGGCGCTGCCCAGGCCGCCACCGGCCGCGATCACGGCCAACACATCCCATCGGTCCCGCACGATGGCTCCCAGCCCCGGGCCGGTGGCCTGGATGCCGGGCCGCGTCCGCTCGGGACCGGGGTCGTTCACGTCTCGACAGCCTCGCCGAGGCCCTTGATCAGAGTGTTGAGTCGGCGGGCCTCCTCGATCGAGCGGCGTCCGTCCGAGCGCTGGATCGCCATGACGGCGATCGTCTCGGTGTCGTTGAGCTCGAGGGTGGGCCAGGGCGCACCGTCGCCGTACTGCATGGCCACGATCTGTGGCCAGGTCAGTGTGGTCGTGACGAAGAGATTGCGCACCACGAGGCCTTCACGCGACGGGGTCGCCTTGATCGATGCGTAGCGCCAGAAGAGCAGGGCGAGTATCCAGCCGATCGAGGCGATAAGCAGCCGGTCCGAGATCTGGTAGTCGTTGATCCGGGAGGGCGCGATGAACACCGCGACGAAGGTGAAGACCGAGACGACCGCCACCGCCAGACCGATCGCCACCCGTCGCCCGCGGCGTGGTTGGAACACCGCGAACGGATCGACGTTCGTGCTCCGACCCTGCTCTCGGTCACCACTGGACTTGCTCACGAAAAGCTCTCCTCACAGTCGGCAGGCCGCGATCCGCGTCACGAGGATCGCCCTGGCCCCCAGTTCGTAGAGCTCGTCCATGACCCGGTTGGCCCGCTCCCGAGGCACCAGGACCCGGACCGCCTTCCACTCCGGGTCCTGCAGCATCGACACCGTCGGGGATTCGAGACCGGGGGCGAGCATGCAGGCCTGGTCGACCAGCCGGGCCGGGATGTCGTAGTCGAGCATCACGTAGTCGCGGGCCGTGACGACTCCGAGCAGGCGGCGCCGCAACACGGCCGTGCCGTTCTCTTCGGCGACCCGCGAATCCCGGATGAGCACCGCCTCCGAGCGCAGGATCGGCTCTCCGAACACCTCCAGCCCCTGATTTCGCAGGGTCGTCCCGGTCTCGACGACGTCAGCGATGACATCGGCGACCCCGAGGGTGATCGCGGTCTCGACGGCTCCGTCGAGGCGCACGACCTCAGCTGTCACCCCCGACCGGTCGAGATGCTCGCGGACCAGTCCCGGATAGCTCGTGGCCACTCGTTTCCCGCTGATCGCGGCCAGCTCCCGCGCGGTGCCCGAGGGGGCGGCATACCGGAAGGTCGAGCGACCGAAACCGAGTGGCATCACCTCGACCGCGTCACTGCCCGAATCCAGCAGCAGGTCGCGGCCGGTGATCCCGGCATCGACCGTGCCCGACCCGACGTAGACCGCGATGTCACGGGGCCTCAGGTAGAACAGCTCGACCTCGTTGTCGGGGTCGGCCACGACGAGCTCTTTGCTGTCACGGCGCACTTTGTAGCCGGCCTCGCGCAGCATGTCGGCAGCTGGCTCGGACAGGGAGCCCTTGTTGGGCACGGCGATTCGCAGCATCAGTCGGTGGTCCAGTCGATCGGTCAGAGGTGGGCGTAGACGTCGTCGAGGGTGAGGCCCTTGGCGAGCATGAGCACTTGCGCATGGTAGAAGAGCTGGCTGATCTCTTCGGCCGTGCGTTCCGGGCTTTCATGCTCGGCGGCCATCCATGCCTCGGCTGCCTCTTCGAGCACCTTCTTGCCGATCGTGTGCACACCGGCGTCGAGGGCGACGACCGTGCCCGAGCCCGCCGGGCGTGTGCTCGCGCGGTCCTGCAGCTGCGCGAAAAGCTGCTCGAAGGTCTTCACGCCGGACAGCCTACCCAGCGTTCAGGATTTCACCGCGACCGCTCGATTCTGGGCGCCTTCCTCACGGGTCGCCTTGACCCACTGGGTGAAGCCGTAGATGACGAACAGGCCGTAGAAGCTGTACATCACCGCAGTCGGGACGTAGCCGGTGGCGAAGCCGAGCGGCACACCGACAAGGTCGACCGCGATCCAGCACAGCCAGAACTCGTTCCAGCCGCGGGCCATCGCGTAGGTCGCGATGAAGGAGCCGACGAAGATCCATGCGTCGCACCAGTAGAACCACCATTGCGGCTGCCAGTAGGGGTTGGGGGCGAGGTTCCACAACGCGACGAACACCTGATGGGCCGCGAGGGTGCCGACCAGCCAGCCGGCCGCCGTGTAGAGGCGCTCCCGATTCGTCATCCACCGGGGCACGATGGCCGGCGCGGTCCGGCTGCCGGTGGCCTGTCGTTGCTGGGCCCAGCGCCACCACCCGTAGGTGCTGACCACGATGAAGAAGATCTGCCGGCCGGACTGGCCGAAGAGCGGGATCCGGGTCTCGGAGCCGAATGCGGCCCCGATGTAGACGAAGAACAGCATGATGTTGGCGAGGATGCCGACCGGCCAAGCCCACACCAGGCGTTTCATGCCGAACCATGCCGACGCGATGCCGATGACCACCCCGATGAACTCGAGCCAGTGCAACTGGTAGTCGCCGATCGGGATGGCCGCATCGATAAGGGTCTGGAAGATGTTCTGCGACTCGTCGGCCGCGGCGATCAGGCTGTTCAACGGTTCCTCCTCTACGTCACCTGGACACTTGCGTCACGGACGTATTCCGGGAACCTCGAAGGCGCACGAGCGCACCTTGCTGCACGCCGGCATGCCGACGTGTCGTGCTACCTCCCATCCGGACTTTCACCGTCGGTCCTGGAGTTCCACCAGGTCAACCGGCCGCTGGCTGCGGTCGGGTCGCGGACTGTCACCGCCGGTTCGGAATTACACCGACCCCGGAGCACGTGGGCCACAGTGTATGGGGTGAAGCCGCATGCTTGGGCCGGAGCAGATGTGAGCTGGCTCAATGACCGTGGCTGGCCACCAGGGCCCGCAACTGCTCGACAGCAGCGGCGGCATCCTCGGCGGCGTATACCGCTGAGCCGGCGACGAACACGTCCGCGCCAGCCTCGGCACAGGCCTCGATCGTCCGGGCGCTCACGCCCCCGTCGACCTGGATCCAGACCTCGCCGCCCTGTCGGCGAACGGCCTCACGGACCTGGGCCACTTTGGGCAACTGGTCGGCCATGAACGACTGCCCGCCGAAACCTGGCTCGACGGTCATCACGAGCACCATGTCGAGCTCAGGAAGCAGGTCGGCATACGGGGCCCACGGGGTCGCCGGTTTGAGTGCCATGCCGGCCCGGGCACCGGCGGCCCTGATCCGTCGGGCCAGCCCCGCCGGGTCGGCTGCGGCTTCGACGTGGAAGGTCACCGAACCGGCTCCGGCCTCGGCGTAGCCCGGTGCCCACCGGTCGGCGTCGTCGATCATCAAGTGGCAGTCGACCGGCAACGGAGCGACCCGCAGCAACGACTCGACGACCGGTAGCCCGAGCGTGAGGTTGGGCACGAAGTGGTTGTCCATGACATCGACGTGCAGCCAGTCGGCGTTGCCGACCCGCTCGATCTCGGTCTGGAGGTTGGCGAAATCGGCCGTCAGGATGCTCGGTGAGATCAACACGTGGCCAACGATAGGCATTCGGGGACCACCCGGCTTCCACTGATCACGGATCACCGGCCGGTCGTGCCGGCAGGCGCGGCTGCGGTCAGCCGTTGCGCAGCAGTGCGCAGAACATCGCGTCGGTGCCGTGGACGTGCGGCCACAGTTGCACGGCCGACGTATCGGACGGATCCGGCCCGGCCGCCAGCGAGCCCAGCAGTCCGGGCGCCACCGCATCGAGGGCTTCACCGACCTCCGACGGCGACAGCTCGTGCACATCGTGACGTTGCTTGAGCACGTCGGCCACGGCGAACCGGGTCTCGGCCAGATGCGGGCTGCACGTCACGTAGGCCACCACTCCCCCGGGCCGGGTCGCGTCCAGCGCACTGTGCAGCAGCTCGCGCTGCAGTTTCGTCAACGTCGCCAGGTCGGCACTGGTGCGCCGCCAGCGGGCTTCCGGGCGGCGCCGCAAAGCGCCGAGCCCGGTGCACGGTGCGTCGAGCAACACCCGGTCGTATGCCGCGGGCTCGAGGCTGCCGATCTGCCGCCCGTCGGTGACGCGCACCTCGACCGCGTCGGCCGGCGCGGCTGCGATCGCGGCACCGAGCGTGGAGCGCACCAAGTCGGCCCGGTGCTCGCTGATCTCGTTGGCTACCAACCGGGCTCCACGTTCGACGGCCAGCGCGGCCAGCAGGCCGGCTTTGCCGCCGGGACCGGCGCACATGTCCAGCCAGCGCTCCCCCGTGCCGTGTGCCGGCCCGGATGCCACGGCGACGGCGGCCAGGGCCAGGGTGACCAGCTGTGAGCCTTCGTCCTGCACCGCGGCCCGGCCCTCACGCACGGCGGCGAGGCCCCCGGGGTCACCTCCGGGCAGCTGCACCGCTGTCGGTGCCCATCGCCCGGGCTCGCCTCCAGCGGAAAGCAGCTCGTCGACGGTCGCCAGACCAGGCCGGGCCACGAGCGACACCCGGGCCGGGTCGTTGTCGGCGGCGAGCAGCTCGGCAAGCTGGGCATCCACGGTGTCGGGCGTGGCCTGGCCGTGGCCGATCAGTGCCTGCCGTAGGGCTTTGACGATCCACGGTGGGTGTGACTCACGAACGGCCAGTGCGGCAGTGGTTTCTGAGTCGGCCGGGGCCACCGCGTCGAGCCAGGAGTCGAGTGAGCGTTCGCTGACCCGGCGCAGCACGGCGTTGACGAATCCTGCTGCACCGGAGCCGTTGACCTGGCGGGCCAACGCGACGGTCTCGGCCACGGCGGCGTGCTCGGGCACCCGCATACCCAGCAGTTGATGTGCGCCGAGCCGTAGCGTGTCGAGCACCGGCCGGTCGATGCTGATCAGGGTGCGATCGGCTGCCAGGGCGATGATCGGGTCATAGCGTCCCCGCAACCGGAGCGTGCCGTAGGCCAGGTCGGTGGCGAAAGCCGCATCACGACCCGAGATCCGTTGGCTGCGAAGGATCTTCGGTAGCTCCAGGTTCGCGTAGGCTCCCCCATCGACAGCTCGGAGCACGGTGTATGCCGCCCGCCGGGCCGGGTCGGACCGCCGGGATCGTTCTGCCGGACGCTGCCGGGACCGGCTCGGCTGGTGGCCCTGGCGCGACCGGCGGGGCCGCTCAGGCGCCGGCACCGAGCCGTTCACCGGCCTCGATCCGCACCCCGCGGGCCCAGTCCGCGGCGGGCATGTCTTTCTTGCCGTGTGGTCGCACTAGGCCCAGCCGCACCGCACCGCCGCCGGTGCCGGCATACACCTCGCGTTTGGTGACCAGCAGCTCACCCGGGGGTAGCCCCGAGGCCACGTCCTCGCCGACGGGCTCGACCGGCCCGAGCTTGAGCCGCTCGTCGCGGAACACCGTCCAGGCTCCCGGAGCCGGGGTGCAGGCCCTGACCAGCCGGTCGACGGCGAGCGCCGGTTTGTGCCAATCGACCTGAGCGTCGTCGGCCTCGATCTTGGGTGCCAGCGACACGCCTTCTGTTTCTTGTGGTCGCGCGACCAGTGAGCCGTCCTCGATGCCGTCGAGGGTGGCCACGAGCAGTCCCGCTCCGGCCGTGGCGAGTCGGCCGAGCAGGTCGCCGCTGGTGTCCCGGGGCCGGACGGCCTCGGTGAGCATCCCGTAGACCGGCCCGGTGTCCATGCCACGCTCGATCTGGAAGGTGCTGGCCCCGGTGATCTCGTCGCCGGAGAGCACAGCGCGCTGAACTGGTGCCGCGCCACGCCAGGCCGGCAGCAGCGAGAAGTGCAGATTCACCCAGCCGTGGTGCGGGATGTCGAGCGCCACCGGCGGCAGCAACGCGCCATAGGCCACCACCGGGCAGCAGTCTGGCGCCAGTTCGGTCAGCTGGGCGAGGAACTCGGGGTCTTTCGGAGTGGCCGGGGTGAGCGCCGGGATGCCGAGGTCTTCCGCACGGGCCCGCACCGGCGAAGGCACGAGGCGACGGCCCCGGCCGGCCGGGGCGTCCGGGCGGGTCACGACCGCGACGATCTCGTGGTGTGACGCGTGGATGGCCTCGAGGCTAGGCAGGGCCACCTCGGGTGTGCCGGCGAAGACGACCCTCATGTCAGAGCCCCAAACCGAGAGTCGCGTGTGGGCTGGCCTTGACCACGGGCACCGGTCCACCGGCCCACTCGGCTTCTCGGATGGCCTTCATCGCGAGTTTGCGTTGCTCACGGTCGAGCCGGTCGATGAACAGGATGCCGTCCAGGTGATCGGTCTCGTGTTGCACCGCCCGAGCCAGCAGCTCGGTGCCCTCGATGGTGACCGGCTCACCGTGCTGATCCCAGCCGGTCGCCACCGCGCGGTAGGCCCGTGGCGTGGGGAAGCTCAGGTCCGGCAACGACAGGCACCCCTCAGGTTGTTCGTCGATGTCTTCGCCGAGGTCGAGCGACGGGTTGATCAGGTGGCCGACGGTTCCGTCGACGTAGTAGACGAAGACCCGCAGCCCGACCCCGATCTGAGGTGCGGCCAAGCCCGCGCCCGGCGCGTCGAGCATCGTGTCGGTGAGGTCCGCGACGAGGTGGCGCAGCTCCTTGTCGAAGTCGACGACCGGCTCAGCGGGTGTGCGCAGGATCGGGTCACCGAAGAGGCGAATGGGTTTGACCGACACGTGGTTCCTTCGACGGGTGGGTTGCGGCTGTTCCGGCGCCGACGCTCCCGGGACAGGTGCCCGTGCCGTGGCGGACCGGTTCACTCAGTCTAAGGTGCCACGCGGTCACGGAGCAGTCCGGTCGGTCCGGTGGCCGCTGATCAGTCATCCAGGCAGTCATCCAGGCCAGTGCAGCCGGATCTGCAACGGGCCAGGGGCCTTGCGGGCGCTGCGTTGAGCGGCGACCGTTCGCAGCGCTGCCGCCAACTCACCGGCCTCGTGGCAGCTCACGCGCAGCACCGACGCGACCGGGGCCGGCGCCTCGGGCTGGCCTAGACGGGGGTGGCCGGCATCGGTTCCGGCCGAACTGGTATCTCGCAGGCCGGCCGGACCGGATGGGTTTGGTGAGCGTGTGGGCTGCGATGGGTGCGTCGCGCCGGCAGTGACCAGTGTCGGGCCGTAGTGGACGAGCTCGACGCCGCGCTCGTGCAGCTGCCGGCTCGCGTCGTCGACGGCGGCAGCGACGACCCGGCGCTCACCGACCAGCCGGGCCATGACCACGGCCGGCGGCAACCCGAGATCCTTGCGCTCACTCAACTCGCGGGCTGCGAGCCAGACCGGATCCCAACGCGCCAAAGCCTCCACAGCCGGCGGGCGCGGCCCCACAGGGACTCCAGCCACGACGACGACACCACCCTCGGCGCCCGGGCGCACCAGGGATGCGGCGGCCAGCCAGCGCCGCAGCGTCTCGATCTGGGCGTCGAGCACCGGTCGGTCGAGAAGAGCCCACGCGTCGAGCAGCAGGGCCGCGGTATACCCGTGGGCGGCGGGCGGTTCGGCACCCGGCGTGGCGATGACCAGCGCCGGGTCCTCGCCCACCTGAGCAAGCACCTGGTCGCCGCTGGACGTCAGCACGGGCACGCCCGGGAAGGCTCGCCCCAGCTCTTCGGCCGTGCGCGTCGCCCCGACGACGCTGGAGCGCACCCGGCGATCGCCACACTGCGGGCACTCCAGCTCCCGCTCCCGGAACAGGGTTGCGCACCAACGACATCCGAGGCTAACGCCGGTCGATCCGAGCCCCACCGGACCATGACATCGCGGACAGCGGACCGGTGAACGGCAGCTCTGGCAGGACAGCGTCGGCAGGTAGCCGCCTCGTGGCACCTGCACGAGCACCGGGCCCCGCTCCAGCCCACGCGCCGCCGCCCGCCAGGCCTGGGGTGCCAACCGGGCGTGCGCCGCCGCGCTGTCGGTGGTGGCGCCGGTGGCCTCCCCGGCGACCACGACTCGAGGCCGGCTCGCCCGGGCAGTCGCGGTCGCTGGACGGATCTCGGCGGCCCGGTCGTCCTGGACCCATTGCTGCAGTGCCACCGACCTGGTGAAACCGCCGGCGAGCAACGCCGCGGACTCCTGCTGGGCGCGCTGGCCGAGGATCTCGCGGACGTGCGGATAGGGCGACCGGGGCTCGTCGTGCAGGTCGTCGGCGTCGTCCCACCAGGCCACCAGTCCCAGCTCACGCACTGGAGCGAACGCGGCTGCGCGGCTGCCGATGACGCACCTGACGTGGCCTCGGAGCACTTTCAGCCATGCCGTGTATCGCGCTTGTGGGCCCTGGTCGGCGGTGAGCCGCACGTGCCGACGACGACCCAGCCGCGCGGTCAGCTCGGCATCGAGTCGATCGAGGTCCCGGTGATCAGGCAGCACGATCACCGCGCCCCGGCCGGCCGCCACAGCCGTGCTGGCTGCGACCGCCAGGGCGGCCGGCCAGTCGAGGTCGGGTGGCTGGCCGGGCAGTGCCTCCCACACCGCGGCCGGTGCCTCGCCGACCGCCAGCCTGCGCAGGAATGCCGGACCGGCCGGATATGCCTCCCACGGCCCCAGCTCCGGTGCTGCCACGGTCTCCAACGCCGGGGCTTCGACCGGCAGAGCCCGCTCGGCCGCAGCGTGCCGCTTAGGCACCGCCAGCCGGAGCACATCGGTGAGCGAGCCGGCATACCGATCGGCGACCGCGCGGCACAAGGCCAGGGTGTGCGGCAGGAGCACCGGCTCGGCACTGACCACCCGGCGGATCTGCGCGAGCTTGCCCGGGTGTGTGGCGGCAGCGTGGCGAGCTACGACGAAGCCGTCTCGATCCCGCCCCGCGAACGGGACCCGCACCCGGACCCCGGGTTGGACGGAGTCGGTCAGGGCGACCGGGACCGCGTATTCGAAAGGATGATCCAGATGCGCGAGGCCGGTGTCGACCACGACCTCCGCGACCGGCACAGACGGAGCCCGCGAGGCCCGCTGCACCGGCTCCGTGCGCGCCGCGACCCCACGTGGCTCGCGGGCCCGGGACAGGTCGACGTGCGGCATACCGTGAATCTAGCTGTGGCCACCGACGAGCTTCCGACGAGCTTCCGACGAGCCACTGACAAGCCACCGACCGGCCACCCGGTATCGGGCCCGGGAGCGGCGCCTCAGCCGTGAGCTGCCGCCTGCAGTTCTTCGACTCGATCGGTGCGTTCCCACGTGAAGGCGTTCTCCGTGCCGGCGAGCGAGGTGCGCCCGAAGTGCCCGTATGCCGCAGTCTGCCGATAGATGGGACGAAGCAGGTCGAGTTGGTCGACGATCGCGGCCGGACGCAGGTCGAAGACACTCGTGATCGCCCGCTGGATCGCGTCGACCGGCATGGTCTCGGTGCCGAAAGTCTCGACGTAGAGCCCGACCGGGTGGGCAGTGCCGATCGCATACGCGACCTGCACCTCGCACCGGCGGGCTAGCCCGGCAGCGACGACGTTCTTGGCGACCCACCGGGTGGCGTAGGCCGCCGAGCGGTCCACCTTGGACGGGTCTTTGCCGGAAAAGGCGCCCCCGCCGTGCCGGGCCATCCCGCCGTAGGTGTCGACGATGATCTTGCGACCGGTCACGCCCGCGTCCCCCATCGGGCCACCGATCTCGAACCGGCCGGTGGGATTGACCAGGATGCGATAGTCGGAAGCATCGAGCGTCGAACCGCCGTGGGCGAGTTCGGCGAGCACCGGTTCGATGACGTGCCTCGTGACATCGGGCTTCAGCAGCCGCTCGAGCGAGATGTCTGCGGCGTGCTGGCTGGACACGACGACGGTGTCCAGCCGCACTGCCCGGGTGCCGTCGTATTCGATGGTCACCTGGGTCTTGCCGTCGGGACGCAGGTAGGCGACATCACCGCTGACGCGCACCGCGGTGAGCCGTTCGGCCAGCCGGTGGGCCAGGTGGATCGGCAGGGGCATGAGCTCGGGCGTGTCATCGCAGGCGTATCCGAACATCAGGCCCTGGTCGCCGGCGCCTTGCTTGTCGTAGGCATCGGTGCCGGCGTCGGAGCCGATCCGGTTCTCGTATGCCGTGTCGACGCCTTGCGCGATGTCGGGGCTCTGCTGCCCGATCGAGACCTCGACACCACAGGACCCGCCGTCGAATCCTTTCGTCGACGAGTCGTAGCCGATCTGCAGCACGGTGTCACGGACGATCCGGGGGATCTCGACGTAAGCCTCGGTCGTCACTTCCCCCGCAACATGGACCAGCCCGGTGGTCACCATCGTCTCGACGGCCACCCGGGAGTGGGCATCCTGCTCGAGCATGGCGTCGAGGATCGCGTCGCTGATCTGGTCGCAGATCTTGTCGGGGTGTCCCTCGGTAACGGACTCGGACGTGAACAGGCGTGCTGACAAAACGGACTCCTGTCGGCAATGACACGCTCGCGGACGGGACGAGACCGGCCTTGGCGGCAGCCGATCCCGTAATCGGTCTTTCAGTCAGTCTAGCTGCGGTCGATGAGCGCGCTAGCTGCATCCCAAACGGCACCGGCGACGATGTCTTTGCCGACCGGGCCGACCGTGCGGTCATCCGTGCCGTTGGCGAAGAGCAAGTGCACGGTGCTGGTGTCCTGACCAAAGGTCTTGTCTGTGCCCACTTCGTTGGCCACGAGCACGTCGCAGCCTTTGCGAGACAGTTTGTCCCGGGCCAGCTCGATGACCGACCCGTGGTCATCGCCGGTCTCGGCGGCGAACCCGACGATGACCGGTGTTCGTCCGGTCCCCCGGTCTCGGACCAAGCCGGCCAGGATGTCCGGGTTGCGCACTAGCTCGATGACCGGGGCGGAGTCGTCGGGTCGGCCCGGCTGCTCACTGTCGTAGCCGGCGTGGGTCTTCTTGATCTTGTGGTCGACGTAATGCTTGGGCCGGAAATCGGCGACCGCCGCGGCCATGACGACCACGTCGGCAGCCGGGGGTCCGCTTGCGGCCTCGGTGATCGCGGCCTGCAATTCAACAGCAGTTCCGACCCGTACGACGTGCACTCCTGGCGGGTCGGGTAGCTCGACGTTCGCCGCCACCAGGGTGACCCGGGCTCCGCGGGCTGCGGCGGTGGCCGCGAGGGCGTAACCCTGTTTGCCCGAGGACCGATTACCGAGGAAACGCACCGGGTCGAGTGGCTCACGAGTGCCACCGGCACTGATGACGACCTGCCGACCGGCCAAGCTGTTGTTGGTGGTCTGCGGCATTGACCCAGCTGACGCGGTCGCGGGCGGCCCGCCCTCAGGCTTCGTCGCGACGGAGGCGTCAACAGCGGCCAAGCACGCGGCATAAACCTCGTCGGGTTCGGGCAACCGGCCGGGCCCCGAGTCCGTGCCGGTCAGCCGGCCGGAAGCAGGTTCGATGACGACCGCGCCTCGGTTCTGCAGGGTGGCGACATTGGCCTGGGTGGCCGGGTGCAGCCACATCTCGGTGTGCATCGCGGGGGCGTAGACGACGGGGCACCGGGCAGTGAGCAGTGTGGCAGTCAGCAGGTCGTCCGCAAGACCGGCAGCGGCCCGCGCGAGCAGGTCAGCCGTAGCCGGTGCGACGACGACGAGCTCGGCCTGCTGGCCGATCCGCACGTGCGGCACCTGCTCGACGTCGGTCCAGACGTCCGTGGCGATCGAGTGGCCGGACAACGCGACCCAGGTCGGTTCACCGACGAATCGCAAGGCGGCCTCGGTGGGCACGACGGTGACCTCGTGTCCGCTTTCAGTGAAGAGTCGCAGCAGCGAGACCGCCTTGTAGGCAGCGATCCCACCGCTGACGCCGAGCACAACTCGCATGACAGCCTCTCGCCTCGCCGAGCCACTCTGGCCGGGTCAGGGTGTTCGCGGACCTGTCCGGGGAGCCGGAGTGCCTGACGTCAGTCGGCGGCAGCCTCGGGGGTGGCCTCGGCGGTCAGCAGGCCTTCGTTGATCTCACGAAGGGCGATCGACAACGGTTTCTCGCTCACTTCGGTCTCGACGAGTGGGCCGACATAGTCGAGCAGGCCTTCTTGCAGCTGCGAGTAGTAGGCGTTGATCTGGCGGGCCCGCTTCGCCGCGTAGATGACCAACGCGTACTTGCTGTCGGAGCCTTCGAGCAGGTCGTCGATGGGCGGGCTGGTGATGCCGATGGGGTTGGCCACGGTTCCGGACACGCGGTCACTCTCGTTTCGGTCGGTTCTGGTCAGCGAGCGGGTGTCGCGAGACGCTTTAGGTGCCTGTCACGTGCCGGCCGGTGGGCCGGCACCTAGCCATGATACGAGTTCTTCGGCGGCCCGGCGAACATCGTCGTTGACGATGACGACGTCGAACTCCTCTTGCGCGTCGAGTTCACCGCGCGCTGTCGCCAGACGCGCTTGCCGCTCCTGGGGGGTCTCGGTGCCACGGCCGAGCTGGCGGGTCACCAGCTCGTCCCAACTCGGCGGGGCGAGGAAGACGAGCAGCGCTTCGGGCATGCTCCGGCGCACCTGCCGGGCCCCTTGCAGATCGATCTCCAACAGCGCGGGTCGTCCCGCCCCGAGGGCCCGCTCGACCGGCCCGCGAGGCGTTCCGTACTTCGCGTGCCCGTGCACGACGGCATACTCGAGGAATTCGTCGGCAGCGATCATCCGATCGAATTCGGCGTCGTCGACGAAGAGATAGTGCACCCCGTCGATCTCCCCCGGGCGAGGGGCGCGGGTCGTCATCGACACCGAGAGCCAGACTCCTGGAAAATGCTTACGCACGTATGCCGCGACCGTACCTTTGCCGACGGCGGTCGGGCCGGCGAGTACGACTAGGCGCGAGGTCGGTGGGTGGTCGTTTCCGTCGGGTGCGCCGGAGTCGGCGGTCGAGCCAGCCGAGGTCACTGCTCGAAACGGGTGATGAGCGCAGCCGCCTGGTTGACCCCGAGGCCGCGCACGCGGCGCGACTCGGAGATACCGATCTCGCCCATGATCTGCCGAGCCCGCACCCGACCAACCCCGGGCAGCGCCTCAAGCAGTGCCGAGACCTTCATCTTCCCGATGACGTCATTGGACTTGCCTTCGGAAATGACCTCCGCGAGTGAACCCTGCGAGTATTTCAGCCGGTTCTTCACCGCAGCGCGTTCACGCCGCGCGTGCGCGGCCTTCTCCAGGGCAGCAGCGCGTTGTTCCTGGCTGAGCTCCGGTAGCGCCACAATCTTCTCCATTCCCAGGTACGTGTTTCCGTCGAACCTACTCACGGGTCGGGGCTGCTGCAAACGTTGCGCGGATCACATTTTGCTACCGTTGGCGATCCGGGAACGTTCTCGACCCCCGAAGCGGCGCTCTTCCTAGCACGGTCATAGCATCCATAGCAATCACTGATGTACGGCTGTTGAGGAGCCCCGTGAGCTCGCACCATGTCTTCCAACCCTCCGCGGATCGCACGCTCGGGGTCGAGTGGGAGCTCGGGCTGTTGGACCCGACGACCCTGGAGTTGACCTCCCGCGCCGAACAGCTCATTGCTGCCGTCGACGACGGCGCCTGGCATCGCAGCGGAGTGTCGGCCACCGGTCCCCGCTCGTCGGTGGCCAAGGAACTGCTACGCAATACGGTCGAGATCGTGACCGGGGTATGCCGGAACGCATCAGAGGCCGCCGGTGATCTCGACGAAGGGCTGGGACGAGTCCGAGCCGCAGCCGACCAGCTCGGTGTCGAGCTCTTCGGTGGCGGGGCACACCCGTTCAGCAGATGGGAGGACCAGCAGGTCTCCCCGGGCACTCGGTACGCCACGCTGATCGAGCGCACCCAATGGTGGGGTCGGCAGATGGTCATCTTCGGGGTGCACGTGCACGTCGGGGTGACCTCGGCGGCCAAGGTTTGGCCGCTGGTCAACGCCTTGCTCACCTACCACCCTCACTTGACCGCTTTGACGGCATCGTCACCGTTCACCGGCGGCGTGGACACCGGCTATGCGAGCAACCGCACGATGCTGTTCCAGCAGTTGCCGACCGCCGGGCTACCGTTCCAGTTCGACACTTGGGCGGGCTACCGGTCGTATCTCGACGACGTCTTCACCACAGGTGTGGTCGAAGACGCCACTGAGCTGCGATGGGACATCCGCCCTTCCCTCAAGCTCGGGACGATCGAGGTTCGGGCCTGCGACGGAATGTTCCGGGTCGCGGATGTGACCGCCGTGGCGGCCCTCGTGCACTGCCTGGTGCTCCATCTCGAAGACCACCTCGACTCCGGTCGGCTCCCCGAGCCACTACCGCCGTGGCACGTGCAGGAAAACAAGTGGCGCGCCGCTCGCTACGGGCTCGATGCCGTCGTCATTGCCGACTCCTCCAGCCGGGAGGTTCCGGTCGTCGACGACACCCTGGCCCTGCTCGATCGACTCGAACCGACCGCTCGTCGCCTCGGCTGCGTAGCAGAGCTCGCGGGCGTCGAGACGCTCGTCCGGGACGGCACGGGTTACCAGCGGATGCGACGGGCGGCAGGTGGGCCCGATCCCGATCTGCTCGCGGCGGTCCGCTCGGTCCTCATCACCGATTGACGTGACCCGGATGCCGGTCGGTCAGCGACCCAAGCTCTCGCGCAGCTGCTCGGCCGTGTGCCGAGCCTGCTCGCGGAGCCGTTGTGTTCCCGGTCCAGCGGCCAGCAGTTCCCGGCTGCTGGCGGCCAGCACCTGCGGAAGCGCCGCTCCGAAGACGCGCCGGACGCTGTGCGCCGTGCCGCCTTGAGCACCGATACCGGGCGCGAGCAGTGGGGCGTTCGCACCGGCCAGGTCGAGCCCCAGTCGCTCGACCGCATCTCCCACGGTCGCGCCGATCACCATTCCGACAGAGCCGAGTTCACCGCGCTGCGCCGCCGGGGCGTTGTCGCCCCGGACCCCGTCGACGACACCGGCAGCGACGCTCCGTCCGGCCTGGGTGGCGTGCTGGACCGACGGTCCCTCCGGGTTCGAGGTGAGGGCCAGCACGAAGACCCCGCGTCCGGTGCTCGCCGCCAGGTCGAGAGCCGGGCGGAGCGACTCGTAGCCGAGATACGGGCTGACCGTGATCGCGTCGACAGCCAGCGGGCTGTCGTCGGCGAGGTAGGCCCGGGCGTAGGCGGCCATGGTCGAGCCGATGTCCCCACGTTTGACGTCGAGCAGCACGAGCGTGCCGCTGCCCCGGAACCCGTCGACGACCCGCTCGAGCACGCCGATGCCGGCGGCTCCGAAGACTTCGAAGAAGGCGGACTGTGGTTTGACGACGGCGACCGTGCCGGCGAAGGCCTCGACGCAGGTCATCGCGAAACGCTCCAGACCGTCCACGCTGACCGGTAGCTCCCAGGCCCGCAGCAGCTCGGTGTGCGGGTCGATGCCGGCGCACAGCGGCCCTCGCTCGTGGATCGTGTCACGGAGCCGGGCGCCGAACGGGCAGCGAACGGATTCGGTCATGGGGTCCTCTCTCACGGGCGCGGCTGGGCGGCTCCGACCACTTCGTCGAACGCGGCATACCCGCGTCGGGCAAGCAGTTCGGTGAGCTCGTCGAGGACTCGCACCGGAGCCATGGGGTCGTTGAAGGTGGCGGTGCCGACTTGCACGGCCGATGCGCCGGCAGCAACCAGCTCGAGTGCGTCGGCCCCGGTCCGCACTCCCCCGACCCCGATGATCGGTGCCGATCGGATCCGTCCGCCACGCATCGCCCCGTGCACCTGCCAGATAGCGCGCACGGCGATAGGTCGGATCGCCGGGCCGGAGAGTCCTCCGGTGACACCGGCCAGATGCGGTCGCATTCGCTCGGTGTCGATGGCCATCCCGAGGGTCGTGTTGATCAAGGTCAACCCGTCGGCGCCGGCATCGAGGACGGCTGCGGCAACCTCGACGAGGTCGGTGACGTCGGGGCTGAGTTTCGCGAACACGGGTATGCCGGGTGCCACCGTTTCGCGCACGGCTCGCACGACGGCGGCGGAGGCCGCCGGGTCGATGGCGAAGACCTGGCCGCGACTGGCGACGTTGGGGCACGAGATGTTGACTTCGATCCCGCAGGCCACGCCTGCCGCCGGATTGCTGCCCACTGCGGCTGCCACGGAAGCGAATTCGTCGACGCTGCCACCGGCGACCGAGACCAGCACCCGGGCACCGACCGACGCCAGCCAGGGCAGGTCGCGGGCGCAGAACGCTTCGATGCCCGGGCCTTGCAGACCGATGCTGTTGAGCATCCCGGAAGGAGTCTCGGCCATCCTGGGAGTGCCGCGCCCGCTGCGAGGGGCGGCCATGACCGTCTTGGTGACGAACGCCCCGAGGCGGGAGATATCGAAGAAGCGATGCAGCTCCTGGCCGTTGGCTGCGCAACCGGAGGCGGTCATCAGCGGGTTCGGCAGCGCCATGCCGGCCAGGTCGATGCCCATCCGCACTGCGGAGGTCGGGTCGGCCGGCTCGCCCCCCGGCATTAGTGGCCTCCCACCGGCTGGGGTGCGCCGACCGTGTCGGCGGGCACCAGGCAGTAGCCGTCCGCGAACGCGTCCCAACGGACTCGGTCACCCCGGAAAACCGGGCCGTCGAGGCAAGACCGCACCATGACCGTGCTGTCGTCGTCGCGACGCACCGGCAGCACGCAGGTCATGCAGATCCCGACTCCGCAGGCCATGGCTTCCTCGACCGCCACCTGGGCCACCGCCCCGGCTTCAGCCGCCTGCTCGGTGATCGAGCGCAGCATGGCCATCGGCCCGCAGGCGTAGACGATGCGCCCGTGGCAGCGTTTCAGCACCTCGGGCAGCACGACAGTGACCCAGCCTTGGGTGCCCGACGACCCGTCGTCGGTCGTGACCTCGACGGCGTCGGCGCAGGCTCCGGCGAGATCGACACCGAAAAGATGGTCTGAGTCGGCAGCGCCGAGGACAAACTCGACGTGGCATCCGCGAGCACGCAGTTCGTCGGCGAGCCAGAACAGGGGTGAGCTGCCGTAGCCGCCCCCGACAAGGACCGACGGTGTCGCCGCTTCGGGCATCGGGAATGCTGCACCTAGCGGCCCGGCAATCTCGACCGGCTCTCCCGGGGTGCGGCCGACGAGCCACACCGTGCCCGGCCCGTGGGCAGCGACGACGATCTCGACGAATCCGGCTCCGACGTCGACCCGGTGGATCGAGAAGCAGCGACGCAGCAGATGCGCGGACGTGGTTCCCCCGACCGCGAGCGCCACGAACTGTCCGGGCTGAGCGGATCGGGCCACCTCTGGTGCCTCGATCCGGAGCCAGCGGTAGGCCCCGGCGGGGCGCGTGTCGACCAGCCGGCCGGTCACCGCGACGGGCCCGCTCATCGGCGCCCACCGGCATACAGATCAAGCGCCCGGGCATGCTCCTGCAACGACGCAACCCGGATCGGCGAGGAGCGCATCGACTCGATCGCCTGCACGGCGGCACCGAACTCCTGCATCGTCGTGATCAGGGTCTTGGCGGCGAGGATCGCAGCCGCCCGGATGGCGTAGCCGTCGGCGCGGGCATGCTGCCCGGTCGGGGTGTTGACGATCATGTCGATCTCCCCGGCCAGGATGCGTTCGGCGATGGTGCGCTCGTCGGCGGTCTCGGGGGTTTCGCCCTGCTCGGTGATCTTGCGCACCACCTCGGCTTTGATTCCGTTGCGCCGCAACACGTCTGCCGTGCCCGAGGTGGCCAGGATCTGGAAGCCCAGCTCGGCCAGGGCCCGGATCGGGAAGAGCATGGCGCGCTTGTCACGGTTGGCGATGGAGACGAAGACAGTGCCCGACTGGGGCAATCCGCCGTATGCGGCGAGCTGGCTCTTGGCGAAGGCGGTCCCGAAGTCGGTGTCGATGCCCATGACCTCACCGGTCGATTTCATCTCGGGGCCGAGCACCGCGTCGACGGTCTCCCCCTCGACGGTACGGAACCGGTTGAAGGGCAGCACCGCTTCCTTGACCGACATCGGGGCGTGCGACGGCAACGACCCACCGTCACCCTCGGGGGGCAGGATGCCCTCACGGCGTAGTTGCTCGACAGTCGCGCCGAGCATCACCCGGGATGCGGCCTTGGCCAGCGGCACACCCGTTGCTTTCGCGACGAACGGGACGGTGCGGGAGGCCCTTGGGTTGGCTTCGAGCACGTAGAGCACGTCCTGGGCGAGTGCGAACTGCACGTTCATCAACCCACGGACACCGATCCCCTCGGCCAGCGCCAGTGTCGAGGCGCGCACCCACTCGATCTCGGCGTCGCCCAACGTCATCGGCGGGAGCGCGCAGGCGCTGTCGCCGGAGTGGATGCCGGCCTCTTCGATGTGCTCCATAACGCCACCGAGATACATCTGCTCGCCGTCGTAGAGCGCATCGACGTCGATCTCGACGGCGTCGTCGAGGAAGCGGTCGACGAGGATCGGATGCTCAGGTGAGGCGATCGTCGCCTGCTCGACATAGGTGGTCAGGGTGTCGTCGTCGTAGACGATCTGCATCCCTCGCCCGCCGAGCACGTAGGACGGGCGCACGAGCACCGGATAGCCGATCTCGTGGGCGACCTCGAGGGCTTCGTCGACGCTTGTCGCGGTGCCGTGCCGGGGTGCCGGCAGACCCGCCTCGGCCAGCACCCGGCCGAAGGCTCCACGGTCTTCGGCTAGGTGAATCGCTTCGGGTGAGGTGCCGACGATGGGCACACCGGCGTTCTTCAACGCCTGGGCGAGCCCCAGTGGGGTCTGGCCACCGAGTTGCACGACGACCCCGGCGATCGGGCCGGCCGCCCGTTCGGCCTCGTAGACCTCCAGGACATCTTCGAGAGTCAACGGCTCGAAGTAGAGCCGGCTGCTCGTGTCGTAGTCGGTGGACACCGTCTCCGGATTGCAGTTGACCATGACCGTGTCGTAGCCGGCTTCACGCAGTGCGAAACTCGCGTGCACACACGAGTAGTCGAACTCGACTCCTTGACCGATCCGGTTGGGCCCGGAGCCGAGGATGATCACCGCCTCCCGTTCGCGAGGTGCGACCTCGGTCTCCTCGTCGTAGGAGGAGTAGTGATACGGCGTCCGGGCGGCGAATTCGGCGGCACACGTGTCGACCGTCTTGAAGACCGGCCGGATGCCCAGGGCATGTCGCACCCCACGCACGACGTCCTCGGGCATCCCGCGCAGTGACGCGAGTTGACGGTCGGAGAAGCCGTGGCGTTTGGCCAGGGCGAGCAGGTCGGGACGCAACCGGTCGGCGGCGCGGACCTGCTCGGCGATCTCGTTGATGAGCCCGATCTGGTCGAGGAACCATGGGTCGATGCCGGTGACCTCGGCGACCTGCTCGACCGTGGCCCCGCCGCGCATCGCTTGCTGCACGGTGACGATCCGACCGTCGGTGGGCCGCCGGGCGCTGGCCAGCAGGCGTGTCACGTCGGCGGCGTCCGGCTCCGGGCCGTGCCAGTGAAAACTGGACTCGCTGCGCTCGACCGAGCGCAGTGCTTTCTGCAGCGACTCGGTGAAGTTGCGCCCCAATGCCATTGCTTCACCGACTGACTTCATCGTCGTGGTCAGGGTGTCGTCGGCGCCCGGGAACTTCTCAAAGGCGAATCGCGGCACTTTGACGACGATGTAGTCGAGGGTCGGTTCGAAAGAGGCCGGGGTTTCCCGGGTGATGTCGTTGGGCACCTCGTCGAGGGTGTAGCCGATGGCCATCTTCGCGGCGATCTTGGCGATCGGGAAGCCGGTGGCCTTGGACGCCAGTGCACTGGAGCGAGACACCCGTGGGTTCATCTCGATGACGATGATCCGGCCGTCACGCGGGTTGACCGCGAACTGGATGTTGCAGCCGCCGGTGTCGACGCCGACCTCGCGGATGACCGCGATCCCGATGTCGCGCAGCCGTTGGTATTCGCGGTCGGTGAGCGTCAGTGCCGGGGCGACCGTGATCGAGTCACCGGTGTGCACCCCCATTGGGTCGAGATTCTCGATCGAGCAGACCACGACGACGTTGTCCTTGTGGTCGCGCATGACCTCGAGCTCGAATTCCTTCCACCCGAGGATCGACTCCTCGAGCAGCACCTCGGTCACCGGGGAATACTGCAGTCCGGCACCGACGATCCGGCGCAAGTCAGCCTCGTCATAAGCGAAGCCTGAGCCGAGCCCACCCATGGTGAACGACGGCCGCACAACAACCGGGTAGCCGAGGGTCTCAGCAGCCGCCACCGCCTTGCCCAGGGCATGATCGACCTTGGCGGATTCACTACTGCCCTCGGGCGCGTCGTCGGCGTTGCAGATGACCGACCGGGCCGACTCGGCTCCACACCGTTCGACGACGCCTTTGAACTGCTCGCGGTCCTCGCCGAGCTCGATCGCGTGAACGTTGGCCCCGATGAGCGGGCAGTCGTAGCGCTCGAGCACCCCGCGCTGATGAAGCTCCATCGCGCAGTTGAGCGCGGTCTGCCCACCGAGGGTGGCAAGCACGGCGTCGGGTCGTTCCTTGGCGATGATCGCTTCGACGACCTCGGCGGTGATCGGCTCGACGTAGGTGGCGGCGGCAAACTCGGGATCGGTCATGATCGTCGCCGGGTTGGAGTTGACCAACACGACCCGGATGCCCTCGTCGCGCAGCACCCGGCAGGCCTGAGTGCCCGAATAGTCGAATTCGCAAGCCTGCCCGATGACGATCGGTCCGGAGCCGATGACCAGGACGCTGCTGATGTCCTCACGCCTGGGCACGGGCGCCTGCCTTCCACGGGTTGTTCGCCATCAGGGCGGTGAATCTGCCGAAGAGGTATGCCGAGTCGTGCGGCCCGGCCGCCGCCTCCGGGTGGTATTGCACGGAGAAGGCCGGCACGTCAAGGCATTCCAGGCCTTCGACGACATCGTCGTTGAGACAGATATGGCTGACCCGCACCCGGCCGTAGCCGCTGTCGACGGGCTCGTCGATCGAGCCGGGCCAGCGGATCGCGAACCCGTGGTTGTGAGCGGTCACCTCGACTGTGCCGGTGGCCCGGTCGAGCACCGGCTGGTTGATGCCGCGGTGACCGTACTTGAGCTTGTAGGTGTCCAGCCCGAGGGCCCGGCCCAGCAGTTGGTTGCCGAAGCAGATGCCGAAGCAGGGGATCCGCCGGTCGAGCACCTCCGTGAGCAGGGTGAGGTCTGCGGTGGCCGGATCGCCGGGGCCGTTGGAGAAAAACACCCCGTCGGGTCCGGATCCGTCAGCGACGTCGAGCACGTCGTCGATGGTCGCGGTGGCCGGCAGGACATAAACCTCGATGCCTTCTTCGGCCATCAGCGCCGGCGTCATGCCCTTGATGCCGAGATCGATCGCGGCGACGACGAACCGGCGCTGTCCGACGGCCGGAACCCGATACGACTCAACGGTCGAGACCTCGGAAGCGAGCTCGGCACCGGTCATCTTCGGTGCGGCCAAGACCTTCTGCAGCAGCTCGGCCTCCGGAACGGCGCAGGCCGCACCGGAGAACAGCCCGACTCGCATCGCACCCCGCTCACGCAGGTGCCGGGTCAACGCACGAGTGTCGATCTCGCAGACTCCGACGATGCCTTGGGCACGCAACTCGTCCTCCAGTGACCGGCGTGAGCGCCAGTTGGAGGGCCGTAGCGCCGGGTCACGGACGACGTAGCCGGCCACCCAGATCCGGCTGGACTCGTCGTCCTCGTCGTTCCATCCGGTGTTGCCGACGTGCGGGGCGGTCATAACGACGACCTGTCGCCGGTAGCTCGGGTCGGTCAGCGTCTCCTGATAGCCGGTCATCCCGGTCGAGAAGACCGCCTCACCCACCGTTTCGCCGATGGCACCGAAGGACCGGCCGTGGAAGATCCGCCCGTCCTCCAATACCAGTACAGCCGGATCACGCTGGGGCGCAGCGCTGTTCATCCGATCTCCTTGCTGTCGAACTGTCCGCGGATCCGGCCCCGCCAGGCGGTGCATTCGCCGCGGCGGAAGGTCGCGACAACCTGCCCGCGTAGTGTGCGCCCGTGCCACGGGTTGTTGCGCGAGCGGCTGTAGGAGGCGTCGGCGTCGACCGTCCACCGGGCGTCGGGGTCGACGAGAGTGAGGTTGGCCGGTTCGCCGACTGCGATCGGGCGACCCTGGTCGGGCAGCCGGGCGATCCGGGCCGGAGCATGGGACATCACCCGGGCGACGTCAGCCCAGCTCAGGGTGACCTCGCCATGCACCAGCGTGTCGGCCACGACGCCGAGCGCCGTCTCCAGGCCGAGCATCCCGAAAGCCGCGTCGGGGAAGGCATGCTCTTTGTCGTGCCGGGCGTGTGGGGCGTGGTCGGTGGCAATGATGTCGACCGTGCCATCGGCGACCGCGTGCCGTAACGCGAGCTGATCCTCGGTGGGGCGAAGCGGTGGGTTGACCTTAAAGACCGGGTCGTAGCCGCTGAGTAGCTCGGTGCCCAGAGCCAGGTGATGCGGGGTCGCCTCGGCGGTCACCGCGATGCCCTTGGCCTTGGCCCACCGCACCACGTCGATGGACGCGGCCGTCGAGGCATGCGCGACGTGCACCCGTGAGCCGGTATGCCGGGCCAGTTGCACGTCCCGGGCCACGATCACCTCCTCGGCGGCCGCGGGCCAGGGCGGCAGGCCGAGCCGGCCGGCTAGCTCACCCTCGTGGCAGCACGCGCGACCGTCGGCCAGTCGGGAGTCCTGGGAGTGCTGCGAGATGACCCCGTCGAATGCCTTGATGTAGTCGAGTGCCCGCCGCATGAGCCGCGCATCCTGCACGCACCGGCCGTCGTCGGAGAAGACCCGGACCCGGGCACGGGAGCGGGCCATCAGACCCAGCTCGGCCAGCTCCTGGCCGGCCAGGCCTTTGGATACCGACCCGATGGGGATGACGTCGACCAGATCGACGGCCCGCCCCAGGTCGAGCACACGCTCGGCGACTTCGGCGGTGTCGCAGGCCGGATCGGTGTTCGCCATCGCCAGCACCGCCGTGAAACCGCCGGCGGCGGCCGCCGCAGACCCGGAGGCGATGGTCTCGGCGTCTTCCCGGCCCGGCTCACGCAGGTGGGTGTGCATGTCGACCAGTCCGGGCAGCAGCACGAGGCCCTCGCCGTCGACCACCGTGCGGTTCTTCGTCGATACCTTCACCCCGGAGCCGGTCGCGTGGTCGATCTGCACGATCACGCCGTCCCGGACGAGCACGTCGGCAGCGTGCTCGCCGAGGACCCGGGCGCCACGCAGCAGCAGTTCTTCGCCGGCCGGTGTCATGCCGCCTCACCTGTATCCCCGGCCAGCAGGTGATACAGCACGGCCATCCGCACCGCGACACCGGCCGACACCTGGTCGAGCACGAGCGAGCTCGCTGCGTCAGCGGCTTCCGGGCTGATCTCCAGGCCCCGGTTCATCGGCCCCGGGTGCAGGATCGGCAGGTCGGGCCGGGCGGCAGACAACCGCTCGAGCCGCTCGCGGGTGAGGCCGTAGCCGTCGGTGTATTCACGCTCGGTCGGGAAGAACCCCCCGGTCATCCGCTCGCGTTGCACCCGGAGCATCATCACCGCATCAGGTGGCTCCCCGGCATACAACACCTCGTCGAGATCCCACGAGATGGTGAATCCCGCAGCCTCCGACCAGGCTCCGATGCCGGCCGGCATCAGGGTCGGTGGGGCCACGACCGTGACCCGCGCACCCAGAGTGGTCAGGGTGATGACGTTCGAGCGGAAGACTCGGGAGTGCGCGAGGTCTCCGACGATGACGACGTGCCGGCCGGCGAGCGAGGTCAGCCGATGGCTGAGGCTGTAGGCATCGAGGAGCGCCTGGGTGGGGTGCTCGTGGGTGCCGTCGCCGGCATTGACGACGCTCGCGTCGACCCACTCCGCCACTTGGTGGCACGCGCCGGAGGCCCGGTGGCGGATGACCAGCGCATCGACGGCCATGGCGTCGATGGTGCGCACGGTGTCGCGGAGGGACTCACCCTTGGAGGTGGAGCTGCCCTTTCCGGTGATGTTGATGGTGTCGGCGCTCATCCACTTGCCGGCGATCTCGAACGAGCTGCGGGTGCGAGTGGAATCCTCGAAGAAGAGGTTGATGATCGTGCGCCCGCGCAGGGTCGGCACCTTCTTCACCGCCCGCCGTTGCACGTCGTGCATCTGCTCTGCGGTGGTGAGGATCAGCTCGACCTCGTCACGGGTCAAATCGGCGCTGGAGAGCAAGTGCTTCCGGCTCATCGCTCGCCTCCGGTGATGCGCACCTCGTCGGGTTGTCCGTCGATCTCGGCGAGCACGACGTGCACCCGCTCGGTGGCCGAGGTCGGCAAGTTCTTGCCGACGTGGTCGGCGCGGATCGGCAGCTCGCGATGGCCGCGGTCCACGAGCACCGCCAGGCGTACCCCCCGGGGCCGGCCGTGCTCGGAGAGCGCCTCCAGGGCCGCGCGGATGGTGCGCCCGGAGTAGAGCACGTCGTCGACGAGCACGACGACGCGGTCGTCGATCCCGCTGTCGGGCAACCGGGTAGGCGCGACCCGACGGGTCGGCTGGTGGCGCAGGTCGTCCCGGAACATCGTGATATCGAGCTCACCGACCGGCACCGGCATACCCTCGACTTCGTCGATGATCTCGGCGAGGCGCCGAGCGAGCGGGACCCCTCGAGAGGGAATGCCGAGCAGCACGAGGTCTGCCGAGCCCTTGTTGCGTTCGAGGATCTCGTGGGCGATGCGTCGCAGGGCCCGGGAGATGTCACCGGGATTCATCACCACCCGCGCCGCGCCCCGGTCATCAGCCACCGCGGACCTCCTTCCCCGCCTCGCCGGACGGTGGTTAAAGGATGTCGTTTGTCCTTCACCCTATCCCGGGGCCGTGACACGATCGCCACTGGACCGGATGCCGGTCGGCGGATCCGATAGCCGGTCGGCGGATCCGATGGGTAGTCTCGGGCAGCGACGACGTCACGACGGACCGGCACGAAAGACCACGAAGGACACCGATGACCTACGCCGAACAACTGCGCCCACTCGATGCTGCCTATCTGGCGCTCGACGGGCCCACCACCACCGGTCACGTCTGCCTCTACCTGCCGTTGGAGGGGCCGGTGACGATGCGCACGCTGCGCCGGCAGATCGCCCTGGGCGTCCGACGGATGCCCTCGCTGCGCCGGCGGCTGCAGCACGTTGCTCCGGTCATCGATCTCGTGGACCGGCCCTGGTGGGTCGATGACGCTGATTTCGATCTGGGCAACCACGTGTTCGAGCACCAGATCCCGGCCCCGGGCGGCCTCTCGTTGCTGGTCGAGCAGGTCACCGAGATCGCCATGACCCACCTGGATCGAGACCACCCCTTGTGGGAAGTGCATCTGCTGCACGACCCGACCCACGCCACGTCGGCTGTCATGACCAAGGTCCACCACGTCATCGCCGACGGCTTCCAGATGCGCCGGATCCTCGACGCCCTGCTCGGACCGGAGAGTGTGCCGGGCGTGTCGGAGCGTGAACCCGATGTCGTGCTGCGCGACGCACCGCACCGAGCAGAGTTGCTCGCCCGCAGTGCGGTGAACAACACCCTCTGGGGCGCGGGCGCGGCGGTCAGCGGTGCCCGGTCGGTGATCACCTCACCCGGGGACACTGTCCGCTCAGTGGTCACCACACCCGTGGATGCCGTGCGTTCCGCGGTCGGCAAGCTCGTGTCGGCACCGCAGACCCCGTTCAACCGCAGCGTGAGCGATCGCCGGGCGTGGGCCTTCGGCTCTTTCGACATCGAGGCCAGCCGGCCGGTACGCCGCCGCTACGGTGTCACGGTCAACGACATCCTGCACGCCACGATCGCCGCGTCGCTGCGTGACTGGCTGATCGGCCGCGATGCCCTGCCCAAGGGTCCCCTGGTGGCACTCGTGCCGCTATCGGCCCGTCAGACCGAGGCCAACCACAACGGCGCCAACCGCATCGACATCTCCCTGTGCGAGATCCCGACCCAGGTCACCGACTCGCTCGCCCGGCTGCAAGAGGCCCACGAGGCCATGCAGCGATCCAAGGAACACACCTGGCTCGACGAACACAGCCTGAACACGGCGTCCCGCTTCTTCGCGACCGCCCTGAGCACCGCCGCGCACACGTCGGAGACCCTGCATCTCATGGATCTGCTGCCCACGCCGATCAACCTGGTCATCTCGAACGTGCCGATGTTCGACGACGTGCTCTTCGTCGGGAATCGGCAAGTGCAGGCGCAACACCCGCTGGCCCCGGTCTTCGAAGGCATCGGGATCAACATCACGGTCCACGGTTACCAGGGTCACCTCGACGTCGGGATCGCCACCTGCGCCGAACTCGTCCCGGATGCCGACCGTCTCTGGCAGCACATGGAGCTGGAATACGACCGCCTCTGCGGATTGGGCTAGCGCTCGCCGAGCGGCGTCACGACAGGGTCGGCTTGACCTCGGCGATCCGGCCGAGCAGCCCGTTGACGAATCCGGGCGACTCGTCGGTGCTCAGCTCCTTGGCCAGCGCAACAGCCTCGGCGATCGCGACTGCCTCGGGCACGTCGTCGTTGTAGACGACCTCCCAGGTGGCCAGTCGCAGCAGCGCCCGGTCGACCGCCGGCATCCGGGCGATCGTCCATCCTTGGCTATAGGTGGCGAGCAGCTCTTCGATGTCGGTCCAGTGGGCGACGACACCTTCGACAAGCGTGATCGTGTATGCCGGCAGCGGGGCCGGCGTGCGCGGGTGATCGACCCGTTCGTCAAGGAGGACTTGGACGTTGACCCCCCGTTGGTCGGCCTCGAAAAGCAGATCCAGTGCCCGTTTCCGGGCCTTGGTGCGCGCGCCCATTCTCAGTCGTTGACGCGGCCGAGGTAAGACCCGTCGCGGGTGTCAACCTTGACCTTGGTGCCGGACTCGAGGAAGAGCGGCACCGAGATCTGCGCGCCGGTCTCGAGAGTCGCCGGTTTGGTGCCCCCGGTGGAACGGTCTCCCTGCAGACCGGGCTCGGTGAAGGTGATCTCCAGGACCACCGCGGCCGGCAGCTCGACATAGAGCGGCGCACCCTCGTGGGTGGCCACGATGGCGTTCTGGGCCTCCAGCAGGTAGTTGGCCGCCGTGCCGACGGTCTCCGCGGAGACGTGCACCTGGTCGTAGGTGTCGTTGTCCATGAAGACGAAGTCGGAGCCGTCCTTGTAGAGGTATTGCATGGTGCGCTTGTCGACGTTGGCCGTGTCAACCTTGACACCGGCGTTGAACGTCTTGTCGACGACTTTGCCGGAGAGCACGTTCTTGAGTTTGGTGCGCACGAATGCCGGGCCTTTGCCGGGCTTGACATGTTGGAACTCGACGACGGACCAGAGCTGCCCGTCGATCTTGAGCACGAGGCCGTTCTTGAGGTCATTTGTCGTCGCCACGAGGTCGCATCCTTCGTCGGTCTCGGGGCGCGCGTCACCCCAGTCAGGTCAGGTCGGGAACCGCGCCAGTCTACGCGAGGTCTACCCAACGTGTGCCGCGTGCTGACGGACTGCTCCCGAGCGCCCCTGCCCGGCCACGTCCGGGAGCACAGCGGATGCCGACGGTGCGGCTCAGGTGGCGAGCCGTTTCACGGCGACCTCGACGGCCAGCTCGTAACCCTGCGCTCCGAAACCGGTGATCACGCCGACTGCGATGTCCGACAGGTAGGACTGGCGCCGGAACGCCTCGCGGGCGTGGACGTTCGACAGATGCACCTCGACGAATGGCACCTGGACTGCCTCGAAGGCGTCGCGGATCGCGATGCTCGTGTGGGTGAACGCGCCCGGGTTGATGATGACGAATCTGGTGTCGTCGGTGCGTGCGGCGTGCAGCCGGTCAACGATTGCGCCTTCGTGGTTGCTCTGCATCGTGTCGAGGCTCAACCCGGCCACCGCGAGCCGGTCCCGCACCAGCGCCTCGATCTCGGGCAACGTCGTCGTGCCGTAGACCTCGGGCTCGCGAGTGCCCAGCAGGTTGAGATTCGGGCCGTTGAGCAGCAGGACATCCATGCGATCACTGTAGGCGGGAGTCGTCCGAGCCGGCAGAGTCGCCGGCGCGGCCGCCGGTGCCACGGACCACGTCGTATGCCGTGCGCAGCAGCTGCTCGTCCGGGCCTTCCAGCCGACCGGGCTGGGCCAGGTCGTCGAGGACGACGAACCGCAACAACGACCCGCGGCTCTTCTTGTCGACTCGCATCGCAGCCAGCAACTGCGGCCATCGGCTGCCGTCGGCATCCGGGTAGTGCACCGGCAACCCCAGTGCGGCGAGGATCTCGGTATGCCGGGTCACCAGCGCGGCTGGGGTGCGACCGGCGAGCGCACCGAGCGTAGCGGCATACCGCAGCCCGACCGCGACCGCGTGCCCATGTCGCCAGGTGTAGCCCTCGACCTGCTCGATCGCGTGCCCGAAGGTGTGGCCGTAGTTGAGGATCTCGCGCAGCGAGGCTTCCCGCAGGTCAGCGGCGACGACCCGCGCCTTGACCCGCACCGAGCGCACGACCAGGTCGGGCAGCGCCGATCCGCCCGGGTCGACGGCAGCGGCCGGGTCGGCCTCGATGAGCTCGAGGGTGGTCGGGTCGGCGATGAAGCCGTGCTTGACGACCTCGGCCATCCCGGTGACTAGCTCGGCCGGGGGCAGCGTGGCCAGTGTGTCGATGTCGCAGAGGACGGCGCCCGGGGGGTAGAAGGCCCCCACGAGGTTCTTACCTTCACCGGTGTTGATGCCGGTCTTGCCACCGATCGCCGCGTCGACCATCCCGGCCAAGCTGGTGGGCACCTGCACGAGAGCCACCCCACGGAGCCAGGTCGCCGCAACGAAACCGGCCAGGTCGGTGACCGCTCCGCCGCCGACCCCGACGACGGCATCCGAGCGGGTGAAGCCGGCTTGTCCGAGCCGGGCCCACAACCCGGCGGCCACGGCCGCGGTCTTGGCCGCTTCGGCATCCGGGACCAGCTCGAGCAGCACTTCCCGGCCGGCGGCGCGGATGGCGCTGGTCACCGATTCGGCGATCGCCTGCACCGAATCCGTCGAGACGACAAGCACTTTCGCAGCTCGATCCGGCAGTGATCCGGCGATGGCTGCACGTGCCCCGCGCCCGACGAGCACGTCGTAGTCGGTGCCGACCGGCACCCTGGTGAGCCCGTTGGCCGGTTCAGTCATCGCCTCGTCCCTCCGTTGTCGTCGGGCACCTCAGCCAGGCAAGGATGTCGTCGCAGACCTGTTCCGCCGACCGGCCTGTGGTGTCGACTCGGAGCCGGCCCAACCGCTGGTAGATCGGCCGGCGGGCATCCATGAGGGCAACCCATGTGGCCCGGGGATTGACTGCGAGCAGCGGCCGAGACCGGTTGAAACCGATCCGGTCTGCCGCGTCGGCGATCCCCACGTCGAGGAAGATGACCTGGTGACCGGCGAGCAAGGACTGCGTGTCGGGGTCGAGCACCGCACCCCCGCCCAAGGCCACGACCCCACGCTGATCACGCAAGGCCGCCGCGACGGCGGCCTTCTCGAGCGCGCGGAAGCCGGACTCGCCCGCGGTGAGAAAGATGTCCGAGATCGAACGCCCGGCTTCGGCCTCGACGGCGGCGTCCGTGTCGTGCACCACGACCCCGAGCCGCTCGGCGAGCAGAGCGCCGGTCGTGCTCTTGCCGGCCCCGGGTGGGCCGATGAGCACGACTCGCGGCCGAGCGGGGTCCTTCCCAGTCGAGCCACCCGGCTCGCCGGAGTCGTCGACGCCGGGTGTCGGGTGCTGCTCGTGCTGGTTCACCACGAGCGCATCCGCTCCGGGATGGCCTCCAGGTAGGCCGTGTGGTTGCGGGCGGTCTCGGTGACCGAATCGCCACCGAACTTCTCCAGGCACGCCTCGGCGAGCACGAGCGCGACCATGGCTTCGGCAACCACCCCGGCGGCGGGCACGGCGCACACGTCGGAGCGTTGGTGGATGGCGGTGGCCGGCTCGTCGCTGGCGACATCGACGGTGCCCAGGGCCCGGGGCACGGTCGAGATCGGTTTCATCGCGGCACGCACCCGCAGCATCCCGCCGACCGACATGCCGCCCTCGGTGCCGCCGGCCCGGCCAGTGCGCCGACGGATGACCCCGTCAGCGCCGCGCTCCATCTCGTCGTGGGCGGCGCTACCCCGCCGGGTCGCCGTCCGGAAGCCGTCGCCGACTTCGACCCCTTTGATCGCTTGGACACTCATCAGGGCGCCGGCCAGTCGGGCGTCCAGCCGCCGATCCCAGTGCACATGTGACCCGAGGCCGGGCGGCAGTCCGTAGGCGATCACTTCGACGACGCCACCGAGCGTGTCGCCGGCCCGTTTCGCCGCGTCGACCTCGGCCACCATGGCCGCCGACCCGGCGGTCTCGAAGGCACGCACCGGGTCGGCATCGAGTGCCGCCACGTCCCCGGGGCCTGGCAGTGGAGCACTGTCGTCGACACCGGCACCACCGATGGCGACCGTGTGCGACACCAGCTGCACCCCGTAGGCCTGCTGCAACAGCCGGGCGGCAACCTCGCCGAGGGCCACCCGGGCCGCGGTTTCCCGGGCCGAGGCCCGCTCGAGCACCGGCCGGGCGTCATCGAAGCCGTATTTCTGCATCCCGACCAGGTCGGCGTGCCCCGGACGGGGCCGGGTGAGCGGCTTGTTCCGGGCGATCTCACGCTCGGCATTGACATCGTCAGCTGCCGCGTATGCCGCTGCCTCGACCGGGTCCGCGCTCATCACGGTCTGCCACTTCGGCCACTCGGAGTTCCCGATCCGGATCGCCACCGGAGACCCGAGGGTCCGTCCGTGCCGGACCCCGCTCAGGACTTCGACCTCGTCCTGCTCGAAAGACATCCGCGCTCCGCGGCCGTAGCCGAGGCGCCGACGCGCCAGCGCGGCAGCGAGATCGGTGGTCGTGACCTCGACACCAGCCGGCAGTCCTTCGATGATGGCGACCAGGGCAGGACCGTGGGACTCCCCCGCAGTGAGCCAGCGCAGCATGCACCCGATCCTTTCACGTCGTCCACGTGTCGCACGCGGTGCGACGTGAGCGACGGGGACGTGATTGTGCTCCCCCGGCGGGATTCGGACCCCACCACTGCTGGCTAGGCGAATGCCTGCGAGCCTCTCGAAACTGCCCATCACATGAAACGACGTCAGGTACGAGACGATTTCGAGCCGGGCCATTCACTGTCGCGCACGGCCCGGCTCAACCACCGGAGCAGGCGTTAACCAAGCGCAGCCCACGTCATCGGTCCCACGATCCCGTCGGCAGTCAGCCCACGAGAGCTCTGGAACGATCGGACCGCCGATTCCGTCACCCAACCGAAGATCCCGTCCACGCTTAGCCGATACCCCAAGCTATTCAGCTGTTGCTGTAGGTATAGGACGTCGTCGCCTCTATCACCGCGACGGATCGTCCGCCGCGACGATGTCGACGGCGGCGTGGGATCGGGCGTCGGATGCGACGGGGAGCCTGCCCCCTCCAGCGCTGCCCACGTCTGAGCACCCACTACACCGTCGACAGTCAGGCCTTTCGAACGTTGGAAGTCACGCACCGCACGAGCCGTTTCCCCACCAAAAATACCGTCGACGTCCAGCCAGTATCCGTGATTGATCAGCAATTGCTGCAAGTCACGCACATCTTCACCGCGAGAACCCTGCCGGAGTGTCGGACGGCCACCCGGAGGTGCCGGGGGCGGCGGACCCGATCCGCCAGCGGCAGGGTCGGCCACGGTGAACGGTCGCTGCCGCTGGAACCCCGCACTGGCTGAGATCGTGAAGTAATTCGGGACCTGGTCGCTTGGCATCCGTGAGGCAATTCGCTTGACCATCTGCGGATAGTCTCCCTGGAATTTCCCTTCATCCCAAACCGATTTGAGCGCGCCCGTAAACGCGCCGTTCGTTTCTCCCTCAAAGGCGAACTGGTGATCTTGGCATCCCGCTATCAGGATCAGTTCAGCAGCCAAACTAGTACTCCTGGGCCCCGCGATTGCTTGAGCCATGGCATAAATCTCGGCTCGGTCGCGCGCGTCACGAATCGCCGTGCCCACAGGCATCGCACGCGGGACGCCTGGCTCGACAACGACCTCTTCGCCGATCTCCTCCCGAATTCCAATAATGGCATCACGCATCGCCAGGGAGAGTTTGGAACGCACCACGGTGCCGCTGTGGCACGAGTCGGAAACAACGACGATCCGACTGCCTGCAGGAAATTGTCGGTAGACCGCATGTAACTCGTCGTCCGTGACCTGCCGATCCCACAAAACCCATGTCTCGTCATAGTGATCAGGCTCGTCGCCGTTGAAGTCGTCAACCTGACCACCGTGACCGGCGAATGTGATGAGTGCGATGTCACCTCTGCCGCATTTCCTCGCCAGACCGGCAATGGCGCTGAGCACAGCCGAGGAGGTAGCCTGCGAGTCGAGCATCACGGTCGGAAGGAAGCCCTGTGACACCGCAATATCCCGCATGTCGTTGGCATCGTTGTGGCAAGTCGGTAGCCAAGGATCCCAGTCAGAAGGATAAGCAGAATGATCGACGTCGTTCAGGCCGATGTGAAGTGAATACCCAGTCATGATACAGGCCTTTCTTCAGGAACGGATAGTGGAATTAGAACTCCCTGAGTCCGAACTGCCCATGTGAAGGACTCGAGTCGCAAACCACCACGGGAAGTGGTTACGTCTAGCTGCGGATCAGCAAGATAGCGGGTCAGCGGAAGGGTGAATGTGACATCGGCTTGGCGTTTGCTGTCATTGAGGCTGACTTCAGCGCGCGCGCCATCATCTCTCATCGTGACGACGACATCGATGCTGTCCCCTTGAGGAATCTCCTTCGTGGCGACGAGAACGAGGTTGAGTTGCAGATCCTCGACGTAGGCCCGCATCTCGTTCAGGGTCTCCGAGCCGGGTTCAACGTGACTATTCACGGTCAGATCAGTGGTTTCAGAACAAGCCACCCGCGTGCTATCACCGGGGGCGAGAATCTCGTCGATCGATGCCACCTTCACTCCCCTGTGGAGCAATTCGCCAACAGCAACCCGCCGCGTTAGCTCGTTGCGAAGCTCCACCTCAGAGCCATTAGCACTGAGGCGAATTCCACCGTGAGGATAAGGGCCGACTACGCGATCCAACGCCAACCTCAACTGGGAAGTGACTTCCGTGCCGTCGGGCAGCGTATAGGTGGCCAGTCCACTGACTCCGGCAGTGCGCAGCAACGATTGCAGAGTGAGGAAACCAGGCACGTCGCTAGACACGATGAGCTGGAATCCGGTGTCGCAGGCGAGGCACTCTACCGTCGTCGCACTGGGCAACGCCCAATCCACAGTGGGGATGAGACCTGCCTCCCAGGGTGACTCAAGCACCACCGGTCCGCCTTCAACGCCAGCGAGCTCCGCCTCAACCTGAGCCATAAGATGCCCAGGAACATCCATCTGCAGCCCGGCTGCGATGACACAACGAATGTTCTCTGGGGAATCCACGTCGATGGTTGAGTGCAGCAACAACGACGGCTGGTAGGCCACGTCCTGCACATCGGGGCCATAGCGTCCGATGCAGTACGTTGCCGGCACAACCAAGAACCGGCGCGGCCGGGTCAGGCTACGCAAGATCGTGGCACGGCCGCTCGCCGCTGTCACGTCGACAACCTCGTGGGTCCTCGGTTCCCCTTGCCCCAGACTGAATACGGGCTGGCAACCCAGCGCCGTGTCCAGGCCCTGGTCGAGCATCCGGTAGAGCTCACCCGAGATAGCGCAGTCGACCAGAACCTCAATGGAATCCAACCGCTCTGTGACCTGAGACCACACTAATTCTGATTTCGTGACTTCAAGCAGCGCTGATATGTCGACTCGGTGAGCGATCGGCTTCAGATTAACTCGCGCACCGGCCAACATCGATAACGATGGGCGCAACTCTTCGCGCCCGGCCAGGCCCACAGCAATCTTCTCCCCAACGATTCGTCGACGCTGCAAGCGCCATCCCGAGTACGTCGCGGTCACCACGAGCTGCGCACCAGCACTTTGGAAACCGGGTGTGGAGAGTGCACCGTAGGCCATGCGCGCCCATTGGTCACGCACCTCGAAGTCCACGATCAGCTCGTCCTGATTGATCTCTTGCCGGGTACTCGCGTGGTATTCGATCCGGGCTTCACCCGACTCATCCCGGTAGGGGATGGCCAATTGAACCCGATACTGCGCCGGCAACTCCCGCAGAGCGGAAACATCAAGACCAGCAGGAGCCTGTTTGGACAATCGGAACCTCACCACCGCGACAATCCCGTCTCGACCGTCCATGGTGTAGCCCTCGCGTCGTATCCGAAACGAGAATGGCGCGACCTGGGGATCGACCTGACCCCGGCCTGGAGCTTCCCAGCTCCAGCCGGGCAGGTACCAGCCTTGAGCCGAACTGTCGCGGTCTCGCATCGCCCCGGTGACCGGGCCAAGGACCGGACCACCGTGCGTGGGTGGCGATGCAACTATCGTCACCAGCGGAGTGGCAATCGCCGTGATCGGGATGAGCGGAACAGGTTTTGCCGTGTCGGGTCGAAGCGCCACGCTGATCGGAACTATTTCATTGTTGGCACGCTTCAAGCCAGCTGTCACAAACCGATCAGCATCGCCTCGCGACCGTCGGACTGGTGCCACTTCGACGAGGCCGTCCGAGTCAGTCGTAGTCACATGCAACCAATGATCGTCCGGCATTTCAGATGCTAAGAGTTCACCCAGCGGCACTTCGCAACTGGTCTGCCACGAGTCACCGACAAGATGGGCGCGCACCAAGGGTCCCCCGGAACCGCGTATCAGAGCGCGCAACACTTCACCCGATGCCGTACCGGAGGCCACCAGGTGGAGAGCAGCCTGCGCGAAGGGGCCCTCCAGCTCGAGCGTTTCCCCGCCATCGACGCTCAGCGTCGTGCAGCGTGGCCATCCGGTGGCGGGGATTGCCCGGATCTCGAACACCACGCTCGCGTGGTGAACGAGATCTCCGAGCCGCTCATTGGGCGCGGGCAGGCGGGTGACGAGGAACGTTGCAGACAGCCTGGCACGCCCTTTTTCGTCACGAACCAACTCAACCGTTGCCGTATTCATGGTTCACACCTGATAATTGCGGAAACGCACGACAGTCTTGTCCTCGGCGACTCCGGTCGTTTCAGCCACGTTGCGCTCAACTGGATGAGACTCAGCTGTTCCACGAGTCAAGGCGCGAAGAGCCGCCACCCGAGCTTCAGGAATCGAGCGGGTCACGACACCGTCGTCACCTGGCCTCGGGATGTCGATGACCAGGGGGCCGTTGCCGTTGGCGCTCACCCAAGGCCCAGTCCATGCCCGCCCGGGCTCGAACAATGTTCCCTTCACGGTCACCGAGACTTGGTATCGGTAGAAAGGCCTGAAATCTGGGTCCCCGGTGAAGATCGTCCACGTCCGGTCAGTGTCTACATCAGAGTGATTCCACCGGAACCGCACGGGCGCGAGACCCAGTGGCTCTCCGTCGGGGTCCGTGGCTTCGAAAACGGCTTCGACGACCTGGGACGCGTCGGTGAGCATCACACCCAACTGGATCGGCCCGACAGCGAGCCTGCCTGCCGAATCGGCTCGCACTTCGAGAGTCGTGTCGTTAATGAGTGACCCGCGCGGACCAGAATCGAGATCGATGACGTTGCGCTCGATCTGAACCCGGCGATACGGATCCTCGATTTCACTCGGTGGTTCAGCCAAGTGGACTTTACGCTTGACGAACGTGAGGTCGGGTTTCCAACTAGCAGGCGGCGATGATACGTCGGACAAAGCCTTTTGCGCGGTTTGGAACTTCCAGGTCCCATCATTGCCATCGGTGTCGGAAAAGCTGTGCCCTTCCCAGTTGATGGCCCCGTTGGTGTTGGGGTAGCCGACCTGCACGGAAACGAAATCGACCGTCGCATCACGCCACGGCACGACGGGACGGACCACCCTGGCCAGTCGCCGAGGCCAGTCGTCGAGGTAGACGGTCTGGAAGTACTTGCGTTCTGCCTCAGGGTCGGCATGCATCTCGTCGAACATTCCCGCTAGCGAACTGCTGATCGTGTGATCCTGCAGATAGGCGAACTGGGAAGTCTCCTCGTAGCTAAGGCTCAGCCTCGTCGTGTCACGGCGGTAGTTGAGCGCACAACCACCGCCGAATAGGCCAAAAAGGCCACCACCTGAGGATGCGTGGGCGGCTTCCACCTGGGGCATCGGGGGGTCGAAAATAACCCGTTGGGCCTGCTCCATAAACTTGGTGAACACCAAATCGCTGCGTTCTTGCATTTGTTTCGCGATCTGCTTAGAGTTCGGCAAGGTCTGGTCGACTATCATCTCGACTTCGATGTCCCCCTTCTTAACCATTTCGTTGATTTCGTGCTTGATGCCGGCCGAGAACCAAAGAACTCCAGCACCGGCTGCCTTGGAGAAGTGGGTGAATATTTTGTCCCAGCTGCCATGAATCTTGAGGCTCATCAAAGGCGACCAGACTTTGAGTTTGTAGTTCTGTATGACAATGAGCGGGGATGCTGTGCCATGGAAGGCGGCCCAACAGATGCTGGTCGGATAGACACCAAGAAGCCCGCTGAACGCATGCGTGCCCGAAGGGTCGATGGACCCCGTTCCTTGACCTTCCATCTTCCAGTACCACGGATCGAGATTCGAGTCCGATTCATTGCTGTCGCGAGGGCGGGACTCGAGCGTGCCTCGATAGACTATCTCCCCGGCGGAGGACCCGCGCGCTTCTGGCAGCATCACAGGAAAGCCTCGTGGCGTGGGCGCAACGTTGGAGATGGCCGTAGTCGAGGAAGTGACGATGGCGGGCCGGAATACGGGGGGCTTCATGGCTGCTTTGGCGCCCCAGAACGCCTCGTCCCATGAGGTCACTAGTTCGGTAATATGCGACTCGGCCTGCTTCCGGGTTTTGGGGGGTAGATCACCGGTGACTGAGAATGTCAGAACGCCGCCTGCCGTTTCTCCAGCGCCACCGATGACGCCATCGCCACCAGTTCCAGCGAAGCGGATGAGGTTGAATAGATAATCGCCGCTTTCTGGACCGTTTTTCCTCGCCATCCGAACTTGGTTCGGGACGAAGTAGTAGACAGGCGACTGGCCTGTGGCAATGAGTTCTTGGTTGTTGATATCAGGCAGGTAAAGAATAGAGTATCCGTCGCGGACGACGGACTGGGCGCCGCCAGCGTAGGTGGGACCCATTGCACGAGCAGACATGACTGCCTCTCCTTTCGCTCAGTGCTCGGCGCAGGATGCGCCTACAGAACAAGAGGCATCAAACGAATCGCTGATACACTTTCTCGCCCACCAATAGGCACAACCGGAGGCCCAGGGGTTTCTCAGGCGAATGCGCGGAGGTGGTATCTGCGACGGCGGCGTAAGACCAGCCGACAGTCGACCTGCTGGTCGCGGTGGCGGTGAGTGATGGCGGTGAACCGGGTTTCGGCGACTCCGGCGTCTGAGACTCAGTGTTCGGTGCCGATGACCCGATTGACTCCACAGATAGCGTGAGGGTAAGTGATGGGCTGCCACGGGTCGTCACTGATCGCAGTGACCGCGGCGGTCACGGCGGGAGTCATCCGGGCGGTCACGCCCGGCGCCGAATCACGCTACCGACGACAGCCCACCCGCAGCAGGCCGCATCAGCCCGGGCCAATACCTGCTCAACCACCCCGGCCGCCCGTCCAGTGCCGATGGCGTGGGCCAGCAGCTAGCCCGGGCCGGTGGCTGAGGCGCGTTGTCCGGTGTGCCCGAACACGGCGAGAGACTCCCCCACGATCTGGAGACCGCGAGAAACAATGCCTGGAATATGGCGAGGGGTTCGGCCCCCCGTCAAGGTGACGGCGCGTGCGCCAGCACAACCCACAAGGCACCGAGCAGGATGTACGGGCCGAAGGCCACAGTGGTCTTGAGGGTGATCTGGCGCAATACGAGGCGCACGACCAAGACCACCGAGCTGATCACGAAACCCGCGGCGATAGCCAGCAGCGGCTGCGGCCAGCCGAGGAACCCGAGCAGAAGACCGGTGATCGTGCCGAGGACGAGGTCGCCGATCCCGAAGCTGCCGGAAGAAAGCAGGACGAGAACGAGATAGACGACGAAGCTGATGCCGGCGCAGGTGACGGCCCGACCCAACGAGCCGAAGTCCCGGGTCAGGGCGGCACTGACCAACAGCAGTCCCACGACACCGGCCGCCAGCGGCATGGTCAGCCCGTGCGGCAGCCGATGCACGTCGGCATCGATCCAGGACAACGCCACCCCGACAGTCGCATACAGCAAGAGAGCCGGCAGGAGGGTGCCGTCCGCGGCCGTGCCCACCCGCCAGGCAAGCACTCCCCACAACACCGGCACCCCGGCCAGGACGAGCCATTGACCCCGCGGCAACGGGCCGCTCTCGTCTTCGACGATCCGATAGCCACCAGTGGCCAACTCACGACGCATGTACCAACCGATCGGCAACCCGGCGACAGCGCAGCCGATGACGAGCCACAACGGGCCGGTGCTCCCGGTCATCGACGCGAGCCTCTCGTCCCGCTCTCGGTTGCGTCGACGGCCGCGGCAAGGGCGTGCCGCATCTCCGGGACCGGTGGCTGCCGCCCGGTCATGAGTCGCACCTGCTCGGCAGCTTGATGGAGCAGCATCTCGGTGCCCGGCACCACGGCATACCCGGTCGAGTCCGCGGCCTGGAGCAGGGGGCTGGGACCGTCACCGTAGACACAGTCGAGCACCGCACTGCCCGGCACCGCCCGAGGCAGAGCCTCGACCGGAGACATCCCGGCCGGGCCTCGATCACGGTGATATGCCACGGCCGGGACCGTCCCGACGACCACGTCGAAGACCTCCGGCCAGACACCCATCGGCGACTCCGCCACGTCAAGGCCGAGTTCCTCCGCTAGCCGGCTCGTCTCCGGACGCACCCGATCACGCACTATGAAGGTCACCCGTCGCACACCGAGCTGGACGAGCGCCGCCAACGCGGAACGAGCCGTTGCTCCAGCACCGACGAGCACCGCAGCATCGGCGTGCCGCACCCCCACTGCCCGCAACGCCTCGACGATGCCGTGGACGTCGGTGTTCTCACCCCACCAACCACGGTCGTCTCGCACCAGAGTATTGATCGCTCCCACCCGGACCGCGAGCGGCGATGCCGTGTGCACGACGCCGAAGGCAGCTTCCTTGAGCGGCATCGTCAGCGACAGCCCACGCCACGTCTCGTCGAGTCCGGCCACGTGGCCGGCCAGCTGGTCTGCCTCGATCCGCGCCCGGTGATAGCTCCAGTCAGTTAATCCGAGGGCCCGGTATGCCGCCCGGTGCAGCAACGGCGAAAACGAATGCTCCACCGGGGAGCCACACACTCCGGCGCGGCACGGCCCCAGCCGCGCAAGCACTGGCTCCGCCGCCTTCTCACTTGGACCCATCGTGGTGATCCGCGACTCAGCACCGGCCGTCGTTCTCGGGCAGCTCACACCACTGCCGGAACTCGGCGACATTGACGTCGTGCTCGGCTTTGGTGACCGCGAACTTGGTCTCACCGGCGTCGGGATTGACCGCCACGAAATACAACCACGGCCCGTCAACCGGGCTAAGCGCTGCCTCGATCGACGCCGCCCCTGGGCTGCACACGGGTCCAGCTGGAAGCCCCCCGTACTTGTAGGTGTTCCACGGATTGTCGTCGGCTCGTTCCTCGTCGGTCGTGGTGATGGATCGCTTGCCGACCCCGAAGTTGACCGTGGAATCCATTTGCAGATTCATGCCGCCTTCGAGCCGATTGAAGATGACCCGAGCCACCTTGGGCCGGTCCTGTGGCAGGCGCACCTCCGCCTCGATGATGCTGGCGATGATCAGTGTGTCGCGAGCCCGCTCGGGGTCGAGCCCGCGGCTGGCCAACTCCGACTTGGTCTTTGTGATCAGCGTCCGCAGTTGTTGGGCCGGTGAGTCTTGGCTGGTGAAATCGTACGTCGCCGGGAAGAGATACCCCTCGAGATCACCGGCAGCCTCAGCCGGCAGGCCCAGGGCCGACGGATCCGCAGCAGCCTGCTCGTAGGCCTCGACCGGATGCCCGGTCGCTTCGCTCAGTGCTGTGAAGACTGCCTCGGCCCACAAGCCTTCGCGGATGATCACCCGGTCGACCTTGCGGTTGGCCGGGTCGACGAGCACAGCCAAGGCGTCCATCGCTCGCATCCGGTCGCGCAACAGATAGTCCCCGGGCTGGATACCACCGGATCTCGGATCTGCCATGGCCGCCTCGACGAAGGCCTGGGATGTCTTGACGATTCCTGCCTCGGCCAGCTTGCCGCCGATCGCTTGGCCCGTGTCCCCCGGTGCGACCACGAAGAGGACCTGCTCGCCGCCGGGGCCCTCGAAGTCACTCGACTCGGTTTCCTGACTGTTCAGCGGTGCCAACGTGCTGAAGCTGACCCAGCCGGCCCAGACGACAAGCCCTAGGACCACCGACAGTATGAGCATGCGGCGCAGAGACCGGCCGCGTCGCCGCGTACGCTGCTCTCGACGAGTATGCGGGTAGTCCTCGGGGCCCCGTGCGGCGGCAGTCGAGGATGCCGGCTCGTCGGAGTGGTCGTCGTGGTCGTCGTGGTCTTCCCGATGGTCGTGACCGTCGACGAGGGGCCGTCCGGGACCGTCGTCCGGCCCTCCTTCGGAGCTGTCGGGCAAGCCCGGCCCTAGCCGGTCACGTCCGCTCATCTCGGTCCTCTCTACCACGGCGCCGCGGCCTACCGCGTCGGTCGCCGCACGGCTGGCCGGCTTCCCGGCCGGTGGCCCGCTCGGCGTCCAATGCCGCCTGCAGGATGAGGACCGCCGCCGCCTGGTCGACGACCGCACGATGACTCCGCTCCCGCCGACCGCTGTCGTGTAGCTGACGATGCGCGGCTACGGTCGTGAGCCGCTCATCGACCAACCGTACGCGGGTGGGAGCGATCCGCCCAGCAAGCCGCGTGGCATAGTCGCGGATTCGCCGGGCCGCGGGTCCGTCGGACCCGTCCAACGACAAGGGCAACCCCACATACACGAGGTATGCCGTGTGCTCGGCGACAAGGCCGGCGATCGCCTCGAGTCCGTCCCCGGTCGGGTCACCGGCCACTGGCACGGTGCACACCGGTGTCGCCAGCACTCCGTCGGGGTCACTACGGGCCACCCCGATCCGGGCAGCACCGACATCCACGCCGAGGCGCACCCCCCGGTGCGGCGGCACCCGGTCGGCGACCCGGGACGGTTCGGACCGGGACGCCGGGTCAGGTGGCCTGGCCGACTGGTTGCCGGGCATCGAGTCAGCCAAGCCTACGCAGGTGCTCCTCGATCGCCCCGAGTGCCGGGCCCATCTTGCTGCTGTCGGTGCCGCCGCCTTGGGCCAAGTCGTCCTTACCGCCACCGCCTCCGCCGAGGGTCCGGGCGGCCAGGCGCACCAGCTCTCCGGCTTTGATCCCGGCCGCTCGGGCCGGCTCGGTGGTGGCGACGATGACGACCGGCTTGTTCGCGGGCGCGGCGGTCATTGCCACGACGACCGGGTGGTTGGTGCCGAGCCGGGCACGCACGTCGAGCACCAGTGTGCGCAGGTCGTCCGCTGCGACACCGGTTCCGGCGTCGTGGGTGACCAGACGGACCGGACCGATGTCGCGGGCACTGGCGACCAGTTGCGGAGCGACCGCGAGCGCCCGTTCCTGGTGGATAGCCGCGATCTCTCGTTCGGCGTCCTTGAGCCGCGCCAGGATCCCGTTGATCCGCTCGGGCAGTTCTTCGGCCCTGCCCTTGAGAACCTCGGTGAGCTGACCGACGATGGCGTGCTCGCGCGCGAGGAAGTCGTAGGCGTCGGCCCCGACGAGCGCTTCGACCCGGCGAACACCGGAGCCGATCGACGACTCACCGAGCAGCTTGACCAGACCCAGTTGCGTGGTGCGGGCCGTGTGCGTGCCACCACAGAGCTCTCGAGCCCAGTCCCCGACCGAGACCACCCGCACGGCCTCGCCGTACTTTTCCCCGAAGAGCATCATCGCGCCTGTGTCGAGGGCTTCTTGCTGGGTCATCACCTCGGCGTGCACCGGGAGGTCGTCGAGCAGCACCGAGTTGACCCGGGCTTCGATGTCGGCGAGTTGGCTGGCCGGCACCGCGTGTTGGGCGTTGAAGTCGAACCGGAAACGCCCCGGGCCGTTCTCCGAGCCGGCTTGTGTGGCGGTGTCGCCGAGTGCCTCACGGATCGCCTTGTGCACCATGTGAGTTGCCGTGTGGGCCCGTGAGATCGACCGACGCCGAGCGATATCGACAGCAGCCTGGGCACCCTCGCCGACACCAACCTCACCACTGACGACCACAGCACGGTGCACCGACAGCCCGGAAAGCGGGGCTTGGACGTCGCGGACCTCGACGACCGCACCCCCGGCCAGTCGCACCAGGCCACCGTCGGCGAGCTGGCCCCCGCCCTCGGCGTAGAAAGGAGTCCGGTCCAGGACGAGTTCGATCGTCTCGCCTTCGCCCACCGTGGACACGGTGGCCCCGTCGCGGATCAGCCCGACGACCCGGGCCTCGGAGGCCAACTCGTCGTAACCGGTGAACTCCACTGCGTGGCCCAGACGATCAGCGACCTCACGGTAGACGGCCATGTCACCGTGGGCGACCTTCTTGGCCTGCGCATCGGCTTTGGCCCGATCACGCTGCTCCTGCATGAGCCGCCGGAAACCCGCTTCGTCGACCTGCACACCCTGCTCGGAAGCCATCTCCAGGGTCAGGTCGATCGGGAATCCGTAAGTGTCGTGCAACGTGAAGGCCTGCGCCCCCGACAGTCTGGCCACCCCGCTGCCGGCGACCTCCTTGGCTCGGCCCACCGCACTATCGAGGATCGTCGTGCCGGAAGCGAGCGTGCGCCGGAAAGCCTCCTCCTCGGCATACGCGATCTCGCTGATCCGGCCGAAGTCGCTGCGCAGCTGGGGATAGGAGCGGCCCATCCGCTCCAGGCTGACCGGCAGCAGCTGAGGCAGCGCCGGCTCGGTGAGCCCGAGCAGACGCATCGAGCGGACCGCGCGGCGCAGCATCCGGCGCAACACATACCCCCGGCCTTCATTGCCGGGCACGACACCATCGCCGATGAGCATGAGCGAGGACCGCACGTGATCGGCGACGACCCGCAACCGCACGTCGTCGGGGTCGCTGTCAGTCGCGACGTGTCCGGACCGGGTGCCGTACACCTTGCCGGTCAGGTCGGCGGCGGCGTCGATGACCGGGCGGACCTCGTCGATCTCGTAGAGGTTGTCCACGCCCTGGAGCAAGCTGGCCATCCGCTCCAGGCCCATTCCTGTGTCGACGTTCTTCGCAGGCAGCTCGCCGAGGATCTCGTATCCCTCCTTGGCACCACCCTCACCACGGATGTTCTGCATGAAAACGAGGTTCCACACCTCGAGGTAGCGGTCCTCGTCGACGACCGGGCCACCCTCGCGCCCGTAGTCCGGTCCCCGGTCGTAGTAGATCTCCGAGCAGGGACCGCACGGCCCGGGCACCCCCATGGACCAGAAGTTGTCTTTCATGCCGCGCCGTTGGACCCGCTCGGCCGGGATGTCGGTGAGTTGCACCCAGAGGTCGGCAGCCTCGTCATCGTCCTCGTAGACCGTGGTCCAGAGCCGATCGGGATCGAGTCCGTAGCCACCGTCATCGACCGCGGAGGTCAGCAGCTCCCACGCAAGCTCGATGGCACCAGCCTTGAAGTAGTCGCCGAACGAGAAGTTGCCGTTCATCTGGAAGAAGGTCAGGTGCCGGCTGGTCTTGCCGACCTCTTCGATATCCCCGGTGCGCACGCACTTCTGCACACTGGTCGCCCGGTCGTAGGGCGGCGTCTGCTGGCCGAGGAAATAGGGCTTGAACGGCACCATGCCGGCATTGACGAACAGCAGTGTCGGGTCGTCGTAGAGCAGTGGGGCACTCGGCACCACCGTGTGGTGCTTGCGCTCAAAGAAGGCGAGCCAGCGATTCCTGATCTCGGCGGTGTCCATGGGCCTGTCCTCATCGGTATGCCGGGAGCCTCCGGCGTGATCGTGGGTTCGGGTTTCGGTCCGTCTGCGGGGTGGAGTCTTCGGAGCGAGCCAGTGCGCCGCGCCGAATCAGAAGTCGGCTGGTGCACCATCCCGGACGTCGGCCGGATCGTCGAGCAGATCGCGGACTTCGGCGAGTGCAGCGGCCAGCGGTGTCGGCAGTCCGCCTTCAGCGGCATACCGGTCGGCAAGAGCGCGCACAGCGAGCACCACCGCTGCACCGACCAGTGCTCCCGAGGTCAGAGCAAGCAGTCTGCGGGTCATCGTCTCTCCTGGCACGGCTGGACTGATCGAGCGACCGACCCGATCCACCCCGAACGGTACGGCGAAGTGCCGTCACGGCCGAATCCGGGCCGATCCAGGGTGCCAGCCAGCGACGACACCTGAGGCGACGAAGAACCTGCCGGACACCAAACGATCACGGTTGGATCTCGGCTCAGTTCCAAGGGTCGAAGTCCATTATGGCCTAGTCTTGGATAACTTCAGCACCGTCATGCCCGGCTGGCCCCAGGCTGCGGTCGCTGGCTCACGCTTCCGCCTCCCCGCGAGGAGCGGATTCACTGACAACACGTAGGAGGAACTCGATGCGAGGAAGCACTCGCGCGGCGCTGTCCGCCGGGGTAGCCGCAGTGGCCTTGGCCGCGGCCGGTTGTACCAGCAGCGGCGGTAGCGGCGGCGACACCGACGCCGATGGGATCACCGTCCAGGGTTGTACGCCGGAGAACAAGTTCATCCCGTCCAACACGAACGAAACTTGCGGCGGCAACGTGCTCGACCTGGTCATCGCCAAGTTGGTGCACTACAACCCCGACACGGCAGCTCCCGAGATGGACATCGCGGAGTCGATCGAGTCCGCCGACAACCAGACCTTCACCGTCACGTTGAAGAAGGGCTACAAGTTCTCCGACGGCACCGAAGTGAAGGCACACAACTTCGTCGACGCGTGGAACTGGGCCGCCAACGGCAAGAACGGGCAGCTCAACTCCTACTTCTTCGAGCCGATCGAAGGCTCCGCAGAGGTGGCCTGCGGTAGCAAGGACTGCGAAGCCGATCCACCGAAGGCCGAGACCATGACCGGTCTGGCGGTCGTCGACGACTACACCTTCACGATCAAGACGACCGGCAAGGTCTCGAACCTGCCGATTCGGCTCGGCTACTCCGTCTTCGCGCCCCTGCCGGACAGCTTCTTCACCGACGACGGCAAGTCCTTCGGCGATAACCCGATCGGCGCCGGCCCCTATACGTTGGACTCCTACGAGCCCGGCACCGCGATGGTGCTGAAGAAAAACCCGGATTATTCCGGTGAGTTCGGTGGCCAGGTCGACACGATCACCTTCAAGATCTACCAGGACAGCGACGCGGCCTACAAAGACCTGCAAGCCGACCAACTCGACTTCGTGCGTCAGCTGCCGACCAGCGCGCTGGCCGGTGAGAAATTCAAGACCGACCTGCCCGACCGCAACCTGGTGAAGACCACAGGGTCGATCGCCACGATTACCTTCGCGCCGTCGGCGATCGACAACTCCTTCGACAACACCGACTTGCGCCGCGCCATCTCGATGGCCATCGACCGCGACAGGATCGTCAACAAGGTGCTCGCCGGCACCCGGATCCCGGCCGACGGCTGGGTCCCGGCAGTCGTCGACGGCTCCAAGGCCGGAGCATGTGGCGAGTGGTGTACTTACGACAAGGCCAAGGCCAAAGCGCTGTTCGACCAGGCCGGCGGCTACACCAACGCCGAGACCGGTAACAAGATCACCCTCGCCTACAACGCCGACGGCGACCACAAGGCATGGACCGAAGCGACGTGCAACTCGATCACCGACGCCCTGGGTGTCGAGTGCGTCGCGACGGCCGAACCCGACTTCTCGACCTTCCGCAAGAAGATCAACGCCGACGAGATGCCCGGGATGTTCCGCACCGGCTGGCAGATGGACTACCCGTCGATCGAGAACTTCCTCACCCCCTTGTACGCAACCGGTGCTAGCTCGAACGACGGCGACTACTCGAACCCCAAGTTCGACCAGCTGCTCACCGAGGCTGCGGCGGCCCAGGGTGACTCAGTGAACGAGTTCTACCAACAGGCCGAGGCCGTTCTGGCCGAGGACATGCCAGTCATCCCGATGTGGTACGGCAAAGCCGTTGCGGGCTGGTCGACCCGGGTTGACAACGTGAGAATGACCCCGTTCGGAGTCTTCGACCTGGCTTCGGTCACCCTCAAGTAGCCGAACGGCCTATCGTCGACGGGCCCAAGCCCGCGACGACGACCGAGCTGACCCGTTGGCCCGCCGACCCGCATGGATCGGTGGGCCAACGGCTGCCCGCACTAGGGATCGGCTAGCCTGGCCCAGCCCTGTCATCCACAGCCCCGTCATTGCGGCGAACACCGAGGAGGCAACCCATGGGCAGGTACATCGTCAGGCGCCTGCTGCAGATGATCCCCGTGGTGCTCGGCGCTACCTTCCTCATCTTCGCCATGGTCTACGCCCTCCCCGGTGACCCGTTGGCCGGCAAGTGCGGCGAACGGCCTTGTCCAGCCGCCTTCGAGGCCAAGTTCCGCGCTGAACACCACCTCGACGACCCGCTACCGGTGCGCTATGTCAACTACCTCGGCAACCTCGGTCAAGGCGACTTCGGCACGACCTTCCAAGGTCTCGATGTCCGCGAAGAACTGCTTCAGCGTTACCCGATCACTGCCCGGCTCGCGATCATCGCCGTGGTCATGGAACTGGTCGTCGGCGTCCTCGCCGGGGTCATCGCCGGCATCCGCAAAGGAGGTTTCGTCGACAGTCTGGTGCTGCTGAGCACTCTGGTCGTCATCGCTATCCCGGTATTCGTCATCGGCTCGGTGAGCCAGACCATCTTCGGGGTCAACCTCGGCTGGTTCCCCCCCACTGTGTCGTCAGCCGGCAACTGGGGCGAGCTGCTGCTACCCGGCATCGTGCTCGGTGCCCTCTCTCTCGCGTACGTGGCACGGCTCACCCGCACCAACCTGGTCGAGAACCTTCGGGCCGACTACGTGCGCACGGCAATCGCCAAGGGCCTGAGCCGACGACGAACGATCGGCATCCATACCCTGCGCAATTCCCTCATCCCAGTCGTCACCTACGTCGGCGCCGACTTCGGGGCGCTGCTCGGCGGTGCGATCGTCACCGAGAGCATCTTCAACATTCGCGGAGTCGGCGGCTTCATCTTCCAAGGCATCCACGGCCGGGACGGGGTCGTCGTCGTCGGTGCGGTCACCGTGCTCGTCATCGTCTATCTCGTCATGAATCTCATCGTCGACGTGCTCTACGGCGTCCTGGACCCGAGGATCAGCCATGACTAGTCGGGACACCCCCCCGAGCGATCAGATCGGCGAGGCCACGCCACTCACTGCCGAGATCGAAGACCGCGAGCCACCCCGGTCGCTGACCTCCGAAGCTTGGCGCGACCTGCGGCGCAAGCCGCTCTTCTGGGTCGCGATCACGCTCATCGTGCTTTTCGTCGTCATGGCGGTCGCACCGCAGGTGTTCACGGACAAAGACCCGACCGAAGCCATGCTCGACAAGAGCATGACACCACCGTCAGCTGACCAGTGGTTCGGCCGCGACCTGCAGGGTTACGACATCTATGCCCGCACCGTGTACGGAGCCCGCGCCTCGATCCTGGTCGGCCTGTTGGCCACGATCTGCACCTCAGTCGTCGGGGTCATTGTCGGCACTGCGGCCGCCTACCGAGGTGGTGTCTGGGATGCGATCGTCATGCGGATCACCGATGTCTTCTTCGCTATCCCCTTCTTGCTCGGTGGCATCCTGCTCATGACGACCTTTCCCAACGACGTCAATTCGAGCTTCTTCTCGGTGATTGGCAAGGTCGTGATCGCCTTGGCCGTGCTCGGCTGGCCCGGCATCGCCCGACTCATCCGGGGCTCGGTGTTGCAAGTGCTGCCCAACGACTACGTGCAGGCGGCCCGCGCGCTCGGTGCCAGCCCGTGGCGGATCATCCGTTCGCACATCCTGCCGAACGCGGTCGGCCCGGTCATCGTCGTCGCGACGATCAACCTCGGCGCCTACATCGCCGCCGAGGCGACCCTGTCGTTTCTCGGGATCGGATTGGTCTCCCCAGCGATCTCGTGGGGCGTGGCGATCTCCGACTCGCTCGACTACATCCGGGTGGCGCCCTACATGTTGATGTTCCCGTCCCTCTTCCTCAGCCTCGCCGTGCTCGCGTTCATCATGCTCGGTGACACCGTCCGCGACGCCTTCGATCCGAAGACCAGGTGAGCCCGATGACGATCACCGAAGCTCAAACACCATCAAGCCCCCCGGCGCCACCGGGCAACTACCAGCCGGTCGACGGGCTCCTGCTCGACGTCCAGGATCTCTACGTCGAGTTCCACACTCTCGACGGAGTCGCCAAGGCGATCAACGGTGTGTCGATGACGCTGCACGAAGGCGAGACCTTGGCGATCATCGGCGAGTCCGGGTCGGGCAAGTCGGTCACCGCCCAGGCGATCATGGGCATCCTCGACGCACCCGTGGCCCAGATCCCGTACGGAACGATCGCCTATTGCGGAGTCGACCTGCTCACCCTCCCCGAGGAAGCGCGCCGCAAGACCCGCGGCCCGGAGATCTCGATGATCTTCCAGGATGCCCTCAGTGCGCTCAACCCGACCTTCCCGGTGGGTTGGCAAATCGCCGAGATGTTCCGCGTCCATCGTAGGCTGGGCCGGTCAGCGGCATACGAAGAAGCCGTCCGGCTCATGGAACTCGTCCAGATCCCGGCAGCCCGGCAGCGGGCCAAGGCCTACCCGCACCAGTTTTCCGGCGGCATGCGTCAGCGGATCATGATCGCCATGGCCATCGCCCTCGACCCGAAGGTGCTCATCGCCGACGAACCGACTACGGCGCTCGACGTCACCGTGCAGGCCCAGATCATGGACCTACTCAAGGAGATCCAGCACGAACGGCAGATGGGTCTCATCCTGATCACCCACGACCTCGGAGTGGTGGCCGATGTCGCCGACCGCATCGGCGTGATGTATGCCGGGCGGCTGGTCGAGAAGGCCGACGTCCATGACGTCTACGCCAAGCCCGCGCACGCCTACACCAAGGGTCTGCTCGACTCGATCCCACGACTCGACCAGAAGGGCCGGAACCTCGCTGCGATCGGTGGCCTGCCACCGAACCTGATGCGGATCCCACCGGGTTGCGCCTTCAACCCACGATGTGTCTTCGCCACCGATATGTGTCGTGAGCACGTGCCCGTGCTACGTGAGGTGCGCCCCGGACGACTGGCGGCCTGCCACCACAGCGAGGAGGTGCTCAATGCCTGAACACTCCAAGCCGGCCGACCCCAAGCCCCCCAAGCCCGGTGACCCGATCCTCGTCGCTCAGGACCTCGTCAAGCACTACCCGATCAAGGGCGGCATCCTCAAACACACCATCGGTCACGTCAAAGCCGTCGACGGGGTGTCCTTCGAGCTGCGCCGCGGTGAAACGCTGGGCATCGTCGGTGAATCCGGTTGTGGCAAGTCCACTCTGGGCCGGCTGCTGATGCGCCTCGAGGAGCCGACTTCCGGCACCGTCATGTTCGAGGGCGTGGACATGTACGCCCACAGCGGCGCCGACATGCGGCGGTTGCGACGCGACATCCAGATCGTCTTCCAGGATCCCTACACGTCGCTCAACCCGCGGCGAACGGTCGGCGACATCGTCGGCGAGCCGTTCGAGATCCACCCGGACGTCGTGCCGAAAGCGCAGCGACGGAAGCGGGTCGAGGAACTGCTCGACCTGGTCGGGCTCAATCCCGAGCACATCAACCGTTTCCCCCATCAGTTCTCCGGCGGCCAGCGTCAACGGATCGGCATCGCTCGCGGTATCGCGCTGCATCCCAAGGTGCTGATCTGCGATGAGCCGGTGTCCGCGCTCGACGTATCGGTGCAGGCCCAGGTGGTCAACCTGCTGGAGGAACTGCAGGACGAGCTCGGTCTCTCCTACGTCTTCATCGCCCACGACTTGTCCGTCGTCCGGCACATTTCCGACCGGGTGGGCGTGATGTATCTCGGCAAGCTCGCCGAGTTCGGTGACGAAGGCCAGATCTATCAGCGCCCGACCCATCCCTACACCCAGGCACTGCTGTCGGCAGTGCCGGTGCCCGACCCGACCTACCGGGAACGCAAAGCGGTCATCGTGCTCACCGGCGACGTGCCGTCACCGGCCAATCCACCGAGCGGCTGCCGGTTCCACACCCGATGCTGGCGGACTCAAGAACTCTGCATCGAGGAAGAACCCGAGCTCGTCGACCGGCCCGACGGTGAGCTCGAGCACCGCAGCGCCTGTCACTTCGCCGAGCCCCGGGCGGTCGTCGGGCCCGACGCCAGTCAGGGGGCCAGCCAGGAGTCCGCTGCCGGTCCGTGGGCGACGTCGGCCGACTTGACCGGAGCGCAGGACGCACCTGTCGAGCCGCAGGACGCCCCGATCGACTCGGTGGACTCTCCCGCCTAGCAGTCGACGGCTCTACCCTGACCAGCCCCTGCGTGCGAGATCAGCTACGAAGCCGATCACGGAGCCAACGCCACCGCTGCGCCAACCGCTCCTCGAAACCGCGCGCGGTCGGCCGGTAGTAGTCGACGATGCCGTGCAGGTCGTCGGGCAGATACTGCTGGGCCGCGACCCCGTCCGGTTCGTCGTGCGCGTAGACGTAGCCGGCCCCGTGACCCAATCGCGCAGCACCGGCATACCCACTGCCTCGCAGGTGTCCCGGCACCGGGCCGCCGCGCCCAGCTCGCAGATCAGCGATCGCAGCGTTGATGCCCACGTATGCCGCGTTCGACTTGGGGGCGAGCGTGACGTGCACGACCGCTTGGGCCAGGACGATCCGGGCTTCGGGCATGCCGATCTGGGCGACGGCGTGCATCGCGGCGACTGCGGTCTGGAGTGCGGTCGGGTCGGCCATCCCGACGTCCTCACTGGCCGCGATGACGATCCGGCGGGCGACGAATCGTGGATCCTCGCCGGCTTCGAGCATGCGGGCCAGGTAGTGCAACGCTGCATCGGCGTCAGAACCGCGCATCGACTTGATCAGCGCCGACGCCACGTCGTAGTGCTGATCACCCGCTCGGTCGTAGCGCACGGCAGCCGTCGCCACCGCACGTTCGACGTGCGCGAGCTGGACCGTCACCGTCGCCGGGGGTGACTCCTGATCGACGTCCGCCATGGCGATCCCGGGCTGATCGTCCAGAGCCACCCCGACACCGGCCTCGAGCGAGGTCAACGCGCGGCGGGCATCACCGCCGGCGATCCGCACCAAGTGCTCCCGGGCCTGCGAGGTCAGCTCGACGGCCCCACCGAACCCGCGCTCGTCGACGAGTGCCCGCTGCACCACGGCATCGATGTCCGCCTCGCTCAGCGCTGCCACGGTGACCAGCACCGAGCGGGACAACAAGGGCGTGATCACGGAAAAAGACGGATTCTCGGTGGTGGCTGCCACCAGGATGACCTGGCGATTCTCCACCCCTGGGAGCAAGGCGTCTTGTTGGGCTTTGGTGAACCGGTGGATCTCGTCGAGGAAAAGCACCGTCTGACGGCCGGTCAGGTCACGCTCCCGAGCCGCGGCGTCCATAGCGGCCCGGACGTCTTTGACACCGGCGGTGACCGCGGACAGCTCGACAAACCTGCGCTCAGCGGCCGACGCCACCAGGTGGGCCAACGTCGTCTTACCGGTGCCGGCCGGGCCCCAGATGATCGCCGACACCGGGCCGGCCAAGCCGGCGGCACCGTCGATCAATCGTCGCAGCGGCGTGCCGGCCGATAGCACGCCGTCCTGCCCGAGCACCTCGTCCACGGTGCGTGGCCGCATCCGCACCGCCAACGGTGGCAGCACGTCATCTGCGGCCCGCCACGCCGGATCCGCAGAACTGGTCGGGTTCGCTGCGGCAGCACCGAACAAGTCGTCGGACCCGGTGGGGGTGCTGGACCGGCCTGGCACACCTGCTCCTTCACGGCGAACGACCGACGCGGGCCGAGTGATTCATCCCGACTCCTCGTCCAGAAGCCGGTTACTTATGTAAGGCTATCCTTTGTGAGCATGGCTAACCTCGGGGATCGCCGGAGTCTGCTCACCTGGTGGCGCGAGGTCACCACTCATCGTGGCTCTGCCGACACCGTCGATGCAACTGACCGGTCCGAAACACGAGCTGCTGCCGGTCGGCTCGAGTCACCTCGACTTCTTCTACTCATTCGGGGCCTACGAACCTTTCCGGTGGCCCTCACATTGCTTTACTAAAAACAGCCCTGCTGTGCTTCCACTAGCAATCTAGAACATAGGAGGTCTGTATGCGTTGGCGTATCCTGTCCGTCATCGGGATGCTTTACGCCGTACAGTTCATCCCGGCGACCTTCACCCTGATGACGGTGCCGATTGTGCTACGCAAAGAAGGGCACTCGGCCACGACCATCGGCTTCGTTATGCTGGCCGGCACACCGTACATTCTTAAGTTCCTTTGGGCGCCACTAATCGACAAATACAGGCTCGGACGCGACCGTTACAAGTCCTGGATCGTTGCCCTCTCAAGCCTCCACGTGGCGGCACTGCTTGTCCTAGCTTTCCTCGATCCTTCTGGTCCTGTTATTCCTCTTTTCATTGTGCTTTTCATCGCCTTGGCGGCTGTCAGCACCCAAGACGTCGCTGTGGACGCATTGGCCATATCGCTCACGCACCGTGAAGAGCGCACTATGGGCGCCAGCTTTCAAAACCTCGGCATCTATCTCGGGGCGATAGTCGGGGGTTTCGGGTTTCTCCATCTCTACGACCGGATCGGTTGGACCGTTGCTCTGCTGGCACAGGCCGCGATCTTCACCGCACCTTTGCTGATGCTCGTGCTTGTGCAGGAACCGGCGCGCCCGCGCAGCGCACCCAAAGTGACTTTCCGAAACGCGCTACGCTTCTTCGTGCAGCCGCGCATACGGCCTTGGCTGGCGATACTATGCACGATGCGCCTGCCGCTTGCCCTGATCACGCTGCCCCTACGCATGATGATGGTTGACCAGGGAATGTCGACCGAGGAAATCGCCCTGTGGTTCGGCCTGTTAGCCATGTCTGCGGCGGGTGGTTCGTCGCTTATCATCGGCCCGCTGATCCGCCGCCTACCTCGGGTTAGCGCGCTCTATCTGGTGGGGCTGATAAACATCGCCGTGCTGATCACGGCCTGTATTCTAGCCGCCACCCTACCTGGGGGAGTCCGGGTGTCCATCATCATTGCCTGGGCTGCCATCGCAATAGCCGATGTCGCGCTGTATGGCGGAGCAATGGACAAGGTACGCCCACAAATCCCCGGCTTCGATTTCACGATGCAGGTGGCAATCATGTCATTCCTGCCCATTCTTATGAATCCCGTCTCCGGCAACATCTACGACAATCAAGGCTATCTGCCGGTTTTCGCTACGGCTGTCTTGCTTGGCTTCGTACCCCTGGCGATCCTTTACTTCTGGTTTGGTCCCTTCGGCACGTCTGCCGTGGGTCTTGATGGCGAGCAGGTAGTGTCAACGGGAACAATCACGACCGATAGCGCCGCAAAGATCCTGGACGTTTGCGAGGTTGAACTCGCCGAACACGGCATCACCTGCAGTCGACCGGGGCCAGACTGTCTGCTGATGGAAGAAATGGGCTGCAAGGTAGAGATGAAAGCACTGGAAGGCGCGATCGACATCCGCATTGAGACCCCCACTGATAATTTCATGACCTTCATTCGCGATGAGATCGTCGAGCATGTGGGTGAGATTGATCCGAAAGCGATCGAAGAGATGCGCTGGACCGGGGGTATCCGAGTCGGTGAGCTGCCCTCCAACTTCCGCATCCTGCGAGCTACCCGAAGACAAGGGATCTTCCCAGGGCTGATCCGAGTGACGCTCTCAGGCATCGATGTAGAGGCACTGACCCGGGACGGCATCCACATCAAAGTGATGATGCCCGAAGAGCGTGGCCGCACGCCGGTCTGGCCGGTGATCGCTGAAAACGGCGGCATTTCATGGCCTCAGGGACAAGACAAGCTCCACGCCCGCTTCGTGACGATCCGCCAGATTCGGTTACATGAGCGTGAGATCGATGTCGACGTGGCCCATCATGACGGCGGTCTCATCTCGAACTGGGCGGCACTCGAAGGTGACGAACAAGAGGTGGGCGTTATGGGCCCTGGCGGAGACCCCCACCTACCTAGCACTGACAATGTTGTCCTGGCCGCTGACTACACCGGTCTGCCTGCGGTGGCGAGACTCATTGAGAACGTCGATGGCCGGGTCACCGGCTATCTATTCGCTGCCGCCCCGTCACAGGAGGCTCTGGAGGCCTATCTACCTCCATCAAACCGAAAAGTGACCGCAGTGGAGCCGGCGGTTTTTTCCGAGCAGGTCGCGGATATGATCCGAAACTGCACGAACGAACCTGTGTCCTATGCTTGGTTCGCCGGAGAGTTCAATGCAGCCCAAACGGTTCGTTCGATCTTTAAAGGTCAGTTCGGCCTGTCCGGAAAGACGCAGAACAGCATGGCATATTGGCGCGAAGGCGTACCAGCCGACGGTGCACGGGTAGGCTAATGCGCTCGAGGTTCTCATCGTACGATAGCTTCGCTGAAGGCGCCAGTTTCTCTGCAACGCAAGGGAGAATGCCTTTGGGAGAACTGCGGCCGCATCCGCTCGTGATCCAGAAGCCGGTCGCACCATGAGAGGCTATCCGCCATGAGGAACGGCAGCCCTGCTGATCGTCACAGCCTGCTGGCGCGGTGGGGTGGGGTCACCGCCAGGCATCCGTGGCGGATCGCGCTTGTGTGGTTGGTCATCACGATCGCCGCCGCCGCCGTGGCCCTTGGTGGCCTCGGCACCAACCAATCATTGTTCGACCGGTTGACCAGCGGCGTTCCCAGCGTGCCCGGAGAGTCACAGACGGCATGGGATCTCATCGACGAGCACGAGCGCGAGCAGGCTGGCGTGTTGCTCATGGTCGAGGGGGTGGACCTCACGTCGCCCGAGGTCGCTCAAGCGGCCGCCGGTACAGCAGCCGAGGTCATGGGGATCGACGGAGTCACCTCGGCGGCCAACCCCTACGTCTTCCCCGATGGTCCGAACGATCCCCGAGCCCGCGGGTTGATCGCTGACGGCGCGCTCGACTCGGGCGGCTTCATCATGGTCACCCGGTTCGACTCGAGCCTCGACGAGCAACACCTAACGACCGCACAATCCAGCGTGCGCTCGGCATACGAGGATCTCGGACGAACGCTCCCCGGCGACCCCGAGGTGTCGACCAGTATCGGGGGGAGGACGCTGCTCGTCGACGAGATCCTCAACCAGGTCCAAGAGGACTTTCGCACCGGTGAAGGCATCGCCCTGCCGTTGAGCTTCATTCTCATGGTGTTCGTCTTCGGTGGATTCATCGCTGCCGGTATGCCGATCCTCGGGGCGGTCGCCTCAATCGTTGGTGGGCTGGCTGCCCTCTACGGTTTCACCTACGCCTTCGACCTCGACGCGTCAGTCGTCAACGTCGTCACCCTGTTCGGCCTGGCCTTAAGCATCGACTACGGCCTGCTCATCGTCTCGCGCGCGCGTGAGGAGTTGCGCGTCGTGGCCCGAGGCCGACCGGCAGCCGGCCTCACCGACACCGAGATCGAAACAGCGATCTCTCGGACCGTCGCCACCGCCGGCCGGACGGTCTTCTTCTCCGGGATCACCGTTGCCATCTCCCTGGCCGGGCTCATGGTCTTCAACGCGTCGTACATGCGAGCCGTCGGTGCCGCCGGCATGTCGGTCGTGCTCATCGCCATGCTGGCCGGTATCTCGCTGGTCCCTGCCATGTGCGCTGTCGCGGCTAACCGGCTTCTGGCCAAGAGCACGCAGACCGCTTCCGACCACGGCCTGTTCTCGAAGCTGGCCGGCTGGGTGCATCGGATGCCGTGGCTCGTGTTCCCAGTCACTGTCGGTGTCCTCATCGTCTTCGCTCTGCCGACACTGTCGATGCAGCTGACCAATTCGAGATACGAACTGCTGCCGGTCGGGTCCAGCCAACGCGACTTCTTCGACGCGCTCGAGGCCCACTACCCTCAACTGGGCATTGCGGAGGCGACCATTGTCGTCGAGGCATCGCCGGACCAGGCAGCCGCCTATGCCAAGAACGACATCGAACCACTCACCGGAGTCGCCACGGTCTCGGTGGACGAGTTGGGCGACGGCTTCTCGGTCGTCTCGGTCCGGACCGACGAAGGCAGCCTCTCCCCGGTCACCAACGACCTCGTGGAGACCTTGCGCGCTCAAGACCCCGGCTTCGAGACCTGGGTGGCCGGGCAGTCGGCAGACTTGGCCGACTTCACCGAGGAGCTGAAAGCCAAGGCGCCGCTGGCTATTGCCTCGGTGGTCTCGGCCACGTTCCTGTTGCTCTTCCTCATGACCGGTTCGGTCGTCATCCCGATCAAAGCGTTGATCCTCAACGTGCTCTCGTTGGGTGCTTCACTCGGCATCACGACGTGGATCTTCCAGAACGGCCACCTCAGCGAGCTTCTCGGATTCACCTCGACCGGGGCCGTCGAATCCATGATCCCGCCACTGGTGTTCGCCTTGGGCTTCGGCCTGAGCATGGACTACGAGCTGTTTCTCATCTCGAGGATCGCGGAGGTGTACCGCTCCGGGGTGTCGAGTAAACGGGCCGTTGAGCTGGGTCTGCAACGTTCCGGACGGATCATCACGAGCGCAGCCCTGCTCATCGTCATCGTCTTCGCCGGCTTCGTTGCCGGCAAGATGCTCTCGATCAAACAGACCGGCACCGCCCTGATGATCGCCATCCTGCTCGATGCGAGCATCGTGCGGATGCTGCTCGTGCCGGCCACCATGGAGTTGCTCGGCGACCGAAACTGGTGGGCGCCTGCGCCACTACGCCGCTGGCACGCCCGCCACGGGCTCAGCGAGTAGCGCAAACCCGGCGAGAAAGCGCTTGCCTGTGCACATTTCCCGCAACAACGGCGGATCCGAGGTTGACTCGCCGCACGATTGTGCACTCGTGCACGGCTATGCACTCGTGCACGCGAGGATGCCGTTGCCGACACCCCCGCCGACGGTGCCAACCCGATGGGTTACCCGGTCGCCGGAGCCGGGCCGGAACCGGCGGCTGGCGCCGCCGGGGGGCGAGCGTCAACCCCGGCCTCTTTGCGCTGCTGCGCGGTGATGGGCGCCGGCGCCCCGGTGAGCGGATCGTAGCCACCGCCGCTCTTCGGGAAGGCGATCACCTCACGGATCGACTCGGCGCCGGCGAGTAAGGCGACGATCCGGTCCCATCCGAAGGCGATCCCGCCGTGCGGCGGCGCACCGTACTGGAAGGCGTCGAGCAAGAAGTGGAACTTCTCGGTTGCCTCCTGCTCGGACAGGCCCATCACCCGGAAGACCCGCTCTTGCACGTCACGCCGGTGGATCCGGATCGAACCCCCGCCGATCTCGTTGCCGTTGCAGACCAGGTCGTAGGCGTAGGCCAAAGCCGAGCCGGGGTCGGTGTCGAAGGTGTCCAGGTAGTCGGCCTTGGGAGAGGTGAAGGCGTGATGCAGCGCGGTCCACGCGCCCGAGCCGACAGCCACATCGCCGGCGGCCACCGCTTCACCGGCCGGCTCGAACAACGGTGCATCGAGCACCCAGAGCAGACTCCACGAGCCCTCCGGGATCAACTCACATCGCCGCGCGATCTCCAGCCGCACCGCGCCGAGCAACGCGCGGGAGGCTTTGGCCGCGCCCGCCGAGAAGAAGATGCAGTCTCCCGGCACCGCACCGACCTGCTCGGCCAACCCGGCCAGCTCGGTCTCGGAGAGGTTCTTCGCCACCGGTCCGGTCAGGGTGCCGTCGGGCTGGACCAGCACGTAGGCCAGGCCCTTGGCGCCACGCTGTTTGGCGAAGTCCTGCCACGCGTCGAGGGTCTTGCGCGGTTGGTCGGCCCCGCCGGGCATGACAACCGCCCCGACGTATTCGGCTTGGAAAACCCGGAAACCGGTGCCCGAGAAGTACGCCGTGCAGTCGGTCAGTTCCTGGCCGAACCGGGTGTCCGGCTTGTCGGTGCCGAACCGGGCCAGCGCCTCGGCATACGTCAGCCGCGGCAGCGGCGTCTCGATGTCGTGACCGATAAGGCGCCACAACGCGACGACGATCTCTTCGCTGAGCGCGAGCACGTCGTCCTGCTCGACGAAACTCATCTCGATGTCGAGTTGGGTGAATTCGGGCTGCCGGTCCGCCCGGAAGTCCTCGTCCCGATAGCACCGCGCGATCTGGTAGTAGCGCTCCATCCCGGCAACCATGAGCAGCTGCTTGAACAGCTGCGGGCTCTGCGGCAAGGCATACCACGAGCCGGGCGCGAGCCGGGCCGGCACGATGAAGTCCCGGGCCCCTTCCGGGGTCGAGCGGGTCATCGTGGGTGTCTCGATCTCGACGAAGTCGTGCCGGTCGAGCACCGCGCGGGCGGCGGCATTGACCTTGGAGCGCAACCGGATTGCTGCCGCCGGGGCGGGGCGGCGTAGGTCGAGATAGCGGTGCTTGAGCCGCACTTCCTCGCCGACCGTGACTCGCTCGTCGATCTGGAACGGCAACGGCGCGGCCGTGTTGAGCACCTCGATCTCGGTGGCGACGACCTCGATCTGGCCGGTCGGGAGGTCGGGGTTGACGTTGTGTTCCGCACGAGGCACGACCTCGCCGGTCACCCTGAGGCAGTATTCGTTGCGCAGGTCGTGGCCGCCGCCGGTGAGCACCTCGTCACGGGCGACCACCTGGACGATCCCGCTGGCATCACGCAGGTCGATGAAGGCGACTCCGCCGTGGTCGCGGCGCGAGTCGACCCACCCGGTCAGCGTGACCATCAGGGGTGGGGTCGTGACGTCGGTGGCGCGGAGCGTGCCGGCCTGGTGGGTGCGGAGCACGATCAATCCTTCGGGCGTGTGGAGACGGCGGTGCGGCCAATCCTAGAGCGCCGCGCGCCGTTAGGTCTCTAGGTATGCCGGGTGCTCCGGCCAGGGCGCATCGAACGGTCGCAGGTGGACCCAGTGGCGCCGCCGGTGCGCGTCGGCGGCCAGGATCCCGGCGACCGTCGAGGCGTTGTGTAGCCGACCGGTGATGACTGCCTCGACAGCGTCGTCGAACGGCACCCAGAGTGGGCGTAGGTCGTGTTCTTCGCCTTCACGAGTATGCCGTTCGTCCTCAGGCAGGTCACCCAGGTCACGAGCCAAGAACACCCGACGCCACTCGGGCAGGATGCCCGGCGATGCCACGTCGTCGGACAGCACGTGCCACGTCGTTGCCACGAGATCGCCCTCTTCGGCCAATTCCCGGGCGGCGGCGCGCCACGGCGGCTCCCCCGGCACGTCGAGCAGACCGGCCGGCAACTCCCACAACCGCGTTCCCGTGGCATGTCGATACTGATGCACGAGCAGCAGATGCGGCACGCCGTCGAACTCGTGCCAGGCGAGCACGACAACCGCACCGGGGTGGTCGAGGTATTCGCGGGTCACCTGCCCCGCGTCACCGAGGTCGACCTGGTCACGGCGCACGTCGAAGACCAGCCCGTGGAAGGTGATCTCCGAATCGATCACCGGCATCGGGTCGCGCTCGTCGATCAGGTCCGCGATAGTGCCCCGGGGTGCGGCCAGAGTCATCCGGGCACGCCTCAGACAGAGGCCGGCTCAGCGTCGGGGCGGCTGCCCGAGCGGGGACGCTCCACCTCGACCAGCCGCTGGGAACGCTGCCGATCCAGAGCTGCTTCGACGAGCCCGGCGAACAGCGGATGGGCCCGGTTCGGACGTGACAGGAACTCCGGATGTGCTTGTGTCGCAACGTAGTACGGATGCACATCCCCAGGCAGCTCGATGAACTCGGCGAGGGACCCGTCCGGCGACCAACCGGAGAACACCAGCCCGGCCTGCTCCAACTGCTCCCGGTAGGAGTTGTTGACTTCGTAACGGTGTCGGTGTCGTTCCTGCACCTCCGTGCCGCCGTAGCAGCGGGCGACGATCGAGCCCTCGGCGAGGCGCGCGGCATACAGACCGAGGCGCATCGTGCCCCCGAGATCACCGGCACCCCGAACGAATGCCTTCTGTTCCTCCATGGTCGCGATCACCGGATGCGCCGTGTCCGGGTCGAACTCGCTCGAGGACGCGTCGGGGATCTCGAGCACGTTGCGCGCGTATTCGATGACCATGCACTGCAACCCGAGACAAATCCCGAGAGTGGGCACTTGTCGCTCCCGCGCCCACCGCAGCGCGCCGAGCTTGCCCTCGATGCCGCGCACCCCGAAGCCGCCGGGCACCAACACCGCGTCCACCCCGCTAAGAGCTCGCTGGGCACCCGCCTCGGTCTGGCACTCGTCGCTGGCCACCCAACGCACCCGCACCCGGGCATCGTGGTGGAACCCGCCGGCGCGCAGCGCCTCGGTCACCGAGAGGTAGGCGTCCGGCAGATCGATGTACTTGCCGACCAGCGCGATCTCGACCTCGTGCTCCGGGTCGTGCACCCGCTTGAGCATCTCGTCCCACGAGCTCCAGTTGACATCCCGGAAGCCGAGCCCGAGCCGACGGATCACGTATGCATCGAGTCCCTCGGCATGCAGCACCTTGGGGATGTCGTAGATCGACGGAGCGTCGACCGCCGCGGTACACGCCTGCAGGTCGACATCGCACATCAGCGAGATCTTGCGTTTGATCGATTCGGGGATCGGCCGGTCGGCGCGCAGCACCAGCCCGTCGGGCTGGATGCCGACCTGACGCAGCGCCGCTACCGAATGCTGGGTCGGCTTGGTCTTCAGCTCTCCGCTGGGTGCGAGATAGGGCACGAGTGAGACGTGCAGGAAGAAGCAGTCGTCCCGGCCGATGTCGTGGCGGATCTGCCGGGCTGCTTCGAGGAAGGGCAGGCTCTCGATGTCACCGACGGTGCCACCGATCTCGGTGATGATGAGGTCGGGGGCATCCGAGCCGCCCGTGGCCAGGGCCCGCATGCGGGCCTTGATCTCGTTGGTGATGTGCGGGATGACTTGCACCGTGTCACCGAGATACTCACCGCGTCGTTCCTTGGCGATGACGCTGGAGTAGATCTGCCCGGTCGTGACATTGGCGCTGCCCTGCAGGTTGACGTCGAGGAAGCGCTCGTAGTGGCCGATGTCGAGGTCGGTCTCGGCGCCGTCGTCGGTGACGAAGACCTCGCCGTGCTGGAACGGATTCATCGTGCCCGGGTCGACGTTGAGGTAGGGGTCGAGCTTCTGCATCGTCACCCGCAAGCCCCGAGAACGCAATAGATGCCCGAGGCTGGAGGCGGTCAGCCCCTTGCCGAGCGAGGATGCGACTCCCCCGGTCACAAAGATGTGCTTCGTTTCGGCCACGGACGGCCAGTCTATGTCATGTCCGGGCAGCACTCGGTGACGTGCGGGTGCCATCGGCCCCGTCGCCTCCCGAGACTTGCTCGAGCAGGGCCACGGCGTGCGCCCGCCCCGCCCTGCTGTCGTCACCGCCCATCATCCTGGCCAACTCTTGCAGGCGGGCTTCTCCGGCCACTTCGACGACCGAGCTCTCGGTGATTGATTCCGCAGTCTCGAAGTCGGTCTTGCGCACCACGAGGTGCCGGTCCGCGTAGGCGGCCACCTGGGCCAGGTGAGTGACGACGACCACTTGAGTATGCCGGGCCAGGGCGGCCAGCCGCGCCCCCACGTCGAGGGCAGCGGCTCCGCCGACGCCTGCGTCGACCTCGTCGAAGACGAAGGTCGGCAGTGGCGTCGACGACCGTGGTGCGGCTGGATCGACGTCGGCTGTCGCGCTGACGACCTCGATGGCCAGCATCACCCGGGACAGCTCGCCACCGCTGGCCGCACGGGCCAGCGAGCGAGGCGGATCACCGGCGTTGGCGGCCAACCGGATCTCGACATCGTCGGCACCGGTCGGCCCGAGACCACCCGGGGTGACATTGACTTGCAGCCGGGATCGTCCCATGGCCAAGTGGGACAGCTCTTCGGTCACGGCGGTCTCGAATCGGCCGGCGGCGGCGCGCCGGGCCGCGGTGAGGGCTGTGGCCGCGGTGTCCACGTGGGCCTGGAGTTGGTCCAACTGCTGGTCGAGCTGACCTAGCCGGTCGTCCACGTGGGCCAGCTCGGTGAGCCGGTCAGCGGCCTGCTGCGACCAGGCAAGCACATCGTCGATGGTGGCGCCGTAGCGTCGAGTCAACGTGGCCAGGTCGGCACGCCGCTGCTGCACCCAGGCCAGCCGAGCCGGATCGACGTCGAGGTCGGCGAGATACCGGGCCAAGTCGGCACCCAGATCAGCCAACAGATAGCCGGTCTCCGTGGCTCGGGTCTCCAGTTCGCCGAGCCGCGGGTCGTGGCGGGACTGCGATCCGAGCAGGTCACGCGCTCGGGCACACAGCTCGACCATGCCGGCCCCCTCGGTGACGCCGGGATCGTCCGGGCCGGCAACCAGGGCCTGGGCGTGCAGCGCTGCCTGTCGCAGTCCCTCCGCGTGTGCCAGACGCTCGTCCTCAGCACGAAGCGTCATGTCTTCGTTCGGCTCCGGGCCGATGCTCTCGATGTGTTCCAGGCCGGCGGTCAGCAGATCGGTCTCGCGTGTCCGATCCCGCTCCAATGCCGTCAACCGGTCGTGCTCCATGCGTGCCTCGCGCAGCGCGGCATACGCCCGCTCGAAGGCGGCCCGCCGGGCGGTGAGGTCGGGGCCGCCATAGGTATCCAGCAGGTCTCGGTGTTCTTCGGCGTGGCGCAGCCGCCACTGGTCGGCCTGGCCGTGCACCGCGACCAGCAGCTGACCGAGCTCGGCGAGGGCACCGATCGGCGCGGCCCGGCCGCCGACGTGTGCACGAGAGCGTCCTTCGGCCGAGACGGTGCGCACCAGCACCAGTTCGTCGTCGTCGAGCTGGCCACCGGCATCGACGGCTCGCTCTCGGGCCGGGTGACCGTCGGCCAGGGTGAGAATCCCCTCGACGGCCGTGGCCTGGTGACCGGTCCGGACCAGGCTGGAGTCGGCACGTGCACCGAGCAGCAGACCCAAGCCTTGCACGACCATCGTCTTACCGGCCCCGGTCTCGCCGGTCAGCACGGTCAGGCCGGGATGCAGCTGAAGGCGGGCGTCGTCGATGACGCCTAGGCCGGTGATCCGCAGCTGAGTCAGCACCGATGGTCAGGGGTGCGGCGCCGGTGTCGGCCCGTTTCCCCATCCCCCTTTCGCTGCACCGGCCTGCCCCGATGGTGATCTCGCCGTCGAGTCGTTGCCCCGCCAGCCGGCGACCTGCAGGTCAAACTTGGTGACCAGTCGATCGGTGAACGGCGAGTCGGTGAGCCGAGCCAGCCGCATCGGCCGGGGCGATCGGCATACGTCAATCCGGGCACCCGGCGTGAGGTGGAATTGCCGACGTCCGTCGCACCAGACGACCCCCGCACCTTCGGCGTCGCGGATCACTTCGACGGCGAGGTGCGAACCGGGGCCGACCACGACGGGACGAGCGAACAGCGCATGCGCAGAATTGGGCACGAGCAAGATGGCTTCGACGTCCGGCCAGACGACCGGGCCGCCGGCCGAGAATGCGTATGCCGTGGAGCCGGTCGGCGTGGCAACGATGACTCCGTCGCAGGCCCATGTAGACAGGGGCCGGCCGTCCACTTCGACGGCCACCTCCAGCATCCGCTCGCGCGCCGCCTTCTCGATGCTCACCTCGTTGAGCGCCCAGGTGCGCGCGTCGACCCGACCACCGTGGCTCACCGTGACATCGAGCGTCATCCGCTCTTCGACCTGGTAGTCACGAGCCACGATCGCCTCGATCGTCCTGGGTAGGTCAGCTCGCTCGGCCTCGGCCAAGAAACCCACTTTGCCGAGGTTGATCCCAAGCAGTGGAGTATCCGTCCCGCGGGCTGCCTCGGCGCCGCGCAGGATAGTGCCGTCGCCCCCGAGGACCAGGACCAGTTCACAACCGTCACCGGCACCGGCGTCGTCGACGATGTGGACCGGCCCGAGTCCGTGTCCCTGTCTCTGTCTCTGTGCCTCTCCCTGCCCCTGTCTCTGTTGCTGGAGCTCTGCCGCATCGGATGCCGGTAACCGTGGGCTCACCCCAGCTGCTGCGAGACGTTCGGCCACATCACGGATGAACTCGGCCATGTCGGGGCGACTCGGATGGGCCAGGAGCAGCACCCGACGCTGAGTCTGTCGGCTCATAGCGGCGGTTCCATCTGGTCGATCAGCCTTTCCAGGTCAGCTGCTCCGGGCCGGACGGCCGGGCTCGTCGTCAACCAGACTAGATACTCGAGATTCCCGGCGGCGCCCCGGATCGGGCTCGGCATCAGATCGAGCACGTCGAAGCCTGCCACACCGGCCGCGTCGAGCACGCTGCGGAGCGCATCGAGCCGGTCCCGGCGGGCGCGGACGATCCCGCCCTTACCGAGTCGGGCCCGCCCGACCTCGAACTGCGGTTTGACCAACACGACGAGGTCACCACCGGTGGCGAGCTGCTCTCGCAGGGGGCCGACGATCAGGCACAGCGAGATGAAGCTGACATCGACGACGACCACGTCGAAGGGCCCGCCGAGATCGGTGGGACCGACATCCCGGATGTTGACTCCGGACCGTTCGGTGACCCTCGGATCGGCCGAAACCGTGGCGGCCAGTTGGTCGTGTCCGACATCCAGGGCAACCACGTGTCGGGCTCCGTGGTGGAGCAGGACCTGGGTGAAGCCGCCGGTGCTGGCTCCCACGTCGAGGCAGGTACGCTCCCGGACGTCGAGCCCCTCGGGGCCGAACTGTTCGATCGCGGCTGCCAGCTTGTATGCCGCCCGCCCGACCCAGACCTGCTGTCCCGCGTCGATGACCTCGATGACCGAGTCCGGAGCTATCGGAGTGGACGGTTTGCTCCGCGTTCGGCCGTCAACTCGGACACGTCCGGCAGCGATGACCGCCCGGGCCTGCGCGCGTGATCGGACCAGCTCACGGCATACCAATTCCACGTCGAGCCGCGCCCGGCCGCCGGTGTTCACCGTGTGCCCGAGTGCAGCTAGCGACCGGGAGGCTCGGTGCGGTCCGCGTCCAGATCGGCCAGCTGAGTCCGCAGCTGATGATCGAGTGCGGTGGCGGCCTCGATCTGGTCGTCGAGGGTGCCGGGCAGCCGGGCAACGAAGTGCGCGACCGCATCATCGACCGGGGACACCCCGGTCCGGGGCGGCTGGGTCGCTACGCCGGAGACGACGTCGCTGGGCAGCGGCTCAGTCACCGGCCCCGGCTCCCGCTCGCCTGGAGAACTCACGAGTCCGACGGCTTCGTCGGCTCAGGGGCTACTGTCGGCTCAGGGGCTACGGTCGGCTGGGTCATCTTTGCCGGCTCAGGAGCCGGCGCTGGCTTCGTCGCTGCGGTCTTCTTGGCGGTCGGCTTCTTAGCAGTCGTCTTCGGAGCTGCGGTCTTGGTAGCCGTGGCTGGCTTCTTAGCGGTCGACTTCCTAGCACTCGACTTCCTAGCAGTCGACTTCGTGGCTGCGGTCTTGGTAGCCGTGGCTGGCTTCTTAGCGGTCGACTTCCTAGCACTCGACTTCCTAGCAGTCGACTTCGTGGCTGCGGTCTTGGTAGCCGCTGTCTTCTTGGCCGTAGCCTCAGTCGCCGTCGTCTTCTTCGTTGCCGTCTTCTTCGCCGTCGTCTGTGTCGGTGTGGTCCCTGCGGGGGCTGCCTGCGGAACAGCGTTCTGATCGCCAGTAGCCGGCGCCACCGCCCGACGCCGCGTAGCGGGCCCCGGCCGCGTCGAAGTCCGCCGCGTTGCGCTGCCGGTCGTTGCTGCACGTATCGGGCGAGGCGGCGCGGGCTGGTCGGAGCTGCTGCTCTCGAGTCCGGTCAGCTGCATGACTTGCCGTCGCAATCCCTCGACCTCGTCTGTGACCTGGGACAGTCTGTCGCGCACCCGATCGAACTCCTGGCTTCTCACGATGCTCGACGACGTTTCCAGCAACGATGCCACTTCGCTGCGCACCACGTCGGTGATCATGTCGCGATTGGCGCGCGCTGCCGATAGCAAGTCGTCGGCCAGAGCACTCGCTTGCGTCGCCATCTCCGCTGGCGTCGCTCGCCCGGCTAGCCCCAGCAGACCCTGGGCAACCTCAACTGCACGCGCCCGGGTTGCTTCGCCCGCCCCGGTCACCCACTGCACGTAGTCACGGATGTTCTCTGTTGCCATCGTCCAGCCTCCTTGTTTTCAGGACACGCTACTGCTCTGCGACGCTGAGTCGTCCTGGTCAGCAGACGCGAATCCGTCCACGATCGCGTCGAACTCGCTGGCGAGCCTGCCGGCCAGCTCGGAGTCACCGAGATCGCGAATGCCGCAGACGATCCGCGCAGCGATCGCCACCAGCGTGGCCAGTGCCTGATCGTCCGGCAGTTCTGACATCCCGCAGACTGTCAGCCGATCGCCCGGTGCGCCTACTGTCACGGAGATCGGGCCGCTGGCCCACGTTGTGTCGCGCCGGCTGACAGCAGGATACGGCCGATGCAACGCGTTCAAGTCCGGGGCGGCATACGTTGGAGTGGCGGTATGCCCGGCCAGCTGGACGAACCGGTCGACTCCGGTGAGCACCCACAAGGCGGGTAGTCCTGCTCCGGTGGCGCCGAGGACGTCGGTGTCGAGCCGGTCACCGATCCCCAGCACGGTGTCGGCCCCGACTTCCGATCGTTGGGAACCGATCTGGGCGACAGCGGATCGGAACAGCGGCGGGTGGGGCTTGCCGGCAACCATCGGGTCCACACCGGTCACCGCAGCCACGGCAGCGACCAATGGTCCGTTGCCGGGAACCAGGCCTGCCGGGGTCGGCACGGCCAGGTCCGTATTCGTGGCCACCCAGAAGGCGCCGCCACTGACCGCGATCGTGGCCTGCGCCAGATCAGCCTGGGACACGTGTGGGGCCCAGCCCTGCAACACGGCCGCCGGGTTCTGACTTGCGTCCCGGACCAGCACAAGTCCTACCCGGGTCAACGCTTCGACCAAGCCTTCGCCCCCAACCGGCAGGACTGTCGCCTCAGGACCAAGCTGCTCGACGATCAGGGCCGCTCCGGCCCCGGCACTCGTGATCACCTGTGGGTCGTCGATGCCCAGGCTCCGGAGTTGGTTCGACACATCGGCGATGGTCCGGGAAGCGTTGTTCGTCGCGAAAACCACACTGGCCTGCTCGCGTGCGCGCTCGAGCGACGCCACGGCGTGCGGGATCGGCGCGGGCCCACGGTAGACGACACCATCGAGGTCACACACCACACCGACATGCTGGTCAAGGAGCGTGGTCATGTGGACCCGGCGCGCCCGTCGAGGTCGCCGGACTCATCGGCTTCATCGAGATCCTCGAGATCATCAAGCAAGTCGGAGTAGCTGACCCCGTCGAGTTCCTCGATCCGCTCGACCGCATCGGTAGCGAGGTTTTCGTCAGCGTCGGCGGCCCGGCGAAACCAGGTGCGCGCCGACTCCGGATCACCCTGGGCAAGTTTGATCTCTGCATAGGCATATCGGAGTCGTGCAGCCCACGGGGCACGTGCCGGGCGAACCAATTCGGGCATTTCGAGCCCAGCTGCGGCTGCTTGCAGCTCTCCCAGGTCTCGGCGGATCCCGGAAACGACGATGGCCAGTTCGACCCGTTCCGCCACATCCAAAGACTCCGCTTCGGGAGAACCCGCGAGCTCGAGCGCCCGTTCGGGACGGCCGAGAGCGCGCTCACAATCGACGATGAATGGAAGGACATGATGCGATCCGGAGAGCCGTCGGGCCGTGCGGAACTCGCCGAGAGCGCCGGCCCAGTCCCCCATGTGGTAAGCGACGATGCCGCGCATCTCCCGCACTGCAGCCACTCGCCCGGCTCGGCGCACGGCGGTCTCAGCGTGAGCGAGTGCGGCCTCGGGCGCTTCGTCCAGTAGCCGACCCGCCATGACGAGGTGCCCGGCGACCCCCTCGGCGTTCTCCTTACTCAGGGTCCGCAGCTGATCCCGAATGCTCCGGTCCAAATCCCGGGCGGTCACGTCCGGCGCGATCGCCGGCTCGGGCTTTCGGGTCGAGGTCGGTACCAGCCGCGACCCGCCCCGTTGCTGGCTGGGACGGGCAGCACGATCGTCTGGCCCGCGCTCGGGCGCCGGCCCCTTCCGCGGACCGCCCCGTTGCTGGCTGGGGCTGCTTCCCGCCCGCTCGTTTGTCGGTGCCGGCACTCTCCTGCGACCGCCAGACTCCTTCCCCGCATAAGTTGCGCTGCGGCCGGACCCCGAGCCCTGACCGCCTCGGCCCGCGCTCGCGAACCCCTGCCCCGAGGCTCTGACCCCTCGCCTCCCGCTCTGGGCGCCTTTCCCTGCCTTCGTCGTCCCTTGCCTCCCGCTCTGCACTCCTCGCTTCCCGCTCTGGGCACCTTCTCCTGAGCCCCTTCCCCCTCGTCCAGGACTCTTGGCCCCTCGCCTCGGTGCCCCCGAACCCCCGCTTTCTCCCCGCACAGACGCCTCCTCACAACACCGCAACGATCACTTGATGATAAAGCCCGCACGCACCGGCCGCTCCACGGATGCCCGATCCTCGACAGCACAACCCCGGTGACACAACCCCAAGGGGCCGCAATCCAACTTCCGGCAGCCAAAAGAGGGCCCCAAACTGCAAGAGGCCCCACGACTGAACGTGGGGCCTCTTGGAAAGGTTGTCCGGCTGCGTCCTACTCTCCCACACCGTCACCAGTGCAGTACCATCGGCGCTGAAGGGCTTAGCTTCCGGGTTCGGAATGGAGCCGGGCGTTTCCCCTTCGCTATGACAGCCGAAACTCTATGGAGATATCTCGTCGTTCCCGACCGTACCTCGGGAACCACACAGTGGACGCGTAGCGCGCTGTAAAACAGCAAATTGTAGTCAAGTTATCGGCTTATTAGTACCGGTCAGCTCCATGCGTTGCCGCACTTCCACATCCGGCCTATCAACCCAGTAGTCTAGCTGGGAGCCTCTCGGGGTAAACCCCATGGAAACCTTATCTTGAAGCATGCTTCCCGCTTAGATGCTTTCAGCGGTTATCACTCCCGAACGTAGCTAATCAGCCGTGCTCTTGGCAGAACAACTGACACACCAGAGGTTCGTCCATCCCGGTCCTCTCGTACTAAGGACAGCCCTTCTCAAGTTTCCTGCGCGCGCAGAGGATAGGGACCGAACTGTCTCACGACGTTCTAAACCCAGCTCGCGTACGACGAGCCGACATCGAGGTGCCAAACCATGCCGTCGATATGGACTCTTGGGCAAGATCAGCCTGTTATCCCCGGGGTACCTTTTATCCGTTGAGCGACGGCGCTTCCACAAGCCACCGCCGGATCACTAGTCCCGACTTTCGTCCCTGCTCGACATGTCTGTCTCACAGTCAAGCTCCCTTGTGCACTTACACTCGAAACCTGATTGCCAACCAGGCTGAGGGAACCTTTGGGCGCCTCCGTTACCTTTTAGGAGGCAACCGCCCCAGTTAAACTACCCACCAGGCACTGTCCCTGATCCGGATCACGGACCTAGGTTAGACATCCAGAACGACCAGAGTGGTATTTCAACGTTGACTCCACCGACACTGGCGTGCCGACTTCACAGTCTCCCACCTATCCTACACAAGCCGTACCGAACACCAATACCAAGCTGTAGTAAAGGTCCCGGGGTCTTTCCGTCCTTCTGCGCGTAACGAGCATCTTTACTCGTAGTGCAATTTCGCCGAGTTCGTGGTTGAGACAGTGGAGAAATCGTTACGCCATTCGTGCAGGTCGGAACTTACCCGACAAGGAATTTCGCTACCTTAGGATGGTTATAGTTACCACCGCCGTTTACTGGCGCTTAAGTTC
>PDWI01000203.1_pt1 | contig 89936 bp, 66 predicted proteins | sample 1430891 | NCBI WGS metagenome assembly PDWI01 (sample SAMN01162508, study PRJNA174530) | Oral metagenome, whole genome shotgun sequencing project. | biome: Marine environment; feature: Marine mammal; material: Swab sample of the gingival sulcus; isolation source: swab sample of gingival sulcus... | reverse complement strand
GCTTAAGCCCGGTGCATTGATATCACTGTCATTTTGTGCGGTTGCCTCTGGTGTTTGATCAGAGTTTGCGGTCGCATTATTCACAATCTCACCCGCTGTGACGTCTGCTGCAGTGACTGTATACGTTCCTATTAATTCACAGGTCGCATTCGGTGCGAGTGTGCTACAAGTGATGGTATTCGGTGTAATCTTGTTATCACTCACCACTACATTGGTAAGAGTAATATTACCTGTATTAGTTGATGTGACCGTGTAAGTTAGAACATCGCCTTCACTGATTTCACCGTTACTGTCGTTATCGGCATTCGCAGGGGCAGGTTTAACTATTGAAAGAGTTGGTGTCTGAGTAACTGGAATACTATTTGTATCAACAGCATTAGGTAACCCCCCTTCTTCAGTTGTGCCACTAGCTGATGCCGTATTATCAACCGAACCACTATCAACTTCAGTTTGCGTCACAGTGTGATTACAACTAAATATCCACGTTTCATCATGATCTAAAACACTAAATGGTGCATTATCTCCACTATCTGGAGTAGTCGGTGCAACGTCACACTTTATGTCTGATAAAGTTACGGATGTTATAGATACATTTCCCGTATTTTCAAGTTCGAATGAATAAACTGCTATATCATTTTCTTCAGTAATAGTTGATGAAGAGCTTTTAGTTAAGACCCAACTTTGAGTTCTAACAATAGGAAGAGTATTTGTTGCGGATGCATCAGGTAAAGTTCCTCCTGCTGGAGTTCCTGTTGCAGAGGCATTATTAACTACTTGTCCAGCATCAACTTCAGCTTGTGTTAAACTATGGTCACAACTATATGTCCAGGTTTCATTAGTATCTAATATAGTTGCGTTGGCAATATCGCCACTATCTAAACTTAAAGTACCTATATCACATAGTGGATCAGTTAATGTGACGCCAGATATTGTGACATTTCCAGTATTTGTTAAACTAAAAGTGTAACTGGCTAGTTGACCTACTAAAGTTGGTGTAGAACTAGACGTTTTACTTAAGACCCACGAAGGTGTTGGATCAATCGTAATAGTGTTTGTTGCGGATGCATCAGGTAAGTTTCCTCCCGCTGGAGTTCCTGTTGCAGAGGCATTATTAACTACCTCACCTGCATCCACTTCGGTTTGAGTCACGGTATGATCACAGCTATAAACCCATGTCTCATCTACTTCTAAACTACCTGTAGGGGTATTATCACCGCCGTCTAGTGATAATGTTCCTGAGTCACACTGAGCATCTACTAAATTCACACTATTAATCGTGACATTACCGGTGTTCTTAAGATTGAAGCTATAACTAACTAGCTGCCCTGCCTCTGTTGGTGCCGATGTCGAGCTCTTGGTCAAAGCCCAACTTGGCGTTTGATCAGCACCAATAGTGAGATTCACCACAGGTGCAAATACATTAGTTGTGCCTGCATATATCGTTTCAGCACTGGCTTCGTTGGTTACAAAACCATTATCTAAGTCAGTTTGAGTAACTGTATATTGAGCAGTACAGCTTATAGTCTCTCCAGGTGTAAAATCTGGGTCTGCTGGAGGAGCTGAAGTCCAGCATTGAAATGCTGTTCCTCCATTTATTTTATTGTCAGATACCATCACATCAGCAACAAATGAAGTATTACCTGTATTCTCTACTTGATAGGTATAAGTCAATGTTTGCCCTAATGTTGCAAAGCTTGTATCAACCGAACTTTTAGTCAACGAAATCGCTGGACTTGTCCCGCTTGGAACGGTTTCTGAACCTGTAGGTGAAGTTGTTGTACCATCACTTGCTGTTGCAAGGTTGGTGATACTTCCTATTGCAACATCATTTACAGTGACTGTATAAGTACCTACACAGTTGTAAGTTGCAGTAGGTGCAACACCATCAGCTGGCCATGGATTACAAGTGATGGTGTCAGCTGGATTAGAATTTGGGATAAGGTTATCGCTGATAGTAATCGGTGATGTGATAGTCACATTACCGGTATTAGTCACTACATAATCGTATGTAACAACTGTATCCACAATAAATTGAACTGGCGTGATAGGCCGAGCTGTTTTGGTTAAGCTTAGTTCAGGCTTTGGATCGATAGAAATGGTATTTGTTGCGGATGCATCAGGTAAAGTTCCTCCTGCTGGTGTACCTGTAGCAGAGGCATTATTAACTACTTTGCCTGCATCCACTTCTGTTTGAGTCACGGTGTGATCACAGCTATAAACCCAAATTTCATTAGTACCTAAAACACCTGTTGGTGCAGTATCACCACTGACTGGTGTTGTTGGGGTAACATCACATTGGGCGTCGTTTAAAGCAATATTTGAAACGGTTACATTACCTGTATTCTCAAGACTAAAGCTATAGGTAATAACATCATTTGCTTTTGTGGGAGTTGAACTAGACGTTTTACTTAAACTCCACGAAGGTGTTGGATCAATAGGTGTACTTAAAGTAGCTACAGCAGGTGCTAAGGTTCCTCCTGCTGGAGTACCTGTTACAGATACATTATTATCGACAGCACCTGCATCTACTTCAGTTTGAGTAACTTGGATTGAAGTACAACTGTAGATCCAGGTCTCATTCAAATCTAAATTATTGTCAGCGTCTGTATCACCACTATTCAGTGAAGGTGTAGTAGCACATTTAGCATCGGTAACAACTATATTACTTACGGTTACATTACCAGTATTCTCAACAGTAAATGTATAAACAAGCGTATCACCAGTCTTTGTTGGGTTACTTGTTGTAGCTTTAACAACTGACAAACTGGGATCAGGAGAAATCATAGAAACTACTGCATTTGCTGTAGGGTCAACAAGTGTTCCGCGTTTCGGCGTACCAGTTGCCGTTGCCGTATTTGTTATATCTACACCAGCATCTACATCATCCTGAGTAATAGTGTAAGTTGCTGTGAAAGTTGCTGAATCACCAGGTGATAAAGAATCGATTGATCCATCTACAGCAGCGTCATTCGACAAACCATTAGAATTTACTGTTATTGTATCGCCAAGAATAGCTGAAAGGGTACCAGTACCGTTATGAACATCAGAAACTGTGACATTTTCAACAGTCAAAATTCCTGTGTTCTTAACTGTGTATGTATAAATAATTACGTCACCTAAAACAGCATCAACCGTTTTAGAAGCAACTTTAGTCAGAGTAAGTACAGGGTCAACATCGGGGCCTGGAATAGTTAAAGTACCTGATACGCTCCCTATTGTTCCTTCAGTTGGTGTTGCAGTAACTTCAGCGGTGTTAACAAATACAATATCATCATCTAAATTAGCTTGAGTAACTATATGTTGACCAGTACAAGTCATCTGGGTCGCAACAGGTGGGGTGCCTGTTGGTCTTGGCAATGTAGTAACGCCTCCACAATCAACTGCGCCTGTAATAAATGTATCTGTAACAACAATATCAGTTAACGTAACTGAACCGACATTCTCCACTAAAAAACTATAATTGATGATATCGCCAACAGCAGCATAGGCAGGTACATCTGCTGTTTTTGTGATTGAAATACCAGGTGCTACTTCTGGTGTACCTGTAGCATCATTACCATCTCTAAAAAACCAATAGTTATCGTTAGGATCAGTATCAAAAACCTCAGGTGTGGTGCTTCCCGTTGTTAATATGTCATTTAAAAGACCTGGAACAGGTGCTAAATCAAACCAGGCTGTACTTGTTTCAGAAGAACCTTGATTTCTAAAACAAGGCTCAAAACCATTAGAGACAGTTCCTGCCATGTTAGTACGTTCAGTATTAGGACCTGTAAAACTTGAAACGGTATAACCATTTAACCTAAAGAAAACATTATTATGGTCAAAATTTCCAGGACAAGCATCACCATCACGTGCCGTTAAACGAGCATAACCCTCTACGATTGAACCTCCAAAGTAAGTGCTACAAGTAACAGTTCCACAATTTAATGCTTGAGATGGACCTAATTGAAACGGATTACCTTGGAATCCTGTTGGACTACCAGAATTTTGGAAACCTTGAAATTGTGTAGAGGGATTTACAAATTGATAGTAGATGTTTCCATTCGCACCAATTAGAACAACCATTGTTCCACCTACGGGTGGATAAGTGCTTGGGATTGGGCCATTTCCATTCGGAACAGTCTCAGTAAAAGTGGTTGCATGTACATTATTATTAGTAATTAAAAAAATTATAAATAAACTAAGTAAAAAAAACCCCACAGATTTCTTATAAATAATATTCACATTTTTATATGAGTTTTTTCTTATTTTCGTTCTATTAAAACGAATTAAGTTTAATACTTTCATTTTAAACCTGCTTATTTAAATTTTTTTTTAGTAAATTTTATTTTAAACTAGATAAGCTGAATGAAAGGTTAATTTTCGTACAATTGAGGCACAATAAACTTTTTATTTATCAAAAAGTTAAAGAACCTAAAAAAAGATTCGTTGGTAAAAAAAGGGAGATTTAAGTTCATAAAATCCGATGAACGGTATTAAATTAGGGTCTGACCCAGACAACTCAAAGTTTTCTATTAAATAACTGAAAATAATTATCCATTTACTTCAGTTAGGCTATGTATAACGCTATTTAAAGAGTTAAAATTATAAGGTCACCCCCCTACTTATAGGCAGTTTTTTAATATAAGGTCTTTGCACGAAGGGTAGGGTGAGAGAAAAAATAAGTTAGGCTAGGGTACTAGATATCGCATGGTTGTTGTAAACGAGTTGGTGCAGATTTCATTAGAGGATGAAAGTAATCAATGCTTTTATTAGATTCTGAATATATGTCAGCGTACTATTTTAAAATGAGCGAGTAGTGTTTTTACGGAAATGCGTTATCTTTTTTTATCTTTATCCCCGCTGGTCACAAATTGCGACCAGCGGAGTGCTAAAGCTTACTATCAAAGCGTTCTATTACTGAGTACTTAGCAGACCATAGCGCTGAATTTCATCAGGTGTCATATAGTGAATATCATGTGTGCTTGCTGCATTAATCGTAAAGTAATAAAAATCCTCTGCCTGTTTTTGGGTGAAGCCTACAGATTTATAGTATTCAATATAAGGCAAGTGGTTTGCATGTCCTCTAGGATAATCTGATGCCTGATTAGTGCCATCACTCCATGAATGTACGCCGATTTTGGTATTTGTGCCTATGGTTCTTTTGATGCCTGCTAAAAAGAAATCGACTGCACCTGATGCTATCAAACCATTGTCCCTTAGGTGTATATTAATCCTGCGATCATGAACAAGTTTTGAGAGTTGTAGATTAGTTTCATCGTCAAATGAGCCTTCGCTGCTGATGATTTCAATCCGTTTAATATCAGGGTAGTTAGCTAATAAATTATTAAAATTGGTGAGGCTGTTGCTTGATATTTCACCCTTCATTTCTACCGTTGTGCCACTATTTAGCACCTTGAAGATGCCAAACTGACTGACTGCCGGGTCAACAGCTGTACTGTTACTGTTACTTCTGTAAGTACCATCAGGTAATACGGTAGGGAAGGCATATTGGGCATCGGTAAGTAAACTGAATACTTCTGTATCAGTTGTTTCTACTAAAGCTCTGGTGTTGAGCTTCCATTCCTGTTGAATTTCGCTCAGGCGGTTTTTCTGTGCGCCCAGTATCGAGCTCATTGACCAATAAATATATTCTGCTGCCATACATTCATAGTTGCATGTCTGGTCATTATAGGTGTACCAGGCATTTGCAGGGTATGGGTTTGGTATTGTGGTAAAATTACCGCCACGCGCAATATCCATTGCATTGGTTAATGAAGTGCCTGCTGTTTCACCAAATATGGTTGGGTAGGCCTTGGCATAGCCAGAATGAGTAACGACATGCCAGACTTCCTCAAGTGCCGCGTCAAATCTGCCTCGTTGTCCATTCGTATGCCAGGCTGGTACGGTTTCATCTGCCCCTAAATCCTGCGCGTTAATCGTGCCTTGTTGGGCTTCTGTTTTCCATAAATACAATGCTGCCTTGTTGGCTTTCATTGCAGCAAGGAGTGTGGGGTTATCTACAACGCCGTCTTCATTATTGTCAAGATATTGCGCCATAATATTAGCGGCATGCGTGAGTTTTGTGTCTTCTACATCTGCATAGGCATAAACAGGAATGCCGAATACAACAATTTTACGATTAGTTGCGGTAAAGCCAGCATCACTATGTGTCACAATTTTAAACGTAGGCGCACCAGATGACGGAGTCGTCGGTGTTGTTGTAGAGGGTGTGGATGTCGAAGGCGTTGTTGGTGTCGTGGTAGAAGGCGTCGTAGAAGAATCAGATGAACCTGAACCACCTCCACAAGCTGCCATAAATAATGTCAGGGTTGAAACAGTGACTAATTGATAAAATTTCATGTAAATTTCCTTTGTTAAATTCTTTGTTGAATAGCTTTTGAAAGCAGGTGTATTTCAACAGTTTATTCAGCAAAGGTCTGTCATAGAAATGTAAGCGAATGTAAGTAGTCAGCTCTGAGATAAAAAAATTAGGCTCCCTTTGTTATAATACCCAAAAGTCAATCTCCTTTAATCTGCTTGCTTTCATGTAAAGTATTGAAAAATACATAGCATAAACTCCTTTTGTCATTTCAAAAATGAAATGGCAAACGCCATAAAAATGTGGGGGGTGTATCCTGAAATAGCTAAAAATCAGGGAGTTCAAGCTATTTTTTAGTCATTTAGAATTTCTTGTTATAAGACTTTATTTCATTGTTTGTCTTTTATTTATCAGGCAGTTTGTAAGAGTTTTCTGATTAATGCTTCAAATGGTTTTAGTAAATGTGTTAGCTTTATGTCTGGGTGTTGAAGGATTCGATTTTCCAGCCCTTCGATAATGGCGATGAGTGTATGAGAAAGCATTTCAGGGTTATGTGTTGTGCTTATTTGTCCCTCTACCATTGCTTTTGTGATTGCATTTTTTAAAGCCATATGTGCTTCATTATCTAGCTGTTGGAGGATTTCTTTTACCTTGTGATTACGAAAAGATTCTGCATAAATATCAACAACCAGACGCCCATATTTGATGTTTTTTTGTGTTTCTTTTAATCGCGCTTTGCTTGCTTTAATGAAACCATCGCTAAAGTTTTTATTTTTTTGCAGGGTGTTGAAGAATTTTTCTGTATCCGAGCTAAACTCCAGCGCGATTGCTGCAATGATGGCTTCCTTGTTTTCAAAGTAGTGGTATACCGTACCAGCACTCAAGCCTGCCTGATGACAAATTTCCTTCATGCCTGTTTGGTGAAAACCTTTTTCAGTAAAGCATTCAGCCGCAGCTTCGAGAATCTGATTGCGTCGTTTGTTTTGTAGTGCTTGATTAATTGTTCTTGCCATGTTTTTTTTCCGTCAGTTATATCGTTGGAGACCTGTGCGTAAAGGTCTCACTTTATCAAAGCCTTCTATTAATGATTGGTCGTTTGTTTTACCCATTGTGTAACATAATTCAGATAATTTTCTGCAAAAATATCTTCTCCAAGCAGTTCCATTTTTATGATGGCTGACCAGCCAGGGTTGATGCCACTAATATATTGGCTTTTAAACAGGCTATGTTGGGCGTTTTCAAATATTTTTATAGTGAGGCGACTGTTTCTGGAGGCTGCAAAGGCGCTTCTATATTCACGCTCGCTTTCCTCTACGTTTACATTCACATCCTTATCAGCAAAAATAGCGAGGGTAGGGCATTGGATTTTTGTCAAACCTTCTCTGGCATCCGAATTCAGATTGAGTTTTACAAACTTAAAGCGTGCCTTATCCATTTTGCCTGCTGAAAATTTCTTGCATTCGGGGCTGATATTTTTATGGTATTGCTGGTACGCTGCGTAGCTTGAAGTGGGCTGTAGCACGTGTTGTTCTTGTCGATTACATGCATACGCCTGTTGAATTTGAGCCCTTGAAAAACCCTCATCAAGTAATCTGTTTCTAGTTAAAAAATCACCTTGATTGATCCAGTTGATTGCCCCCGAAACAATCACCATAAAATCCGGATAGGCAGATTTTTTTGCCACCAGTGGTAAAACCCATCCCGCCTGACTGTAACCAATCAAACCTATTTTGCTGGCCATAATGTCATTGCGTTGTTTTAACATTTCAATCGCAGCGATGACCTCATCGGCACGCTCATCCATGCTTTGTGTTAGCCAGTTGCCTGTTGAGCGATTAACCCCTGCCTTATGCCATGCGTACGAAGCGATGCCATTATCTGCCAGACGCTTCCATAAATAATTGTAATACCCATGAGCATCTGCTGGCATAGCGCCATCACCGTGGACAAAGATAGCAACGGGGAAAGGCCCTGAACCTTCCGGTAAGGTAAGCGTGCCTGCAAGATGATTGTTTGCATGTATAAAATCAACACGGCTGGTATTGGTCTGTTTATTGTCAGAGTCACAGCCAGCCATGGAGAGCAAATCGAGCATAAAGAATGACAAGAAAATCATTGCTAATAGCGATATTGTGGGTATGTCTTGTGCCATTTTATGGATTTGCTTATACCCATCATTCAATCTCATTTTCTCACCATAGTATTTGTGTAAAAAAATTAATAGTACGAACGGTCATTCTATCTATTGCTTATTTTTTGTCAATAGATAGAATGACCGTTCTATTAATTGACGAATAGTAAGTAAACGATAATTTTATGAAAAAATTCAAACATCTGTTTGCCATGTTTTTTGCACTTGGTTTTGGCTTTCTTGTTCTTGTGGTGCTGGATGAGGCCAAAACAAGGGTGGAAACAGAAAAGCAGGCAGCGCAGAAGTTGGTCGCTAAAACTTTAAAACCGGTATCAGTGATTGAAGTTTCCCATACAAGTGCTGATGCGCTTATTCAGTCCTTTGGGGAAGTAAAGCCTCGATGGAAGACTGCTATAAAGGCTAAACGGCGAGGTGAGGTATTAACATTCTCAAATGCATTGGAAGCTGGAAGCCAGATTAAAAAAGGAGAGGTATTGTTTACCTTTGATAATGCCCATTACGAAACTCAACTGGCAGATGCAAAGAACCAGATTGCACAGGCTGAGCTACTGATACAAAGTGAAAAAGAACAAGCAAGACTGGTACGACAAGACTGGAAAATCCTTGGCAAGAAAGGTAATCCTACTGCTTTTATGTTGAGAATACCGCAGATAAAAGCTGCCCAGGCACAATTAAAATTAGCAAAGGCCAATTTAAATGAAATAACAAGGGAAGGGGCTTATTCCAGGCTTATCGCTCCCTACGATGGCATTGTTATTTCACGCTCTGCTAATGTGGGGGATGTGGTTGAAGCAGGCCAGATACTAACCGAAATTTTTAGTGCTAATTCGCTGGAAGTCGCGGTTAAATTAAATGAACGGCAATGGGGGCTACTGAGTAAAAAATGGCGTGGGCAAGGTGTTGATGTTTTTGCAACTGGCATACCAAATAGCAGTACTCAAAATAAAAAATGGAGAGCCATTATCGACAGAGGGGGGGACTCAATTAATCCTGAAACACGACAACGAACGCTTTACCTGAAATTTAATGCATCATCAAAGCCAACTGTTGGTCGTTTTGTACGTGTTGCGATACGCGGTAAAAAACTGACTAATCTTTTGAAAGTACCATCAAGTGCATTAACGCCACAAGGGCTACTTTGGCTGGTCGATGATGACAATAAACTGCAATCTGTTAAGGCCTCTGCACTTTTTTCAAAAGATAACAGTGTTTTTGTCAAGGCTTCTATCAAGGCTCTTGTTAAGTCATCGTCACCTGCAACGAAAACGTATGATAAAAACTATTCCATTGTCGTTTCACCCTTATCTTCCTTCCTGACGGGAATGGAAGTACAGCCAAAGAGGCAATAGCCAATGCAAGTGCTGATTAACTGGTTTATCAAAAACAGTGTCGCTGCTAATTTGCTGATGCTGTTTATTTTAGTCGCTGGGGGATTAAGCCTTTCAGGTATTCGTATCGAAGGCTTTCCGAAAATACCCGCAGATTCAGTTTCTATTCGTGTGGTTTATATGGGCGCAAGTGCCAAACAGGTCAGTGAGGGTATTACGCAAAAAATCGAGCGTGCAACAGAAGGCCTGGCAGGGGTCAAAAAAACCAGCAGTATCTCTTATGCAGGCCTCGCAGAAATCACCATTCAAAAGCAGCCAGGCTATGATTTGGAACGATTACTGGGTGATGTTAAAACACGGGTTGAAAGTCTTTCCGGACTGCCTCAAAGTGCAGAGCGACCCATTATTACACGCGCAGCATTTAACTTTCCTGCGATGATTTTTCAGTTATATGGTGATGCTGATAGGGATACCTTGCAAAAGCTCGGCGAGCGTTCTCGGCAGGTACTATTGGCACAGCCAGAAATCAGCAAGTTGAAACTTTGGGGCAACAAAAAAAGAGAAATCAGTATCGCACTTGACCCTGAAAGGCTGGAAGCATTCAATTTAGGCATGAATGATGTTGCCAATGCCTTAAACAGCAATAACGTAAAATATCGACAGGGCGAAATTAAATCATCGGTACAGAAAATCAGTATTCAGGCAGATCACCAAAGCCTTTATCTCAAAGACTTTGCTAACACCCCGATCAAGACGAATACAGATGGTAGCTCGGTGTTACTTAAAGATATTGCTCACCTTCACGATGGTTTTGTGGATGATAATGTGCAGGTGCGCTATCAAGGGAAGCCTGCCATTGGGCTGGAGATACTGATGGCGCAAAAAGGCAATATTATTGAAATCAGCGAGGCGGTTGAACGTGTTAAAAAACAGCTCACATCTGAATTTCCGGATAATGTGAAGATTGATATTTGGGTAGACCAAAGTCATTACATTAAAGACCGTTTGGCATTGCTTCAAAGCAATGCATTGTATGGGTTACTGATTGTATTTGTGCTGTTGGCACTTTTCCTGAATGTAAAAATTGCCTTTTGGGTTGCGATGGGTGTGCCGATTAGCCTTGCGGGGACAATCGCTGTTATGGAAATGGACTCTGTTGCGTACTCCTTGAATGATATCACCACCTTTGGTTTTATTATTGTACTGGGTATTCTGGTTGATGATGCAGTTGTGGTCGGGGAAAGCGTATATGAAGAACGGGAGAAAAACAGTCACCCCATAACAGCGACAGAAAAAGGTGTAGAACGCGTTGCTACAGCGACAACATTTGGTGTTTTAACAAGTATTGCTGCTTTTTACCCGATGTTACTCATTGATAACCCATTGGGGAAAGTCCTGGCCAGCTTTGCAGGTGTTGTGATCATTGCGCTGTTGTTTTCCTTGTTGGAAAGTAAATTGATTTTACCTGCACACCTTGCAGGTATAGCAATGAACAAAACAACGCCTTCCAACCTGTTTAGCAATGGGTGGGCGAAAGTAAGGCAGCTATTCGATAGCATCTTGAACAAAGTGAATCATTCTATTTATCGACCCTTACTTTCAATGCTGCTGGTTTATCGATATGCCACACTTATTGTATTTATTTCATTGGCAACACTTGGTATCGGGCTGATTTACACTGGCACGATTCGTACAGTTTTCTTCCCTGAAATTCCCGGTAACTATATCAGTGTATCGATGGAGATGGATACTCAGGCTCCTTTCACGATGACCATGAAAAATGCTGAAATTCTGGAGAAAAATATAGACCAGTTAAATCAGCAGTTTGTAAAACAAGGCATTATCGATACGCCGCCGATTAAACGAGTGATGACAGCAGTAGTCGGCTCAAACAGTGTACAGGTGTGGGCTGAGCTAATTCCGACAAAAATACGAAGCACAAATAAAAGCCTGAAAAGTACTGCTATCGCAGATAAATGGCGAGAAATGACGGGGGCACTGGAAGGCGTTGATAAATTAACGTTTTCAGGCCTGGAAGATATGGGCAGTGGCGGTTTTCAGCTAATGTTGTATGCCGATAACTCGCAGGTATTGGAAGCTGCAACAAAAATATTGATGCAGTCACTCTCGGCTTATTCAGGTGTGAATGATGTTTACAATGAATTGCAAAATGGCAACTCGGAAATTCGCCTGGTTTTAAAACCCGAAGCCCGCCACCTTGGTATCACGCAGGAAGCATTGGCGCGCTTTGTCGGAGATGCCTACGGTGGTCTGGAAGTACAAAAAATATTACGTGATAGCAATGAAATCAATGTGGTATTGCGTTATCCGAAAAGTTGGAGGCAGTCGCTGGACAGACTCTATCGCAGCCGTATTCAAACAGCATCAGGAAACTGGTTGCCACTTTCTTCAGTGGCTGAATTTAACAGTGTCTATATTCCCGCAGCAATCATGCACCGCAATGGTCAAAAAACGACTCTTGTTAATGCCAGTCTGGATAAGAATGTGGTTTCTCCCGCTGAAATTTTTGAAAAATTAAAACAGCATACGATTCCTGATTTACAGTCAAAATTTCCGGGGCTGATGATTAAACCGGCAGGTGAGCTTGAGGAAACTGGTGTACTCAAGGGCAGCATTGTTAAAGCCATGCTACTGGCATTACTCCTGATTTATATTTTGCTGGCCGTGCCGCTAAAATCCTATTGGCAACCTTTAATTATCATGTCCGTTATTCCCTTTGGTTTTGCAGGTGCTGCATTTGGTCATTATCTGACTGGTATTCAACTCAGCGTATTATCATTTTTTGGCATGATGGCGTTAACGGGTATTGTTGTGAATGACTCATTAGTCATGCTCACACGTTTTAATCAATTGTATGACGAGGGCAAGACACTGGATGAGGCATTAATTGAAGCAGGGTCTGGTCGTTTTCGTGCGATCTTTCTTACCACAGTGACAACTGTGGGTGGCTTATTGCCTTTATTAAATGAAACCTCTGAACAGGCACAATATTTGATTCCTGCGGCTGTCTCATTAGCCTATGGCGAATTATTTGCCACAGCGATTACCCTGATTTTAGTACCCTTGCTGGTAAGAATTGTTAAAGGGGATTTGTATACAAAGCCTACGAAGTCCATGAAGAAAGACAAAAACCTTATATGCATAACATAAGTTTTTGTTGTGGCTTCAAACAACGAAATGATAAATACCACGATTCCAATTAAGGGCGCAATTTATTCAAATTACTATGAGAAATTCACGCTTATTTTTTTCTTGCCTTACTCTTCGTACAAAGGTCTCTATAGACCAATCAATATTTATCACCGATATGGCGAGTATTACGCAGGGGTATTTATAAATTAAATGCAAGTTTTATACCCAGTAATGCCATAACGCCACCGGCAATTTTATTAATACGCCGTTTAAAACGATCATAAAATCGTCGTGCTTTTGCTGTTGAAAGGGCAATAGAAACAATACAGTACCAGCCACAATCAATAATAAATGTCAGGACAGCGATAATCAAAAATGAATAGGGTGGTACTTCAGGTGGGAGAAACGCCATAATTATACTGCCGATAACGATCGCAGTTTTTGGATTACTGAGCTGGGTAAATAGTCCTAGTAAATAGGATATTAGGTAGTTTTTGTCTGGGCTGATGTGACTGGATTCAGAGGCTGTTGTGGTTTCTTCTGATGATTTATTTTCTGACGTCCATATTTTATACGCCAGATAAAGCAAATATAAACCACCTACCAGCTTTAAGAAACTGTATAAAAAAGGCACGGTTTCAAGCACAATAAAGAGACCAAAACAGGCAAGCAAGGTAAAGATAACGGCTCCCGTACCCATGCCAAATGAAGTCACAATTCCATGAGAGCGTGATTTACTTAGCGTTGTTTGAGCAACAAAGATGAAACTTGGGCCGGGACTCATCACACCCAGCACAGCGGTAATCGCAATAGGAACGATAAAAAAGTATTCATTCATAATCAATCATTCTCTGTTTTCCCCCAACTTAAAAAAGTGCCTATAACCTATAAGTAGGGGGGTGGATAGTATTTGCAACTTGTGTGCATTAATTGCCCGTTGGTTTTTATTGCTTAGCCTGTGGCAATAGGACGTTTGTCATCTCGAATCCACTCGCTCCATGAACCAACATAGAGTTTGGAATGATCGAAGCCCGCAATATCAAGTGCTAACATATTGTGGCAAGCTGTTACGCCAGAGCCACACATATTGACGATTTCTCCGCCTGTCTCAGCTGGTGTATTAGCCAGTAGTTCAGTAAATTGTTGTTTTAATTCTGTCGCAGGTAAAAATAACTGGTTATCCCCAAGGTTTAGTTGAAAGTCTCTATTAATCGCTCCGGGAATATGACCTGCAACCGTATCTAAGGGTTCTACTTCGCCTCGATAACGCTCAGGTGCACGTGCATCAATTAAGGTAAATGCTTTGTTTTCCCTATCTTTTTCGAGGTTTTGCTGAATCTGCGTGGTGCTGATGACAGTTTGTGGGTCGAAGTTAAAATCAAATGACTCAGCTGCTGTTTTTACAGCTACCAGTGGGATTTTCTGAGTTAGCTTGCGACCTTCTTTTATCCACTGGTTGATACCACCATCCAATACCGCTACCTGATTAAAGCCCAAGGCGCGTAATTGCCACCAGAGTCTTCCTGCAAAGGCACCATTGACATCATCGTAGCCAACAACCTGGGTATTTTTGCCTATACCCCATGCTTGTAACTTATTGATAAGTTTTGCAAAATTGGGGAGAGGATGGCGCCCCGTATCGGGGGTAATTTCAGAGGAGAGGTCATTCTCTAAATGACAGTAAGATGCTTGAGGAATATGGTTTTCCTGATAGTGTTTGTAACTCAGATCAGGGTCAATGAATGAAATACGACAATCTAAAATAACCCAGTCAGGATTTTCCAGATTATCTGCAAGTGCCTGTGTAGAAATGATGTTTGTGTATGTCATTGCTCTATATTCCTGCGGGTCATTCAATAGCTTATCTGAAATGGTGAGACTGTGTTAGTACAAGGTTAAACACACCTCGTCGTGTTATGTCATCAAGGAATGGCATTTATTGTACCAATGAGCAAATATTTTATTATGCTCCATAGCACGTTTCACCACACCTAAGTCATGGCAGGAGTTTAATACGCCAAACATGCTGCAATCGACATAATCCGGCTTATCTCCTCCAAAAAATTCATTGCCTTTTAAGCCTTCGCTTGACCAGTAATCAATAGCCGCCAGAAATTCTTTTTCTGCATCAACAATATTATGTTTTTTCTTCATTTTACGTGCAACTTTAGGCATGGCGATAGCGCCGGCAAAGTGTATCAGCTTACCTTTTAGCCAGCTAAACTGATCGGGCTTTATAATGCGCTGAAAAGTACGTAATGAGGTTTTAAAATTAGGGTGTATTAGCGGTGGCAGATAATGTACGAGTGTCTCATCAATCCAGTCTGTCCACTCTTTGGTCTTCTCATCAACTGAAAAATTAGCGTATTTTTCATTGATGTATTCGATAATGGTGGCTGATTCTGTAATTATCTCGTCACCATCTTTCAATACAGGGACTTTTTTGTGATCAGTAAAATCCAGTTCTTTCATGCCAAGGGGGGACACTTCCACCACATCAAAAGGTTGTTTGATAAATGTGAGCAAGGCACGTACTTTGCTGCAAAAGGGGCAGGATTGAAACTGGTAAAGTGTGATCATAAATAAAGTAAACTCCGTGTGGATAAATGAAACGTTCCCTCTTGGAAACTCTTTAATAGTGCATATTCGATACTTGTTACAAGTAGAAAAGAGCAAATAACAGAGTGAGTGATTACCTTGCGAATAGTAACCTGTTTGTTCAGCAAATTGTAATTTTACAAGTGCTCTTTTTGATTAATTTTTTATCAACTGGCTAAAAGGTAATGATAATGATGCAGTAATTTCAGCTTACTAGAAGGCTTTGCTGGTGTTGTGTTTAAGCCTGTCGCTGCCTGACGACTTCATAAAGGCAGACGCCTGTAGCCACAGAAACATTCAAACTGGAAACGTGTCCTGCCATTGGTATTGAAATCAAAGTGTCGCAGTGTTCTTCCGTTAGGCGTCGCAAGCCTTTGCCTTCGGCTCCCATCACTAAGGCACTGGGTGTTTTGAAATCATAAGTGTAAAGATCACTTGTTGCCTTATCGCTTGTGCCGATAAACCAAATACCTTCTTTCTTGAGTTTCTCAATTGTGCGAACCAAGTTTGTTACTTGTATAAAAGGTACTGTTTCAGCAGCACCTGAGGCTACTTTTCGAGCGGCAGGGGTTAGGCCCACAGCATTATCTTTGGGGGCGATTACGGCATGTACGCCAGCACCTTCTGCAGTTCTTAAACAAGCTCCTAGATTGTGTGGGTCTGTAACACCATCAAGCACTAAAAGTAGGGGGGTGCCTTCAATATTTTCTAATAAATCGAAGAGGTCATCCTCACGAAAACTTTTTGCTGCATTGTATTCTGCAACCACACCTTGATGTTGGTGGGTTTTTGCCAGCTTATCCAAACTTGCCGTATCAGATCGGTGTGCAATTAAGCCACGTTTCTGGGCATGGTTGATTAATTCTTTCACCCGTTGATTGCGTTTGTTTTCTGCAATCCAGACCTGAGTGATATTATCTGCATCATTTTTTAATGCAGATTCAACGGCATGAATGCCAGTAATCAGTGTTTTCATAGTATTATCTACTCAGTCAATCTTTTAACTGTTTGTGTTATTTGAAGCTAGCAATCTGGTTTAGGTTTTGGCTGCTAATTGATCCTTCTTTATAACAGGAGAACCAGTCCTCAGCATTTGGAATATTTCCCATTTGTTGCTCTGCTTGCTGTGCGGCTTCGCGACTTTCCCAATAGACAATATCGGTGTAACCGTCTCCAATGGCATCTTTGTGAATATCCCATTGAATAAAGCCAGGTTGTTTACTCATCCAGTCTTCGATAATTCTACCGGCTACATTCAGCAGGTAGGTCTCGTCGATACCATCATCGAGTTCATATCTGATTATGTCTTTAAACATGGTGAAATACCTTACTCTTTACCTTTACGTTTTGAGGCCAGTTTTGCCTTCTTTTTTGACTTTTTTACTTTCTTTGGCAAGGTCTTCTTCTTTTTTTTATCCGTTTTTTTCTCGGTCTTTTGAGATTTTTTTGCGTAAGAACCACCCGATTTCTTTTTCCGAGGTTTTCTAGTGCCTTTACGCTTATTGTCAGTGTCGCTAGAATCAGGCAGTACAAAATCAATCTTTCGATCATCCAGATCAACACGCGCCACGACAATTTCTATGGAATCACCCAGACGGAAAGTTTTTCCCGAGTTCTCACCTGTCATGGTATGACGCGCGGCATCAAAGTGGTAATAGTCACTTTTTAGTGCAGAAATATGAACCAGACCTTCAACAAACACATCATCAAGCTCAACGAATAAACCAAAGCTGGTTACGGTTGAAATAATACCTTTGAAGGTTTCCCCCGTCTTATCTTGCATGTACTCGGCTTTTAGCCATGACATCACATCACGACTCGCATCATCAGCCCGTTGCTCACATTGTGAACAGTGCTCGCCAAGCTTCTTCATTGTGGCGTAATCGTACTGATAACCTTTGGCCGTTTTATGTTCGAGGATATGCAAAATCGCACGATGCACAAGTAAATCAGGGTAGCGTCGAATCGGCGAGGTAAAGTGCGCGTAATCATTTCTGGCAAGGCCAAAGTGACGCGTACTTTCCGGATTCTCTTTATCTTCAGGTGCGTATTGTGCGCGACTCATAGAACGTAACATTACGGTTTGAATTAAACGTGCATCAGGTCTATCGGAAACACTGGATAATAAAGCCGCATAATCTTTAGGTTGTGGATTATCGCCACCCCCCAACTTTAAGCCCAAACTATTTAGGAATTCGTGTACTTTAGCCAGTTTTTCCTTTTCAGGTCCAGCATGAACACGGTGCAATGCGGGTATTTTGTGTTTTTTGAGGAAACGTGCCGCACACATATTCGCAGTCACCATGCACTCTTCAATAATTTTGTGTGCATCATTACGTGAGCTTGGAACAATATTTTCTATCTTACGGTTTTCCCCAAAAATAATTTGGGTTTCAGTTGTTTCAAAGTCGATAGAGCCACGATCATCACGGGCTTTGCGTAAGACTTTATAGAGTTTGTAAAGATCATCCAGGTGATCGACAATAGGGGCATATTCCTGACGTAGCTCATTGTCGTTATCAACGACCATTGCTGCCATTTTCTTATACGTTAAACGTGCCGCAGAATGCATTACGGCATTATAAAAACGGTAGTCAGTGACTTCGCCTTGAGCATTAATCGTGGCTTCGCAAACCATACATAGGCGATCAACCTTAGGATTAAGCGAACACAAGCCATTGGAGATTTTTTCTGGCAACATTGGAATCACTTCCGCAGGGAAGTAAACCGAGGTGGCGCGTTCAATCGCTTCTTTGTCTAATGCTGTGCCGGGACGAACATAGTGTGACACATCCGCAATCGCTACTGTAAGTACCCAGTTACCTTTTTTGTTTAATTCACAATAAACCGCATCATCAAAGTCACGTGAATCTTCACCATCAATCGTAACCAAGGGCATTTTGCGTAAATCAACACGGCCTTTTGTATCTTCTGCCAAGACTTCATCGCTGAGTTTGTCTGTTTCGGTTTTTACACCTTCAGGCCAGACATGCGGCAGGTCGTGCGAACGTAAGGCAATATCAATTTCCATCCCCGGTGCCATGTGGTCACCCAGTGTTTCGGTAATTTTACCAATTGGCTGATGTCTGATCGTTGGGTATTCCACAATACGGGCAACCACAATCTGACCACTTTTAGCATCACCGCTGTTTTCTGGTGGGATAAGTATATCTTGTGTAATGCGTGAATTATCAGGTGTAACAAAGCCTAAACCACTTTCCACAAAATAACGCCCAACCACAGAGTCGGTATTGTTTTCCAAAATTTCAATAATTGCGCCTTCGCGTCGTCCCTTACGGTCGATACCTGTGACACTAGCGAGTACCTTATCGCCATGTAAAACTTTACGCATCTGCTTGGCATGTAAGTACAGATCATCCGAGCCATCCTCAGGGATTAAAAAGCCAAAACCATCAGGATGCCCCTGGACACGGCCTGTAATTAAATCGGCTTTACTCGTAGGTAAATATTTTTTACTCCGATTAAATAAAATCTGACCGTCGCGCTCCATGGCGCGTAAGCGGAATTTCATGGCATCAAGGTCTTGTTTCTCGGTAACACCAAGTGTCTCAGCCAATTCGTTGAACCCCATAGGGTGGCCTGTTTTATCCATAACCTCGAGCATTAATTCACGGCTTGGGATAGGGCGATCGTATTTTTTCGCCTCGCGTTCTTTGTGTGGATCTTTATAGTTTTTCATAAGACATATTCTACGCTTTTTTACTATTAATTAATCTAAATAAAGTAAATAAGCTTCATTTAAATTTCAGATAATGAGTATTGTTAGTTATTTATTGGTATAGGCTCTGGCAAAGCGTTTGCCTAACTCCAATTGCCCTTGTGTATTATAGTGAACATGATCATACGTTTTCCCCAGACCATGGGTGGATACCAGTTTTACTCTGGGGAGTGTGCGTTGTATATTCACTTGAGCTTGTTGCACGGTATCCAGCATCGCAAAGGCGGGGTCTTCTGGATTAATTTGACCCATAATAAAAACACTGCGAGGAGAGTGCAATTGCTTGCGGATACCCGTAATAAAGTGCTTTAAATTGGCTTCATATTGATTGGCGTTTGCGACAGATCGGGCATCTTTTTCGCCCTGCATCCAGATGATGGCGTCAACTTTTTTATTCGTCAGACTATTGCCTTGTGTCCCCACTTTTACAAAACCACGTTGGCGTAATAAACCCGCAAATAAGCCTGAACCTGGTAACCATTGATTGATTGAACTGCCTGTTGCAACGTGCTTAATGATAATGTGTTTATCATTGGGAAAAGCACGGGAAATCGCATGTGCAAAACTAACCTCAGGACCAAAGTGAGAAAACTTGGCAAGCTGGCGTTTACGGCCTTGGTAATAAAATTCAACATTATCTGGTTGGTGCTTTAAAGAGGCGGGGAGTTGCTGTGTTTTGCCTTTGCCCATCATGTTTGATTGGCCTGCTAAAATATACACTCTCTCTTTGGCAGATAAACTGCTGGAAAGTAAGAGTGAAAAAACGAGACCAAATAAAAGTATGTAAGCCCATGACTTATCATGTGTTTTTAGAAATGACATAAATGATTATATTCTTTTTGCTAAGTTATTAGTTCTTGTGCCATTAATAGCGACATGTTAAAGATTTTTTTATCGAACAAGACTTAGAGCAGATAAAACGCCCTTATGCCCAAGATTACTGATATCTGAGGTAAAAACAAGGTAATATTGCTTTTCATGAAGACCTTAAATCCTTATGACATTCCCCTCTCCTCAATAAACCTGATAGAAGCCAGTGCGGGCACGGGTAAATCATGGACAGTAACACTATTATTCTTGCGTTTGATACTGGAAAAAAACCTCACGGTTGACCAGATTTTAGTCGTAACATTTACCGAAGCTGCAACTAAAGAATTACGGGATGATATTCGTCAGCGATTAGTGAGTGCATTAGCCGCCTTTAAAGCCGTTGATGAGTGGGGTCTTGACGAAGCGCTAAACAACAAGGCACTTAAAAAAGAACATCATGAAATATGGCAACTGATTGAACGGGAAACAGACCATCCCGAAGCGATTCGTCGCTTAAATCGTGCCAAGCTTAGTCTTGATGAAGCGGCAATTTTTACCATCCACGGCTTTTGTCAACGCACCTTGAATGAAAATGCCTTTGAGGCAGGTTTGCCGTTTGATAGTGAACTGATGGACGATGACAGCGAGTTGATGCAAAAACTCACCGATGATTTCTGGCGACGTTTTACAGAAAATGCCCCTAAATCACTACTCTTTAAATTACATCAGAAAAGTATTACACCAGATTCCCTGCTTGATGATATTAGTAATGCTGTTGGCAAGCCGTATCTTGAATTATGTGGCCCTGCTGGTACTGAGACTGGTGATGCCGCTAACGACACTAGCTCAGGCAAAAGCAACGCATGGGAAAATTTAAAACAAAGTCTGGATCATCTTGTACAGCAATGGCAAAGCGAAGGGGATGAGATTCGTAGTATTTTATTGGAAGATACAAGCTTAAACAGAAATAAATTCAGGAAAACAACCATTGCCACTTTATGTGATGACATGGACCGCATCAGCAAATTGTACGATGTTAATGCAGACTTTATAGAACGTGCGGAAAAATTTAAGCCTTCCTGTATTGAAACAGGGATAAAAAAGAACGGTACAGCGCCAACTCACACCTTTTTTAATGCGTGGGAAGCATTTTCAACACTCTGGGAGCAACTAAACAAAAGCTCGGATGATTTTCTCAATGAAACTCGCATTAAGTTGCTCCGCTATTTGCAAAAAGCACTGCCTCAAGAGAAGAAGCGTTTAGGCGTACTCTCCTTTGATGATTTGTTATTACAATTACAACAAGCACTCAAAAAGACACCACAATTGGCGGTAGCCTTACGCAAAAAATATCAAGCCGCGTTGATTGATGAATTTCAAGATACCGACCCGATTCAATACGCTATTTTCAGCAGTATTTATAATGATCCTCAAACACAAGACAATGCGGTCTTTTTGGTAGGTGATCCGAAACAGGCGATTTACAGTTTCCGTGGTGGTGATATTTATACTTATCTGAAAGCCAAAGCAGATACGGATGAAAATAATCATTACACACTTAAAACTAATTGGCGCTCACACAAGAAACTAATCAGTGCCTTCAATACCTTATACGGTTGTTCTGATAATCCTTTTCAGGATGAGGGGATTCAATACGTACAGGTGACATCAGGGAAAGACCTTAACGATATTCACGCCCCCGAGGCTAGAGCACCCTTGCAACTATGGCGCTTTAATCAAACCTTGGAAGAAAAGCCCGATGGAACATCAGAAGCACAAAGTGTCGATGCCATTCGTCAGGAAATTGCTGATGCGGTTGCCGGAGATATTGCCGAGTTGCTCAATGCCTCAAATCAGGGAAAAGCATCGATTGAAGGTGAGCCTATTGGTGGTGGTGATATTGCCATTCTGATTCGTTCGCACAAGCAAGGCGCCATGATGAAAGAAGCACTTAATCGACGCAATATTGCCAGCGTACAAAGCAGCAAACAGAGTATTTTTGAAACCCACGAAGCGGATGAAATTCATCATTTACTTACCGCGATTGCTGATCCGCAACGTGAAGACAATGTACGTCGTGCACTAGTCACCGAGCTTATGGGTTATCAGGCACAAGACCTGCTGGATTTAGAGGCAGACAGTAACGCATGGGAGAATATTTTACTGTCCTTTCAAAACTGGCAATTACAATGGAAGCAGCAAGGTTTTTTACCGATGATGCGCACCTTAATGAAAGCAGAAAACACCCACCAACACCTGCTTAATTTTATAGATGGTGAACGGCGCATCAGCAATACTTTACACCTTGCAGAAATTATCCATCAAGCTGTTAGAAAAAATACCTTCAGTATCGAAGAAGTACTGCTGTGGCTAAAACAACGTCAGCAAAAAAGTGGCGCCACAGAAAGTGAATTACGTTTGGAAAGTGATGAAAATCTCGTAAAAATTGTCACCATCCATAAATCAAAAGGTCTGGAATACCCCATTGTCTATTGTCCTTTCGTGGGGCTTAGTGGCAAAGCAAACAGTGACTCTATTTTTACCTTTCATAAAGATGAAAAAACGTATCTGGAAATTGGCTCAACAGATAGCGAAGAACACAAAGCACTGAAAAGGCTGGAAGAACAAGCAGAAGATACGCGCTTGCTTTATGTGGCGCTAACGCGTGCTAAATATCAATGTGTGGTGGTTGTTTTCCCAGAAAAGATTAGCGGGAGTCCTGATCGTTCGGCACTGGGTTGGTTAATCAGCAATGGTGAAAGTAATCCTTCTGGTTCAGGCAAAGCTGAAAAAGAACAGCAAGAGGTATTCAGACATGCCTATGAGAAAAACGTAGAAAAACTCGAAGCAGCGGGCGCAGGCACTATTGCACTTGATGATTTACCCGACTATCCGCAGGAGTTGGTGTACCAAGCAATTGAAATGAATCAAACCCTGACAGCTCGCGAATTTACCGCAGAGATTAAATCACAGGCGCAAATTACCAGCTTTAGTGGTTTAACCGCAGGCGCACACGCGGAAACCCCTGATTATGATGGCTTTGCCGAGAGCAACAACACACCGCAGACACTTGCTGAAGAATCCGACATTGAAGCCTTCCCCAAGGGGGCAACCGCAGGTACAGCTTTACACGAGATTTATGAACATCTGGATTTTACTCAAGCGATTGATGAGCAAACGGAAGTTTTTGATAGAATCCTCGAAAAATACAGCTTTGATCAGCAGTACAAAACCGCTGCCATGCGTTTAATTGGGGATAGCCTGGAAGCAGAGTTGACCGTAGTTGATAGCAATACAAATAACACAGACGCCAGCCAAGGCGATACGCTCTCGCTGAATCAACTTAGCAACAAACACCGCCTAAATGAGATGGAATTTTATCTGCCACTCGAACGCTTGAATATCGATAAACTCAAGCAAGTTCTATTCCAGCATCTACCGATTGATGATGAGGCAGACCCCGTAGCCAAATGGTCGCAGATTAGAGAAGCCGTAGATACCCTGTACTTTGAAGAAGTCGAAGGCTATCTGAAAGGCTTTATCGACTTGATTTTTGAGTATCAGGGCAAGTTTTATCTGGCTGATTATAAATCAAATACGCTCGAAAATTATGCTCCAGAAAAGCTTTATACGCCAATGGCAGAATCACATTACTACCTGCAATACCTGATTTACTGCGTTGCATTGCACCGTTATTTGCAACAGCGTTTGCCTGACTATCAATGGCAAAGCCATTTTGGTGGTGTGTATTACCTGTTTATTCGTGGCATGAAAAAAGCCGACTCTGTAACGGATACAGAAAAAAGTGCCTTAAAGTGGGGGGGTGTGTTTTACCATAAACCCAGTGTTGAATTGATTCATGCATTGGATGGATTATTTATGCGCTTGCCAGAGCAGATCACGCAACTAGAAACACAGCCAGAAACACAGGAGACAAGCTAATGTCAGAGCAGCTTTCCATGTTCGATTCAGACAAAAAAGAGGCGGAAGAAGCCACAGAAGTTCCGTTCGCTGATGGCTTTCAAGTGGACGATGGCTCTTTATTAACTGATGGCTCTTTATTAACTGATGGCTCTTTATTAACTGATGGCTCTTTATTAGCTGAGGGCTCTTCAGACACAACAACAGTACCCACAGCAGAAGAATATGAAGCCTTGGATCAGCAACTTGCAAAACTGATGCAAGCACTAAATTCATCAAAAGATAAAGATCAAGCGCAACAAAAAATCCAGAACAAAGTCATTAAACACTGCACCTTGGCAATCAGCAAACACACGCGCGAAGGGCATATTGCCTTAGCGTTAACAGAAGAACAGCAGGCGATTTTACTGCAAACTAATGTGGCCGGCGAAGCAGGGGATTACAAACCACTGATTATTGATCAAGGGTATTTATACCTGCGTCGTTACTGGCAATATCAGCACCAATTGGCACAGCAAATACGCACAAGAATGAAACTCGACCAACTACTTGAGAGTGAGCAACGTGCTGAGTTAGCGCAATTAGTGCACTGGGCACAACCACATCTGGATGAATTATTCGCTGATGATCTGCTGATGGATAACACTACAAATACAGATAATACACATTCAAACAAGGAAAGAAACTGGCAACGTCACGCAGTAGAGCTTGCACTAAAACACAACTTTCTCATCGTTTCAGGTGGGCCAGGTACAGGTAAAACAACCACCATCACCCGCTTATTAGCACTGTTGATTAAACGGCATTTATCTGTCACTGATAGCTCAAGCGAATCTGCACACGATGAAAAAACTGCCCCAAAGGTGGGGGGTGGCTTAGTCAATCACAGCGTAAGCACAGAAAAAACTGCCTCAAAGTGGGGGGGTGGCTTATCCACTAAATTCAAGGTGTTATTAGCCGCGCCAACGGGTAAAGCCGCCGTGCGTATGCTCGATTCAATCCGCGAAGCACAAACCGCTTTGGGGTTAACAGCAGAAGCCTCAGCACTGATGCCCAGCACCGCCAGCACCCTTCATAAACTACTGGGCTACCAGCACGGCCACGTCACTTTCAAACACAATCGCAACAACCCCCTGAATGCTGATGTGGTATTGGTGGATGAAGCCTCGATGATTGACATTGCACTGATGGAAAAACTGGTTGAAGCCGTTCCCGGCAACGCCAAACTAATACTTATTGGTGACAAAGACCAACTCTCATCGGTAGAAACAGGCTCGGTATTTGCCGATATGTGTAGCGGTTTAGCAAACGATAAGAGCGAACACCTCGTCACCTTAAAGAAAAACTGGCGCTTCGCAGAAGACAGCGACATCGGGCAAAGTGCCATTGCCGCCAATCAGGGCGACAGCACCACACTGCTCAAACAACTAAAAAATACAAACAGCAACGGCTGTAAACTCATCCCCCCAGAAACCCTGTGTGATGCCGAACTCATCAAACCGTGGAAACATTATATTGATGTCATCAATAACAAAACCTCCACGTATGACGAAATCTTTCAGGCATTTAACCAATATCGAGTATTGTGCGCTTTACGTCGTGGGTTAAATGGCAGTGTCATCATGAATAGTCGCATCGAAACCGCATTAGCAAAACAAGACCTGATTGATTCTCGTCGAAAATTCTCAACAAACAACCAATCGTGGTATCACGGCAGACCCGTCATGATTACCCAAAACAGCTATGACAAAGGACTGTTTAATGGCGATACAGGCATCACCCTGATTCGTAATGGCGAAGTAAAAGTGTATTTTCCTATCGCCGACAAAAACAACAGCACTGACAGCGAAATACAGTACAAAGCATTCTCCCCCGTGCGACTCCCCGCCCACGAAACCACATGGGCAATGACCATCCATAAAAGCCAAGGCTCAGAATTTAAGCAAGTTGTACTCATCTTGCCGCACGAAAAAATGCCACTACTCACCAGACAACTAATCTACACCGGCATCACCCGCGCCAAAGAACAAGTCAGCATCGTCGCCAATGAAAGTGTCTTAGCAGCAGGAGTAAAAGCCGAAGTTATCAAAGCAACACAAATTGATCAGCGCTTGTTAAAAAAGCGTTAGAAAAAGCCAAGGAATAATTGGAAAAAACTGCCCCAAAGGTGGGGGGTGGCTTGAGTAAGGATTCGTTTAAAGGGGGTGAGCTGCTGGTTGAATTTTGTTGATAGAATCGTGAGTGTTTGGTTTTTTCGCCTGAATTCTTCGTGATACAATCCCCCGTCCAGTGCTGTATTTATACACGCAGCACTAGGGGCAAAGCCTTCTTCTATTTAATAAACAAAAGGAAATAAAAACATGGAAATAACTGACTACGTTGGAACACTGTTTGATAATATCGATAATCCTAATAAAATCACCGTTGCCTTTACTATGGGTAATAAAGTGATTGAAGCAGGGCATTCCGCCAGCATCATTTTGATGGTTGATGCCGTTCACTTAGCCTGTCCGGGAAAACTTGATGATATTGATATCGGCGCACCTTTTATGCCAGCCCAAAAATTACAGGAAGCCTTCTTGGAAAAAGGCGGAAAAGTCCTCGTTTGTCAGGCTTGCATGATACACAACAAGGTTAGCGAAGCCGATATTGACTCACGTTTTGAAATCATTAGTGCCGAACAGGTAGTCGAGTTGATAATGAATGCCAAGGGATCACTCCAATTAACCTAGCATTTAACTTAGTAGCGGCAGTTAGTAAGCAAAAAATAATCAGTAGTTAAACGTTTGTTCCAGACCATTGACGTGAACAGATGATGACAAAATAATTTTCCGCCCAACTTTAAGCCCGACTCAGACAAGGTACGAGATACCGTTTGGCTGTTATCGGCGAGTTGGTGCGGATTTCATTAAATCCCAACTATATGTCAGCACGCTATTTTTAAAATAAGCGAGTAGTGTTTTCACGGAAATCTGTTATCTAAAAAAACGTGAACGGATGTAAGTTTAAAAAATTCAATGTGTAAAACAATAAATCAACAACTTACAGGACGTCAAAACTTAAACCAGACAATAGTGGGAGAAGATTAAGTACCAGTACCAGAAAACTGGGTATATATAATTGGTGTCAAATTTTTTCTATCTATAAAGCTGTTATGTAGCCTTAAAATAATTTATTGAGACCTTTACATGAGAAAGCAAAAAGTCTCGAAATATAGGATAAATAAGCTTTACCCAATTAGACACTGAAAAGTGGCTTGAAAAAATATCACACAGCGTAAGTTTCGCAGATGATCTTGTTAAAATACATAAAGCGGTTGAAGAGCTTGATGATGCGCATGACTTGATTAATTGGTCGAGAATAGAAGCACTACTCAAAGAAATACATGCTAAGCCTTAAGGTGAAAAAGCATGGTCATCGTTGATGATGTACAAAGCCTTACTCCTTCAAGCTTGGTATAGCCTAAGTGAGCCCACATTAGAAAAACAACTCGCTAGCGATTTACTTTTCCATCGTTTTGTTGGTCTTAGCTTAAGTGAGAATATTCCAGATCACACGACATTTTGGCGTTTTCGTAATTTGCTAGAGGATATGGGCTTATATGAGCCTTTACTCGAAGAAGTCAATCTACAGCTGGGAGATAGAGGCTTGATTATCAGAAGTGGTGAAATCAGTATCATTGATGCGAGTGTTATTCAAGCCAAGAACAACCGCCCAAACAAAGACAGACAAGGAAACAACACACAAGATAAAGAAGCGGCTTACAATGTAAAAAATAGCTCAGATGGAATGCGTAAAACAACCTATGGCTTCAAAGCACATATCAATGTTGATGAAGGCGGGTACGTCAAATGCTACGATTTAAGCGCTGGAGAAGAGCAAAGAGTAGAAAATGCTTCTTTTATTTTCATCTATGTTTTACCAAGTTTCATTTTAGCTTCAATTCTATTGTTCATTCTATATAAATACTTTAATAAAAAATAGCTAGCAAGCTGCTGTGTAGGAAAACGACTCACTCATGCTCGTATTTTTCTGCTGAGTAAGGCCTAGATTAAAAAACAGAAATTACTTAAAAATCAATTTGTTAGTTGTTTTTGTTTTTAGAAAATCCAGCTATTTTTATTTGTTCTTCATCTTTAAAACTACGTTTTTTGCTAGACAATTCTCGTTTTGCCTTGGGTGTTTGTTTTTGTTATGTTGTGACTGTTTTGAATCAAAATTTATATAAAACTACCTATTAAAGGTAACATGCTACCTATTATCATATCTCGATTAGGTGAAAACTTGTATCAAGTTTAGACTGTATCGAAAAGGTTAACCTTCTTTACAATTCAGCTAATATAAGAAAATAATTATGATTTATGTAACTAAGATATACATGCCAGACCGTGAGAAATTCAAATCCTATATTGATGGGATTTATGAGAGTGGTTGGCTGACAAATAATGGCCCGCTGGTACAAAAATTAGAGAAGAAACTGGAAGCGTATCTAGGCGTTAAAAATTTACTCTGCCTTTCCAGTGGTACAGATGCTTTACAGTTTGCCTACCGGTTACTCGAAGAAGAAAACAAGGAGGTCATCACCACCCCCTTTAGCTTTGTTTCAACAGTTAGCGCCATCGCCGCAGAACGATTAACCCCAGTTTTTGCTGATATTGATAGAGATACCTACAATATAGACCCGAAAAATATAGAACCACTGATTAATGAAAAAACTTGTGCAATAGCGCCATGTCATGTGTTTGGTAATGCCTGTGACATTGATGCTATAGACACTATCGCCAAAAAACATGATCTGAAAGTCATTTATGATGCCTCACATGCATTTGATGTGAAATACAAGGGTAAACATATTCTGAGCTATGGTGATATGTCTATCATTAGTTTTCATGCCACCAAAATGTTTCATACAGTCGAGGGTGGTGCCATCGTTATTAAGGATGATGCACTCTATGAAAAAGCCAAAGTTGTACGAAATTATGGTATTGATGCGCCAGATTCAGTGGCTATGTTGGGTGTTAATTGCAAGCTCAACGAAGTAGGAGCCGCAATGGGTCTGTGCATGCTTGAAGAGGAAGATATTATCCATAAAGAGCGTAAAAAAAGTCACGCATACTATACCCGTAAGCTCAAGGAGTTTGTGCAACTGCAAGAGCAGAACCAATCTTCAACACAAAGCTATAGCTATTTCCCAGTCGTGTTTGATGATGAAAGAGAAATGAGTGCAGTGAGAGCGGCTCTGCTGGAAAAAGATGTGGCGGCAAGGCAATATTTCAAGCCTTCGCTGGATACCCTGCCGTATGTCAACTGTACTGATGTGATGGAAAACTCCCGCGATATTGCCAGCCGTATACTGGTTATCCCGATGCACTCAGGTGTAGAGCCAATGGTTGCTGATACGATTATAAATACATTGTGTAAAATGCGTTCTTTTGAGCAAGCCAGTTAATCATGTTGGTGGCGAGTAATCAGCCATACCTCTTCCCCTATATTGGTTACTGGCAATTGATTAAACTGGCTGATGTGTTTGTCATTTCAGACAGCATGCAATACATCAAAAAGGGCTATGTAAACCGCAATTATATTTTGCTTAATGGTGCACGTCATCGGTTTACTCTGCAAGTAATGGGTGTACATGGCACTTCCCAAATCAATGAAATCACTGTTGGCAATAATACCGGAAAAATTTTAAGTACCATCAAACATGCCTATAAAAATGCCCCATATTTCCCCGATGTGTTTCCGCTGATTGCAACACTTTTAGACAATAAGGAAAAAAATCTGGCGCAATATTTAGGTCATTCCATTCAGTCTATAGCTAAATATCTGGAGATGGATACCGAGTTTATCTATTTGAGTGATTTACAGGGTGAAACTGATTTGAAGGCCGAGGCCAGAACCATTGATATTTGCAAACGTGTTAATGCAACAAAATATATTAACGCGATAGGAGGGCAATCTTTATACGATAAGGAATCCTTCCAGAAAGAAGGTATTGAGCTTGCATTTTTAGAAGTGGCAGATGTGCAATATAAACAGTTTTATAACGAATTTGTACCGCACTTATCGATAATTGATGTGTTGATGTTTAATTCCAAAGAAGAGGTAAATAAATTGCTGACACAGTTTATTTTGAAGTAGGTGAATTTACAAAATATTCAGTTTGAGATTAAACAGTTATCTATTGCTGACGTCAGTCAGTTTTTGCAGGCACATGATAATGACTATTTTGAAAAGCTCAGTGACAGGGTGGATATTAATGAATACAGTAAAAAGGTGGTCGAAAATGCCACCCACTTTACGGTAAGCGATAATAAGCAGTTGCTTGGTTTTTCGCCTTGCTATTTTAATAATATTAAGGACAAAACTGCTTATATATCCTCATTGACCATTAAGCAGGGTTTCAGAGGCAAACGGCTTGGCTCTGAACTTATTAAAAAAGTCATGCAGCATGCAAAAGAAAATAATTTTATTGCTGTTATGGTGAAAATTCATTATCTAAATGATTGTTGCCATCAGTTTTATCAGAAAAATGGCTTTAGTGATTTTGTTCAGGATAAGGAAAACGGTTTTCGCCTGTTAAAATCCAAGGTGAGTTAAAGCACTTTGTTTAGTCCGCTGTATTCACGCTGGCTAAAACAAGGTAGAGGTTTGTCACAAAAAACTCAATAGAGACCTTGCGCAAACATATATCAAGCGTGCGCAGAGGATTTGATAAAAGGTCTTGAGAAAAAATCAGGAATCAATCCATGAAAGTTTCAGATTACATCATCCAGTTTTTGGTAGAAAATAATATCGACAAGGTATTCAGCTATATTGGTAAAAATGCACATTTGTGTGATTCTATTGATAAGCATGCCGAGATTGAAAATGTTTTTACCATTCACGAACAGGGTGCAGGATTCGCCGCAGACGGTTATGCCCGTGTCAGTGGTAAAACAGGCGTAGCCACAGTAACCAGTGGCCCAGGAGCGACCAACTTGCTAACCGCTATTGCGGATTGCTATTTTGATTCCATCCCATCCTTGTTTATTGTGGGCGATGTGCCACCCGCAGAATGCAAGGGTGACAGAAATATCCGCCAGTTTGGTTTTCAGGAAACAGACATGGTGGTGCTGTCTGAATCAATTACAAAGTATGCGGTTCAGATTGTAGATCTGGATAGCATGAAATACGAGCTGGAGAAAGCCCATTTTATTGCACAGGAAGGTCGCAAAGGCCCAGTGTTGGTGAGTATTCCAGAAAATTTACAATTTTTAACAGGGTTTAAACCACAAGAACAAAAATCATTTTTTGGCAGTGCCGAGCATAAGGTTTTGCTGAAAAAAAATGCAATTAGCCCCAAGTTGGCTGGGAAAATTCAGCAAACAGTTGAAATGCTTAATCAGGCTAGGCGTCCAGTAGTATTGGTGGGTGGAGGTGTCAGATTGGCTGGTGCGGATGCCGAATTACTTGAATTTTTACAAGCAACACAAATACCGGCAGTGTATTCACTAATGGGGAAAGACTCTATCAGCAGTGAATACCCTTATAACCTTGGTTTTATTGGTAATTTTGGAACACGACATGCCAATCTGACGATTGCAAATGCTGATTTATTACTGGTGTTAGGCTCACGCTTGGATAATTTGCAAACCGGCAGAAAAATTGAAACTTTTGCGCGTGAAGCAAAAAAGATTCAGGTCGATATCGATACCAATGAGCTGGGTATTCGTGTTGACATGGATATGCTGGTCAATACTGATGTGCGTGAGTTTTTATATCAACTTAATCTGCACACATTTAACACTGAAATTAGTGCTTGGCATGAAAAGGTTTTATCGTATAAAGCAAATTATCCTGCAGAATTAAATAATGATAAAACTGAGCGATTAGGTAATCGGGTGGTTCAGCTCATTTCACAAAACCTGCAAGATGATGATAGCATTTGTGTGGATGTGGGAGAGCATCAAATGCTGGTGGCACAATCCCTGAAACCCAAAGGCAAGCAACGGGTGTTGTTTTCCGGTGGATTTGGTGCCATGGGTTTTGCATTGCCAGCAGCTATCGGGGCGAGCTTAGCGACGGGCAAACGCGCAATCGTCATCACTGGTGACGGCGGCTTGCAGATGAATATTCAGGAGTTGGAAATTATCAAGCGCAGGCAATTACCCATCAAGATTTTTGTTATCAATAATGAAAGCCTGCATATGGTTAAATTGCGTCAAGATGCTTATCTGGAAGGGAATTCAGTCGGCTCGGTTGATGACTACAGTGTGCCTGACTTCAAACGCCTGGCAGAAGTTTATGGGCTTAGAGGGCATGAGGTGTCCGCAACGGATGCAATTAACTCTACGATTCATAAAAGTTTGCAGGATAATGTGCCAGAACTGGTGGATATTCGTATTATTGCAGAGCAGACCACGGTTGAACCACGGCTTGATTTTAATCGGGCATTTGAAGATATGCGCCCCTATCTATCAGAAGGTGAAATGCGTGAGCAAATGGTGATTGAGCCTTTGCAAGCTGACTAGAAACGGTAATAGCTGTGACTGATCTAAAAACAAAAGGTATTCAGGCATTTATTTGGGACTTTCTGGGAAAGGTCGGTATACATACATCCACGATTATTGTCACCATTATATTGGCCAGATTTCTGGAACCTAGTGATTTTGGCCTCATTGCAATCATCATGGTGATTGTGTCATTGGCAACGGTTTTTTCCGATATCGGCTTAGGTGGCGCCTTGATTCAGCGTAGAAAATTACGACAAATTCATTATTCATCGGTATTTTTCTTCAATTTATTTGCAGGTTCTTTATTAACCCTGTTGACGTACTTGCTAGCGCCGACCATTGCGGATTTTTATGCTAATCCACAATTATTGCCTGTGGTGCAGGTATCTTCCTTACTTTTTATTATTAGCGCGCTACATGCGGTACAAACCGTTATCTTAAAGAAAGAACTTAGGTATAAATTACTCACCAAAGTCAATTTTTTGGCTTCAATTTTCAGTGGTCTGATTGGAATTGGGTTGGCACTGTGGGGGGCAGGGGTTTGGAGTTTGGTGATTCAGTTGATTTCACGGGAAGTATTTATCAATGTATTTATCTGGAGCAAAACCGATTGGATTCCACGACTGGCTTTTTCATTTAAGGCCTTAAAACAACTGTGGTCGTATGGTTTTAATATGTTTCTGGCTGAAATGCTAGATACAATTTTTGAAAAGGCGGATTACCTGATTATTGGAAAACTCTTCCCTGCGGCAACTTTGGGTTTCTTTCATCAGGCAAAACAGCTTAATCAATTTGTTATGGAATACACCTCTGGCAGTTTAATGTCAGTGTTATTTCCGGTGCTAAGCAAGATTCAGACGGATCTTAATAAATTCAGAAATGTCGTGATTAAATCAACGGGTATTATCAGCTTTGTGACCTTCTTGTTGCTGGGGGGCTTATATTTGGTGGCAGATGACTTGATTGTGTTTTTGTTGGGTCAGAAGTGGGCCTCCTCGGTTTTCTATTTCAAGATATTGCTTCTGAGCGGGTTTGCCTACCCTGTTAGTGCCTTAATGGTGAATGTGTTAAGCAGCCGGGGGAAGTCTGGAGATTTTCTTAGGTTAGAGGTTTATAAAAAAATAATTCAGTCAGTCAATTTGGTCATACTCTTTGTGTTTGGTATTGATGTATTCTTATATAGTTTAGTGTTGTCTTCATTTTTGGGGACTTCTCTAAATATCCGCTTTGCTACTCGAGAAATTGGTCTGAGTTTTTTCAGTATCGCAAAACCCGTTATCATTCAGATGTTGCTCACGATTACTTTGGTTAGCATCATTCAATACTTACTGAGTGGTCTTCATTTAAACCATTTTTTGATGATTATGGTAGAAGGACTGATTTTTCTGCTTGCCTATTTGGTGTTGAATCAGCTATTCAGGGTGCAGTCTTTTGAATACATTAAGGAACAGCTGGGTGCGGTTGTTGAATTAAGGGAGCAAAGGTCTCTCATTAAACAAAAATAAAGAAACAGAGGAAATCGTATGATTAATAAAACAGAACAGGAAATCATGGAAAAGTGGGAAGGTATGCAACCCATCGTGAGTATCACCTGTGTGACCTTTAATCATGAAGATTATATCAGCGAGACTCTGGATAGTTTTTTAATGCAGGAGACCCGCTTTCCTTTTGAAGTATTAATTCATGATGATGCTTCAACCGATGGCACCGGGGAAATCTTGCGTGAGTATGAAAAACAATTTCCCAATATCGTCAAGCCAGTCTATCAACGTGAAAACCAGTTTTCACAGGGTATTAATACCATGGCGATATTATTTCCCTATGTAAGTGGTAAATACGTGGCATTCTGTGATGGTGATGACTACTGGACAGATAAGGAAAAATTGCAAATTCAGGTTGATGCAATGGAGGCTCATCCTGAGGTTGATCTATGTATTCACCCGTCTTACCAAGTGATTGATGGCGTAAGAACAGAAGTGCTGGCAAAACATGCAAATTGTGACCGAATATTTTCGCCAAAACACTCAATTTTAGGGCATGGTGATTTTGCAGAAACGGCTTCTATGATGTTTACGGCCTCTTTGATTAAATCACTTCCTGATTGGTTTAATACGGCGATACCGGGTGATTATGTTTCCGAAATAATGGGGTCGGTCAGAGGAGGCAGTCTTTATATTAACCGCATTATGGCGGTTTATCGAACTGGTCTGGCAGGTGGCTGGACTGATAATGAATTAAGAAAAAGTACCGCCGAACGAAGAGAGACTTTAATTAATGTTTCCAACCAGCTTGTATTCTTGGATAATTATCTGGATAGAAAATTTCACCACGAATTTAAGCAGGTGATACATAACGACCACTTTGATTTCATCAAAATGGTTAGCAATGATATTGCAATAAAAAAAGAGATATATGAGCAAAATCAGGGTGATTTTTCCCTGTTTGAAAAGTTGCAGTGGCACCTGTTATTTAAGCACCAAAAACTTATGCAATGGTTAAAAATATCTAAGCAACGCATCCAATTTTTAAAACAGTTTACATTAGTGACATCCTGAGATTTTTATATTCTACTGGTATTTAAGTCAAAAAACGGCCTACAAGTACGGGGGTGCAAAGCCTTCTATCAGATTAAGTTTCCATAAAAATCTAGGAGAGGAGTGGTTGTTCAAAATAAAGAACCGCTCGCATATACTATGTATATGCGAGCGGTTAATTTAACGGTGCTGGGAGGTAACGTAACGCAACCCTATTTTTGCCATTGAAAGCCTTTATAATATGACAATAAACAGCAAAATTCCCATTCATAAAGGGCTTCTTAAGGAAGTTTTTTACACCGAACGCCATTTAGTAAAAATTGCTTACCTGTTTTTTCATACACGACATAACAATTTTCTGCTTTTTGCATTAATAAAAACCGATGAATAACGGGTGCATCCATTAAACGGCCATTTAGCCCGGGCATGGTTGCTGGATTTTTTGCATATCGCTCAACAATGAGTTGATTGCTTTTGGTAAACGTATTGGCTGCAAGCATCACTTTCTTGCCATTTAATAGCTGGCTGACCGCTGTTGAAATTTGCTGCGTGGTTTTGGCAGAAGGGTTGGATAATACCGCAGGAGACATTGCTTGTGCTTCTGGAGCGGGTGCGGTACAGGCTGTTTGTGAGAACAGAGCACTAATTAATAATGCCCATTTCATCTGCTTTACCCATTGAATTAGCTGCATGGTTGTTTCCTCCTAGTGCTTGAATCGCAATGAGTCGAGATAGATTTGCGTTTTGAGCTTACGTTCAATAATGCGTGGATCATTGTTTAAGTCGAGTGCCTTGTCAGTTTCCAGGTAGATTTTGTTGACGGGGCGTAATACTGCAGGACAACGGCCATTGGTACGATAATCTAGCGCAGCTTTAAGCATGGCCTCATTTTTATCGCCCAGTTGATGTTGGAAGTCGTCTTCAACCTGACATCCACTGATACCGACTCCCATAGTACCAGTTGTATTCAGGGGTGAGAAGCCATCTGCATAGTCGCCAAAGCCCTTCTGGTTTTCACCACGGAACTGAATGGTAGAGTACGTGATGCCACAATTATCGGTTGGATAAAAACCATAAGGCTTGCCGCAGGTGGTTTTACCGACGAGTATGACTTCAACATCAATTCCACGAAGGCCATTAATCAGGGATTCGCTGGCTGAGCAGGTATTACCGGTGGATAAAATAAATACCCGATTCAAATTAACACTTGGCAAGCTCTCTCCTAAATGACTTTTATCGAAGAAGGGTAGTGCCAGAATCAAATCATCAGTGATGGGGTTAATGGCAGGATGCTTATCGTTAAAGACAGTTTTTTCGTAAGTTTTGTCTTTAGTCAGGTTGCCTGCAATCATATAGCCAAGCTCCGAGGAAATTCCCAAATAACCTCCTCCGTTATAGCGTAAATCAATAATTAAATCGCTGATATTCTCTCGAGACAGGGTCTTAAAAGCCTCCATCAATGCAGTTTCAGCGGTGATTGTGGCAAAAGTATTAAAGGTCAGATAGCCTACTTTACCGCTATCAGTTTCAATGACACGAGCATTTCTGACGGGTGATTGCGTCACAACCTTTGCGGTTAGTGTGACAGTTCGGATATCTGTTGTACCAGCATTACGTACTTTGAAGACATGGCTTTCTCCGTTATTTTCTGGGAATAAACCATGATTGAGTGTAGCAATATCAGAGCCATTTCTGAAAGGCACGCCATCAATGCTGATAATCTCAGTGCCTCGAATAAGCCCAGCATTGGCCGCTGGAGAATTAGGCTCAACAAAGGCAACTTTAGCTAGTCGTGGAGGATACGCCTGAATCAGTGCAAAACGTGCACCATAGCCAACATTGATTCCACTTGTTGTAAGTTGCTCATAGTCAGAGGTTTTTTGGGCATAATGAAAGCGATCACGCGGTGTGCCGGAATCAGTCAGTGCATTACTTTTAAGTGTTTTAAAGTAGGTGACTGGGTCATTGAATGCAGCAATGTTCTCATCTGGAATTTCGCTGTACCAAAGATAGGTCTTGTGACTCCAAGAGCGCAGCCAATGTAATTCATGCAAGGTAGAACCGGTAACATCTGGGTAAGGCTCACCATTAATATCTTTAGTATTGCGCGGATTTTCGCACTTATTTTTATACAGATTTTCATTGTTAAAAACACCTTCCGCCCAGGTGAGGTTGTCGGTAGTCTGGCTTGAATTACTTGAATTACTTGAATTACTTGAATTACTTGAATTACTTGAATTACTTGAATTACTTGAACTATTTGAACCGCCGCAGCCAGCTAGAAGAACGGTAATGAAAATTATAGATATAATGTTGAGGTGTTGCATGGTTTAATCCTGATTAGTGTCTGTTGTTTTGTCACTGTATTTATACGGGAGGGTTCTATAAATAATCCACCCTGAAAAACCCACGAATCCATTGACATACAAGGAATGATACCAAAAACAAAAAAATGGACACCACATTTTAAAAAAATAACTCAAATAAATGACTGAGTCTCTAGCCCGATTTAAAAAGTGTCTATAAGTACGGGGGTGGCTTTGGGAAAAGGTGGGCTGAAATACCGTACTAACGATTATATTTTGTTGATAGAATCATGGGTGTTTGAATTTTCTGAATTTGGTTTTTTACTCGCCTTTTATTTATTGCGAACTGATGCTTAATAGATTAGATAATAAATATGACTACAAAATTTAAAGAATGGTGGAATCGCCCCATAGAAAAAAAAGATAGAATAAAAGCGATAGTCATCGGTGCTATCGGATGCTGTTGGATTGTTGTTTTAGGCCGATTATTTTTTAGTTCTGAGCCAGTAAACCTAATTGTTCTAATTCTCTGGGCAATTGGTTCAATTATCACGGGAATTATTCTTGGGTTGTTATTCCCTAAATTTGTTACGTTAGTTCTCTCCCCATTTTCTGTATTTGGTATTGGTGGTGGGAGTTAAATCAATCATTTTTTTCAGAGCAGAAAAATGGATACAATTTTAAAAAAATAACTCAAATAAATGACTGAGGCTCTAACCTGATTCAAAAAAGTGTCTATAAGTACGGGGGTGGCTTTGGGGAAAGGCGGGTTGAAATACCGTACTAGCGATTGTATTTTGTTGATAGGATCATGGGTATCTGAATTTTTTTAGATTAAAAAGTCCCTGAAAGTAGGGGGGTGTACTATTATTGGTTCATTGTAGTATTGACGGGTTAGCTGGTCTGTAGAAAGGTCTCTATTAGAAGGCTTTGATAAACCTACCGAGCGTGTCAATGTCAAGGCGCACGGCGCACAGAAAGCGGAGTTTACACGGAGTAAATGAGTATTTCGAGCACCGCGCAACGCAGGAATTGGCTCGCGCAGGTGGTTTTGCAAAGCCTTCTATTAGTTTGTTGAGGAGTTTATGCTTTATGGCAGTGAAAAGAATGGTTGTAGAGATGGGTATGGGTACTGATCTGCAAGGGCAGGATTACACTAAAGCCTCAGTTCGTGCGCTTAAGGATGCATTGTGGCATAACTCTTTAAGCATTGCTCCAGCATTTGGTTTTGACCGAGAGGAGATGATGATAGAAGTCTCCATTGGTGTGGCAAAACCAGAGCAGGTAGATACCGAGGTTGTTAAACGTGTTTTGCCTTATGGGAAAGCAACGGTAAAGGCGGTAGAAGGTGGCTTGGATATTCTTAGTGACTGTAAAACAAAAACAACAGTTATCGCAAATGCAGCTGTAGTTGTGTATTTTGATTTTGCGGAGGATATGGAGGGTGATGTAGCATGAGTCTTCAACGTATTATTTTGGAAATGGGTACGGGCAATGATTTATATGGTGAGGATTATACAAAAGCAGGGGTAAGAGCAGTACAAGATGCGCTTCACCACAGTTCTCTTTCCTTATTTAAGTCAATGGGGCTTAAGCATGATGATATGCAGGTAGAAGTTACTGTTGCCACACAAAAACCTGAGTTAATTGATAGTACGGTGATTGCTGCTCAAATACCTTTTGGTAGTGTTAAAGTGAACACGGTTAAGGGAGGGTTAAATGTGGAAGACCCTGTTCAGGCTACTGTGACAGTGATTGCAACGGCTGCAATAGCTGCGCGCATTGATATTCCTGAAGGCAAGTATTCGTTAGCTTAAGCCGTTATTGAGTATGCTATAAAAAGTGCCTCAAAGTAGGGGGGTGGGAGATTATTTAAATAAGCCCTTCAAATACTTGTATTTCAACAGTATCACCTTCGTTTACTCCGTTAGAATCCGCATTAAGATGAATAAAACAATTAGCCAAACTCATCGACATTAAAATACCTGAACCTTGTTTACCAGTACGTCTAACAATAAACTCTCCTTCAGGTGTTTGTTCAAATATACCCCGAATATACTCGGTACGACCTGGACGCTTCTTTATCGTTTCTTTAGCTATGGCTTTCAAAGTAATTGATTTTTCTTGTTTGCCACTGGCTAAATAATGAATAGCAGGTTGTACAAATTGTAAGAAAGTTACCATGACGGCAACGGGGTTTCCCGGTAGGCCAAAAAACTTAGTCTGCCGCTTATTATGGTTAAGTGTGCCGTAAGTTAATGGCCGACCAGGTTTCATTGCTACTTTCCAGAAATGAGTCTCTCCCAGCTTTTTGAGTGTGGGTTTAATGTAATCCGCTTCACCCACTGAAACACCGCCAGTGCTAATGAAAATATCAGATTCAGCAGCTGCTTGTGTAAATGCTTTTTCAATCGCTTCCTCCGTATCAGGAATAACGCCTAAGTCGATTATCTCGGTATTCAGGTTTTTTAGCATGGCAAATAAGGTATAACGATTACTGTCGTAAATCTCACCTTCTTTTAAATTTTCCCCTATTGAGCGTAATTCATCGCCTGTTGAGAAAAAGGCAACTTTGGGACGTGCTAAAACGTCTATTTGACCTAAGCCTAATGATGCCAAAATACCAATATCAGCGGCACTAAGTTTTCTGCCTTTTTCAAAGACTTTTTTACCTATTGCCAGATCTTCGCCAGGATGGCGTACATTTTGTCCTGCTTTGTGTTCTGGTTCTAGGCGAATAGTTTGATCATCCAGTTTTTCCACTAATTCTTGGGGGATAACAGTATCAGTTCCAGCAGGCATGACACCACCGGTCATGATTCTAACAACGGTACCTGATTGATAGGTTTGGGTACTTGGTATTCCCGCAAATGATGTGCCTGCAATTTTATAGTCTATAGCGGTGTTTGTGGGTAAATCATTTCCGGCTAAGGCATAACCATCCATGGCTGAATTAGTATGAGGTGGAACATTTATAGGGGAGATAATGTCTGTGGCCAGGTAGCGTTTTAAACTTTCTCTTATAGGAACCGTTTCACTCGCGCTAATGGGAGTAATAGTGTCTGTAATGATTTGTCGTGCTGTATCAACGCTAATAGCGTCTGCTTCAAAGGCATCTAAACAACTGGCGGGTCTTTTTGTCATCATTTCTCTCGTACAAAGGTCTCATTAGATTAATTTAAATGGTCTAATTGTGTGTCAATTTGCTGATTATTGTGAAATATTCCTGTTCAAAAAGTGTGATTCTATGTATTCAACTATGTGTTGAGGATTGTTCAAATTCAAACGATCAATAGGGAAGTTTTTTGATTCTTCGTTTTCTACGGCTATTGCAATAATATTGGGGTCATCAGGGTATAGGTAGGGCTTACCCAGTGCTTGGCGGTGTAATTCAATTTTATTAATAGCGGCTAATTTAAAGCCTTCTACCAAGACTAAGTCTAAAGCGTCAGTCTGTAAACTATTAAGCACATCCTGTAATTGGGGTTCTTCTGTTGCATTCGTCTTTTCAACAATTAAAGCAGTACGATATTTTGAGGCCAACAGCATTTGATCAGCGCCTGACTTGCGTAGTACATAACTGTCTTTTCCAGGTTTATCAATTTCAACACTATGATGGGTGTGTTTGATGACGCCAATACGGTATCCCTTATTTTTTAGTAAAGGAATCAGCTGGGTGAGTAATGTGGTTTTACCCGTGCCACTAAAGGCAGCAAAACCTAAAAGAGGCAGGTGAAATTTAATCATTATCTGGCTTTCCTCGATGTTGCTGGCGTTGCTCTTCTGTATTGATATTAAAAAACACCTCTGGCTTATCAGAAAAATCGGCTATTGCCATTGGGTTTTGTGCATACCATAAATCTATTTTTCGATCACCATTGGCTAGGAAGTCTTCAAGGCTTTTAATGAGAGATGTGGGAATCAGAGCATATACGGGTTGTAGTCTTTCCCCGTCGTGGGCTACTACGATATTGTTTTCTTTAGCTTCATTGATTAATCTGGAAACAAGGTCATTGGGTAAATCAGGACCATCACAGGGCAGGGTAAGAATATAGTCTGTCTTGCAGGATCGCATTCCTGTTAAGAATCCCGCTAAAGGCCCTTGAAAATCGTGAAGTTCATCGGAAATGACAGGGTAGCCGAGCGTTGCATACTTTTCTTGATTACGATTGGCATTAATGATGATATGCCCTACTTGCGGTATTATTTTATCTAAGACATGCTGAATAAGAAGCTTATTTTGATAGTAGACCAAGCCTTTATCTTGTCCACCTAGGCGACTTCCTTTGCCTCCGGACAGAATGACAGCAGTAATCTGGTTTTTATCTATCATCATTGTTTGTATCACTGTTTGGTTCTCTTTTGATGAGTCGTTTTTGATTTTATTTTAGAGAATAAAGTAACGTTCTCGCTAGATTGTAGTAAAGATGCGTGTGTTACATTGTCGATATCTTGTTCATTTTCTGATTTGGGGGAGTCTGACTCGTTAAATTTAGAAATATGACCCTCCTTTATTAGCAAACGATGATTCATGATTCGATGAAAGTGTTTTGGGTCGTGGCTCGCGATATAAAGCGCTGTTCCAGAATCAATAAATGTAGAGAGAAACGTTTCTGTTTTTAATCGGTTTTCTGTATCCATATTGGCCGTTGGTTCGTCTAGAAGCAAAACGGCGGGTTGTTTGATCCAAGCTTGTGCCAGTGCAACACGCTGTCTTTCTCCCCCAGATAAGCACTTAGCTTGAGTATTACTTCGATGTTCCAGTTCAGCCCATTGAAGTGCGCTATCAATCAGCTGGGTATTTTGTTTTTTATCCAGGGCATAGTTTAGATTTTGTCTGACTGTACCATCAAACATATAGGGCTCTTGATAAAAATACATCACATCGTTACCAATAGCTTTACGATAGTTATTCCAGTTTACTGTGTGTAAACCCGTATTAACTAAACAGGAATCAGGTTTAAGTAGCCCAGCTATAATACGTAAAAGAGTGGACTTTCCACAGCCATTTTTACCCGTAATGAGTGTGCATTCTCCACCTTTTAACTGTAAATTAATATCACTAAGAATAGTTTGTTTCTTTTTACCTTTGCCGTATGTTTTTACAATATTCGTATATTCAAGACGGACAGGTCGAGATATTTTATTCATCAGTTCCTACAAGGGTTATTACTATTATTAGTCACGGACGATGGTTCCTTTACCTTGCATATAGTGCAAACTAATTGTTAAAAAGAAAGCGAGCGAGATGAGTATAATACCCAGTGCAATCCCTTGAGCAAAATTACCTTTACTGGTTTCAAGAGCAATTGCTGTGGGGATGTTACGAGTATAGTGCAATATGTTACCGCCAAGCATCATTGATGCCCCAACTTCTGCAATAATTCTGCCATAGCCTGCGAGTAGAGTAGCAAATAAAGCAAAACGTACTTCTCTCATAATAATTAAAAATGCACTGAAAGAATTTGTGCCAAGCATTCTTGCGGTGTCCCATGCGCGTTTTTCAATGGATTGAAAGGCGCTATGACTCATTGCCACTAAAATGGGAAAACATAAAACAATTTGCCCCAAGACCATGGCTGTTTGGGTGAAAAGTAAACGCCACTCCCCAAGAGGACCTTGGCGTGATAGTAAGACATACAGCGTGAGTCCAACAACAACTGCAGGTATCGCGAGTAGTGTGTTGAATAATGAAATTAAAAGTCGCCGACCTGGAAAGTGATAGTAGGCTAATACAAACCCTATCAAGATGGCAGGAATCATAGTGATGAGGATTGCCGTGGTAGAAATTTTAAAGGAAATGCCGATAATATTCCATATATCGGCATCCCCCGTTAGCAAGAGAATGATTGCTTCTTTTGAAGCATCTGCTAATGATTGCATAGTAATCTATTTAGTGAGTGTTTCATTCTTTTTTGAAGGCTTTGCATTAGGAATAAAAAGGACTTCACCTGCAATTTTGAAGTTTCCAATGAGCTTCTGTCCTTTTTCTGCGGTTATCCATTTTATCAGAGCATCCGCACCTGCTTTATTAATATGTGCATGCTTCTCAGGATTTATTGCAATAATTCCATAAGGGTTAAAAATTGCAGGGTCACCTTGAAATATAATTTTGGAAGATAATTTATCTTTATAGGCTAACCATGTTCCACGATCGGTCATGGTGAATGCTTCCATTTCATCGGACATTTGTAAAACTTTACCCATTCCTTGTCCTGCTTCTATATACCAGGCATCCTTTTTGCTATTAGGCATGGTTTTACTCGACTTCCATAGAGACAATTCTTTTTTATGTGTACCAGAGTCATCGCCACGAGAGATAAAGCGCAGCTTGTTGTCTGCAATTTTATTAAGAACATCCACAACAGTTTTTGAGTGTTTAAACATCTTCTGATTCATTGCAGGACCTGTAATAACGAAGTCGTTATACATAACAGGGTAGCGTTGGACACCATAGCCTTCTTTAACAAACTGTTTTTCTGCTTTGAGTGCATGAACCAAAATGACATCAACGTCACCATCCTGTCCCATTCTTAATGCTTTACCTGTTCCTACAGAAATTACATGAACTTTGTAGCCCGAGTCCTTCTCAAACTCGGGAAGTAGGTAATGAAGTAAGCCAGAATTTTCAGTGCTTGTTGTCGTTGCTAAACGAATAATATTGGAGTCTCCGTCAGTCTTGGAGTAAGCGGCTGAGGAGGTGCTTAATATTAAGAGAGTAATAGCGAAAAGGAGTATTCTCTTTAATGGGGTGAAACACGTCATAAAACGGGTTATTGGTGTAGTCATAAAGGGGGTCATTGAATTTACCAAGTTAATTGAGGAAGATGGAATATGAGAATTTCACACATTCTTTAAGTAATTTAGCAAATTTGATGCCAAACATGGAAGATATGCTGAAAATAATCACTAAATAGGCTAAATATGGGGTATATACAGACGCTTATGAGTTTTTCTTTTGGAAAATAGTATTAAATAAACTGTATATTTTCTAGGCTAAATCTTAAAAAGTGGTAATAAATATCCCATAGTGACTTTTGAGTGGGATTTTAATAGATAAAATTGAGGCAATAATGAGTTCGACGTTAGAGGTTGTAAAAGGTTTTGGGGATCAGTTAAAGCGTGATAGCAATGAGTCGCTGAGTTTCAAGCGTTATTCTGTTTTGATTCTGGACGACGAACAAGGTATTCGGAGTTTTCTGCAAAAAGGTTTGGGAAAAGTATTTGGCTTGGTAGAGGTTGCAGAGAATGTCGAAGAAGCAGAAGCATTAAGACAGCGTTGTAATTTCGATTTAATTATTTCTGATATTCGTTTGCCTAGTAAATCAGGCGTTGATTGGGTTACTGAGATTCGCGAACAAGGAAGCCTTACATCGGTTATTTTTATAACAGCACATGCGAGCTTGGAGACTGCTATTTCAGCATTACGTGTGGGGGCGAGTGATTTTATTTTAAAGCCCTTTCGTATGGGGCAAATGATGGCGGCTATCGAACGTTGTTTAGCACAGCAACAAATAAAAAGGGAAAATGTGGCTCTCCAGCGTCAAGTAGATCAACTTTATGATACTGGCATGATTGGTGACTGTGAAACGATGAAAAGTGTGGGTGAAATCATTAAAAGAATTGCTCCCATGCCAACGACTGTTTTAATTGGTGGTGAATCAGGCACGGGTAAAGAATTGGCTGCCAGAGCATTACATAAATGGAGTGAGCGCAAAGGTAGTTTTGTCCCTGTGAATTGTGGTGCAATAACGGAAGAACTCATGGAGAGTGAGTTCTTCGGTCATACAAAAGGAGCATTTACAGGCGCACAAAAAACGCGTGAAGGCTTATTTACCTATGCCAACAATGGTACATTGTTTTTAGATGAAATTGGTGAAATGCCAATGTCGATGCAAGTACATCTATTAAGAGTGTTAGAAGAAAGGGTTATTCGCCCAGTGGGTTCTAATCGTCAAATTCCTATTGATGTGCGTATCATTGCTGCGAGCAATAGAGATTTAGAAAAAGAAGTTGAAAATGGAAACTTTCGACGGGATCTGTATTATCGCTTAAATGTTGTGCATATCCGTATGCCGCCTCTACGTGAGAGAATGGATGATTTACCTGCTTTGGTACAGCATTTTTCGCAGACACTATCATCCGATTTAGGTGTAGATGCTAAGGAAATAACAGGTGAAGATTTGTTTCAGATGCGGAAATACCATTGGCCAGGAAATATTAGAGAACTACGAAATATCATCGAACGCTGCTTATTATTAAATCAAACCCCGAGTCAGTGTCTTGCAGGTCAGGTAGACGAGTCTTCATCGGTAACACCAGTAACAGAGAGTTCACTTTTAGAAGATGTTGAGAAACACCATATTTTAAAGGTATTAGAAAGTGAAGGGGGGAATAAGTCTGCTGCGGCTAGAATTTTGGGTATATCAAGAAAAACACTGGAGCGCAAAGTAAAAATCTGGAAAGACCTATGACGGGCAGGCAAAGCGTAATCAAACTAAAGTAAATAAGCACCATTTACTTAACACTGAGATGTCTTAATGAGTTTTTTAGGAAATGCCCGAAGGGTAATCGGCCATAAGGTACGTTACAAAGTGCTATTGCTTGTTTTATTTCCAATATTATTAATTATGCCCATTGCATTGGGTTTAGCGATTTATTGGGGCAAAACATTTACCTATGAGCAATTATTTCTTAAGGTCAAGACGGATCTTGCCGTTTCACACGACGCGTTTCATCGAATTCAAGGTGATTATTTAGACTCTTTAGCCCGTTTGGCTGAATCTTATCAGTTTCGTACTGCTTTAGAGTCTGGAAATACGTCGTCTATTTTAGAACAGCTTAATCAGTTAAAAGATAAACAGAAATTTTCATTTCTTAATATTACCCCGACAAAAACAATTCATTCCGATACCTTAAACGGTAGAATGAATACGCCAACCTTTTTACAGGCATTAAAAGGCCATGAAAGTGTGGGGGTGGAAATCTATTCACCTGAGGCGCTTTTAAAGGAAGATCCAACACTTCAAAAGCGTGTTCAACTCCCAATTCTACAAACCCCAAGAGCCAGAGCAACAACACGTACTCAGGAAGACCGAGCAATGGTTATTCGGGCACTTTATCCAGTAAAAGACTCTCATGGGAAGATTATTGCATTACTTGATGGCGGCGTTTTACTAAATGGTAATTTTGAGTTTGTTGATACCATACGTGACCTTGCTTATGGTCCGGGCAGTCTCCCTTCTGGGAGTATTGGAACAGTAACAGTATTTATCGATGATGTTAGAATATCAACCAATGTTCCATTGAGTGAAGGAGAGCGTGCATTAGGCACACGTGTATCTAATGAGGTTAGAACTAAGGTTCTGGATAATGGCTCTACATGGATTGATCGTGCTTTTGTGGTTAATGATTGGTATGTCTCTTCTTATGAGCCAATTATTGACGTCAATGGCAAAAGAGTCGGAATGCTTTATGCGGGCTTTTTGGAAAAGCCTTTTCGTAATGCACTTTGGAATGCCTTACTATTACTCATCTTGATATTTCTTGCTCTGATGCTGCTCTCTGGGTGGGTGGCGATTCGTGGAGCACGAAAAATATTCAAACCCATCGAGAAAATGAGTGATGTTGTCCATGCAACGCAAGAAGGAGAGGCTACTCGTGTTGGTTTAATAACGTCAAAAGATGAGCTGGGAGTACTCTCTCGAGAATTTGACGATATGCTTGATCAATTGCAGTTGCGCAATCAGGAAATTCAGGAATGGGCAGATACGCTGGAAGATAAGGTAGAAAACCGTACTATTGAGTTGAAGCATAAAAATCAAGAGTTAGAAAATAGTATTCAGTTATTGTGTGAAACTCGCCAGCAGTTGGTCGTGGCAGAAAAGCTGGCTGCACTAGGTGAGCTAACCGCAGGTATGGCGCATGAAATTAATAACCCTACTGCCGTTATGCTAGGTAATCTCGATATTATGGTGGCTGAGTTAGGGGAAAATGCAGCGCCAGTACAAAAAGAAATAGAGTTAGTTATTGAGCAAATATACCGTATTAAAGATATTATTAATCGTTTATTACAGTATGCCCATCCAGAAGAGTATTCAGGTTATACAACAGGACATGCTAACAGGATTGAGGTTAACCCATTAATTAAAGAGACATTGAAATTAGTTGATCACTTTAGTCAAGGCAAGCCGATAGAGTTTAAGATGGACTTAAATGCGACACAGACTATAGACATCAATCCCCAAGAGCTACAACAGGTTTTAGTTAATTTATTGGTCAATGCAATTTATGCACTCGATAGAGATGATGCTAAGATCACCTTAAAATCACGTAACTGGAATACAGATAAAGGTGTTGTTATTAGCATTATCGACAATGGTAAAGGTATAAAAAATGAGCATCTTACTCAAATATTTAATCCCTTTTTCAGTACTAAAGGTCAGGGTGAAGGCACGGGTTTAGGGTTATCAATCAGTTATGGATTGGTGCATCGATACGGGGGAAATATTACTGCTGAATCTGAATTAGGCAAAGGATCTATTTTCTCTGTCTGGTTACTGAGTAAACCCCAAATCATGGATGATGAAGAGGCAATTACCGAACAATTAAGTGCGATAGAAAAAGGGGTTGCAGTATAGTTGGTTTTGCAAAGCCTTCTATTTATGATTAAGTGCTTTTTTTATTCTCTTGATTGCCTCTACCAAAAGTGAGCGAGGACAAGCAAAATTTAGTCTAATGAAGTTTTCATCACCAAAATAACTACCTGCTGATATTCCTACGCCAGCTTCTTCAAAGAATGACTCGACATTATCCAGGTTGAGTGCTGATACATCAATCCATGCTAAATAAGTTGCTTCTAGTGGGTACATTTTTAAGCCATTTATCGTATTAATTTCTTGAAGTAGATAATCTCGGTTAGCTCTTAGGTAAGTAATTTGTTGAAGCCTCCAATTTTCACCGTATTTATACGCCGCTTCTGTGGCCGTTTGACCCATCAGATTTACATCAGGGGCTTTTTCCAACACGTGTTTTTCAAAGACTTTGCGTATTTTCTCATTTGGAATAATGGCAAAACCAAAATTTAAGCCAGCCAAATTATATGTTTTGCTGGCAGCCATCAGGGTAATACTACGGTTTGCCGCATCCTCATTAAGATTAGCAAATGGCTGATGCTTTTTGTCTTCATCCAAAATCAAATCACAGTGAATTTCATCCGAGCAAATAAGCAAATCATACTTCTCACAAATACTATGTAGCTTGAGTAACTCTTGCTTTGTATAAACCGTTCCCCCCGGATTGTGTGGATTACAAAATAAGATCATTTTAGTTTTTGGTGTGATAGCTGCTTCAAGTGCAACCAGGTCCAAAACCCAGCGTTCCCCTTGTAGGCGCATTGGAACTCTGATCTTTTTTCTATTCGTATTAGAAATAACATAATTAAAAGGGGGATAAATCGTTGCGGGTATCATAATTTCATCTCCCTCGTTTCCAGCTAAAAGAGAAGAAAAGGTTAAGCCATTGACAAGACTAGATAGCGGTACAATCCAGTCTTTTTTTATATTCCAATCATAATGGTGCGATAAATGTAATGTGATTGCCTCACGAACACCCGTCGTACCTTGTGTCGTATAACCAAAAACACCTTGGGCAACTCTTTGTTGCAAGGCCTTAGTAATGACTGGGGCTGTTTCAAAGTCTGAATCTGCTATCCATAAGGGGATAATGTCTTTATCTTTGTACTTCTCCCACTTTACGCTGTAGGTCTTTTTTCTTTCAACGGGTTTATCAAAATCCACTTTAGTATTTTCTATCGGTTGTTGCAGCTTGTCTGCCATGTTTTATTTCCTGATCTATTTGATGCACAATGCATTTGATTCATGGTAAGTTTTTAGCACAATCTTAGCTTTGGATTTTCATCATGGGCTTTCGCAAATGCATTTTACTTATTAATTGAGCGCCACTAAATGGCGTATAGAATATGGCACAAACAACGCTGATAATCAGCACTTTAAAGAAAACACTTAAATCTCATGGGAAAACCTATGTTGATGTTGCCTCTCATCTAAACCTCTCCGAAGCCAGTGTGAAGCGCATGTTTGCCCAACAAAAACTCAGTCTGGAGAGGTTGGATTCCATCTGTCAGATGCTGGATATGGAAATTACGGAATTAATGCAGCAGGTGACTGATTCTACAGCACGACAGATTAGTGAACTCACGGATGAACAAGAGCAACAATTAGTGAGCGATAGAGAACTATTACTGATTACTATTACCGTCATTAATCACTGGACTATGGAAGATATTTTAGAAAGATATGACTTTACTGAAGCACAATGTATACGGCATTTGGCGACGCTTGATCGATTAAATATTATCGAATTATTGCCTAATAATAAAATCAAAATTAAAGTCTCATCAAACTTCAAGTGGCGTAATGACGGGCATATTCAGCGTTTTTTCAGAGAAAATATTGAATCTGAATTTTTCACTTCAACATTCTCTAATGCTCAGGAAAAGTTGATCGTGTTAAATGGTATGTTATCGCGAGAATCAAATATGCTTTTTCAAAGGAAGCTGGAAAGGCTTGCAATGGAATTTGATGAAATGGTGAAAGAAGATGTGACTTTGCCAACCAATAAACGTTTTGGCTATACATCAGTACTAGCCGTTCGTGATTGGCGTTTTACTGTTTTTGATGTTTATAAAAAACAGTAAAACGCTGCTCTTCATGTATTGCATTTCTTTAGGTTCATGCGTTCAAGAATCACGATAAAACCCATTCAGGGTAATAAAATTGACGGGATTAGCTGGCGTGATTCATCTGTCGTTTGTTGGCTTTACCTTGTTTACTGGTTTTTCTTGTATTTAAAATTAAATCCAGAGAACCTTTTTGTTTCGTACGTTGATAATCCTTTGCTAAATACTCACGCATTTGTTCCTCTGAAATAACTAATTTATCTCGAACTACTTCGTATAATAATTTATACAGGCGAGGCAGTGAGATTTTCCAGGTACTTCCTTCGGTTTCGTATAAGGCATCAGATAGCTGCATAAAACGATAAAATGCTGAGTGATTTTCTTCAGGATTTTCTATGCCAAGAATCAGGGGTAATGTGTGTTTAAATCTGCCAGAGTTTGCAATCATATCCCAATAACGTGCAAAGCGTTTTACCCGTTGCATCTCGGTGAATGAAATATCTTTAGTTGTTAAAATGGTATATGGTGGGGTGTTGCTATATACCAGTTGGTAGTCATTATTGTGTCTGTTGAGTGGCGCACCACGCAGTCGTTTCAGGATGCCAAGTTGAATTTCCTGTGGATTCAATGCGACCAACTGATCAAAACTTTTAGCAAAGTTATCTAAGGTGTCACTGGGCAAACCAAAGATCAGATCAGCATGAATATGAGCACCTGTGTATTCTCGTAGCCACGTTAAATTAGCTTTGGTTTTATCGTTATCCTGTTTACGACTTATCAGGCTTTGAATATCAGGGTCGAAGGTTTGTATCCCAATTTCAAATTGTAATGAGTCTTTAGGAAAACGCATGAGTACGTGTTTAAGTTTTTCCGGGAGATTATCTGGAATAACTTCAAAGTGCAGGTATAAATCATCCCTCATGCGCTGTAGAAAAAACTCAAGAATAGCAACACTGGTACTGACTTTTAGATTAAACGTACGATCAATAAACTTGAAATTACGCGCTCCACGTTGATAGAGCTTATCCATTTCCTCCAGAAAAGTGCCTAATTCAAAAGGTTTTGAGGTTTTATCCAATGATGATAAACAAAATTCGCATTTGAACGGGCAGCCTCTGGATGCTTCAACGTATATGAGCCGATTACTAATATCTTCATCATTATAAAATTGATAAGGCGATTCAATCTTATCCAGCGTTTCAGATTCCCCCTCAATAACCTTATTTAGGGGCTTTTGCTTATTCAAAAGCTGCTCGCAGAGTTTACGAAAGCTGATTTCACCGGGGCCTTTAATAATATAGTCAGCAAGGTCTACAACGTCTGGCTTATCAGGTAAATGACTCACTTCTGGGCCACCTAATACCACCCTGATTTCTGGTGCTACCTGTTTTAAGAGAGCGACAGTTTCTCCAATTTCAGACACATTCCAGATATACACACTAAACCCAACTATTTTGGGTGCGTACTCAATAATTTTTTCAACAATATCAATAGGGCGTTCGTGAATCGTAAATTCTTTAAGAATTGCGTGAGATTGCAAGGCTCCCAGATTGGCGAAAAGGTAACGTAATCCAAATGCTGAATGTATATAACGCGCATTTAAGGTGCATAAAATAATGTCAGGAGCAGGTGTTGTCATAAAATGGGTCATAATTAATCTATGTAGAGAGACTATCGTGCAAAAGTCTCAAAATATATTTCTTTGCACCTCGTATGATTAACTATTTGCCTTAACCCAATCAATGATTTGTTGCGTATTCATTGCGCCAGCCTGTCTGGCTACAGATTGCCCATTTTTAAAAATCAAGATGCTGGGAATACTGCGAATATCAAATTTACTTGCCGTTTGTTGTGCAAGTTCAGTATTTACTTTGGCAAAGATACTATTGGGTGACATTGTTGCCGCGGCCTTAGCAAAGTCAGGCTCCATCATTTTACAAGGACCACACCATTGTGCCCAAAAATCTACTACGACAGGGAGCTCACTTTTGGCAATGACTTTAGCAAAATTATGGTCCCTAAGATCCAATGGTTTCCCCGTGAAAATAGGTGATTTGCACTTTCCACATTTGGGGTTATCACTCAGACGAGTGTCAGGGATACGGTTTACTGCCATACATGCAGGGCAGACACATTGTTTGGTATCAGTCATTATTGACCTCTTAAATTAATTGAAGGCTTTACAAAAACATCTGCGCGAGGAAATTTCTGCATTGCGCGATGCGCAAAACGCACATTGACCCGGTGTAAACTCCGTTTGCTGTGCGCCTTTTAATTGATAGCGTTTTTTGTAAACCTATTTATCAGGAATATCTGTAAGTAAACAGTGGTGTGTTTTTTAAGAAAATCAAGCGAGGTCTTTATTTTATACAAAGAGTATGGAGAGAAAAGCATAGTTTTCCAGATTTTTCATAAAAATAAAGTATAAAAAATCTTCATGTATAAAAAACTGCCTGAAAGTAGGGGGGTGGATACTTTTTTACAGAGATAATGGTTTGATTCTGGCAAGTTAGGTAATAATGGATTTTCTATTTATCTATATTCATGTTTATGTCTATGCGTCTTATTTCAGAAAATAAGCTCATGCATATCGTTATATTCTTCTAAAAATAAGGAAGTTTTGCGTTATAGTTCGAATATAGTTTACTTGAGATTACTCGAGAGCTTTGTACGAAGGGTATGGAGCAATAAAGAGGGTGCTGAAAGATAGAGAATTACACTCATTTTTAGCCATATTTCTTTGTGCAAAGCTCTCTATTTATTAATGACATAAAAAGATGGTAGCAATGACGCTTGAAAAAGACACCTTAGAAAAATTATTTACAGAACTTTCTGACCTTGTGGGTAAACGTTTTACCACGAACCTAAATAGCCGTGAAGTACATAGCCAGGATGAATCCTATCATATTCCCAAACTGCCCGATGCTGTGGTAATGGTTCAGAGTACTGAAGAGGTTTCTGCCATTGTAAAGCTATGTTCTAAATACCAATGCCCGATTATTCCTTTTGGTGCAGGTACCTCTTTAGAAGGGCAGGTAATTCCTGAACATGGAGGTATCTCATTAGATTTTACAGAAATGAATCAAGTGCTTCGTGTCAGTGAAGAAGACCTGGACGCCTCCGTTCAGCCGGGTGTTACGCGTAGACAACTAAATACACACCTGAGAAATTCTGGTTTATTTTTTCCTGTTGACCCCGGAGCAGATGCCACATTTGGCGGCATGGCAGGTACCAGAGCATCAGGAACCAATGCGGTAAAATATGGCACGATGCGGGAAAATATATTAGGTCTAACCGTCGTGATGGCAAATGGCGATATTGTAAAAACAGGCGGGCGCGCACGAAAGTCATCAGCGGGTTACGACCTTACTAAGCTGATGATTGGCTCTGAGGGTACATTAGGTATTATTACTGAGCTTACCTTGCGTTTATACGGAAGACCAGAGGCGATGGCCGCTGCGGTATGTGATTTTGAAACACTTGAAGGAGCCGTAGATACGGTGATTCAAACCATTCAAATGGGGATTCCTGTTGCTAGAATAGAATTTCTTGATGAAGTACAAATTGATGCGATTAACCGCTATTCAAAATTGGATTATCCTTTAAAGCCTACCCTGTTTTTAGAGTTTCATGGTACAGAAAAAGGGGTAGAAGAGCAGGCTGAAATGGTTGGTGAATTAGCTGCTGATAATGGGGGAGGAGACTTCCTGTGGAGCGATAAGGAAGAAGAAAAAAGGAAACTCTGGCGTGCGCGCCATGATGCTGCCTATGCTTGTAAAGCATTACGTCCGGGGGCTGGCATGTGGGCGACGGATGTTTGTGTGCCCGTATCACGACTTGCAGAATGTATTTTGGAAACACGCAAAGATATAGATGAAACGGGCTTGTTATCTCCTATTGTTGGTCATGTTGGGGATGGAAACTTCCATACGGTAATGCTGGTTGATACTGATAATGAAGAAGAAATGAAAACAGCCGTGGCATTTAACGAACGTCTTTTGGCAAGATCATTGTCTATGGGTGGGACAATTACAGGGGAACACGGCATAGGTACGGGTAAAATGGAATTTTTACTCAAGGAGCATGGCGCTGCGGTTAATGTCATGAAAACGATTAAGCAGGCATTAGACCCTCAAAATATACTTAACCCGGGAAAGGTTGTGGCAGTAGATTATTGATGAAGGATGAATAGCTTCAATTTATATGTTGTGTGTTTTTCTTTTACAGTGAAAACAATAAGTCGATTAATTAGGAAGTAAGAAATATGTGCGGAATTTGTGGTGAATATCGATTAGACGGCACATTGCCAGATTTAGATCATATTCAGGTGATGATGGAGAAGTTGGAAAAGCGTGGTCCAGACCATGCGGGTACATTTTCTGATGGTGCATTAGCATTTGGTCATCGAAGGCTTTCTATTCTCGACTTGTCTGAAAAAGGCAATCAGCCGATGATTGATCCGCAACTGAGTCTTGCGCTGGTTTTTAATGGCACGATTTATAATCATCCAGAATTACGTGAAGAACTGAGTGGCAAAGGGCATACGTTCTTTTCTACGGGCGATACCGAAGTTATTCTGAAAGCCTATGCTGAATGGGGCACAGATTGCGTGAAGCATTTTCTTGGAATGTTTGCGATTGCGATTTGGGATTTAAAGAAAAAAACCTTATTTCTTGCGCGTGATCGCATGGGTATCAAGCCACTTTATTATTCTTTTTTTAATAACGCTAACAGTAAAGGTTTCCGTTTCGCATCAAATACACAAGCCTTGCTTGCCTCCAATAATGGCAATGATATTGATACATCAATCGACCCAGTAGCGTTACATCATCAATTTACCCTGCATGCCGTAGTACCTGCACCGATGACGATACTCAACGGTATTCGTAAATTAGCGCCTGCACATTCTTTGCTGATTAAAGACAATGGTGAGCAGCAGCTCCAGCGTTACTGGACACTGGATGCAACACGCTCGAAAGAGGAGCGTACCGACGAAGAATGGACAGAAGCGATTCACGAGTCATTGCGTGTAGCGGTTCGTCGTCGTAATGATGTGTCTGATGTGCCTGTAGGTGTATTACTTTCAGGTGGTTTAGATTCAAGCTTATTGGTGGGTTTACTTGATGAAATTGGGATTAAAGATATCCCAACCTACAGTATTGGTTTTGATGACCAGCCTGAGGAGAAAGGCAGTGAGTTTGAGTTTTCAGATGCGGTGGTAGAACGATTTAATACCAATCACCATAAAATACATATTCCTAATGAGCAGACATTGAGCCGTTTGCCCGAAGCCATTAGCCATATGTCAGAGCCGATGTTTGGTCAGGATGCCATTGGTTTTTATCTCTTATCAGAACAAGTGGCTAAAGATGTAAAAGTCGTGCAATCAGGGCAGGGTGCCGATGAAGTATTTGGTGGCTATTTCTGGTACGACAAAATGAATAAGGCAAAAGGTTCACATATAGAGCGTTTCCGCCAATATTATTTTGATAGAGATCACGATGAAATGGCAGAAATGCTAATGCCTGATTTTATCGACAGAGATTTCACCGCAGAAACCATGACTGATCTTTTACAGTCGCCACACGCAGAAACCTTTATTGATGCTGTATTCAGGGCAGATACTACGATGTTGATTGTCGATGATCCTGTTAAGCGTGTCGATAATATGACCATGGCGCATGGCCTGGAAGCCCGTGTTCCTTTTCTTGATCATGAGCTGGTTGAGCTTGCCGCAAAAATGCCGCCTCACATGAAGCTTAAGAGTGGGGGTAAACACGTACTTCAGGAAATCTCCCGTGGAATGATTCCAGACAGTGTCATTGATCGTAAAAAAGGTTATTTTCCTGTACCTGCACTGAAATATGTTCGTGGTGAGTTTTTGGCATTTATGCAAGATGTATTGAATTCGCAGCAGTGTAAAGAACGTGGAATTTATCAGCGATCTTATGTAGAAAAGCTGTTAAAAGCACCAGATGCACACCATACCCGTATCCAGGGTAATAAGTTATGGCATATCGCGTTGCTGGAATATTGGTTGCAAGATAATGGCCTGTAGTAGAAGGCGTTGCAAAACCACTTGCGCGAGCCAATTTCTGCGTTGTGCGGTGCTTGAAATGCTCATTTACTTTTTTGTGTAAATGCCGCTTTCTGTGCGCCTTGAAATTGACACGCTCGGTAGCTTTATCAAAGCCTTCTAGTATTGATTAGAGACCTTTGCACGAAGCGTGATAATGCCCTTATATTTGTGTGTACTTTAATGATGTAAATATTGCATCCGTAGCAATGAAAACCTAGACTCCAAGCTTTTAAAAATACAATGAGGGAAAGCACATGCCTAAGGCAAATGAATTAAAACGTGGAATGATTATCGAATTTGATGGGGTTCCACATGCTGTAAAGAGCGTGGATTGTAAAAGCCCATCGTCTCGCGGTGCGTCTACCTATTACAAAATTCGTTATAACAATCTGCAAACAGGCATGAAGCGTGATGAATCGCATAAAGCCGAAGATGTGTTAAAAGAAGCGGATTGCCAACGCATTAAAGTGTCTTTCTCATACCTTGATGGCGATAACTATGTGTTTATGGATAATGAAGATTATTCACAACACGTGTTAAGTAAAGAGGATTTGGGTGATCAGGTGGGTTATATCACGGAAGGCATGGAAGAAATTACCGCCTTATTACTTGACGGAAATATTATTGGCGTAGTCTTGCCTTCTACCGTTTCACTAAAAGTGGTAGAAACAGCACCAAGGCTCAAAGGCGCTAGTGCAACAAATCGTAATAAACCTGCAATATTAAGTACGGGTATCGAAGTTCAAGTACCAGAATATCTGGAAGTGGGTGAGGTGATTAAAGTACATACAGGGACAGGCAAGTTTATCTCGAGAGATAATGAATAACGGTTGGATATATATAGGCTAATAAAAAAGGGCTGTAAGTAGGGGGGTGGCTTTTATATTTCCCTCTTAATTGGTTTGTTATAGAAGGCTTTACAAAAAACACCTGTGTGAGACAATTTTTGCGTTGCGCGGTGCTCAAAATGCTCAACGTATTTATTTTAAATACTTTAGTGGTAATGTTCCGTTATCTACCACACGACGCATGACAAAGCTGGATGTGACACTGCTAACGCCAGGAATTGTTGTAATGTGATTGAGTAAAAATTCCTGGTATGCCTCCATATCGGGCACAACCACTTTAATAGTATAGTCTGCATCCTGACCGGTAATAAGATAGCACTCGGTAACCTCTTCATAGGTTTTTAGCTGTGCTTCAAATACTTTGAATTTTTCAGGTGTATGTCGATCCATACCAATCTGAATGATGGCAGTAATATCCAGGCCTAGTTTTTTACGATCCAGTAAGGTGATTCTTTTTTCAATAATGCCGTGATCTTCAAGGATTTTTACCCGTCGTAAACAAGGGGAGGCTGATAGCCCAATTTTTTCAGCGAGCTCTTGATTGCTTAGACCACCATTTATTTGTAATTCCTGAAGAATCTTGATGTCATACGTATCTAGTTCAATTTTAGATTTCATTATGAATAACCAATTGGTATAATATTTCAATAATTTACCAATTATTGGTGATAAATGCCATCTATAAGTAAAATATTGAGTTATTAGCAAAGTAATTGCGCTAGATTTTACTTATGATGCATCTCTTGAAATATAACTGACATTAATCGAGATTTTTCTATGAAAGCTGGCTTTGACCACAAAAAATATAAACCCTTTGTGCCGATTGATATGCCCAATCGTGTATGGCCAAATCGTTCAATTACACGAGCACCGAACTGGTGTAGTGTTGATCTGCGAGATGGAAATCAGGCTTTACCCAATCCGATGAATGTTGCACAAAAAACGCGAATGTTTAAGCTGTTGCTTGAGCTGGGTTTTAAAGAGATTGAAATAGGTTTTCCTTCAGCATCACAAGCAGACTTCGATTTTGTACGAGCTTTAATCGAAGAAAATATGATTCCTGATGATGTTACCGTTCAAGTGCTAACACAGGCGCGTGAAGATTTAATTTCACGCAGCTATGAAGCATTGGCTGGAGTGAAAAAAGCCATTGTGCATGTATATAATTCCACCTCTTTTGTACAACGTGAACAGGTGTTTAAGCGTGATAAACAGGGGATTATTGATGTTGCACTAAAGGGTGCAACCTTAGTGAAGTCCTATGCTGAAAAGTACCCTGAAACACAATGGGACTTCCAGTATTCACCTGAAAGTTTTAGCCAGACAGAGCTTGAATATGCGGTTGATATTTGCTCCCAGGTCATTGATGTGTGGCAAAAGGACTCTAAAAATCAACGTGTAATTATTAATCTGCCTGCCACTGTAGAATCTGCAATGCCGAATATATTTGCCGATCAAGTTGAGTGGTTTTGTAACAATATTCCACAACGGGAGAGCATAGAAATCAGTCTGCATACGCACAATGATCGGGGGTGTGGAATTGCAGCAGCAGAAATGGGGATATTAGCGGGCGCAGATCGTATTGAAGGAACATTACTGGGTAATGGTGAACGTACTGGTAATATGGATATTGTGACGATGGCGATGAATTTATATTCACAGGGCATCGATCCAGAGTTAGATTTAAGTAATATGGCTGAAATCGTAGATTGTGTTGAGTTTTGCACGCAGTTGCCAGTACATCCACGTCATGCGTGGGCGGGTGAGTTAGTCTATACCGCCTTTTCAGGGAGTCACCAAGATGCTATTCGTAAATCCATTGATTTTCATGCTGAAAATAAGCGAGAGCATTGGAATGTTGCCTATTTGCCGATAGACCCTCGTGATATTGGGCGTGAATACGAAGAAGTGGTGCGTATCAATAGCCAGTCAGGTAAAGGTGGCGTGGCATTGGTATTAGAACGTGACTTTGGTATTACCTTACCCAAGTGGATGCATGGTGAGTTAAGTGCGCTTGTGCAAGCTCATGTAGATAAAAGTGGTGAAGAAATTACACCAAAGAAAATCCATGAAATCTTTCAGGATAATTTTATCAAGGTAACAGATTTGTGGACACTGAGAAATTACTCTATTCAAACGAACGAAGATTCTGTTGAACTTGAATGCAGTATTGGGCAAGACATTACATTTAAAGGTAGAGGAAAAGGTGCATTTGAAGCACTGGTAAATGCTGTAAAAAGAGCATCGAATGAAAATATGCGTGTACTGCACTTTGATGAATTTGCCTTGACTGAAGGCACTCGTTCAGATGCGATTGCGGCCGTTGCCATAGATGTTGAAGATACGATGTATAGTGCGTGTGCGATTGATGAAGATATTACCAAAGCAGGCTTACAAGCATTGCTGTCGGCAATGGGTTCTATTATTCAATTAGAGAAATTAACTCAGGCGGTATAATTTACGCCTGTTCTGAAACGAAAAAACCACCCAATAGGGTGGTTTTTTTTATGTGCTTATTAATTCAGTTTACTTGCCGAATAACTTACCAGCAAGATCAATAGCGCCACTGATTCCACCGATTGAATCAAGAAGAGAACCACCGCTACTTGCTTTGTCTATCATTTGTGGCATCGCATCACGTAAACCACCTACGGCTTCTGATTCACTCACGCCAAGTTGAGACGCAAACTCAGAGATTTTATCAGACCCAAACAGATCAACGACATCAGTGTCTGCCATTTCCTGATTTTCACCATCACCCAGAAAAGAAGCGGCCATGTCAGCCATTCCACTATTTTGCATTTTGCCAAGTAAAGAACCAAGGTCTAATCCACCTTCTTGACTATCACCCGTCAGGCTAGAAAATGCAGACATTAATGAGTCCATATCAAGACCACTACCTGCATCGCCGCTACGCTGACTATTGATAAATGCCGAAGCGCCCATTTTTAAAAGATCACTCATATCCATAATTTTTTTCCTTATTTGAAGGCGTTGACAAACCTGCCAAGCGTGTTAATTTCAAGGTGCACGGCGCACAGAAATCGACTTGCGCAGGTGGTTTTATAAAGCTTTTTATTTCATTGTTGTATCAGATGCCTCTATGTAGACATCTGATATGTAAAAATTCAAGAAACGCTCTTCTTTAGTCTCTTGGGATACGAATCATCTGACCAGGGAAGATGAGATCAGGGTCTTCTATTACTTCTTTATTTGCTTCAAAGATTTTAGTGTGCATGTTGCCATCACCGTACACTTCGGTAGCAATTTTCCACAAGCTATCACCTTTTTTAATTTCGTAATACTCAACCTCAATGGTTTGTGCAGGTGCGACAACTTCATCGGCATGTACTTCTTCGATACCTAGTGCATTGCCTGCCATGAGAACAATTTTTTCCAGGGCGCCAGGATCATTTGTTTCACCTTTGATTGTTGCAACTCCGTCCTTAACTTCTACTTCTAGTCCGCTAATGCCCGGGTTATTTTTTTCGATATGTTCTTTTAGCTTTTCTGGTGCTTCATCTTCATTACCAAAAATTTTCTTACCAATATTCTTGGCAAAGCTTAATAGACCCATTGTAAATCTCCTTTGATTTGAGTAAGTTGTGAATCTCGGCAAGATACATACAAGCAAGATTCGCATGGCTATCATAGGCTTATATCCATAGATTTCAAGAGGGTTGGAATAAAAAGCCATGGGCTGGCTAACAAGTGCCGTGTAAAATAAATGGCTCAAAGTAGGGGGGTGGCTTATGAGGATGTTACTAGAAAGCAATTAGCACGATTGTTACTGTTTTTGATAGCGTGAGACCTTATACCTTATGTACGAGGACAGAGAGTCTTGTGCAAGAGAAAATAGAAGGCTTTGTAAAACCATCTGCGCGAGACAATTTCTGTGCGCCGTGCACCTTGAAATTGACACGCTCGGTAGGTTTGTCAACGCCTTCAAATAATCTCTAATGACTATCTAAAACCATTAGAGAAATGAGCCAAACTTAACGAAGCGTTTGTGCCAGTAGGCGTTATCCATCGTTGCAACGGTTACACGCTTTCCTCGTGAGGGTGCGTGTACAAATTTTCGCTCGCCGATGTAAATACCAACATGGTTACTTCTGCTACCCGTTTTAAAAAATAGCATATCCCCAGGTTGTAGTTGTCGATAGGGAATGGAGCGACTCCTGTCTCTTTGTTGTGCCGTTGTTCGGGGAATTTTGATTCCCAGCGCATGCTTATGTACATAAGTCATTAGTCCACTGCAATCGAATCCTTTTTGTGGTGAGTCACCCCCCCACTTATACGGTGTTCCTATGGCGCTGGTTGCAAGTTGTACCATTTTATTACGGGCGGGATGAATAGTGTACGGTGTTGCCTGCGGTATATATTGTACCGTTGGGCGCGGAGCAGGGTTTTGTACCTGTCGCTGAGCAGGGGATTGTTGTGAATAATATTTCCCTTGTTGTCTTTTATATCGTTGTCTTTGTTGCTGCCGATGCTGTTGTGAGCCATGGTTTTGAACAGATGCGTAGTGTTGATTACGTTGTGGCTGTTGATAATGTGTGTATCGCCCCTGAGAGCAGGCTGATATTAATTGTGAGACAACAATCAAGCATAATAGGGTAGTTAGCTTTTTCATTTATTTACTCTTATTATTGTATTGTTATTTTATAGAACTAATAGAATTAGCCAGGTAGCCAAGAATACAGGGGGCATGGTTACTGTATGCTGAATAAAAGCCTTCTATTAATTTAAAGATTAAATTAAACAGTATTGGCTAAACTATTGTAGAATCTATCGGGTTTATTAGAAAATACCTTTTAGAACGTGGGGTTCTAAAAGTAGTCGTACATTACTCGTACTAGTCATTTTTTCGGGGCTATCCTTTGTCAGATAATAAAGACAAACCATTAAATACAACGGACCTTTCTGAGGTGTCAGATATTGTTACCGATTCTACAGATTCTATAGATGATGCTGTGGACGGGAATACTGTGGCTGCTGAACATATCGAGCAAGATTCTGTCGATATACAGCCATCGACAGAAGAGCTCGAACAAGAAAAAGTCGAACGAGAAAAAGAACAGCTACCTCCCAAAAAGCGTACAGTCTTTGGTGTTATTTTTAGTGTATTCAGAGGCTTATGGCGTGTATTTAGGATTGTTATTTTAATTGGTATTGTGATTGGTTCATTACTTGCCGCAGCTTATGTACTACAACAAGATGAGCTCGTCCGTTCACAATTTGAGGGTAAGCGTTGGGCGCTGCCCGCCCGTGTTTTTGCTCGACCTTTAGAAATTTATGAAGGACAAAGCTTGAAGCCCGAAAACCTGCAAAAAGAGTTGCAATTACTGGGTTACAGCTATGTCACCCATTTGGTGGGAACAGGGCAATTTACCAGAGATAAAAAAGGCACATTTTCTATTCAGACACGTGGTTTTAAGTTTGCCGAAGATCAGGAAATATCACGTAGAATTAGTATTCAGATTAAAGAGAATAAAATTGTTAAACTTTCTAATACAGAAAGTAAGCAACCATTAACATTAATGCGCCTTGAGCCGGTTTTAATTGGTAATTTCTATCCCCAGCATAATGAAGATCGTGTGTTGGTAAAACTTGATGATGTGACTTCTTTATTAGCACAAGGTTTGGTTGCGGTTGAAGACAAAAAATTCTACGACCATTTTGGTGTTAATCCAAAGTCGATTATACGCGCTGTTTTAGCCAATGCCGAAGCAGGGCGAAAAGTTCAGGGTGCAAGTACGCTAACACAGCAACTGGTTAAAAACTTCTTTTTAAGCAGTGAAAAAAGTTATAAACGTAAAGCTCAGGAAGCCATTATGGCGATGCTGCTTGAGGTGCATTATGATAAAAAAGAAATACTCGAAGCGTACCTCAATGAAATCTACCTTGGTCAAAATGGTAAACGAGCAATACATGGGTTCGGCTTAGCCTCACAGTTTTACTTTAGTAAACCGATTAGTGAATTAGGTACTGAGCAAGTTGCGTTGTTAATTGGTTTAGCTAAGGGGCCTTCTGTTTATAACCCGCGATCTCATCCAGAAAGGGCAATGAGGCGACGTAATCTTGTACTGGATATCATGGCAAGAGAAGGGGTTTTAGCCGCAGATAAAGTAGAAAATTTAAAGAAAAAGCCGTTAGGTGTGAGTGCCTCTGCACCACCCAGTGTTAGCCCATTCCCTTCTTATCTGGAGCTTGTGCGTAAACAATTACAAAGGGATTACAAGGAGAAGGATCTGAACTCCGAGGGCTTGTTGATCTTTACCTCAATGGATCCTATCGTGCAAATCACGGCGGAAAAAGTGCTGAATAAACGTATAAAGCAACTTGAAAAATCTAAACGCATGGAGAAGGACAAGCTAAATGGTGCGATGGTTGTTAGCAGCGTGCAAGGCAGTGAAATATTGGCCGTTGTTGGTGGTCGTGATGCTCGATTTGCTGGATATAACCGTGCATTAAGTGCTTCGCGACAAATAGGCTCGTTAATTAAGCCCGTTGTTTATTTATCTGCACTGGAATCAGGTGAATATACCTTGGCTAGCCCTATTGATGCCGGCCCTGTAACGGTGCGTTTGTCTAAAACCAAAACGTGGAAGCCTAAAAATTACAGTGGTGAGGACTTGGGCATTGTGTCACTAGAAGAAGGTTTGGTGAAATCACTGAATACGCCTACTGTACGTATCGGTATTACCTTAGGCTTAGAGCAGGTGATTCGTACCTTGCATAATCTGGGTTTAAATCATGAGGTTCAGGAAAACCCATCTTTGTTACTTGGTGCGTTGCAGTTAACACCCATGGAAGTTCAGCAAATTTATCAAACCTTGGCAGCAGGTGGAGGTTACACACCATTAAAAGCGATTCGAAGTGTGATGAATTCATACGGTGAAACGCTTAAAAGTTATCCGTTACAGGTTCGGCAAGTCGCTAATGAAGAGTCGATTTATTTGTTAACCTATGCCATGAATAAGGTCACCAGAGAAGGTACTGCGCGTTATTTAAAACATGCCTTGCCAGCGTGGAAGAATGCCGCAGGTAAAACAGGCACGACGAATAAAAATGTCGATAGCTGGTTTTCAGGATTCACAGGGCAGCATGTGGTGTCGGTTTGGGTAGGGCGTGATGATAATAAACCCACGGGGTTCACCGGTGCATCGGGAGCCTTGCGTGTCTGGGCTGATTTTATGAAAGAAATACCCACGAAGCCCTTTAAGCCTGTCAAACCTAAAGGGATTAAGTTTATGAAGGTCGATACGGTGACTGGCTTGATTTATAACCCTGCATGTGGAAAAGCGCGTACTGTCCCCTTTCTTGTGGGAACAGAGCCAGATGAAGTGAGCGAGTGTGTACCTGAAATTCAATATGAAATTAGTAGCGAATCAGCCAATAATTACCCCGCAGCACCTGTTTGGCAGGGGAATCAGGGGAATAATACGGGTGCAAGAAATAATCGAAATCGCCAGAGTGTTCCCCAGACTGACCAGATGAATTCATCTGGCTCGGCAACAAGAATTAAGAAAAACACGATTGAGTGGAGTAAAAAACAAAAGAAACCTGTACCTGTTGATGATGGTCCGATATGGGGCGGCCAATTATAATTGAGTTACTTGTTAAGCATTTGATAATATACTTCGTTCGTATGCATGTGAGTTAAGTGCACCCCCCTACTTATAGCGTGTTTTTTCAGGACATAATAAATGAAGTAAAAAAAGCCTCCAAAGTAGGGGGGTGATCAATAGAGTCAATATTAATGTTATCAACGATACAAACCCTGTATTTGTTCATGATAGACAGCAGAGAAAGCATTAGAAAATGAGTACATTTATTCAATTCGGTCTTCACGTTAAGTCAAGCAATTATCAAGGTAATCGCCCATTTTTCCAGCAGCTTAAGTGTATCAGTGTGGGTTTATTATTGTTCAGTGCTTCAGGTTGCTCTGTTGTTGATGGGTTTCATACGCCACAGCCTCAAGCTAAGCACTTGCCTAAGATGCCTGAAATAAAAAGGCAGACAGTCACTGTTCCACCCAAAAAAGTTACGCGCGCACGAAACGTACCTGCTCAAAGGGTGGTGAAATCTCGAAGTAGAATCATTACCCATCAGGAAAAAAAAGCAATAGAGCAACTCCTAAAGCAGCAGACGAAGGAAAGAGCAACGATTAATATGGACCCTTATGCTACTGTACCTGAGAGCAGTAGCCAGAATAGTGTCAATCGTAATGTGAATATGAAGAGCACTAATCGAACAAGAAATAGCTCTCCTGCCGTTACGTCATTAATGGTTGGTGCGCGTGCTGATCTTGCTTTAGGCAAAAATAGCTCGGCTGTAAGTAAGCTGGAAAGAGGGTTGCGTATAGACTCACAGAATCCAGAATTATGGTATTTATTAGCAAAGGCACATTACCTGGATAGTGATTATGGGCAATCGATTAGCATGGCTAAAAAATCTATTCGTTATTCAAACGATGATAGTTTGATTGCACAAAATTGGCGTTTAATTAAAAAAGCGGGTGAAAAGTCAGGTGATTCAATTGCAATAAAGGAAGCACTTGATTACATCAGGTTAAATCCGTGATATGGGAATAGAACTGGATGATGACTGGAGAAAACTGCTTAGTGATGATGGTCCGCTAGCGGCGGCTATTCCAGGTTTTCAGGTACGAGACCAACAGCAACAAATGATGGAAGCCGTGGGTGAGGCGATTCAAAATCATTCTGCTGCGGTTATTGAAGCAGGTACGGGTGTGGGTAAAACCTTTGCCTATTTAGTGCCTGCGCTTGCCTCTGGTGGGCGTGTTATCGTCTCCACAGGAACTAAAACACTGCAAGATCAACTATTCACAAAAGATTTACCAGTCGTTAAAAAGGCATTAAAAACAGATACTCAAACAGCTTTATTAAAGGGCAGAGCTAATTATCTTTGTCGCTATCGCTTGTCACGAGCACAGTCTGAAGGGCAATTTGATGATCGACGCACAATCTCTCATTTACAACGAATAGCAGATTGGGAGGTAATGACCTTCTCTGGTGATATTGGAGAGCTTAATAGTGTTCCCAGAGATGCCGAGGTGTGGCAACAAGTGACCTCTACAGCAGATAATTGTCTCGGTACAGATTGTGAGGACTATGATAATTGCTTTGTGGTTAAAGCACGTAGAGAAGCACAGGAAGCAGATGTCGTTGTTGTTAATCATCATTTATTTTTTGCAGATTTGGCATTAAAGGAAGAAGGTTTCGGTGAGTTATTACCCAGTGCCAATGCTGTTATTCTTGATGAGGCACACCAACTACCCGAGGTGGCTTCAACCTTTTTTAGTGAAACATTGAGCAGTCGCCAATTAATTGAATTAGGCCGAGATACACTGGCTGAAGTGCTCAGTGGCGCATCTGATATGACAGATTTGCGTGATGATTTACGTGCATTAGAAAAGTGTGTATTGGATTTACGTTTAGCAATGGATAAACCCGGTCTGCGTGAGCCGTGGTATAAAATTAAAACTAAACCTGCGATTGAGAAAGAAATAGCGCATTTAGGTGAAATACTGGAATCATTACAGAATCAGTTAAGTGTTGCAGCAGAACGAAGCAAAGGCTTGGAGTCTTGCTATGAGCGAGTACAGGTTCAGGCAGAACGCTTACGTCATTTAAATAATCCTAAGGCGAATACTGTGCAATGGTATGAAACCTACACACGCTCATTTTCTCTGGTTTCAACCCCATTGGATATTGCCGATACCTTTAAAAAGCACCTTGAAAGCTGGCCTTGTGCATGGGTGTTGACCTCAGCCACTATCGCTGTGGGTAAATCTTTTGATCATTTTACGCAGCGTATTGGTATGGAATCACCAAAAGAGTTATTGCTCGATAGTCCATTTGACTATTGGCATCATTCGCTACTTTATGCGCCTCCTAATATGCCTGAACCACAAAATGTAGCGTTTGTTCCAGCATTAGTTGAGGCTGCTATTCCGGTGATTGAAGCCTGTGGTGGTCGAACATTTATGTTATTTACGAGCTACCGAGCGCTTAATGAGGCGGCTGAATTACTAAAGGATGAGATAGATTATCCTATTCTGGTTCAAGGTGATTCCTCACAAGGTGACATGATTGAAAGATTTCGTAAGCTAGGTAATGCGGTACTACTAGGCACGAGCAGCTTTTGGGAAGGGGTTGATGTGAGAGGGGAAGCGTTAAGCTGTGTTATTATCGACAAGTTGCCTTTTGCCTCGCCGGGTGATCCAGTGCTTGAGGCGCGCATAAAAAGTATTAGAGAATCGGGAGGAAATCCTTTCTTTGAATACCAGTTACCACAAGCCGTTATTGCTCTTAAACAGGGTGTAGGGCGTCTTATTCGAGATGATAATGATACCGGGTTGTTAATGATTTGTGATCCACGTTTACGCACTAAGTCCTACGGTAATACTTTTCTGGAAAGTATGCCAAGAGTTCCTAGAACCAGTAAGTTGGACATTGTCGAACGGTTTTTCAAACACCTGGAAACTAAAGATATTCAGGATAAAGGTAAAACGGTCGATGCCTAAAATACTCGCTATTGAAACAGCCACAGAGGCATGTTCTGCTGCACTTATCAATGATGAAGAAAACGCAACGGGTACTGCGCCAGAACTTTTTTCAGAATATGCATTAGCGCCCCGTGAACACACCAAACTTATTCTTCCAATGATAAAAAAAGTGCTGAAAGTGGGGGGGTGCAGTATGGAAGATATTGATGCCATTGCATTTGGTCGTGGTCCGGGGGCTTTTACAGGCTTGCGTATTGCAGCAGGTATTGCTCAGGGCTTAGCACTTTCTATTGATAAACCGGTTATTCCTGTTTCTACATTGTCAGCCTTGGCGCTTCAGGCAGGTCAACACGATTATCATGGCGAGACTATTATTGCTGGACTAGACGCACGTATGGATGAGGTTTATTGGGGGGGCTTTGAATATAAGGAAAATCAATTGATTTCCTTGAATGAAGAAAAAGTCACTAAAATGGATGAAGTTGGGGCGTATATTCAAGCATCAGAAAGTAAGCATTTTCTTGGTATAGGTTCCGCGTGGGATGCGTATGCTTTGCAAGGCTCTGTGCAAAGTGCTGTGAAAGAAGCAGAACAAACAATCACTGTGAGTCAAGATGCCTTTCCTCGTGCAACAGAAATAGCACGGTTAGCATTACATGATTTTCTACTGCATAAAACAGTGGAAATTGAAGAGGCACAACCCGTATATCTTCGGAATAATGTAGCAAAAAAATCAAAAAAACAGCCAATATAGAGCTGTTTTTCTATATTCGAAAATATTCAATACACTTCATCAAACAAATAGCCACCCCCCTACTTAGAGGGGGATTTCTTTATTTTAGCGATTAAAATTCTAGCAACAAATTACGGTGATGTGATAAACAAGCGGCCATTTCTTTGGCTTGTGGATCTGTAAATCTTGGCTGTAAACGTAATCCAATATTTTTAGAAAGGGCTGCTTTATAGTTTTCTAAATCAGGTAATAGCGCCGTAGCTGCTTTACTACGCCACTTGATTTCATTGGCATAAAGTTGTTTCGCCTCATTGTAAAAGCCAAGTGCCTTATTGCGAGCTTCGTTGAGTGCAACGTCATCTTTAACTTTTTTGAAGGCGCGTCGAGTTTTTGCAAGTTTGGATTTAATTGCTCCAGCTCCTTTAACTTTATTGAGTTCCTTCTCTATTGCTTTTACCTCTTCAATAATGTGTTCTGCGCTATTAGATGTAATACTGTTTTCGAGTGAGTTGATACTTTTTTCAGCACTCAAAAGCAGATCTTTTGATGTAATAACCTGAGAGATTTCTTGAATCGGTTCGTAAGCAGAGTCAACACGGGTATTGTATTGCCTACGTGTTTTCTTTAGTGCGCTGTCTAATGCTTTAAAACTCGCTCTTTCCTTGTCCCAGTGCTCTGGAATTGTTGCTTCTAACGCTACTTTTTCCTTTGTTAGTTTGCTAATTTTTTCCTTGAGACTGTCCATATCAGGGCTATTTTCAGCTAAATCTTCAAGTTTTTCTTGTGTGGCACTTATTTGGCTGGATAATTTTTTGATATTGGTATTAAGGTAACTGACCTGCTGTTGCAAAGGCCTGTAGTTTACCGAAAACGCTTCTAGCTTTGCTTTTTGCGAGGCAATCACATGCGCTAGCTCCAATCCTTTTAATGCATTCTCGGTGCTCTCAGTAAATTGAGTCCCTAGTTTTTTAGGAAGAACGCTTATATCTAGTGTCTGTGCTTTCTTGATACTTGCGGCAATTTCTTCACTATGTAAAGCGTATTGCTCTTGAACATAGTCTTCCAGACAAAGCTGTAATTTCGGGTTTAAAGGTGGAGGTGCTGTTTCTGATAATAGGTGTGTACGGTTTGGTAGATAATTAACCAAACTGGGGTATAAACCAACGATGACTAATCCCAATAATTGTAATCCAATAAAGGCAGATGCCCCTTTATAGATATCCATGGTTTTTACGACCTTATCGGCAACACCACGTAAATAGAATAGGGCAAAGCCAAAGGGCGGTGTTAAAAATGAGGTTTGGATGTTTAATCCTATCATTACACCGAGCCAAACAGCCGTCACATTGGCTTCTGGATTAGACAGTAATATAGGAGCTACGATAGGAACAACGACAACAGCAATCTCAATAAAGTCGAGGAAAAATCCTAGTAAGAAGATGACCAACATGACGACAATAAATTGAGTCCAGAATCCGCCAGGTAAAGAGGTTAAGAAATGTTTAACCAGCTCCTCTCCGCCAAAGCCACGGAAAGCTGATGTGAGCATTGCTGCACCAATGAGGATAACAAATACCATTGATGTCATTTTGGCTGTATCAATCATGACACTTTTGAGTGTGTCATTGATTTTAAAGGCTCTCCAAGCACTCCATCCGATAGCGGCAACAAGCAATGCAACAGCAGCAACGGCAAGTTTAATGCCAAAAAACTGTTCAGGGCTTTTAATGCTTCTTACATTTAAGTCATAGATATTGGAAAGAAAACCAATGGCAAACATTGCAACTAAGGCCATAAATGCAGGGATGTATTTTGTTTGTTTTTTCCCTGTATGTAACCTGTAACCTGCCATTACCATGGCTCCGATAGCACCAATAGCACCTGCTTGGTTAACGGTAGCAACACCAAGGATAATAGACCCTAAAACAATAAAAATTAATGTTAGAGGAGGAACCAGTGCGAGTAGGATATTGACGACAAAGGTTTTATCATATTTTCCATCGTAGGGAACGGGTGGGGCTTTTTCTGGTTTTATCCATGCATAGATCAGTATATAGAGCATATATAAACCAACCAGAATCATTCCGGGGATGAGTGCTCCCATAAACATATCACCCGCACTCGCTGAAACAACGTCCAGATGCGAAGGCATGTTAAATTCCCCTGTCGCTTCTTTGTACAATGTTTTTCTCATTGTACTCGCCTGATCTGCGGCATTTGATAATTGGTCTGCAAGAATAATTAAAACAATGGAGGGGGGAATGATTTGCCCTAGTGTTCCAGAGGCACATATAGTACCGGTTGCCAAAGATTTTGAATAATTATTACGTAGCATGGCAGGTAGAGAGATGAGTCCCATGGCGATGACTGTCGCCCCAACAATGCCTGTTGTTGCTGCTAATAGCGCACCAACAAAAACCACAGAGATGCCAAGACCACCCGGAAGAGGTCCAAAGAGTTGCGCCATTGCGACCAATAAATCTTCTGCAATCTTGGAGCGTTGTAGCATGATTCCCATAAAAATGAATAAGGGAATAGCGATCAGTGTGTCTCGTTCAACAATCCAGTAGAGGCTTCTAAAGTTTGTAACCCCTGCACTTAGCCATTGTGAGGGACTACCTTCAGCAAAATAGGCACTTGGATCACCAGCAAACAGGTAGCCTGTGAGTGCCGCTAAACCAACTGAAATAATGGCAGAACCTGGAAGTGCAAAAGCAACGGGAAAGCCTGATGATAATGCCCAAATCATCAAGGCAAATAATAAACCTAAAAAGAGTAATTCCATTAGTGCTCTCCTCCACTAGGTAGCTCTGCATCTGCTTCTTTGTATAAAAAAGCACAACTTTTTAAAAAGTAACTAACAAAAACAAGTGCCATAGAAACGGCAAATACCACTAAAAAAGCAGCCATTAGGTATTTTACATACATACCATACCCACTAGGAGAGGTCTCAAAACTTAAAATAGGGGCAATCAAACTGCTTTGACGGCTACCTAGGCCATAGTGCAGTATCGTCCAGCAAACAGGTAATCCGAGAATAAGAGAGCCTAATGCATTGACCCATGCTTTCTTTCTATTTGTCACACGAGCATAGAAGACATCGACACGAACGTGACCACCCTCGACTAATGTATAGGCACTAGCAAAAAGGAAGAATGCGGCGTACCAGAACCTTACCAGGTCTCCCATAAAGGCTTGCTCATAAGAAAAAACAAAACGTGTAATAACGATTGTAAACTCAGATAAAACAACGAGAAAAGCTAGCCAGTAAAAGCCTAATGATTTACTGAACCATGCAACAACAATAGCGAGAAGTAACAAAGGATAGTGAACATACAGTCCGCGTTGTGTGGATTGGTCAAGTGTTTGTGCTAGTTCTTCCCCCACAATAGGGATAAGAATTTCTTCAACACGTAAGAATGAAATGACTGCATCTGCAATTCCGATAAAGAAGACTGACCAGAAGGCGACTCTCACAATAAAATAGGATAAGACTTTATAGCGTTCAGCATCCGCAGAGAGAGTATTTTGAGATGTTCGTTTTATTGAGAATAGAATTAAAACAAATGTAGCAAGATAAATGCCTATTAAGGCAATCCCTTTGTAAAGTCGGATATCTTCCAATTTTTCACCACCCATGAATGAGTGAATGGTTTCAATTAAAGGTGGCCAATCGTGCCAATAAATTAGAAAACGACTTAATAAATAAAGGAGTACAGTCGCCACTAAAACCCGTGCAAAAACCCTTATCATATTTCGTGATGATACGTTGTGGGTAGTTGTAGATGCCTGTTGATCAGATAAGCTAGAAGCTGAATCCATTGGAGTCTTTTCCTTACGTGTATAAATTAACTTACTTAAACTACCATTACCGCAGTTTAATAAGAATAGCACTCTTATTAACTATCGCTTTATTCAGGATGGTGGCTTAAGAAAATTAAATTATGAATGATTAAAAATCAAAACGGAACCCTAAGGTTCCGTTTTGAGTGGAATATTTGAGTGCTAGAGACCCAATACTCTATTACGTTGCTGAACATAAGCCTGATCAGAAATTTTAGCCCATGAACCAATATCTGTTCGTGCTGCTTCGAAACTCTCATGAATTTCTTTTGCAAGTGGGCTGTGTTTTTTCACATCTTCAAACACTTTTTCTGCTGCTTCGCCGAAACTGTCATAGATGTCATCACTAAATCCACGTAGTTTTACGCCGTGCTCTTTAACTAATGATTTGAGTGATTCACCATTTTTAGCATTGTATTCAGACATCATTACATCATTTTCCATAGCTGCTGCTGCTTCAATAATGCCTTGCTGTGCTTCAGTTAAGCTGTCCCACCACTTCTTGTTCATGCCGATACAAAGCATAGCACCTGGCTCGTGCATGCCTGGGTAGTAGTAGTATTTAGCTGCTTCGTAGAATTTCATGATTTTGTCATTCCATGGACCAACCCACTCAGTCGCATCAATAGAGCCTGACGTTAAGTTTTCATAGATTTGTCCACCAGGGAGTGTTACCGGAGAAGCGCCTAATTTTGATAATACGTCGCCACCAAGACCTGGGATACGCATTTTAAGACCTTTAAAGTCTTCTGCAGAATTTATTTCTTTACGGAACCAACCACCCATCTGAACGCCTGTGTTTCCACACATAAGGCTCTTTAGGCCGTATTTTCCAGAGAGTTTGTCCCATAACTGTTGTCCACCACCGTAGCGAATCCATGCATTCATTTCAGTGTAGGTTAATCCGAATGGAACAGATGTGAAGTAAGCAAACCCAGGATGCTTGCCTTTCCAGTAGTACTCAGCGCCATGGTAAATTTGGGAGTTGCCAGATGCGACTTCATCAAAAGAGTCAAATGCTTTAACACGCTCACCAGCGGCATAGTATTTAATTTCCATGCTACCACCACTGATTTTATTCACGCGCTCAGCAAAACGTTGTGCGCCCGTACCTAAGCCAGGAAAATCACGAGGCCATGTCGAAACCATGTTGATTTTCATTTTCTTGCTATGACTAGCGGCTACTGCTGGTGCTGCAACTGTTGCGGCTGCAGCGGTTGCTGCACCAGCTACTGCGCCTTTAAGTACTTTACGTCTATCCATCTGTAATATCCTCTGTTATGGGTTAGATTTTTTCTATTTTCAGCTACTTGCTGGGTAATATTTATTTCCATCGTTTTCAAACAAGCACGCTGATGTGATTCATCACATAGCTAAGATTAGCCTAAGAAAGGAAGTTTTGCACTCGTAATATTATCTGAGACCTTTGTACGAAGAGAAATGACAAACAAAAATGGTCTGGATTTCCCAGACTTTTCTTGAAAATGCAGTTAATACCCCCGCTATTCCCCTTATTTTTATAAAAAAATATGGGGAATTATACTCATTTCTCTTGCTATACGCTTCGTGCAAAGGTCTCTATCTATCATCGTTAATTTATGAGTGGTAAAAATATGGCTTAAAGTAGGGGGGTGTGTTTTTGTATACTTTTGGCGTATTTATTATGCAGTCCCTTGATTTTACTTTCTTATCAGGCACAAAAAAGCAGGATTAATTAACCTGCTTTTTTGTGCCTGTAAATTGAAAGAGAAGTTTAAGGTGTATCTATAATGTCTTCTTGGTCTTCACCTTCTTTTTCAGGGGGAAGTAAGGCTTCTCGGGTAATTCCCATCATCAGTAAGGAGCTACTTGCCACAAAGATTGATGAGTAAGTACCTACAATAACCCCCACAATCATTGCAAAAGCAAAGCCATGAATGATTTCTCCACCAAAGTAAAACAAAGCAACCAACACCAGTAAGGTTGTTAAAGAGGTTACGATTGTTCGAGAAAGGGTTTGGTTAATTGATATATTGACAGAGTTTTCTGCTGTGGTCTTCCGCAACTTAAAAAAGTTTTCACGGACTCGGTCAAATACTACGATGGTATCGTTAAGTGAATAACCAATAATGGCGAGAATGGCAGCAAGTATGGTTAAGTCAAACTCAATACGCGTAATGGAAAAAATACCGACAGTAATAACCACGTCATGTACTAAGGCAATGATTGCACCAACAGAGAAGCGGAATTCAAAGCGTAATGTAACGTAAATTAAGATACCTGCTAAAGCCAGAAGCATTGCTGTACCGCCATCATCACGAAGCTCATCACCTATTTGAGGGCCGACAAATTCCACGCGACGTAATTCTACATCAGCATCATTACCTTTCAGTACGGAAAAAACGGCATCTCCAATTTTTGCTCTGTCCTCTCCTTCATGTGGGGCAATACGAATCAATACATCTTTTGCAGTACCGAAGTGTTGTACTGATGCATCAAAATTTGCAGCAGCTAAAGACTCACGGATTTTGTCAACATCCGTCGCTTCTTTGTAACCTACTTCAATCACAGTACCACCAGTGAAATCAACGCCTAAATTCAAGCCATTGATAATTAATGAGCCTATTGAAGCAACCATCAAAATAAGAGAGAAAATCATGGCAATTTTACGTTTGCCAGTGAAGTTGATAAGTTTTTTAGTATTAGTGTTCATAATAGATAGCTCCTAAATATGCAGCTTCTTAAGACGTTTTTTACCGCCGTAGATTAAATTAATGACTGCACGCGTGCCCATGATTGCAGTAAACATTGATGAAACAATGCCAATTGCTAGCGTTATTGCGAAGCCTTTTATAGGTCCTGTTCCCATTCCATAGAGTACGATTGCTGCAATTAAGGTAGTGATATTTGCATCTGCAATAGTAGAGAATGCTTTCTCGTAACCCGATTGAATCGCCGCTTGAGGTGTTAAACCATTGCGGAGTTCTTCTTTAATTCGTTCATAAATGAGCACATTTGCATCCACCGCCATACCAACGGTTAGTACGATACCGGCGATACCCGGTAAGGTTAGCGTGGCTTGTAGCATGGATAATGCCGCAACAATCAATATAAGGTTGAGTGTGAGTGCCATATTAGCGACTAGACCGAATACTCTATAAAACAAAGCCATAAAGATTAGGACGAGAATAAAGCCAATTACAACAGATTTTAAACCAGCTGAAATATTGTCCGCTCCCAAGCTTGGGCCTATGGTGCGTTCCTCTACAATATACACAGGTGCGGCAAGAGCGCCCGCACGAAGTAATAATGCAAGATTGTATGCTTCTTGTGGTGAGTCTAGCCCCGTAATTTGGAAGCGTTTACTTAGCTTTTCTTGAATTCGTGCAACGTTAATGACTTCTTTGGATACTTTTGTATTTTTTGCGAAAGTGCCATCGTCTTGTTTGGTAACCACTGTTTTATGCTCAATAAAAACAACGGCCATGAGTTTTTGAACATTGGCCCCTGTTGACTTGGCGAATAATTTAGCACCTTTGCCATCCAGCACGATTGTTACAGAAGGACGTTGATCACGTTGATCAAACCCTGAAGATGCATCAGTAATATAATCACCCGTTAGCATTACCCGGCTTTTCAGTAGAATAGGATTGCCGTTTTTTTCAAAGAATAATTTATCGCCAGCAGGAATACGTCCTGTTGATTGTGCAGAGTAAGGGTCTTTGCCTTCATCAACTAAACGAAATTCTAGTGTCGCTGTTGTGCCTAAAATTTCTTTAGCGATAGATGGGTCTTGAACACCAGGTAATTGCACGACAATTCTTTCAAGTCCTTGCTGTTGAATGATTGGCTCGCTGACTCCTAGCTCATTTACGCGTTTACGTAAGGTGGTAATATTTTGTTGTAATGCAAAGCGCTTGGTATTGTTGATATTGTTTTGAGTTAATGTTGCTTTTAATGCAGCACCTTTGGCGGTATCTTCATCTTCAAAGTCAATTTCATTACGATATTCACTTTTGAATTTCTGTCTTGCCTGATCTCTAAGTTCCGCTGTTTTGAATTGGATGATTAAGTCATCTTTAATACGCTTTACGCCCAGATAACTAATCTTATTTTCACGTAAAAATGTTCTAAATTCTTCACTATGGCGTGTGAGGGACTTATCAATAGCAGATTGCATATCAACTTCCATCAAAAAGTGTACGCCACCTCGTAGATCCAGACCCAAATTCATTGGCTTAAGTCGTCTTAACCAGCTTGGGGTTGCGGGCGCCAGATTTAATGCTGTATTGAAGTTTTTACCAAGACTACTTTTGATAGTGTCAGCTGCTGCAAGCTGTGTATCTGGTGAGTCAAAACGAATCAGTGCTTTAGTGCTGTCGATTGATTGAGTATCTTCAACAGCAATACCTTTTTCAGTGAGTGCATCCTTAACTTTTTGTAGGACAGCGGCATCAAGAGGAAAATCTGAAGAGCTGGATGTAACCTGAACAGCAGGTTGTGAGGGATAAATATTGGGTAATGCAAGAATAAAGCCAGCCAGCATTACGACAATGATTATGATGTATTTCCACATTGGATAGCGGTTCATTATTATTAACTCGGTGTATATGTAACGTTATAAGTAAATAACCCCATGCTTAGAACTAAGACATGGGGGTGCTGTTATGCGTTAAAGTCGTATTTTTAAACGCCTTTCATTGTGCCTTTTGGGAGTACAGCTGAGATTGCATGACGCTGCACAGTGATAGACCCTGTATCAGATACTTTAAGTTCAACGAAATTGTCACTTAATTTAGCTATTTTTCCAATAATTCCGCTGCTCGTAGATACTTCATCACCTTTTTTCAGCGAGTCTAGTAATGCGGTATGTTCTTTTGCTTTTTTAGCTTGTGGACGAATAATCATGAAATACATGATGCCAAAGAATAAAGCAATCATGAATACAAGCTGTAAACCGCCACCACCTGCTGGTGGTTCACCTGCTGCCATTGCGTTTGAAATGAAAAAATCCATTGTAATCTCCAAAAATTAAATACTTAAATTTATGCGTTTCTTAAATGAGAAACAAGTATTCTTTAAAGTGCGCTGAAATTAGAGCACTGTATCGAATATAAAATAGCTGTGTATTATGCCTTATCCCATGGAAAGTTAATAACTTTCTGTATGGATTTTTCCCCAGTAATACACATCAAAATACGATCTAGGCCAATTGCTACTCCAGCAGAAGCGGGAATTCCTTTTTCTGCTGCCTCTAAAAATAGCCGATCTTGATTAATCATTTCTAGGTTCAAAGCTTCTCTCAGCTGATTTTCATCGTGTAAGATGCGTATATTTCTTTGACTGTCTACTTCTTCTTGATAGCCATTTCCTAATTCTAGTTGCCCTAGATAAACCTCAAAACGCTCTGCAACAGGGTAATGCCCAGTATGTCTGATTTGTGCTAGCGCAGATTGTGATGCGGGATAATCATAAACAAATGTTAAACGATCTTCCTCAAAATCAGGTTCGATACAAAAGCTTAATAAAGCATCGAGTAATGACTGTTTATCCATATCATTGGTGTTTAGGCTGTTGATATGGTGACTAACACAGTCACTTAATTGCTCTGTTGTGGTGATATGGGGGTTAATATTAAATTTTTCAAGAAATAATGTTTCATATGTGACTAAACGAGATTGTTTGTTTAGTTTTGGGAATAAGTTACTGAGTAGTGCTTCTACTTCTTGCATGAGTTCTTTATAACTAAAGCCTACACGATACCACTCGAGTAATGTGAACTCAGGATTGTGCCGATAGCCAGACTCACCCGCTCTCCAGACTTTTGATATTTGATAGATGTCTCCACTTCCCGCAGCAAGAAGCCGTTTCATGGGGTACTCTGGGGAGGTGTGTAAATAGCGAATATCTGATTTGTTCTGAGTGCACTTTATTGATTCAATGAAAGGATCAGTATTGCCAAATTGAGATAATGCGGGTGTTTCAACTTCTAAAATCTGTCGTTGCCAAAAAAATGCCCGAATGTCATGTAACATTTGGGCACGAGATTGTCTTATTTGCTGTGTGGTATTCGGTGACCAGTTCACAATTTAGCTTCCTGAATATTGCACGCCTGCTACTTGTTAGTATAAAAAAGGCTTATAAGTAGGGGGGTGGCTTTACTTCAATATTTATTTAGCTTTCTTTAGCTCTAGATAGGTATTCACCTGTTCGTGTATCAATTTTAACCATTTCACCTTCTTCAACGAAGAGTGGTACTTTGATTTGTGCACCAGTTTCTACCGTTGCAGGTTTGGTTGCTCCTTGAGCTGTATTACCTGCAACACCGGGGTCGCATTTTGTGATTTTTAATTCGATAAAATTGGGTGGGGTCGCACTAAGCGGTGAACCATTCCAAAGTGTTACAATGTACTTTTCTTGTGGTTTTAACCAGTGTTTAACATCCATTACCGCCGCTTCTTCTGCTGCGTGTTGTTCAAAAGTGCTTGGTTCCATGAAGTGCCAAAACTCTCCATCTTCGTAGAGGTATTCCATATCGACTTCCATGACATCCGCTGCTTCTACCTTTTCACCTGATTTGAATGTTTTATCAACCACTCTTCCTGTTTTAAGATTACGGATTTTGACGCGACTAAAGGCTTGACCTTTACCCGGTTTTACAAATTCATTCTCAATAATGGTATAAGGATCCCCGTCTAAGATAAATTTCAGGCCGCTTTTAAAATCACTTGTGCTAACACTTGCCATTGATGGCACTCCTTACAAATTGAAAAAAATAATAGGCGCTTATAATAACGTGAAATTAAAGCTTAGTCTTTGAGTAAATCGAACTTGTTGGTGCTATTGTTCACTTATTTTTTATCTTGTTGTTTTCCTGTGGGAAAAATGTCATGAAATATATCCAATGTTAAACATACATCCTTCTATTGATATCTGCTCAAATCTTGAAGCAGACTGGCACTCTGTTTTGAAAAAGGCATTTAGGGAACCGCTTGAGTTACTTCGGTTTTTAGAGATTGAACCCAGTGATTATGTGAATAAGATTAAAGTAGATAGCCATTTTAAAATGCTAGTTCCTCTTTCTTATGCTCAAAAAATGAAAAAAGGTGATTGGAATGATCCGCTATTAAAGCAGGTTTTACCCGCCCGTAAAGAAAACGTGGAGACATTTGGGTTTGTTAATGATCCTATCGGGGACTTGGGGGCCGAGGTTTCCTCTGGCTTACTTCATAAATATCAAGGCAGGGTGCTGTTGGTGACTACTGGAGCTTGCCCTGTACATTGTCGATATTGCTTTAGGCGTGAATTTCCGTATGCCAATTCAGTACCTGATAAGAAACAATGGCAAAATACGTTAGAGTATATTCAAACAGACTCGAGTATCCATGAGGTAATCCTGAGTGGAGGGGATCCTTTGATGCTGTCTGATGAGCGTTTGAAGAAGATGTGTGTTGATATTGCGGCAATACCGCATGTGAAAACACTGAGGTTTCATACACGAGTCCCTGTTTTCTTGCCGGAAAGAGTGAATAAAGGCTTGCTCCAGATATTGTCAGAACTTGATATTAAAAAGGTTATGGTCATTCATATAAATCATGCTAATGAGTTTGACGATAATGTGGGGCGAGTTTTATCAGAGTTAAGGTCAGTGGGTTTTGTGCTGTTAAATCAGTCTGTTTTATTGAAAGGTGTTAATGATAGCGTTGCTGTATTAGCAGATTTAAGTCATGCACTTTTAGCAAATCATGTGTTGCCTTATTACTTGCATCAATTGGATCGTATTCAGGGGGCAGCTCACTTTGAAGTAGAACGAAAGCGCTCAATTAGTTTAGTTGAAAGCCTCAGAAATCAGCTGCCCGGTTATTTAGTACCTAAATTGGTTGAGGATATTTCCGGCAAACGGTCTAAGCTGCCTATCGAAAAAAATTCAAAATAATGTTATTATTCCCAGAGAAAATAAAAATAAAAATAAAAAATTCTTTAAATGCAGTTTAAAAGATAAAACTAACAATAATAAGGTTATCTCATGGGTCTCTCTTTATTTAAGAAAAAAAATAATAGTAATGAAACTACTAATAAGGCAATGCCTGACCAAGATCAAGCTGAATCTAAATTAATAGATGCTGTTGATATTCGTACTGTATCAAAAGCTCGTTCATGGGTGAGTGACTTACCCATTATGGATATGGGTGAGACAACAAGGCGTTTATTTATTGCAATTACTAAGCTGAATCAGGAGTCTATATCGCCCCAGAACAGAATTGATGTAACAGAAATTCTGTTGCCTTATATGAATATGGCATTAGAGAACCTAGATAGGCACTTTCAACCTCGCTCATTTCCATTGCCAGAGCGAAGCCAAAAAATATTTGACCTTAAAAAGTCATTATTAATGGAGCTTGCAGGGTCCTATCAATTAGCAGCGCTAGATATGTTGACAAAGAACTCTGTTGCGAAAAAGAAACTACTGATTGCTATAGGCAGAGCGGTAGAGTACATGAGTTCGGTTATTATCAATGATTATATGATCTATGTTAAAAACCAAAAAACAATCTGGCACGATATTCATCATTTATATTTACTTGCCTGTGAAAATAATATTGAAACCAAAGAGATACCTCGTAGAGACGATGTAAATGGTGAAAACTTTAGTATTGAGGAACAATACAAATTAATTAATTTGGTTGCTTTAGCTGCACCGAATACGTTGCGTTATGGTGAAGTCTCTAAAGTGAGAGAGTTTTTTGTTAAGACACTCGGTGAGGTGTCGATTATTTCTGACCCAGAAAAAGTAAAAAGTAAATTTGCACACATTGCGTTAATGAATAGTGATGAGCCAGCCAATTTAATGCCCGTTAGTGATTTGCTTAATTCACCCACAAGTAGAATTTTTGATTTATCAAAAGTTATTAAGTTAATCGATCAGTTTGTCAGCCTGAGTGAAGAGAGTGAGTTAGGTGTTCATAATAAACTGCCTATGTTGACGCATAGTTTAGCTAAACGTTTGGTGTATGTATTAACAACTATCCGTAATCGCCGTTACAAGCGCTTTCCACGTGATGAGAAAGCTTCTTTAGTGATTCGAATGCAGGATGTGATTGAAACAATTCGTGGAAATGAGCCTGAGTCTTTTGCCGATCAAATCAATGAAAATGTTGAGGATGATAATATTTATGAAGCCCTCGCTGCTGAAGATAATATATCAAGCCCTTGGGCCGAAATAGATATTGATATTTTAGGGGGTGAGCATGAAGTACATATTCATACGTGGCAGATTGAAAATAGTAGTTCTGGAGGGTATGGCTTAAAGCAGATTAAGAATGAAACAAGTACTGCTCGTGTGGGGGAACTTGTTGCTATTAAAGACCCAAATGATACGGCAGGTTTATGGCAAATAGCCGTAGCACGCTGGATGGATGCCTTTAAAAATATAGGCCTTAGAATGGGTCTTGAGATTCTTTCTCTTCATGGTGTGGTGGTTCAGGTTGATGAAGTTTCAAATCGTGAAATCTCACAGAAGCTTCCTTTAGACGGTATTCTGCTCCCTACTATAGATGGCGCAAGGGATGAAGCTAATTTAATTTTCCCAGGGTTTATTTTTCATGCTGAAGACGAGCTAACGATTACATTGGGGGGGCGTCAGCAACAGATTAGAATCACTGCGATTGATGATACGGTTGGTAATTTTGCATATTGTAAATATGAAAACTTAGAACAAACAGAATTACCTGATGGTTCGTTGGAGTCTTTTGAAAGTGTTTGGGAGTTTTTATAATTTAAGTAGATAATGACACTTCTATTTATAATGTTTACGATTAGATGAGATCTTTATTCGAAGAGTATGGCAAGAGAAAATTTCAAGCTATTTTTACCTGTCATATCTCTTCGCGCAAAGGTTTCTAACTATAAGATATCAAGGATGAATGATTTTGAGTGACTTTTTACCTTTCGCGTTGCCCTTAATTGGTGAAGATGAGATAAATGAAGTTGTCGACACTTTACGGTCGGGGTGGCTAACAACTGGACCTAAAACAGCTCAGTTTGAAAAAGAGTTTGCGGAATTTGTTAATGCTAAACATGCGTTGGCTGTGAACTCTGCAACCTCAGGGCTTCATCTTGCTTTGGAAGCTGTCGGTGTGGGGCCTGGTGATGCAGTAATTACGACGACTTATACTTTCACTGCAACGGCAGAAGTAATACGCTATTTAGGTGCAGACCCTATCCTTGTTGATATTGATCCAAAGACATTTAATATGGATCCTGAGCTGCTGCGAGAAGTCTTGGAAAAGCATGATAACGTTAAAGCTATAATGCCAGTGCACTTTGCAGGACAGGCGTGCGCTATGGATACGATATTGGCTTTAGCTAAAGCGTTTGATGTCAAAGTGGTTGAGGATGCTGCACACGCCCTTCCTACTACCTACAAAGGACAAGTGATTGGCTCATTGTCGGATATAACGGTGTATAGTTTTTATGTGACAAAAACTATTGCTACGGGAGAAGGAGGGATGATAGCGACTGAGAATGAAGCTTATCTTTCCCGTATGAAAACCATGCGCCTACACGGTATTAATCGTGATGTTTTTGATCGTTATACTTCGGATAAACCTTCTTGGTTTTACGAGGTTGTGGAACCAGGCTACAAGTATAATATGACGGATATTGCCGCGGCTTTGGGAATACATCAGCTAAAAAGGGCTCATGAATTTCAGCAACGCCGTGAATGGATCGCTACTCAGTATAATGAGGCTTTTGCATCGTTGCCTTTAAGCACGCCGTATATAGCACGACCTGAGGATATGCATGCCTGGCATTTATATGTGCTGCAACTTGATTTAGCGTCAATTTCTGTTGATCGAAACCGTTTCATTGAATTAATGGCAGAGGAAAAAATTGGCACTAGTGTGCATTTTATTCCGCTACATCTTCAGCCTTATTGGCGCGATCGTTATAACTATCGTGCTGATGATTATCCGGTAGCGTTAGATGTGTTTAATAGAGCAGTAAGTTTACCGATTTACCCTAAAATGACAGATGATGATGTGCAGAATGTTATTGATGCTGTTGTTGCTGTTTGTGCTCAAGTGGCGAGATAAGGGAGCAGAAGAAACATGCTGAGCAAACGTTTATTTGATCTGTTTTTTGTTATTCCAGGTTTGTTAGTTTTGGCTCCGTTTCTCTTAATGATTGCGCTAATTATTAAACTGAAAGATGGAGGTAACGTTTTTTTCAAACAAGTGAGAGTTGGTAAAAAGGGTAAGCATTTTAACGTATTAAAGTTTAGAACGATGGTTTTAAATGCTGAAAAGCTTGGGGATAAAGTCACTACAGGAGATGATCCGCGGATAACAACTATCGGGAGAGTATTAAGAAAATATAAATTAGATGAACTTCCCCAATTAGTTAATGTGCTAAAAGGAGAAATGAGTTTAGTTGGCCCTAGACCAGAAGTACCTGAATATGTTGAGTTTTATCCAAAGGAAATACGAGATATTGTTTTGTCTGTACCTCCTGGTATGACTGATAAAGCATCTATAGAATTTGTCAATGAAAATGATTTACTCAGCGGGTCAAATGACCCAGTGAGTGATTACAAAAATAAAGTATTACCTATAAAGCTTAAGTATTACGTAGAGTATGTAAAAGAACGTTCACTGTGGTTAGATTTTAGCTTAATCATCAAAACGGTAATTGCTATATTTTAATTTGCCCATGAAATAGGCTGATAGAAGGTTTTGCAAAGTCTTCTGATAGTAATAATTATAAGGCACCTAGCCACTTATAGAGGTTTTTTTTAAAATATTAAATGTTAAATACAATTAAACAATTCTTTTTAAAAAGAACACGCATACAAAAGCGTTTATTTATATTTTTACTTGATGCGTTGTTTTTGCCTTTACTGTTATGGGGCTCATTGTCTTTGGGCAAAAATGAAATTATGTTGCCACAGGGGAGTGAGTGGTCAATTTTTCTACTAGTATTGGCTATATCATTCCCTATATTTATTGGTTTTGGTTTATATCGGGCGGTATTACGTTATTTTCGTAATCAAACAATTTCTACAATTTTACCTTCAACACTAATAGCAACCATAGCTTGGGCCGTTACGGTGAAGCTTATTGGTCTAGCAGATTTAACTAAGTCAGGTGTTATTCTTTATTGGCTGGCTTCATTTACCTTTATTGCAGGTAGCCGCCTTCAAATTCAGCAATGGTTATATGGTATTAGTAATGAAAATAAAATATCAAGTAAGAGGGTTTATATATATGGTGCTGGAGAAGCAGGCACTAAATTAGCAGCGTTGTTAGAGGGTGATCCGGCTTATGTTATTGAAGGCTTTATTGATGATAATGCCTCGTTAAAAGGTTGGAGTATTCTTGGCTTTAATGTACAAAGTTATGATAAAGCGGCAGCGACACTGGTAAATGCTCAGGAAAATACCGAAGTAATCATTGCTATGCCTTCAATAAGTCGTGAAGAGAGGCAGTTTATTATTGAGAGGCTAGAACCATTCCCTGTAAAAGTACGAATAATTCCCACAATTGAAGATTTTGCTAGTGGTAACTTTCGTGTTTCTGATATCAAAGACATTGATATTGATGATTTACTGGGGAGGGATCCTGTCAATCCTGATAGGAAGTTATTGCCAGCAAATATTCATAATAAAACGGTACTAATCTCTGGTGCTGGAGGGTCTATTGGTTCTGAGCTCTGTCGACAGGTTGTGAATTTAAAGCCTAAAAAACTTATTTTGCTTGAGTTGAGTGAATTTGCTCTTTATAAAATAGAACAGGAACTAAATGATAGTTTAACATCAGCACATTTTGATGTAGAGATTGATAGAGTATTAGGTTCAAGTGGTGATATCGCTTTACTTGATAACTTATTTACAAAAAATGCCATTCAGACGGTATATCATGCTGCAGCTTATAAACATGTTCCTTTGGTTGAAGAAAATGCTGTGTCAGGCATTAAAAATAATGTTTTTGGTACCAAAGCATTAGCAGAAAAGTCATTAGCTTCGAAGGTAGAAACATTTATTTTAATTTCTACTGATAAAGCGGTGAGACCTACTAATGTAATGGGCTGTACTAAGCGAATAGCAGAGATGATATTGCAGTCATTAGCAAGTAGTAAAGACTGTAACACAATATTTTCTATGGTGAGATTTGGTAATGTTCTAGGTTCATCAGGTTCTGTGGTGCCTAAATTCAGGCAGCAAATAGCGAGTGGTGGTCCAGTTACTGTGACTCATAAAGAGATAACACGATATTTTATGTCAATTTCGGAAGCCGTTCAGCTTGTTATTCAGGCTGGAGCAATGGCTAAAGGGGGAGATGTTTTTGTTTTGGATATGGGGGAATCTGTAAAAATTACTGATTTGGCAACTAAGATGATTAGTTTGGCAGGTCTACAAGTAAAGGATCAGCAAAACCCTAATGGTGATATTGAAATTAAGTATTCAGGATTGCGCCCTGGTGAAAAACTCTATGAAGAGCTTTTAATTGGGGGTAATGTGAGTGGCACAAAGCATAGCCGTATTATGCAGGCGAATGAAGAGTATTTAGATAAGCCTCAATTAGAGGTGTTACTTAAAAGTCTTCAAAATGTTTTGGCTGATGATGATCTTGATAAGATTAAACAATCCTTGGCTAAAATCGTCAGTGGTTATACTCCTTGGGAAACAGGTCTTGATAATCGAAATATAGATAGTGGTAAAGTGGTATCAATTAATAAGAGTTACCCTTTGTAGCCATTTCCTGCCTAAATAAGTTGTATTTTTTATTCTACGTTTGTCAGTATTAGATGTCCCTTCTATCCCTAATCTTTAGGCTATAGTCGGTTATAGCTGTATATAAAATATGGCTGTCGTATCGTCCACCTCATGAAAAAAGGTGATTTACAATGTATGCTGATAGGTCAGAATAAAGCGTTATATTCTGAGTTAGTGAGTACACTAAGAGGGCAAGAAGCCCATTTTAGATTCAAGCAAGTAGATAACTCCAAGAGAGCTATTGTTAGTAATCTAAAAAGATTAAAAAATACGAGTCTGATATTTATTTCCGATGATGTTCCCTTCTCTTTGCAGGAACTGTCGGACCTTGTATGGCAATATGCTTCTGATAGCATCATCGTTATATTGACGAAGAAGACACAGTCTCTTGCTTTAAAAACACCGTATGATAATACTCTGATTTCAAAGCTTTATTTTGATAAAGATAAAAAGGAAACAATTTTACAGCTTCAGTTTCTACTACAAACAGCATTTATAAAGTCAGATTTTAGAAAATGTAAAACACTGTTGGGAATATCCGAAAAGCGATGTCAGTGGTTAGTAGACTCAAGCAGAGAAGCGATTGCTTTTATTTCAAGAGATTTGCACCTTTACGCTAACAGGGCTTATCTCGATCTTTTTCATTTAGATTCTATTCAAGAATTAAGGTCAGCCTCTGTTAGAGACTTTATTTTAGATGATGAACATCATCTTTTTGATGATTTTCAAAACAATCAGTTAAGAAAGCCAGGCCTCGGCCATTCATTGGCTTTAACAATGAAAAGAAATAATGGAGCAGAGTTTAGGGCAAATACTTACCTGATTCCAACGGTCTATAAGAGTAAAAAGTGTTTTCAGTTTTGGGTTCAGATAATAGATGAAGTTGATGAGTTAAGTCAGGTAGCGGAACGTTCTGTTTCAGAAACAGAACGTGTTTTTTCGGTTAACAAGAAAGAAAATAAAGACGATATAGAAGAAGAGCTACCAAATCCTTTTGAGGTTTTATTAAAAGACAATAAAAAAGGTGATTCTAGTGCTATGAAAACCAAGCAAAGAAAAGTTCATACACCGGCAAGTTTATTAAAAGGTATTATTCATCGAAAGGAAGCTGTAATTACAACGAATAGCCTTAACCGATTAAAGAAAAATGAATTAAAGTTTGATAAGTTTAATGCACATTATTTTCTGTCTCTAAAGGTTCCAATGGCGCAAAAGAAAGGTGTTGATGATATTCTGCAAGGTATTTCTGTGGCACGTTCACAAGAGATTTGTGCGATATTTTGGGATAAAGTGAAACTTACACGTCTCTTTCAAATTCTACTTAAGAAAAGCAATATCGACTCTAATTTAATTGTAGGGTTGAGTGGTGAGTCAGTGGCAGATAAGCAATTTTTAGAATGGTTAATACTTGGGTTAAGAAGGTTAGGGGCTAAGTCATCTCATATCACTTTCTTGGTACCCTCAGAAGTGAATGAAAGGCAAATTAAGTCAGCAATAATCTTTGCAAACAAGGTTCGTGCTTATGATTGTCAAATAGCTCTAGCAGATTTTATTGTTTCTAAGCGCTCCGTTCAGTTATTAAAAAAGATATATCCAGAAATGGTGTACTTGTCGTTACCTTGGGTCAGGCATATTCAAGGAGATGAAAATAAGGAAATTGGTCTAAGCAGTGCCATTAGGCAGCTTGAATCTAAAGACATTAAAGTAATAGCCCCATGTGGATTTAGTATTGATATGAAAAAGTTATTTATTTTGTCTGGTGCTTCCTTTTGTCATGAAAGCGCTTCTAAATATGTTTGATGATTGTACAATTGGGGTGTAGGTGGTTTTGCAGAGCCTTCTAGAACTTAATACTTAATAGGTATTGACGTATTTTTGTTTGAATAGAAACAGTTGTACGAAGAGTATGACGAGAAAAAATGTGCGTAGTTTTTTAGATTTTTCATAAAAATAAGGTGAATGGCAGGGCTATTAGCTGAATGTTTAGGGAAAAATCTCTAATAACTAAAATAATATAAGTGAATCAAAGAGTTAGTCTAAAATTATTCATAAAAAATGCCCTAAAGTAGGGGGGTGCCTGTGAATTTGTCGGTACGACTGGTTAACAGAAGGCTTTGATAAACCTACCAAGCGTCTCAATTTCAAGGTGCATAGAACGTGGAATTTACATGCAGCAAATGAATGTTGAGCACCGCGCAGACATTGTCTCGCGCAGGTGGTTTTGCAAAGCCTTCTAGAAATAAATGAATGAACAAAAATAGTCACACAGCAACTAAAAATAAAATCACAAAGAGATAGTTATGCACATCGTACATGTAATAGAGCCTATGGAACATGGTGTTTTCATCTGGGTAGTTGATATGTCTAATCGTTTGGTGGAGGACGGTTACAGGGTAACAGTTTTACATTCTATTCGGGCGCATACTCCTCCCAATTGGCGGGAAATGTTTGATCCACGAGTAGAATTAATTCATGTGCAAATGAGTCGTTCTATTGATCCTGTCATGGATGTAAAAGCCTTGATTGGACTAACAAAAAATATTAAACGTATTAACCCAGATATTATTCACACACACTCCTCTAAAGGTGGCTTTTTAGCCAGAGTTGCTGGATTTCTATTGAGAAAGAATGATCGTCTGCTTTATACCTCTCACGCAATTCACTATCCTTTAATTCAGCAACCCATTAAACGAAGATTGTATAAATACTTTGAACATATTGGTTATTGGTTAGGGGGGACAATAGTTGCTTGTGGCAAGGAAGAGTATGAAATAATTTGTAAGGATATTACTCATGGAAGTGGGAAACGTTTAATTTGTATTAGTAATGGTATTGATACGGCTAAATTGACACCCAAGGATTACTCTATAAAAAATGAGAAAGTAAAAATTGGAGTTGTAGGACGAATATCTTTACAAAAAGCACCTTGGGTTTTTGCTGCTATTGCTAATAAGATAAACACAAAAAGAAACGATGTAGAGTTTATCTGGATTGGTGGTGGAGAAAAAGATGATGTTGAGATGCTTAATGAAGCAGGGGTTGTAGTGACAGGAATGCTGGATAGAGGTGAAGTATTAAAACGTATCCCATCTTTAGATATATATTTCCAAACTTCAGCTTATGAAGGTCTTTCTTTGGCACTATTAGAGGCTCAGGCCTCAGGTATTCCTGCGGTAGTGACTAAAATACCGGGTAATGATGAGGTCGTTCAGCATGGAATGACAGGCTATGTTGGTGAAGATGAAGAGGTGCTCACGGCTCAACTTGAAGAATTAATAGACTCCAGAGAAAAAAGAGAAGAAATGGGGAGTAATTCAAAGCAACATACTGAAGAACATTTTTCATTAACAGCGATGGCTAATCAATATAAAGCTGAATACCAAAAAATGATTGATGCCAGTAGTTAGTTTATGAGTGTATTGTCTTTGGCGGCTAGTTGTTCAATCGGTACTGCGCAAGTTTCAACAATGTGATTTTTTTAAATTACATACAAAGGTATTTTCTTCCTGGTTTATTTTGTATTTGCATAAAAAATGTATGGGGATGATTCTGAAGTATGGGCATTTTGGTAGACTAGTTTCAGTATAGATATTGGTGTTACAGGTTTTAAAAGCACATGGGTTATTAAAAAGCAGGACTGGGGATTTTGTCCAAAGATTTCATAGAATGGGGAGAGTGGAACAACTAAAATTGTATTAGATTGTTGGAGTTGATTTGCATATGAAAAAAACGATAGCTAGTGTGCTAGTTCCATTATGTATTACTTCTTCTGGAGATATATTAATTCGCTATGAATCTCCTTATCGAATTATCTTATCTATTGTTCTTTTTGTAGTAGGCATAAGACTATTAGTAATGACTACTAAGAATTGAAAGTAAAAAATAGCAAAGAATAAAAAGGCCTCAAAACTTTAAAAGATTAACTTAAATAAACCATTAAGCCTTTAGCTCAAGTTAAAAAAACCGCCCATAAGTAGGGGGGTGGTGGCTTCCAATATTTAATATTAAAATTTGGGGCTGTCCTAGTTAATCAACCCATTTCATCTTTAACCCATTGATTCAATTGTTTTAATTGAGCCTTTGGACTACTGTTATTAAATCGCCACTCA
>PDWI01000365.1_pt1 | contig 89991 bp, 68 predicted proteins | sample 1430891 | NCBI WGS metagenome assembly PDWI01 (sample SAMN01162508, study PRJNA174530) | Oral metagenome, whole genome shotgun sequencing project. | biome: Marine environment; feature: Marine mammal; material: Swab sample of the gingival sulcus; isolation source: swab sample of gingival sulcus... | reverse complement strand
TAAAGGAAAAGACCGCGATGTGTACGATTTGCCTTCGCCCGGTAATCCCGGACGGGCACAGATTCTCGGTGAGGGAATGGAGATCGGCACATTCCGTGGCGGTAAATATGCCGGTGTAGACGATAATGGCCAAATCCTGATTTGGAAAGAAGGTATTGTGGGCGGAGAAAAGAAACCAGCTTCTCAAAAAGACGATAAAGACCGTGTTCCGCTCGGACATGGCATGCCGCGTTGGGAAATGTCGTGGGGAAACACGATTACATACAAAGATTTCGACTTGTCGTTGTTCTTCAGGGGTAAGTTCGATTATCAAGTGCTTAACTTGTATCAAATGTATTACGGTCTGACAGCACAACCCAAAGTTAATCTGATCAAGGATGCCTATACGCGCAATGCTGCCATTAAAGGAGAAAAACAGATCGTAGATTATTTCCTTGAAAATGGAGACTACTTTAAGCTCGATAACGTAACCTTGGGGTACACGCCGAAAGTAAAAAATAAATATATATCCCGCTTTCGCGTTTATGCCACGGCGCGTAACCTGTTTACGCTTACGAAATATACGGGTATCGATCCGGCAGGAGTCAATATTGTGGGTTTGGAGCCGGGCATCGGTAATCTGGATGTGTATCCTTCGACGACAAATCTGTCATTCGGTATTCAAATTTCATACTAAGTTTAACCATTATAAAACGTAACGATTATGTTTAAGAAAAAAACTATATATAAAACATTAGTAATGGTCGGTTTCGGATTCGTTGCATTGTCGTGTACGAATCTCGATGAAGAAATCTATTCCGATATCGCGAGCGAAAATTATTATCAAGATAAAAATTCGATTGAGGCTGCGCTTGTTCGTCCCTTTGAACATGCACACTGGTGTGGTTGGGATGGATATCGCTGGATTTTACAGGAACTGACGGCCGACCAGTTTGTGTGGACACAAAAAGGTAAGCACGGATACGATGGCGGTCAGTGGATACGCGCACATGGTCATTCCTGGACGGACGAAGATAGAATGATCAACGAAGGCTGGGTAGGACCGTATCAAGGAATCGGACAATGTACAAATTATATTGCTGACTTTGAGCGTTTGGATTTTTCTAAATTCGGACTTACTGATGCCGACAAGCAAAATCATATAGCTCAATTACGCACGCTTAGGAGCTGGTTTTATCTTTTTCTGATTGATTTTTTCCGTTCGGTGCCAATTCCGACCGATACGGAAACAAAAGTGAAACAATCAACTCCGCAGGAAGTGTTCGATTACATCGAAAAAGAGTTACAAGAAAGCATTCCGGCATTGCCTAAGGAGACATTAGCCGGCCGCTTTGGGCAAGCCGGTGCTGCAGCTCTGTTGGCACGTTTGTATGTGAATGCCGAAGTATGGACGGGACAAAGCAAATATGCTGAAGCGAAAAAAATCGCTCAAGATATTATCGATGGCACATACGGAGCGTGTGCGCTTGACGATGATTATCGCGGGCCGTTTGCCGACGGATTGACCGACAGACGATCGCCTGAGAATTTGTGGGTCTTTCCGCATAAAAGAAACGTCTATGAATTCAGTTTTATGTATAATGTCACGATGCATTATCAGGCACGCTATTCACTCGGGAATACGTGGGGCGGTTGGAATGGTATTCACCTGAGTCCTTCTCGCGATCTGGAAGGGGAGTTATATACGTATAAGCTGGGTGAGCCGTATGAGAAGTATAGCGATGATGACTTTCGTAAACAGCCTTTCCGTACGAATGCCGACGGCACTTACGACGGCTTTTTCCTGATTGGACAGCAATATACTTTCGATGTGGCAAAAGGATATGGGGTAACCGACGAGAAAGTGAACGGTACGGAAGAGTATAACGGTAAACCGCTGTCGTATGTCGATCAAGTCGGTCGTTTCTCTGAAGGTGCTGACGGACTGGCAAAAGGGTCACATGTAAATACGGGTGAAGAAAACTCTGGGGTGCGGTTTATTAAATTTCCCTGGTTGCCGGAGTTAAATAATCTTTTTCAAAATAACTGGGTGCCTGAGATACGTCTGGCGGAAATGTACTATATCGTTGCTGAATGTATGTTTCGCGAAAACGATAAAGCCGGAGCAGCCAAAATGCTTGATGCTGTTCGCAAACGTTATTTCCCTGCCGACAAATGGGATGCTCAAAGCTATGAAAGTAATCCGGATAAACTGACGGAAGACGAATTTGTAAACTCCTTAGGACGCGAATTTCTGGGTGAACGTCATCGTCGTACCGACTTGATACGTTGGGAACGATTCGGTGACCCATGGTGGGATAAGCCTGCTGATACGAGAGACAACACCATCTTCCCGATTCCTAAAAATCAGTTGACCTCGAATGAACTGTTGAAGCAAACAACGCCGGGCTTTTGATGACCTGCGTAATGATACGTTGATAAATGTAATGCTCTTCTTTTTTAAATAACTTTTTTATTTATTGTTTGCTTTCCTCTCCGGCCCTTTGGCCGGAGAGGAAAAATCAGGCTGCTTGCTTGTATACCCATTTTGGTCTTTTATAGCCAACTGTAATTTTTTCTCCTTTTCATAACAACAAGTTTATTAAAAATCAAATTATACTTGTTGTCTAAATCTTGGGGCCTATTTAGATTATTGCCTATTGCCATATTTTAGTCTGAATTTACCAGCAATCCGCGTAGCAAATGTGGCAAAAGTAACTACGGAAACAGAACTTGCAGGCATTAAAACAGCAGCCACCACAGGTGAAAGTTTACCCGAAAGCGCAAAGGCTATGCCTATAATATTGTAAACGAAAGAGATAGCAAAACTAAGTTTTACGATATTTACCGATGTTTTTGTAAAACGGATAAAGTTGGCTATTTGCGGGAACTTTTCGGCTTCCAGTACGGCATCGCTTGCAGGGGCAAAATGATAAATTTTGTCTGCTATAGTGAGGGCAACATCACTTTGCATTAGTGCCCCGGCATCGTTTAATCCATCGCCGGTCATTAATACAGTGTCTCCCTGGTCTTGCAAATTGCGTATAAATTCAGCTTTGTCACCGGGTTTTTGGTTAAAATGCATTTTGTCGTTATCGAAATACGCCAGCAGGTTTTTGGCTTCAGCGTTATTATCGCCCGAAATAAGATAAAGCTGAAAACGTTGCTTTAGATTTTCAAAAACTTTGGCCATTCCTGTCCTGTATTTGTTACTGATTACAAAATGACCCATAAGGTTGTCATCCACCGAAAGGTACACAACAGATGCAGTATTTTCAGATAATACATTGTTTCCGGTAACATATTCTTCTGACCCTGTTTTTATATTCATACCGTTAACATTGCCAAACATTCCTCTTCCCGAAACTTCTACAAAGTGTTTGGGCTGAATATATTGCGCACCATTTAAGAAATTTGTAAGTGCATTGCTCAGCGGATGCGTGGATTGTTTTGCCAAGGAATAAAGTGCGTTGGCAACAGGCACCGTTAACTCGTCTCCGATCCATTCAACATGGTTTTTGTTGGGTTGGGTAAGCGTTCCCGTTTTATCAAAAACAATGGAGGAAATGTTAGAGAGTTTCTCAATAACATCGGTATTTTTTATGTATAGGCCTGCTTTCCCGAATATGCGCATGGTGTTGCCAAAAGTAAATGGTATCGACAGGGCAAGTGCACATGGACAGGCAACAATCAGAACTGCAGTAAAAACAAAAATTGCAGTGTGGGGTTCTCCTTTCCACAGCCAGAAGCCTAACCCGGAAATTGCAATGGCGATAATGGTTAGTGTGAAGTATTTGCTAATCCTGTCAGAAAGAGTTTGCAGCGAGTCTGAAGGTTTCGAATAGGTCTTGTCCTGGTTCCATAGGCGGGTAAGGTGGCTTTGATTCACTGCTTTTTTTACCTTTATTTTAATAATGCCACCCATTTGTCGACCGCCGGCATAAATAAAATCGCCCGGATTTTTAATTACCGGGGTCGATTCTCCTGTAACAAAACTATAGTCGATTTGCCCCTGCCCTTCAATAAGCTCTGAGTCGGCAGGTACCAGCTCTTTATTCCTTATTATCAGTTCGTCGTTTGTAACTATCCTTTCCAGTAGGATGCTTTCTTCTACCTGTTTGTTGATTTTGGTTACGGCAATGGGGAAATAAGATTTGTAATTCCGGTCGAATGACAATGCTTCATAAGTTTTCCCCTGGTACCATTTGCCTACCAGCAGGAAAAAGATTAACCCGGAAAGAGAGTCGCAGTAGCCCGAACCGCCGATAAAAAAAATATCCCAGGAGGTAACTGCAAAAAGAACTATTATTCCAAGAGCAATGGGCAGGTCGATGCTAATTATTCTTTTGATCAGGTTTTTAAAAGCAGAAATATAATAGTCGCTGCCACTGTAAAAAACTACCGGGATTACCAGAATATAGCTTAAAATGCTTAAAACTGATTGTAACTGGTCGTTCAATGGCCTCCCATTGAAATAGGCAGGTAGGCTGTATGTCATTACATTAACAAACACAAATCCGGCCACACCGAGTTTAAGTAGTAACTTTTTGTAAGACTGCCCATTCTCTGGTCTTTGGGCAGTGCTTTGCGATAAGTCGGGGATGTAGTGGATAGAAGAAAGCAGCTCTACAAGTTGCCGTAAACTGATTTGTGTATTGTCGAATGTGATATCGACTTCTTTTTTTGTGAAATTCACAAAAGAGTGGCGTACGCCTTTGTGCAGTTTGTTAAGGTGTTCTAAAAGCCAGATGCATGATACACAATGAATTACGGGGATAAAAAATTTAACTTTTTGTATATTTCCTTCGGCAAAGGTGATGAATTTTTGTTTTACCTCATCATTGTCCAGAAAAGCATATTTATTTCCAAATGTTGTTGTTTCAAGCTTAATTCCCGGCGTATCTTCCAACTGGTAGTAGTTGTAGAGCTTATTTTCATTAAGTAACTGATAAACTGTTTTGCAACCATTGCAACAAAATGGCATTTCATTCCAAACTACCGGGTTTTTGCCACAGTCGGCACCACAATGCACACAGTTATTTTTCTTTTTTTCGCTCATCCACCCCAAAAATACGCAGCTTCGTGTAATTTTTGGGCTTTAGCAGATTTTTCTTCGAGTCTTTTCTCAAATTTCTTTTCAATTTTTTGTTTTGGTGGGCTTAAGAACGGTATTCCCAGGCTTAACCCGCGCAGGATAAACAAAATGCCAACAACAACGACCAGCATCGGTATCAGCCGGTTAATTTTTTTACGGAACGTGGCACTCATCATGTTACCGGCAAGTGCAATGCCTAAAAGCATTGGTATGGTGCCCAGCCCAAAAAGGATCATATAAAGCATACCGCTAACGGGGTTGCCAGTGGCAATTGCGCCGGCAATAGCCATGTAAACCAGCCCACAAGGAAGAAGCCCGTTAAGTAAACCAATAAAGAAAAGGCTCTGGAAAGATCGTACAGTGAACAAACTACCAATGCTTCTTTTTAGTTTTCCAACCACAGCAATCCAACTTTTTCCCATACTATACTGATTTTTAAAAAGTGCAGGAAAAAGAATGGAAAGAATCATTAAAACACCCATAATAACGGATATTTTCTGCTGAAACCCCAGGAAGCTGATGCCCTTGCCCAGTAACCCAAACAGCACGCCCATAATACCGTATGTAATTGTTCGGCCTAAGTTGTACAAAGTGCCGCCAAAGATTTTTCCCGAAAGGCTATTGCCGTGCAAAGGCAAAGCTAATGCAATGGGACCGCACATACCGGCACAATGAACGCTGCCCATAAGGCCCAGTAAAAACGCTGAAACTAGTATTGCCATGATTATTTGGATCTGTCAGAGGAAATAAAGCTGTTTATTTGTAAATATAAAACTACCGGACATTAAAAGATTTATCTACCTCGTATTTCAATCCTTTAGAAAACCAACTGATTTTTATAATATACCTTCCAGACAATAATTTATCTTTCGGCATAGTCATTTGGTTTTCATAAATATTTAAAGCTGTTAGAAAATCCTGATTGCTATCTGACGGGCGATAAAAATAGACCTTTCCCGAGTCGATGGCTGCTGCCATTTCGGGTTCAAATTTCAGTAAAACAACTTCCTTTTCCTGCTCCACCCGAAGTTTTTCTTCAAATGGTTTTGACCGTGCATCAATGTTCATCTGTTCTGTATAATTCACCCCGCGTTCGTAGTAATCTTCATGCACAAGATCAACAGTTTGGTGAAGTGCAAAAGCTATAAAGATTGCACATGCCAGTAAAAACAAGATTAAAAATAACAGTATTCCCGTTCCCCAGTGAAATTTCATCTCTATTGGTATTATTTGTTTGGCCCCACAAAGGTAGCACTAACTTTTTCTATTAACTCTCCGTTTTTAAAAATGCCAAAAACCATCTCTGTTTTATCATCCTTTAACTCGTCACGTGGAATTAGCAGCAGGAATGTGGATTCAAACATGGATTGGTCTTTTAATTCTATTTTATTGCCAGCCATTTTTATCTCTCCTTCCTGCGATATCAATTTTATTTCAAGCGGTATTTCCTCGTGGGTTTTGTTCACAATTTTAATATTGTAAACATTGGATATGGTATTATCATCATTTTCCTGGTAAAGTAACCCGGGTGTTCGCAAAATAGTGGTTTCTACCGAGGGACGCGTTACAAGTGTATAAATAAAAAATGAAAACAGGATGAGCAATACCACAGAATAAGCTTTGTTTCGGGGATTCCAGATTGATTTATGCCCTTCCCTTATTCCCTGCTCAGAATCGTACCGGATTAAGCCTATGGGTTTACCCGTTGCAACCATAATTTTATTACACTGGTCTATGCAGGAGGTGCAATTAACACATTCCAGTTGTGTGCCATTCCGTATGTCAATTCCGGTAGGACAAACTGATATACACTGGCGGCAGTCAATACAATCTCCTTCATTTTTGGAGCCTCGTGGCTCCCCGCGTTTATAGTCGTAGTTTACCACTATCGATTTGCCATCAAGCAGAACACCCTGCATTCGTCCGTAAGGGCAGACCATTGTACAAATTTGCTCACGAAAGAAGGCATAAATCCAATAGAAAACCCCGGAAACAAAAAGCATTATTAAAAAGCCGGAAAGATTTTCTGATATATTTTGTATCAACTGAAGCCAACGTTCACTGCCTGTAAACCAAAGCAGAAATGCATTGGTCATTAACACAGCTATTAGAAAGAAAATAGCATGTTTAATCGTTTTTTTTATTACTTTTTCAGTTGTCCATGGACCATGGTCAAGTTTATATCTTTTTTTATAATTTCCTTCTATTAGAAACTCAATTTTGCGAAAAACCATTTCCAGAAAAATGGTTTGCGGGCAAGCCCATCCGCACCAAAGGCGCCCGAAAGTAACAGTGAAAAGCACAATAAAAAGTACGAACGAGAGCATTAATAATGCAAGTATAAAGGTATCCTGTGCCCAAAAGATTACGCTAAAAATGATAAATTTACGATTAGCAATATCAAGGAGCATTAATGGCTGGCTGTTGATGCGAATAAACGGGGCAGCAACAAGAAATGCCAATAGAATCCAGCTTACAATGGTGCGGCGTGTGTACCATTTCCCTGAAGGTTTTTTAGCATATACCCATTTTCGGCCACCTCTTTCATTCATGTTTATTGGTCGGTCGCGGAATGAAAGTTCGTTATCAGACATAAAAATTTTGTTAATAATTAGAACCAGATAAAAAAGAACCAAGGCCAAAGACCAGAAAAATAATAGTGCTCTTCCGGTCAATGTGAGATGAATTGTATTTATAAATGCTTAACAATGATTTTTTTACATAAAAATAAAAGGGAACGCAAGATTCCCTTTACATTGGTTAATGTATATTCTTTTATTTACATTCCTCTCCCTGAGGTTCTTTTGCATTGGGAGGATTAGAACCCTTGAGGGAAATAACGTAGCTTGCAACTTTATGTATTTTATCGTCACTGATCTGTCCTTTAAAAGCAGTCATGCCTTTGGCGGGAACGCCGTTTTTAATGATGTCGAAAACACTTTGAATATCGCAACCATGTATCCAACTATCATCGGTGAGGTTAGGGCCAATGGCATTTCCTTCGCCAACCATGCCATGACATGCAAAACAATTCATTTCGGTGTAAACAGTTTTGCCTGCCTCTAGGTCGGTTGCATCTGTTAACAACACAAGCTCGTCTGTCGAAAGGCTGGCAATTTGGTAGCGTTGGTCATGTCTCTCAGATTTAAGTGCGTATTCTGCATCCTGATCAGGCCCTACATCGAGCCAGAAATAGTAAGCACCATATAATATTGAAAATCCAATGGTGATGTAAAATATAGCCATAATCCATCGTGGAGGCGGATTGTCGAGCTCATGAATTCCATCATAATCATGATCCATCAGGTTCTCATCCAATTTTTTCAGCTTATCTTCTGTTGCCATTTTTCTAGTTTATTTAGTGGGGAGATTCATCTCTGAATCATTATCGTTTAAAATTGAATTTTTAATATTTTCTATCTCTTTTTTGGGCATTCGCAAAGTTCTAACCAGTATTACAATAAAAAGGGCAACGAATATGAGTAACCCGATAATATAATATATCCGGATGCCCTCAATGCTTTCTAAAAGATTACTTACCAGTTTCATTTTTATTCAATACATGCAAAATATACCCTGTCAATTGTTCTATCTGTTTTTCAGAATATTGATTCTTATAAGGGATCATCCCCTTTGCAATGTTTCCTTCTGAAATGGAATGAAATACCTGAGCAGGAGAGTTACCACTAATCCATTCATCATCAACCAGGCTTGGGAAAGTAGCAACACCTTTTCCCTCGGAACCATGGCATACAGCACATACTGATGTAAATATTTTTTTTGCCGCAGCCATATCTTCTTCGCTGGTGAGTAAAGGTACTTCTTTTTGTTCAGCTGCAGACGTTGCTTCAGCAGGTTCAGCTGTAGGCGGGGTAACAATATCTTTGCCCAGTTTGTGCATGTAAGCTATCATGGCAATCATCTGCTTGTTGGGTTCAATATTTATGTTCGACGCCTTTAATTCGTCAGCAATCTGCTGTGCCTGCTGCATTAAATCGTCTACTGCATGCTTGTCGAACCCTTCTTCGTATGGAACACCCAGGGTTTGCATAGCCCTAATCTTTCTGGGAATAATATCTATATCGATATCTTTTTTTGCCAGCCAGTCGTATTTAGGCATTATTGATTGTTGGTTCATCTTCTGTGGATCCATAAAATGGTTGTAGTGCCACGATGCGCTTTTATACATGGGTCCACCTATAACACCAGCACGTGCCAGGTCTGGGCCAGTTCGTCTCGATCCCCATTGGTAGGGATGGTCATAAACAAACTCACCAATTTTTGAATACTCGCCATAACGGTCTGTTTCCCAGCGGAATGGTCGTACTACCTGCGAATGACAGGTATAGCATCCTTCGGAAACGTAGATATCACGGCCAGCCAGTTCAAGTGGCGTATAAGGTTTTACCGATTCAATAGTTGGAATATTCGACTTAATAAACACCATGGGTATGATTTCAGCAGCGCCACCAATTGCAAGGATAATAAATACCCATACAGAGAATCGAACACCACGGCGTTCGAGCCATCTATGTACGGTTTCGCCGGTGCTGGCGCGCTTGCCTGCCCTTACTAATGCCGGTGCCTCGGCAGGTTCGTTATTTGTAAAAGTGCCTGCCTTCATGGTTTTTGCCAGGTTGAATACCATAATAACAAAACCTGCAAGGAAAAGAACCCCGGCAACAACCCTTACTGTGTACATGGGCAAGATCTGTGTTAATGTTTCCAGGAAGTTGGGATAAGCCAGGAATCCTTCCGGGGTGTATTGACGCCACATCAACCATTGGGTGATAGCTGCCCAGTAAAGAGGTATAGCATATACCAAAATAGCAAGTGTTGAAAGCCAGAAGTGAGTATTAGCTAGTTTTTCTGAAAATAGTTTTGTCCTGAAAAGTTTGGGTATCAACCAATAAAGCATTCCGAAAACAATGCCGCCATTCCATCCCATGCCAGCAATATGCACATGTGCTATTGTCCAGTCGGTAAAGTGGGTAAGCTGATTGACGGTTTTTAACGACATCATTGGCCCTTCAAAGGTTGACATTCCGTAAGCTGTTACACCAACAACAAAGAATTTAAGAGCAGCACTATCGCGTACCCGATCCCAGGCACCACGAAGTGTGAGTAGCCCGTTGATCATACCTCCCCAGGAAGGGGCGATAAGCATAATAGAAAAGGTAACTCCAACTGCTTGAGCCCAGTCTGGCAATGCCTGATAAAGCAGATGGTGCGGGCCTGCCCACATATAGAGGAAAATGAGCGACCAGAAGTGGATAATTGAAAGTTTATAAGAATAAATTGGCCGGTTAACTGCTTTAGGCAGGTAGTAATACATCAAGCCCAGAAATGGTGTTGTAAGGAAAAATGCCACGGCGTTATGCCCGTACCACCATTGCACAACTGCATCTTGGGCTCCTGCATAAACAGAATAACTTTTAAAAAGCTGTACCGGTAATTCAAACGAATTAACAACGTGTAACATAGCAACACCTAAAAAGGTAGCCAGGTACCACCAAATGGCAGCATAGATATGTTGTACACGCCTAATTATTATTGTACCTATCATATTAATGCCAAAAACCACCCAAATAATTGTAATAAGAATATCAATAGGCCATTCTAACTCGGCATACTCTTTACTGGTTGTAAATCCGGCTAAAAGGGTAATTGCTGCCAAAACAATTATAAGCTGCCAGCCCCAAAAATTCAGGTAGCTTAAAATGTCGCTGTACATTCTTGTTTTCAGGAGCTTTTGCATAGAATAATACACGCCAGCAAAAATGGCGTTGCCTACAAATGCAAAAATAATGGCGTTGGTATGAACGGGCCTTACCCTTCCGAAAGTGGTAAATTCCAGCCCCAGGTTAAATACCGGAAATGCCAGCTGCAGTGCAGCTAAAATACCAACAATAATACCGACAACTCCCCAAACCAGAGTGGCCAGGACAAAAAGCCTTACTATTTTGTTGTCGTATGCAAATTTCTGATTTTCCATAAGTTTGGTAATTAATCTGTTTTATTTTTTTGTTCTTTTTTTTCAGTTTCCATTGTTTCGTCATCAAATAATATTCTGATAGAAGGCGTTTCGTTATCATCAAATTGTCCGTTGCGGACGGCCCAGATAAATGCGCCCAGAAAAATAAGGGCTGCCAGTAAACTTACTCCTATCAGTAAATAGAAAATATTCATGTTACGAGTTATCGGTTTTACCCAATCTTTTTACTTTAATTATTTGATAAACTACATAGATTATGGCGATCCAGGCTGCACAGGCAGAGGCAATGTAGGAAAGCAATAACCATAATTGTGTATTCTTGTTAGTTGACCAAATTATCTTGCCTTTTTTAATGAGCAGTGGTACCTGTTTCTTCTGGCCGACTTTGACTTTGTTGAGCACGACTTTGTCTGCTTCATAGTCATCATTTAAACCTATAACAATATTTGCATAGCCTTCTTCGTCGCCTATTAACGTTGAAGGTATCAAAAATTCAGCCCTGCCATTTGCATCGGTAACCGATTCTCCGAGCTTTAAATTGCCAAAAACTTTTTGGGCGCTTATGGTTATAGATGCTTCCGGAAGTTTTATAAAATGCCCATTGTCAAAATATTCAGCAAAAACTTCAACCTTTTTAGTTGCTTCGTTAACAGAAGCGAGTAGTTTCGCTTTTACTGCTGGCAGGTTTGCCAATAGCTTCTCTCTTCCGGGGTTGAAATTCATGATATAGTTTATGATACGCCAGCGGTCGTCAGCCGAAACAGTACTTTCAAACTGGGGCATAGTGCCTTTGCCGTAAGTGATTTTATAGTACAAATCGCCAACCGTGTTTTTTTGCATTTGTTCGGAAGCAACATCAGGAGGAAGTGGCACCAATGGCAATCCGTTATTTTTACCTGGTTCACCGTGGCACGACTTGCAATTTTTCATATAGAGTTCCTTGCCTTTTTTAACATTTTCCAGAGTGTATGGCGATGGATTATCCATGTTTTTGTCTGCTTCCGGCACGTGCCAATCCTGCCCAAATGCAGGTAATGCAAATAATAGTATCGCCAGCCAAGTGAAGAATTTTATCTTTTTTACACATCTGAATCTGTAACTGCCAACACCAGAAGGATTATTGGCCTTTTTAATGTTATCCCCTTGACTTTTATTTATATGCGTTTTTTTCATATCAGTCTAGTTTTCAGGTTTTTCAGAAAGATATTTAACGTCAATTCCTTTTTCTTCGGCATATTCCCAAATGGTAATTACCGGGAACAGGCGGGCAAGTATAGAGATAATAAGCAGGCCTGCAAAGAAAGAGAGCAGCGTTATCATTATTTCAGTACTTGTTGGCGAATAGTGTTTATAAATATATGGTACATTTTGTATCGGAAGGAACGGATGCTCCAGAGTGGGTATTACAATCAGATAGCGCTTGAACCATGCTGCTATCAGCACAACAAACGAAATGATTGTCAAGGGCAAAGGCCTCCTGAAATATTTAATCAGTAGTAACAATATAGGTAAAATCAGACCCGCTATCTGTACAACCCAGAACATAGTAGAGAATCCTCCTGCAAAGAGGTTGTGAAGGTGTATCCCTTCTGCCGATTTCATTTTATATCCCGGAACCAAAAATTCATTAATGTTGAAATAAAGATAGACCAGGCAAACAAACACAAGCAGTTTCCCCATCATGTCAAAATGATAGTCCTGAAAGTAATCGCGCAGGTTATAGCGCAGCCTGTAAACATACATAGCAATGATTACTGCCGCTGCCCCGGCAACAAATGCTCCGGCCACGAAGTAAGGTCCCATAATAGTGGTATCCCATCCTGAACGCAGTGTAGCGGCAAAAAGCCACGAAGTGACAGTGTGAATAGAAAGCCCGACGGGAACAATCAGTAGCATTAAAACACGCATAGCATGGTAAATGGTTTTAAATTGCTCGGCATTTCCTTTCCAGCCAAGGGCTAAGATTTTGTATATATTTAGTTTCCATTTAGGAACTTCGTTTCCTAAACGGTCGCGTAGTAAGGCAAGGTCAGGTATAAGCGGTATATAAAAAAGCAATGTGGAAATGACGAGGTAGGTAGTAACAACTGTTACATCCCAGATTATTGGTGAAGCAAAACGGCCATGTAAAAAAACATTCAGTAAACGGTCGGGGCGCCCCATGTCTATTACAATGATAATTCCTGCTAAAGCCACACCCGCAATGGCAACCTGCTCTGCTACCCGCGATATAGGCTTCGACCAGCCTATTTTTAACAGGTGCATGGCAGAACTGATTAAAAAGCCAATGAGGCTGACTGCCACAAAAAATACAAAGTTGGCAATATACATTCCCCATGATACATAGTCGCGCATGCCTGTAACGCCAAGGCCTGTTTTTGTCTGTATAATCCAACCCCATAAACCAACAATAATAAACATGATGAGGATGAAGAACCAGAATTTTGATAATTCATCTTTTTTGACGATGGACCGCGTAAGGTCGTAAAAAATCTTGTTCAAAGATTTCCGCGATTCTTCGGGTGATTGAATTTTTTCCATTTGATGCTTTTATTGAAGATTATGAATGTTTCATTTCTATTTCACCTTCGAAAGGGAATGCCCTGTCTTTTGGCGGCAGATAATATACTCTCGGTTTTGTACCTAGGTCTGCCATTAAGGTATAAGCGGCATTTTTTTCAATCAATTCACTGAATTTCACCGTTTCTTTAGTTGTACCATTGGTAACGGCATCTTCATTCCTGTCGCCAAACCAGTAAACGCCATTTGGACAAGCACTTACACACGATGGCATTTTGCCGGCTCGCAAAAGATCGGCACTAAAAAGACATTTTGATATGGTTCCTTTTTTCTGGGGAACATTGGCTTCTATATTATACGTTACACCTGCATATTTTTCTGCATCACGAGGTTCAAACCAGTTAAATACCCTTGCTGAATAGGGGCATGCAGCCATACAAAAGCGACATCCGATACAACGCTCGTTGTCAATGAGCACTATGCCATCTTCGCGCTTAAAAGTGGCGTTAACGGGGCATACCTTTGTGCAGGGCGGATTGTCGCAATGCTGACAGGGTTTAGGCATGTAGTAAGGCGCAGTGTGTTCGGCGTCTTGCATCTGCAGAACATTAATGTGGTGCTGTTCTGGCCTTAATTGATGATGGTTTTGGCAAGCTTGCATACATTTACGTGCATTGCGGCATTTCGAAAGGTCAATAACCATCACCCAGCTTCTGCCAGGCAAGCCTTTTCTTCCTTCTTGCTGGTTTTCTTTTAACGAGGGCATCTCAGATGGAGTAAGTTGAGAACGGTCAACTTCAACCAGTTCGCCACCCGGAGTTAGCAACTTTATTTTGTCACCTTCAACGGTTTTAACCTGATTGCACGAACTCAGTAATCCTGTACTTCCTACCAACCCGGTACCCAGAGTAACACCCATAGCTTTCAGAAAATTCCTGCGTGTATTCTTCTTCATAAATGCTGTTTTTGAAGGATTTATTTTATTGTCTGATACGAATATAATTAATCTAACTAAATTAACAAACCGGTTGATTAAACCCACAATAGAAGAGTAAAAAGTCTTTCGGTATTAATGTTCAGGCAGTTAATTATCTGATTTTAATTTAAAAGGCTTGATGGTTCTGTAAGTGTTTGATTTAGAGTTATATTTTCTTGTAAACGCTGTTCCGCTTTCGCAAAAACGAATCCTCTGTTTACCCGATAAAAAGATTATAAGTTGCCTGGCGACTTTGCTTAATTTATTTTGAATACAAATAATAGTAAAAGCATATTTTGCCGTTTAAAATTGTATAGGTTAATTTCTTTAAAAATACATAGATGGAAATTAAGTCGGCACCTTTTAATATAAGCCTATTGTTATTGCTAATGCCATAATGCGCAATCAACTGTTCTGATGTTGCAGCATTTGTTCGTACAAAACCCCTTCTCGCAAGGCAAAATCGGTTTGAATAATTTCTGTAATGCCAATATCTTTAATTAATTGATCGATTAGTATTATTGCCGGAACGATAAGATCAACCCTGACATAATCCATGCCTTTTAGTTGTAGCCGTTCGTTGCGCGTTGAAGCGATAAGTTTATTGTAAACTACCTTAAAATCGTTGATTTCAACTTTTTGCGATATCCGTTGCTTTTCACCCGGATTGGCTTGGTCAATAATATCTGCAATGGTATCGAATGCTCCCGAGCAGCCTATCAGCGTTGTCACTTTTTCTTTTTTGCTGAAATCAATGGATTTGGCGTGTGCTGCTTTGAAAAACTGGCTGAGTTGCCGAATTTCTTTATCACAAATCGGATCGGAAAGGGCAAACTTGTTGATTACCCTTGCCATGCCTGCAGGACGGCTCTCTTTCCACAGCATGGTTTTGCTTTTGGAAATGATTATTTCGTTGCTGCCACCACCAATATCCAGTATCATTGCAGGAGTATCAAGTGTATTTAGCGCCAGTAACACACCCTTAAAAATAAGGTCAGCTTCTTTTTCTCCGGAAATTATTTTTAACTCCAATCCGGTTTCACGTTTTATTAGTTTCCGGAAAATAGATTTGTTAACTGCATCGCGAACGGCAGAAGTGGCAATCACTATTATCTTTTCTGCCCGATTACTTTCCGAAATCTCTCGCTGTAGACGCAAAACATTCACTGCCCTTTGCATGGCTGCATCACTTAGCGCATTGTTGCTAATCTGGTTGTCACCTAACTTTACCAACTCTTTGCTCTGGTGTAAAATGCTATAACCTGTTGCCTTTGTTTCTGCAATAAGAAGGTTGCAGGTATTTGTGCCAAGATCGATAATGGCATATTTCATAATAGTAAACGGCTTTTAATATCATCCCTGTGCGACCGTTGGTATTAGGGAATGTGGTTTTATATCTTTTTAGCGTTTTTATTTATTTTTTGCTTACATCTTTTTCTTCTCTGAAAGATAAGACAAAAATAAAATGAATATTTTCTCTTGTATATCTTTTACACCAATTTTGGGGATTTACGTATAAAGTGGTTGAATTTTTTTATAATGATTTGAGTTATCTGTAAGAAATATATTTTTGTGCCTGGCATTTTTTTGAAGAAAATATATAACTTGCGATTTAGAGCCAGAATTTATGGAAATATTTTTACAACCTGAAACCTATATTTCACTTATTTCGCTTACTTTTCTTGAGATTGTGTTGGGTATCGACAATATTATTTTTATTTCTATTGTTACCGACCGCCTTCCCGAAGAGAGACAACGAAAGGTTAGAACCACCGGCCTTGTTTTGGCTCTGGTGATGCGTATAATTCTGTTGTCGCTTATCACTTGGATTATTCAGCTTAAAGAACCGCTTTTTACAGTATTTGATTTTGATGTTTCGGTACGCGATGCTATTCTTTTCTTTGGGGGAACATTCCTGTTGGCTAAAAGTGTTTCAGAAATACATGAAAAAATTGAGGGGGAACACAAAAAGGAGGTGGTAGTGAAGCCTCATTCCATACCCTACGTGCTGATGCAAATTATTTTGCTGGACATTGTTTTTTCTTTCGACTCTATACTCACCGCCATCGGCCTTTCTAATCATCTTCCGGTAATGATTGCAGCTGTGGTAATTGCCATGATTGCCATGATCTATTTCGTCGAAATCATCAGCCGTTTTATTAAGAAACATCCAACGTTCCAAGTGCTGGCGCTTTCATTCCTTATTCTTATCGGCTTTATGCTGATTCTTGACGGGTTCCATTTCGACATTCCCAAAGGATACATTTATTTTGCACTTTTCTTTTCGGTAATGGTGGAAATGATCAATATGAGAGTCCGTAAAAAACAGGTGAAAGGAGAATAGTTGATTCACTGGTTTTGTGATTGGCTGGCAGTATGAAATTGTTCAGGATTGTTTGTACGTTTATTATTCCTGCAATAGCCGGGGAGGTTATTATTTGTTTCTTATGATTTGCCTATTGGCATTTTTACCTGAAAGCTACCAGCAAACCACCTGTTATAAAAGCTATTATCCACCAAATATAAGCATACCGCGAATAAAGGTGCAGTTTTCGGGGAGCGGGAGCGTTGATTCCCTGATGCATTTTTAGCCGCCATATTAACATCGCATCAATAAACATAGCCAATAATGACGAGTAGCCGATTATTCCGTGTAAGGTTAGAAAGCCTTTCGACGAACCAAGAACCATAAAGGTGGTAGCAGTTATGTCGAGCATAACCCCAAGAGTTAAAAAAAGGAGTACTCTTTTGCTGATAATCTTCCGGCGCTGTTCGGTTAATATAGCCACAGAATAGGAAGCCAGTGCAAAAAAAACTACTGTAGTGCCAATACGAAGAAGTAAATTCATAGCTGTATCTTTTCACGCGAAAATAATATGTTTTCGGCAATACAAGAATTGGATAACCATAAATAGTTTACTTTTACAAAGCTCTTATCCTAAAAGCCTTCTTTCTTTTCTTCCCATTCCTGAAAAACCTTACTATCTTTACATTTAAAATAAAAGATGACGGAAATAAAACAACTGTGAAAGAAGTGCGATATCAAAGTGAAGGTATAGGGGTTTAAACAATCAATTTATCCCTGTACGCACGGGAGTAGCATGACTAAAACTCTTGCCGTTGGCTTTGGTTCTTTTTCCTTTAGTAATTTTAAACAAATTAAAATGATTAGAAAAGCTGTATTATTTTTAATGTTTGTCGCAATAATATCATCGTGCCAAACGGGTGTTAACAAAGAGAAAAGTTTACCGCGTGTTGCTATTTGTGGGCTGGCCATTGAGTCTAGTACTTTTTCACCGGCACAGACCGATGTTGAGGCTTTTCGCGTACGGCGCGGTGAGGCAATATATTCTTACTATTCGTTTATGGCAGCCGATTCTGTCGATAGGCAGCGTGCCCGGTGGTTTCCTGCCATTCGTGGCCATGCTATTCCTGGTGGTATTGTTACCCGCGAAGCTTATGAGGTGTTGATTGCAGAAATGCTCGATAGCCTGAAAAACCATTTGCCTTATGATGGCCTTTTCTTTGATATTCACGGTGCCATGAGCGTAGTTGGCCTCGATGATCCCGAAGGAGATATGATCGAACGTGTTCGCGAAGTGGTAGGTTATAATACGCTTATTTCCACTTCAATGGACTTACATGGCAACGTTTCGGAGCGGCTGGCTGCCAATACAGACCTGATTACCTGTTACCGCATGGCTCCCCATGAAGATGCGCTGGAGTCGAAACAAAGAGCATTGGAAAACCTGCTCGACAGGCTTGAAAATGGTAAAGGGAAACCTAAATACAAAGCGTGGGTGCCGGTGCCAATACTATTGCCGGGAGAGAAAACCAGCACCCGTATTGAGCCGGGGAAAAGCCTTTATGCTAAAGTGGCGCCTGTTGCCGACAGAGAAGGTGTAATTGATGCAGCCATATGGACTGGTTATGCTTGGGCCGACGAGCCTCGTAATCATGGTGTGGTTATGGTTACCGGCGACGATAAGGAAAAGGTGGTTGAGGGTGCCCAATACCTTGCCCAAAGCTTTTGGGATGTGCACAACGAATTTGAATTTGTGGCGCCCGTAGCTTCATTGGAAGAGTGCCTCAGTATGGCTATCAAAAGTAAAGAACATCCTTTTATTATTAGTGATATGGGCGATAACCCTACTGCAGGAGGTGCTGGTGACGTAACCTGGACTATCACCGAAATTCTGAAACACCCAGAATTTAAAACGGCTAATGGCCCTTCGTTAATCTATGCTTCTATACCCGGGCCCGATTTTGTGAAGAAAGCAAAAGAAGCCGGTGTGGGAAACCATGTGGAAGGGAAGGCAGGAGCCGCTATAGATAATCGGTACGCACCGCCTGTGAAACTGTCAGGTACAGTGAAGACCATTGTAGAAGGTGACCCTGATGCTAAAACAGAAGTGGTGGTGCAGGTGGGAAGCGTAAAAGTTATTGTTACCGAACGAAGGAAACCTTATCATTACGAAAAAGATTTCACCAACCTGGGGCTTAACCCGCGCAAATCGGACATTGTAGTGGTAAAAATTGGCTACCTGGTGCCGGAGTTATACGATATGCGTGCCGGATGGATAATGGCCCTCACTCCCGGTGGTGTCGATCAGGATCTGCAACGTCTGAGTTACAAACGTATTAAAAGGCCTATGTTTCCACTGGATGAGGATATGCCTGACCCTGACTTGTCGGTGCGGTTGATCCCCGAGTCCGGTAAATAGAAAAAGAGGTGTGATAAAATCTAAGGATTTATCATATGATGTAATTCTTTGGTAACAGATTGCTATTTAGCAAACAGGTGATAATTGGTGCGCAACACAAAAAAATGCAGTTCAATTTTATACATTTAGACCCATTTTATTTTTTGTGAAAAAGTATTTAAATACCATCTCTGCATTCCAGATTTTTCAATTGGTGAGGTATTCAACACTTTTGCTAATTGGTGTTGTTTTTACAAAAACGGCGTTATCTACTGCGGAGATAGGCGAATATGAGACCTTTGTTTTTGTGGCCGGTGCTGTTAGTTTTTTTTGGCTCAATGGTTTACAGAAAGCTTTGCTGCCATTGGCCGGCGCTAACGGTAAAACCAATATTTTTAATGCTTTTGTTGTCATTCAGGTGTTAAGTGTATTTGCTTGCATTGTGTTGATAGTTGCTCAGCCACTTTTATCGCACTACTTGTTGAATGGAGAGGCAGTACCGCAAATCAGGCTTCTGCTGTTGGTCACCTTGTTTGGCCCTGCGGCGGGATTGATAGAGTATTTTTATTTGGTGAAAGCACAAAGCCGGTCACTGGTTCTTTATGCTTTAGTTTCGTTTTTTATACAATTTGTTTTGGTTGCTTTGCCTGCTGTTATGGACAAAGGTATAGTAATGGCAATGAAAGGCCTTGTGTTGGTAACGCTACTTCGCTATGCCTGGTTTTGGACGATGGTTATAAAGGGCCGGGAGGTTGTGTTCTCAAAAAAAGTAGTGAGAGATTTGCTGAAGCTGGGGGCACCATTGGTTGCTGCCACAGCATTAAGTGGATCGGCCCAGTTTGTTGATGGTTTTATCGTAACCTCGCGGTTTGATACACAAACTTTTGCTGTTTTTCGCTATGGTGCCCGCGAACTGCCATTGGTGTACCTGCTGGCCAATGCCTTGAGCAATGCGATGCTCCCCGCATTTGCAAACAGAGAAAATTTAAATCTGAACCTTGCTCTACTCAAAAAAAGTGTTTCGCGCTTAATGCATTACCTTTTTCCGCTTTCCGGTTTGTTTTTGCTTGTTTCCTATCTGCTTTTTCCATTGATTTTCAATGCTGGGTTTAAAGAGAGCGCCACTATTTTTAATATATATTTACTGCTGATAATCAGCAGGTTGGTTATGCCACAAACGATACTTAACGGGCTTCGGATATCAAAACCCATTATGCTGGCAGCTTTACTCGAACTTGTAATAAATGTACTTTTAAGCTTATTATTTGTGCAGTTCTGGGGTATTTCCGGCATTGCTTATGCCACCGTTATAGCCTATTCGTTCGAGAAAGTTTATTTGGCAGTAGTGGTAAAAAAACGGTTACAGGTTTCACTTAAAAACTATCTTCCATTAAAAATGTATTTTATTTATTCTGTTGGTTTGTTATCCGTTTTTATTTTTGTTGAACTGTTTTTACGCCCATAATGTTAATTTGGTTTTAAACAGTTAAAATTAATAAGAAAGATGCATGATAGATGTGGATATTTTTGAATGAGCAATAACAAAATGAGATAATTTGATTCAGGAAGACAATGTAAGAATATGGCGTTATTTTTCCATTCAGAAAAAAATGGCTTATCTTATTATTTCAGTAATATGCTGAAAACGAGTTTATTGATTTTTATTCATATAAAACTTAATATTGAATAATGAATTTTATTCTTGATGATAAAGAGACAAACCGGAAATTTTTAGAGATACTTCGTTTAATTAAGTTGCGGCAAAATGGTGATGTCTCAGAAACCATGCGGGCATGTGGTATTTCTTATAAAGTAAATTGGGGCGTATCGTTGCCAGAATTAAGGGAACTTGCCCAGATGTTTGAACCCAGCCATTTGCTGGCCATGAAGTTGTGGAACAAGTTGTGGCGTGAAACCATGATCCTCTCTACTATGCTCGACGAACCCTCTGCGGTTACAGAAGAGATGATGGATTTTAGAACACGTAATTTTGAAAATACTGAAATCGTTGAGCAGGCATCTGCGAACTTGTGGGTGAAAACACCCTTTGCGTTTGCCAAGGCTTTAGAGTGGTGCCGCGGGAAAAAACATCTTGTGCGCTACACAGCAGTTCACCTGATCGGACGATTAGCGCTTACACAGAAAAAAGCCATCGACGAAATGTTTGAACCCTTTTTTGAGGAATTGGTGCCATTGGCAAAAGATAAAACACTTTTTACCCCCTTGTATAGGAGTATTATTGCTATAGGCACACGTTCACATCAACTTAATGGGCAATGTGTCAGTTTCTCGGAAACACTCCGTTCAACAGGTTGCGAAACAGCAGAGATGCTGGGATCACAGCTGTTAAATGAGCTTACCAGCACTTATTTAAGAGAAACTATTTAAAGTGCAAATGGCAAAATGTTTTTCCTGTAAACTTGTCATAAAACAACTTGTGGCAGATAATTTGCGAAGGGCACACAACGTTTTCCCGGCAACTAAATGCCGGAATATAAAATTTTAGAAAATGAATTTAACAAAGTCATCAAATCCTGTATTAAAGGAAAATGTTTTTCACAAAGATTATAGTCCTTCATTTGAGGTAATGACTGTTAACGGAACAATCAATAAAACAGCATTAATGCTGTTATTGGTAATTGCAGGGGCAGCGTATACCTGGCGAAAGTTTATCGAAGCCTATACGGTTAACCCCGAATTAGCCGGCAAGGCTGTATTGCCGTGGCTGTTGATAGGCGGTATTGGTGGTTTTATTACAGTGCTTGTTACCGTGTTCCGTCCGAAGAGTTCAGCGATTTCAGCGCCTGTCTATGCAGTTTTTGAAGGGTTGCTCCTTGGTGGCCTGTCTGCCATGTTAGAAACAGTATATAATGGAATTGTGATGCGTGCTGTAGCTTTGACACTGGCTGTATTTTTAGCGATGTTGTTTATTTATCGATCGGGTGTTATTAAAGTTACACGTAAATTTGCCATGGGTGTTTTTGCTGCTACAGCAGGAATATTTGTTGTGTACCTCGTAGGTTTTATTGCCGGGTTGATTGGAGTAAATATGTCGTTTCTTTATGGTAACAGTAATTGGAGCATAGGCATTAGCCTTGTGGTAGTAGTGGTGGCCGCATTAAATCTTGTTCTCGATTTCTCATTTATAGAAAATGCTGCTGGTTCAGGTGCTCCCAAATATATGGAATGGTATGGCGCTTTTGGCCTTATGGTTACCTTAGTATGGCTTTATATAGAATTGTTGAGGTTGCTGGCAAAATTTGCAAGCCGCGACTAATCCAATGCATTTTTGCCAGTAAATGGCTTTTGCCGCTTGTTTTATTTTAAAGAAATTTCTTAATTTTGATATAAAGAGGAAGATTTACATAAACTATTTATTCATTGCTTTGCTAAAAAAGAGATAGAAAATATGTTACAGGTTATCCAGGTAACAGATAAAAACACGGTGGAAGCATTTCACCATTTAACGGAGAAAATCTATAAAAATGACCCTAACCAGATACCACCCTTGAGGTTGATGGTTGAAAATGTGTTTAATCCGCTAAAAAATGCCAGATTTAAAATCGGTGATGCCTGTCGCTGGATAGCAATGAATGATGGAGAGTGTGTAGGCCGTATTGCAGCTTTTTATGATTCCGATTATTCCAACGGTTACGACCAGTCAACGGGGTGTTTTGGTTTTTTTGAATGTATCGATGACGAAGAAACGGCATTTTTGCTTTTCGATACGGCGAAAAACTGGCTTGCTGGCAACGGAATGGAGGCGATGGACGGCCCTGTTAATTTTGGCGAGAACTTTTTTAACTGGGGTTTATTGGTTGAGAATTTTCAATCTCCGGCTTTTGGAATGACCTATAATCCACCTTACTACAGGCGCCTTTTCGAAAGTTACGGCTTTAGAACCTATTACGAACAATACAGCTACACATTGGACATTACCAACCCCGACTTGCCTGACCGTTTCTGGCGAATTGCGGAAAGGGTAACACAAAGGCCTGGCTACACTTTCGAACATTTTTTATTCAGAAAGCGAAAGAAATACATCAGTGATTTTATTGAAATACACCAGCAAGCATGGGAGTCGCACGGTAATTATAAACCGGTTAACGAAGCCGACCTGATGGATATGATTAAAGAGTCTGGTTTTTTCCTTGACGAGGAATTTGTCTGGTTTGTTTACCATGAAGGGCGCCCCATAGGTTTTTTTATGATGATTCCTGACCTGAACCAGGTTATTCAAAAATTAAAAAGGAGCAAACTCAATTTTTTCAGTACAATGAAAATGCTTTGGCTGGCAAAAACAAAAACCATTACCCGATGCCGGGTTATTGTGCTGGGGGTAGTGCCAAAATACCAGAATCGGGGTATAGAATCGGGCATTTTTTATCACCTGAAAAAAGTGATGTTGAAAAAGCATTGGTATAACAAAATGGAGATGAGTTGGGTAGGCGACTTTAATCCGCGCATGAATGCACTTTTTAAATCATTTGGTGCAGCAAAAACTAGTACTCATATTACTTATAGGACTCTTTTCGACCCCGCAAAGCAATTTAAACGTGCCCCGGTAATCGGATAATATTCCTGTTTACTTTTAAATTTTAAATTATGCAACTATCAGAAGTAACAGACAAAACTACACGCAGGCTGTTTCACCGTTTGCCACACCTTATTTACAAAAACGATCCCAACTGGGCATGCCCGCTTGAGGTCATGGTAGAAAATGTTTTCAACCCCAAAAAGAATATGGCTTTTAAAAATGGCAACGCCATACGTTGGATTGTTACAGACGATGGCGGAAATGTTATTGGCAGGATAGGTGCTTTCTTCAACCGCGACAAAGCAGCAATATTTGAACAGCCCACCGGAGGATGTGGCTTTTTTGAGTGTGTTGACGATCAGGAAGTTGCCAATTTGCTTTTTGATAGCGCACGTAACTGGCTTACTGATAATGGAATGGAGGCGATGGATGGTCCTGTGAATTTTGGTGAGAATTATATTAACTGGGGTGTGCTTGCAGAAGGGTTTATGCCCCAGGGGTTTGGTATGCCCTATAACCCGCCATACTATGTAAAGCTTTTCAAAAATTATGGTTTTGACATTTTTTTCAGGCAATTTAGCTATCACCTTGACATTACCATGCCGGAACTGCCTGAAAGGTTTTGGAAAATTGCAGAGTGGGTTTCCAAGAAGCCACAATTCAGCTTTCGTCATTTTAATTGGCGGGAGTCTGAAAAATTTATTGATGATTTTGCTACTGTTTACGATGCTGCCTGGAAGGCACACGAACACTTTAAACCAATTGATAAGGACGACCTCCGCGATTTCCTGGAATCTTCAAAGTTACTTATCGAAGAGGAGTTTATTTGGTTTGCCTACCACAATAATGAGCCCATCGCATTATATGTAATGGTCCCCGATCTGAACCAGATTTTACAACACCTGAATGGCAAGAGTAATCTCTATTCGATAGCTAAATTACTATGGCTGAAAAGGAGAAAAACCATTACCCGAACCAGGGCTTTAATAATAGGCATAGCGCCCAAATATCAGAAGTCAGGCATAGAATCGGCTATTTTCTACAACTTGAGACCTGTTATGTACCGCAAGCCCTGGTATAAAGAGCTGGAACTGTCCTGGGCGGGCGACTTTAACCCCCGAATAGTAGCACTGTACGAATCGGTTGGAGGCAAGCGGATGAAAACACATTATACCATGCGTTACCTGTTTGACAGGGAAAAGCCATTTAAGCGTGCTCTTGAGATCAAATAAAAATAAAAGTCCATTGTTTGTAATATTAATAACAATATTTATCTTTGCAGCCCGATTTTAAAGGTATAATAAAAAAGCATGTAATGGATTGTATGGTTAAATACAACCATTAGATAATAAAATAGATAGCAATGAAAAAAGGAATACATCCGGAAGAATACAGATTGGTGGCATTCAGAGATATGTCGAATGGCCACACTTTTATTACCCGTTCAACGGTATCAACAAAAGAAACTGAGGAGATTGATGGTGTTGTTTACCCGCTTTATAAACTGGAAATTTCGAATACATCACACCCGTTTTACACCGGCAAGGTTAAACTTGTGGACACTGCCGGGCGTGTTGATAAGTTTATGAGCCGCTATGGTAAACACATGGAAAAAAGGAAAAAATAATTTGCAGAAACATATAAAGCAAAAGCTCCGGGTTACGGAGCTTTTTTTATGTTGTTTCGCATCATTTCTATGCTTTTATTCCACACATTTTTGCCAGTTGCCAGCAGTTGAGTGAAAATTTGTCGGTAAAAGTCATGCAACAGGATGAACAAAATAAGTTTTTATTCATTATTTACATGTGGCATAACAATTGCAAAAGGCACCTTCCTGTTGTAAAAAAAACAAAAACGCCACTTTGTCATTATTTTCAGAAAGATGGGAAAAATAAAAAATACATACCTGCATAGCATATTTGGATCAGGTTCGATGGTAAACGAAAACGATTTTTTACCAATCATTGCCGATGGCGATGACCGCGATTTGAAAAATACGGAAGTACCAGATATGCTTCCCATTTTGCCATTACGAAATACGGTTCTTTTTCCGGGTGTTGTGCTTCCTATAACGGTAGGCCGCGAACGTTCGCTGGAGCTTATACGCGATGTAAACCGTGGCAGCAAATTGCTTGGTACACTTGCACAAAAAGATTACACAGTTGACAGACCCGCGGAAAAAGACCTTTATACCATAGGTACAGTTGCAGAAGTGCTTAAAGTACTGGAGATGCCCGATGGCTCAACTTCGGTGATCATTCAGGGTAAAAGAAGGTATCAGGTGAGGGAATTTATTACAGATACACCCTATTTTAAAGCAAAGGTGGAACCTTTGAACGACACTAAACCCGAAAGTGATAATGAATTTAGTGCCATAGTAGGTTCACTTAAAGATCTTTCTATAAAAATTGCGCAGTTTTCTGCCAATATTCCACCGGAAGCCACTTTTGCAGTTAAAAACATTGAGAACTCTACCTTTCTTATCAATTTTATTTGTTCCAACACCGATATAAACGTTGAGGACAAACAGCGGCTCCTAGAGATTGAAAATCTTAAAGACCGGGGTGTTCAGGCTATCAGCTATCTCGTTAAAGAGGTTCAGATGCAGGAACTGAAACACGACATTCAGAAGAAAGTAAAAACTGATATGGACCGGCAACAGCGGGAATTTATGCTGAATATGCAAATGAAAACTATTCAGGATGAATTGGGCGGAAACCCCATTGAACAGGAAATAAAAGAGCTAAAAGATAAGGCAAAAGAGAAGAAATGGGACGAAGATGTAGCAAAGTTTTTTTCCAAAGAGGTTGAAAAACTCGGACGCCTGAATCCTGCTGCAGGTGAATATTCAGTGCAATTTACCTTTTGTCAGACACTGCTTGAGCTTCCATGGAACGAATATACCAAAGATAATTTCGACCTTCGTCATGCCTCTAAAGTGTTGGATGAGGACCACTTTGGCCTTGAAAAAGTAAAAGAGCGGATCCTGGAACATTTGGCGGTATTAAAACTTAAAGAAGACATGAAGTCCCCGATCCTTTGTCTGTACGGCCCTCCCGGTGTTGGAAAAACATCGCTGGGAAAATCGGTGGCAAGGGCACTGGGTCGGAATTATGTGCGCATTAGCCTGGGTGGGTTGCACGACGAGTCGGAAATCAGAGGACACCGGAAAACATATATCGGGGCTATGCCGGGTAGGATAATACAAAATATACGCAAAGCTAAATCGTCTAATCCTGTTTTCATTCTCGACGAAATAGATAAAGTGTCAAAACATTTTCATGGTGATCCGGCTTCAGCATTGCTCGAAGTACTCGATCCAGAGCAGAATTCAGCTTTTCACGATAATTATATCGAAGCCGACTACGATCTCTCAAAAGTATTGTTTTTTACTACTGCCAATACGCTGAGCACCATATCTCCACCTTTACGCGACCGCCTGGAGTTGATTGAAATAAGTGGTTATCTGGTGGAAGAAAAAATTGAAATTGCCAAACGGCATCTCATACCAAAACAGTTAGAAAACCATGGTTTGAAAAAAGGTGATCTTGTTTTCTCAAAGGAGGTAATCGAGCAGATTATTGATGGTTATACCCGCGAATCGGGAGTTCGTGAACTGGACAAAAAAATTGCCAAGGTAATTCGCCGTATAGCCAAAAAGGTAGCTTTTGAAGAAACATACAATAAAAAGCTTTCAAAAGATGATGTGAGGGAGTACCTTGGGGTAGCTGAATATTCAAAAGAGAGATACCAGGGCAATGAGTTTGCGGGCGTTGTTACTGGCCTGGCATGGACAGCAACCGGCGGACAAATACTTTTTGTTGAATCGAGCCTGAGTAAAGGTAAAGGGCAACTCACCCTTACCGGTAACCTTGGTGATGTGATGAAAGAGTCGGCTATGCTGGCGCTGGAGTATTTGAAAGCTCATGCAGATATACTTGCCTTGTCTCCTGATGTGTTTACCAATTGGAACGTGCATGTGCATGTACCCGAAGGAGCTATACCTAAAGACGGCCCTTCTGCCGGGGTAACTATGGTTACTTCTCTCGCTTCGGCATTTACCCAGCGCAAAGTGCGGAAAAACCTTGCGATGACCGGCGAAATTACACTACGCGGGAAAGTACTCCCTGTTGGTGGCATAAAAGAAAAAATACTGGCAGCCAAACGTGCAGGTATTACCGATATCATCCTTTCGGAGCAAAACCGTAAGAACCTGGAAGAAATTAAAAAAGAATATCTTCGCGGACTGAATTTTCACTTTGCCAACACCATTATGGATGTACTCGATTTTGCATTGCTGAAAACAAAGGTAAGTAATCCGTTGAAACTTTCGTAAGGTAGCGTTGCCCTGTATTTTGGTTGATTATATTTTGTGATAAAAAGTGATGGTTCGTTGTAATTTATGTTTTAAATTAGCGACATATCTACTAAATTTAGATCATTAATTAATCTTATCAGGCAATGTTGATAAATACTATTTTACCCGATTGGTCAACCGTTGGAATGTTCGAAAAGGCTTTCTGGATTGTAACCATACCTGCAACCGTAGTTTTTCTTATTCTTTTAGTACTTACCATTTTTGGTGGCGATACAGATACCGATGTTGATACCGATATTGATGGAGATATAGATGCCGGTGATTCTATTCCGTTTCAGTTTATCTCTTTAAAGAACATAGTAGCGTTTTTCACCGTTTTCGGATGGTCAGGGGTTGGATTTATTCATGCCGGCCTGGGCCCTTTATTGGTCATTCTGTTTTCGGTTATCTGTGGTTTGCTGATGATGCTTTTAATGGCGACCCTCTTTTACTTCATGTCGCGTCTGGCTGAAAATGGTACTTTAAATATGAAAAATGCCATTGGTAAGTTGGGGGAAGTTTACCTGATGATACCAGCAAAACGAGGTGGCATAGGTAAAGTACAGTTAAATGTACAGGGGGCTGTTCGTACCCTTGATGCCATTACCGATGATCCGGAAAATATTCTTACCTCCTCCATCGTTCAGGTTGCTGATGTAATTGATGATCAAATACTTCTGGTTAAAAAACAATAGAAACATAAAAACAAGTCAACAATGGATTATTTTGTTATTCTTATTAGTATTGCCGCACTTTTTCTGTTTATCATTTTTGTGGCAATGATGCGGCGTTATAAACGCTGTCCTTCCGATCGTATTTTGGTAGTTTATGGTAAAGTTGGCCGTGGTGCCGACCGCGAAACGCGATCTGCCAAGTGTATTCATGGTGGTGCCGCTTTTATCTGGCCTATCATTCAGTCTTATGCTTTTCTGGATTTAACGCCCATTTCTATCGAGATTAACCTTGCCAATGCGCTGAGTAAACAGAACATCAGGGTAGATGTGCCATCGCGTTTTACTGTTGGTATTTCTACTGAACCCAGTGTAATGAATAATGCTGCGGAGAGGCTGTTGGGTTTGTCGCAGGAATCGGTGAGCAACCTAGCTAAAGATATTATTTTTGGTCAGCTACGTTTGGTTGTGGCCACTATGGAAATAGAGGAAATTAACAGCAACCGCGATTTGTTTCTTGCAGCTGTTTCATCGAATGTGGAAGCCGAACTTAAAAAAATTGGTTTAAAGCTGATAAACGTAAACGTAACCGATATCAACGATGAATCGGGATATATTGAAGCACTGGGTAAGGAAGCCGCTGCAAAAGCCATTAACGATGCTAAAAAGAGCGTGGCCGAGAAGAACCGTGATGGTGAAATAGGCCAGGCAAAGGCACATCAGGAACAACGTGTTCAGGTAGCAAGTGCCGATGCTACTGCCGTTGAAGGTGAAAATATAGCAAAGGTAACCGTAGCCAACTCTGATGCTGACCGCCGCGAAAAAGAAGCTGAAGCCAACCGCAGGGCTGTAGCTGCCGAAAAAGTTACCAAAGCACAAGCGCTGGAAGAAGCTTATGCAGCGGAAAAACTGGCAGAACATGTAAGAGCCGACAGAGACAAAGCCACCCAAATAGCCAATGTAGTAGTACCTGCTGAAATAGACAAGCAAAAAGTGGAAATTGATGCAGAGGCTGTGGCAGAACAAAAACGCAGAATTGCTAAGGGAGAGGCAGATGCTATTTACCTGAAAATGCAGGCTGAAGGTAAGGGGCTATACGAGATACTTAGTAAACAAGCCGAAGGTTTTGACCAACTGGTGAAAGCTGCAGGAGATGACGCTCAAAAAGCAGTGCTGATGATGATTGCCGACAAGTTGCCGGAATTAGTGAAAACACAGGTAGAAGCTATTAAAAACATTAAAATTGATAAAGTTACTGTTTGGGAAAGCGGAAATGGAAAAGACGGGAAGACATCTACTGCCAACTTTATGCAGGGTATGCTGGGCGCTATTCCACCACTCGACGATATTTTTAAATCGGCCGGAATGGAACTACCCAAATACCTGAAGGGAGAAGAAAAACCTGAAAGCAAAGAAGCTGGTAATATTGATGTTTCGAAGGGAGAATAATTAAATAAAATCTTATCTCGTCATAAACGAAAAATTTTTTAAAAAGTTTTGATTAACACCGGCTTCCAGTTGCCGGTGTTTTATTATTTCCTATTCGAATTTGATAAATAAAAATTTCATGGAATTATTTAGCGCACGGAATGTGGATAAAGTTTTTGCTGCTACCAGGGCACTTACCGATGTTAGCATTTCGGTGGAAGAACAAAGTATTTTTGGGTTATTAGGGCCCAACGGTGCAGGAAAAACAACGCTCATCCGCATCATCAATCAGATTACAGCTCCCGATAAAGGCGAAATTTTTCTTAAAGGAAAGAAAATGACCAGGGCAGATATTTCAAAAATTGGTTATTTGCCGGAGGAGCGTGGCCTTTACAAAAAAATAAAAATCGGAGAACAGGCCATTTACCTTGCACAGCTGAAGGGTATGTCGCGCAGCGATGCCATCAGAGAATTGAAAAAATGGTTTGAAAAATTTGAGATTATGCCCTGGTGGAACAAGAAGGTAGAAGAATTGTCCAAAGGGATGCAGCAGAAAGTACAGTTTATTACCACCGTTGTACACCAACCCAAACTGTTGATTTTTGATGAACCATTTAGTGGTTTCGACCCCATAAACGCTAATTTGTTAAAAAAAGAGATTTTGCAACTGCGCAACGACGGTGCTACCATCATCTTTTCAACCCATAATATGGGTTCGGTGGAAGAGTTGTGCGACCATATTGCGCTAATTAATAAGTCGGTAAAGATTATTGATGGTCCTACAAACGAAATCAGGGAGCGTTTCAAATCAAATATTTATGATATAAAATATGACGGCAACCCCAAGTTGGTGGAAATGGCGTTAAAAGACGATTTTAAAATATTAAAACACGAAAGCAATAACGAAACGCACCTGCTTACCGTGCAATATGTCAACGGAAAACAAGGCAACGAATTATTACATGCACTTGTTCCGGTGGTAGAAATAAAAGCCTTTGAGGAAGTAATACCCGGAATGAATGATGTTTTTATTAAAGCTGTGGAAGCTTCGAACCAGAAAAAGTTATAACAATGAATAAAACACTCATTATATTAAAACAGGAATATCTCAAGCGTGTAAAAAAGCGTTCGTTTTTGGTACTTACCTTACTGGTACCTTTGCTTTTTGTGGGCATGATGGCGTTCATTGTTTTTCTTTCGATAAAAAACGATAGTGAAAAACGTACCATTGCCGTTTACGATGAATCGAACCTTTTTCTAGGTGAGTTGGGGAAAGAAGGAAATACTACTTACCGTTTTATTCCCAGGGAAGAGTATGAGCAACTGGAAAATTCATTAAAAGGAAGCGAATATTATGCATTGCTTTATATTCCCGGCAACATTTATACATCTAATATTGCCCGGTTGATTTCTGAAAAGCAGCTACCCATTGAGCTGAATGAGCAGATTGAAAGAAAACTGAGCAATTTTATCGAAAACGATAAACGTAAGAAAATTATAGAGGAAACAGGCATATCCGATTTGGAGCAAAAACTCCAGGGAACGACCACCCGAATAAAACTTGATACCCTGAAGATTTCCGAAAAAGGGGAAGCTAAAAAAAGCTCTTCTTTGGCTGCATTTATAGCGAGTTATGCTATGGGGCTGATTATCTATTTCTTTGTGTTTATGTATGGAGCTATGGTGATGCGAAGTGTAATGGAAGAGAAAAAAAGCAGGATTATCGAAGTAATCATCTCCTCCGTAAAGCCTTTTCAGCTAATGGCAGGAAAAATTATTGGTACTGCGCTTGTCGGGCTGACACAGGTGGCCATATGGATTATTATTGGCATGGTGGCACTTAGCCTGGTGCAAGGGTTCTTTTCTCCGGAAACTGCCCGTGAAATGAGTGAAAGTATTATGCAAAGCCAGGGGCAGATGAATCAGATGGTGGCGCAAACTGCCGAACCAAATAAAATAGGGGAAATAATGGAAATGATAAAAAACCTGAATATTCCACTTATTCTGTTTTCTTTCGTATTCTATTTTTTAGGCGGATACCTTTTGTATAGTTCTTTATTGGGGGCAGTTGGTGCTGCCGTTGATAATGATGAAGATTCTCAGCAAATGGTTTTTCCTGTAACATTTCCGTTAATACTCTCCATAATGCTGCTTTTCCCCATAGCGCGTAATCCCGAAGGGCCGGTAGCTTTCTGGGCTTCAATAATCCCTTTTTCTTCTCCGGTGGCAATGCTGGCAAGAATCCCTTATGGTGTGCCAATCTGGGAGTTACTGCTCTCGATGGCGTTATTGGTATTGACAACAGTAGGGGCAATAGCCGCGGCAGCAAAAATTTATCGGGTAGGACTGCTTATGTACGGTAAAAAAGTAAATCTTAAAGAGATGATTAAATGGTTGAGGTATAAAAATTGAGATTTTTAAAACATTTCTCTGTTTTTTTTGTTTATACTGAAAACGAATTTAAATAATGAGTTTTAAAAATATGAAAATAGCCTTTTTTTGTTGCTTTAGTATTTTAAGCAGTAAGGTTTCTTTTCATTAGTAAAATAAAATATAGATTGAATATAGAAAGAGGCTTTCCTGGTTTAACGGTGAAGCCTCTTTTTTTTAACCCAAAAGACATATTATGAAAGTGAAGAACATTTTGGAAACTATTGGAAATACACCACATGTGAAAATAAATAAGCTTTTTGGCAGCAGCCACGAGGTGTGGGTAAAAGTGGAAAAAACCAATCCAGGTGGGAGTATCAAAGACAGGATTGCATTACAAATGATTGAAGATGCCGAGAAAAACGGAACCCTGAAGCCTAATTCAGTGATTATTGAGCCCACATCGGGCAATACGGGTATTGGCCTGGCGCTGGTGGCTGCGGTAAAAGGTTACCGTTTGATTTTAACCATGCCCGAATCGATGTCGGTGGAAAGGCGGAAGGTCTTGCAGGCCCTGGGAGTGGAGTTGGAACTTACACCTAAAGAAAAAGGGATGAAAGGCTCGATAGCTAAAGCCGAAGAGCTGGCAGCCGGGATTCCCGATTCGTGGATCCCATTGCAGTTTAATAACCCATCTAACCCAAAAGCGCACCGCGAAAATACGGCACAGGAGATACTTGCTGATTTTCCTGAGGGGATAGACTACCTGATTTCCGGAGTGGGTACCGGTGGCCATATTTCAGGGATTGCTGAGGTGTTGAAACAGCACTTCCCAAAGCTAAAGGTTTTTGCTGTTGAGCCTGAAACCAGTGCAGTAATTAGTGGTGATAATCCCGGGCCTCATCCCATTCAGGGTATTGGTGCCGGCTTTATTCCAGATACTTTAAATACTTCCTTGCTTGATGGAGCCATAAAGGTTACAAAAGAAGAAGCTTATGAATATGCCCGTAGGGCGGCCAAAGAAGAGGGACTTTTTGTTGGTATCTCATCAGGTGCTTCGTTTGCAGCAGTTGCTAAAAAAATTAAAGAGCTGCCAGAAAGTTCACGCATCCTTACTTTTTCTTACGACCATGGCGAAAGGTACCTGAGTGTGGAGGGATTGTTTTAAATTTTTTGGATAGATGAAGAATAAAACAGCAGCTTTGTTGTTTTATTACCATAAGATTCGTAAATTATCTTTGCAGTTTAGTCCCTTTAGGCACTATTTTTGTTGATGATTGTATTTTATTCAGAAAACAACAGAGCCATGCGTCAAAAGGAAAATAGAGGACAGTTGATAATACAATCCGGGCCGGTTTGGTCGGTTCGGGTTACGTTGTTAACTGCTGAAACTGTTCTTAAAACTAAATTGAAAACCAGAAAGTGGAAAGTCAAAGAAATTTTAAACTGAAGAATGCAGCCTTAATTAGGCTGCATTCTTTGTTTTAATCTGCTCCAACCCAATACTCTGTTTTGCTTTCAATGCCACTGTCATTTACACATGATACGGCATATAAAAAAACGGTTTCCATATCGTTAACCTTATCTTCGTATGAAGTATTGTCTACATCTAAGGTTGCCAGTAGTTTGGGTGCAATATTCTCTTGAATACGATAAATCTTGTAGCTTTTTATATTTTCCTGGCCGGTTTTATTCCAATTGAGTTGATAGCCATTTTCGGTTTTAAACACCTGTAAGGAAGAAATGGAAACTGGCCTGAAAATGGGAACACGGCATATAGAGCTTATGGATGGAACACTTGTTAAATTGTTTATTCCTAGTGAAATAACTCTGTATTCATATGTTTCCCCTTCCAAAATATCAGTATCTTCAAAGTAATTATGGCCTGTGTTGTTTGCCAGGATTTCGAACTGGCCGGGATTTTCACCATCACCCGGGTTTAAGCGACGTTCCAGCCTATAGTCCAGTACGTTTTCATCCAATTCGCCAACTAAGTCCCAGCTGACCAGTATTTTGTTGTCGCTATAATGTGTGCTAAGGTTTACTGCCGAAGTTAACGTCATATCTGCTTGAAAAGGGTTTGCAAAAACAGTATCTGAAGCCGGGCTGATATCGTAGCTCGTATTCTCCGATTTTACATAATAGGCCAGACTTGTACTTTTTAGTGTTGATGGCAGGGTGTCGATATAGGTTACGTTTACCTTGTCGGATTCGAAAAGGCCGTCTACCTGGATAAAATCGAGGCTTTTCCCATCGGCTCTGAAAATATAATAACCTTTACTATTGTCGCCATCGTTTTTCCATTTAAGGATTACTCGGCCGGGTTCAGCCATTGCTGTAAGGTTTACCGGAGCCACTGCTTTTGCATTGCCACTGTGGAGACCGATAACCCGGGCACTGCGATCGCTTTTCCCATAGGCATTGTTGATGATAAAATAGTAGAAGTAATTTTTGTTGGGTTGTACATCTTCATCAATAAAAATTGTGTCATTAGGTGATTTGCTTAAAAGATATACGTACGAACTGTCGTAATTTTCACTTTTATAAATATCAATACTGCGCAGGTATTCAGGCACTTCAAATTTCCACGATAATTTAATCCCGTTTTCTACACTGGTTGCATGAATTCCTTCAAACCAGCTTTCATCTTTGTTTACCAGGTTGGTTACCCTTATGGTATCTGACGGTACGCCCGGATTTCCATATAAATCATAGGGTTGCAGGTAATAAAGCAATATGCCCCTTCGCATTACAAGAGTGTCGAGTGCCCATACTTTAAGTTGGCTGTTGTTATTATTAAAACCAAGGCTCGCATTTGCAGGAGCAAACTCTGACTGTAAATAATAACTTCTAAATAGTTTTACGGTATGAATGTGTTTCTTCTCGGCAATTTCGTATTCGAGACTTACATATTTTTCCATCGCCCGGCAAGTGGTATTTGTAATCTGATAATTCACCCGAGGTGACGGAAAACTGACAACAGGCGTAATCTTTTCGTTTTCACTATTCGTATTCAGCACTTTATATTCGTATTTGATATTTTTTTGTGCTTCACGATCGTAAAAAGCAACACCAAGCGCTTCGCGGTACATAGGAATTCCACCGTAATAGGGGATTGAATCTATGTTGCCGGTGTTTTGGGTCCACTTCCAAATATGTCCTTTCTGTTTTTCTGAAGGAAGTTCGTATGCAGGATTGTTGCCATTGGCTTTTATCACATTATTGAAAAAAGTATCAAAATGGTCGTAAAATGAAAGTGTGGCGATTTTTTCCCAGGTATTTTTGCCGGGTTCTTTTCTTAAAACGATATAGGAAAAATTTCTTGGTATTTGTCTTCCACACATTACATAAATACCATCGGGGCCGGCAACCGCATACGGATATACATCCTGGCTGCTGGCAAGTGTTGACGAAACAATGCTTATCAGAAATACTAAAATTAATTTTCTCATTTTAACTGACTTTTAAATGTTAGTTATCACAGGGGTCGGTTGAATTTACATCGCTGCTACATTGTCCTGGAGTGCTACAGCTGCCTAACCCTAAGGAGTAATTAAAAGAAGGTGCAGCAAAAGGATCATTAAGGTCTATCGAAGCACTTATGCCGGCATGGAATTCAGCAGAAGCGCCAAAACTGAGCTCAGGCCCAACGCAGCCTACCAAAGCAGGCACTTTTTGTTTAATGCACCCGCTTACGGCTAAATCGGCGCATAAACTTAAATTGGCCGTGTTTGATGTGTTCAGGTTAATTTCAGTTATTCCTTTTACTGAAGCATCCAGGTTTGCATTTATCGAAGTGCAGGTTATAGATTGAAGAACCAATTCTGCATGTGCATATAACATGGCAGAAATGCCTATTTGGCTTGAGCCACCGGTAAAAACGGCCCAGGCACTGGCCTCGCCTCCTACTTCGGTTAGTAATTTAAATGTGGCTACGCCACTAATATTTTTTTCGTAATTCAGGTTAACAATAGGCAAAATAATACGGCCGGTAACGTAAATGCCACTAAAAGGAGCTGCATTAAAGCTACAGGGATATTCTTTTTTAATGGAGTAGCGGGTGGCTATCTCCATCACGTATTGAGGCAGTTGTACATTGTAGTGGCCAATCAGGAATCCAGCTGTAATACCTCCATAAGGCGACATATTACCTTTACCGGAACCTACAAAGTAGAAGCCTTGGGCGCCAACCGCCATTTCTGCCTGGCCGCCAAAGATCACACCTCCCATGTTTTTGTTTGCGATGGTCATGGTACCTATAAACTGTTTGTTCGGATAATCGAAATAGAAGGTAAAATCACCAAATCCTGTATCAGAGTCCTTTAATCCGGCTACTTTAATTCCTTTGTCTTCGCTATCATCGGTTTGTATTTCGCCATGTACTACAAAATACAAAGGTTCGCCCCCAAATCCACTGTTAGAGGCAAAATCCGCTTTAGGGAATAGTTTCAGGTGCAGCAGGTCCCAGTCGTTGTTTTCCACTTTCATATTAGCACGGTCGACAATAAATTCCGGTGCTTTGCTGTCGCTTTTTTCACCCAGTTTTAAGGTTTGTTCAGGCGAATCGGTATCACGGTTAATCTGAATGTCGTATCCTGTGCCGGCTCGTCTTTTTGTAAGCACAACCCTTATGGGGTCTAACTGTCCAGGTTCTTCCACTGTGCCAAAGAGTTGAACCTTTTCGTCAGTGATAATTTGTTTATCCAACCTTTCCAGCAGCGATTTGTAAACCACATTGCCCGGGCCCGTGAAAACGATATTGCTTGTATATAACTCATCGGTAAGCTTGCCGCTTTTCTTCTTGAAAGACATTTTATAGGTCATATCAGGAACCCGCGGAATACCATACATGATGTTGCCGTCGAGTACAAATTCATCGGCATAAGAATAAATAGCCAGGGGTTGAAAATCAACCAGGTTATGGTAACGGACTGTTTCGCAGTCGGGGGAAAAACTGATAATTTGCTCGCCATTGCTCAAGAGGCTAACAGCCTGAAATTTAATCGGGTCAAGTCCCGGTAATCCTTCTACAATGGCAGCCGGTTCGCCTACAAAGCAAAGCTTAAAGTGTGGTTTCTGGTCGGTGCCTATTTTCGGGTCGAGGCCGAACTGCGGCGTTACCCCACTTTGCATTTGCATGGTTGCTATACCGCCTCCCAACGGCAGGTTTTGCAGTTCGGGCTTATCAATAAAAATGAGGTCGTGCCGTAGTGTAAAGTCTTTCACCGGAATATCGAGGCTTCCGGTTTTTATTACTGCATTGCCCGAATGAATGCCGCCAACCTGCGGATTTACTTCGCAATTCCTTGCCTCAATATCCCACTCTTCAAACTTGATGTTTATTTTACTCATTAGCTGATCATCGGTGTTTACACCTTCAGAAGTGATTTTTATATAAGGCAAATCCATTTTTATGGTATCTATGATGCCTTGCTCTTTTAGCAATGGGTTAAGTGTCCACGCAAGGGGTTTCAGGTAGATGGACCCATTTGTTGTAAGGTAACTGTTCGTTGTTGGCGAAGATGCTGCAAATTCAAGGAAATGAAACTCCAGCGGTTTTCTATTGATATCGTGCAACAAATAGGCATTTTTTGTTTCAAACTCGGCTTCGGCATTGCTTAAATTGCCTAAAAAGCTGTTTTGCGAAACTACCTGAATGTTTTGTATGCTTTGCATAATCGGAATTGGGTTCTGCTGGCTATAAAAGGTTTGGGAACCTGTTGTTGTGACGCCCGATCCACCATTTGGAATAATACTTTGATTAACTTTAGGAATGGAAAGAATCTGGCTTACAAACGAAGTAATGGTTCCGGTAGGTTGTGCACCTTCAGCTTCGCTGATATAAAACTGGTCGTCAGGAAAATTGAAATAGCTACCCGGAAAGTTGAACGAATTATCTACAATGCGTGCTTTCGAGCGAATAAACCCGGAAGTAGCGTTATTACGTTGAATTTGCAGAAAATTATTGTCATTTTCGAGTAGGATATTATAGTTATAAGCTTGCGCATTTTCGGGCGTGCCTTTAAATTGCGCTTTTAAACTGGTTTTATTCATCGAAAAAGCCTGTTGATCGTTTTGCAAACGCAAATAAGGCCTGCCTTTAATATCGTTGGCATTTGGGTCGGGTTCTACCAATAGATTGGTGAAAGCGGGTGCCTGGTCGGTAGTTTGAATCAGTTTGAAGTGTCCTAACACATTTTTAGTGAGATCGACTATGCCTGAAATCTTAAACTTTCCCGGGGCTGTTGTTTCCAGTTTTGTGACGTTGATTTTAAAGCCAAACAGCGTTTCGATGTTAGCATCTTCAAAAGGTAAAAGATCAAAATTGGCCGTTGCAGAACCTTCGGCACTGTCGAAAGTTACTTTCTTTTCGCTGCCAATAAGATTGGAAAAGTCCGTGCTATTTTGGGGCCCGTTGCATTTTACAATTGCGCCCTTTTCAACTATTTTTTGGCCGTTAACATAACTTAAGTAGTGGTTTATCTTTATGCCGTGTAAAGTGTATTGCCCTTGTTCATCGGTTAGTGTTTTTCTGATGCTTTTGCCATTTCTTACCCATACTTCTGCATTGGGAACCGGTGTGTTTTCTGAAGTAACTATACCTGAAACACTTGCTCCACGTGTTAAAGTTATGGTGTAATATTGTGTGTTTTTGCTTTCCTCGTTGGTGAGTTCGCCGGTTACAGCAATATAATCCGAACCTTCGGGCGGTATTACTTCATACCAGAAATTTTTCATCGATGCGTTCTTAAATTCGAAGTCAGCATAGCCGCTGGGGCCTGTGATGCTCTCGTAGTCAAGAATTTTTACCGTTACTCCTGCAATTCCATTGCTCCCTGCTATACTGTAACCCGGCCGTTTTACCAAAATACGCATACGGTGTCGGCGCTCTTTTACCTCAATGGTACCCACATCGTATTCCGAAGTGAAAAATGGAGGTATAAGCACAGTATCGTTAAAATAGGTTAGGTCTTCAGGAATTATAAATAGTGTATCGTTATGGAAAGTTGGTGCCGGTACTTCAATTCTTTCCGACATCAGTTCGCAGGTCATAGGAGTGGTATATTCGTATCTGCTTTTGGTTTTTAGCAACTTGCTGCGCGAAGTTCTTACAAAGGATTTCACAGGAGTACCGTCTTCATTTACTACAAATCCCTTAATCATTCCGTTGGGTTTCATCAGTATTTGTGGAAAATGGATTTGCTGTCCCATATTCAGGGTTATTCCTCCGTTGCCGGGAATATGCCCCAGTGAGTTGGAAGCTACATTTGAAGTGTCTCCATTGCTTTCCAGTTTTTTCCCTCCGGCCAGTGTGTAGCCAAGTGCATGAACTTGTAGCAGGTATTTTTCAGTACTGGGAACCAAATCCTGAAAACTGAAATACCCATGATTATTATCTTCTGATGTAAACTGATATTCTTGCGGGTGTATTATGTTGCAATCGGTAAGGCTGTTGCACTTGCACAAAGTAACTTTTGCATTAACCGCACGCATGGTATTGGTATAGTCAAGTATTCTGCCGGAAACAATTGGGTCGTTGGGGAACATACGTATTTTTACCTCGCATGAAATCTCTTCGTAATCAGAAACATATCGATATTCTTCAGGATAGGTATTAAAAATATCAGGGCAGGGAATCTGGTACAAGTTAATGTCGTTTAAATCTGTATGCTCTTCTTCATGCCAATCCAATTCTTGTTTATAGTATTGTCTCGGAAAAGAAATTCTCGACTCCTGGTAAGAATGTTCACCAATTGTATCGCTTGGCGTTACCGTTATTTTTACTTCCGACTGTAAACCATCGAGGTTTGATTCATTGTAAATATTGCCTGGCAACAATTCATTTGTAAAGTGTTTGGGAATACTGAATACTGTACCTTCGTCATTATTCACGTATTTGGTTTTGTGTATTTCATCCTGCGATAACCATTGGGGTGCAGGGTACTTGAGCTTATTTACCTCTACTTTAACACCTTTCAGCGTTTTATTCCGGTATTGAATAGATGTATTATTAGGATCGCCAATGGGCCGCACATACATTTTGTAAGTATCCATGTAAGCCGTAAGTGTACCTACATCAACCGAGGAGTTAGGTTGTACCAGGATATTGTTGTTGGGATTTAACCAGTAATGGCGTTTGTTGTTATTAACTACCAGCCTTACCGTGCGGGTAAGTTTGCCATTCATTTCAAAATAATCCCTGAATTCAATTGCGCCGCTCAACGAAAACTCATTTACGGTCTGTGAACCCAAAGAATCGATGTTGGCAAAATCTTTAAATTCAAAATTACCGTTTTCATCGGTGGTAGTGGTTGCTAAAATACGGTTCCGGTCGCTGAGTTTATTCAAAGAGTTTTCTATATCCTCCTTATTCCCAAAGTTTTGCACAACGATTGCATCGTTTATTTCATCTTCTTTTTCAAGGTGTGGAATATCCATCACTGTTTGGTGGCCATTTTCGTCTTCAATTAAATAGGTAACCATTAATGCTACTTCGGTATAGGGCAAAGGCTTTATATTTGATTCCGGGTTGCTTGGATCGCGGTATACCAATTGGCCTTTTACCGTTGAAGTGGGTGGAGCATCGGAGATTATGGTTCCTTTTCGTTTTACAACAAAATGATGCGGAAGTTCGCTGTGCTGCTGAAAGTACTCCATAACCTGCTGGTCAGATGGCTTAAACTGAAAGGGTGTGAGCCAGAACTCGCCGCATAAATAACTTTTTTTCTGCCCGTTAATAACAGTGTCCTGCCTAATGGTAATGCTGTATTTATCCTGCTCCAGAGCATTGCAAATAAGTTTGTCAAAAACAATTACTGTATGCATTTTCCCGTCGGTTCCGGTTTTTTGTACAACCTTGCCACTGGTTACATTTTTTATGCTGTATTTCCCTACTTTTTCTGAACCAGCTTCAATTTCGCCTTCGTAATAGGGAATTTCATCATAAATGTTATCGTACCCATAACGAATAATCTCTCCGGTAATATTTTTAGGGGTTAGTTCGCGGTAATCGCCAATAAAGTCGCCTTGCATACTGGTTTTATAGCCTTTTGATATTTCTACTTCGAGTGTGTAGTCAAAAACATTGGCGGTAATTTCTCCCAGGTTAATTTCATTATTCGACAGCTCAATCCTTGTTTCGGGAATGTCGTAATAAGGGCTATTGGTTTCAAGCTTGAAAAATTCAAAACTGTTGACGACACGGGCACTATAACTGCCCATTCCCGAAGGGACATAGTCCGTAGTTGTTTCAACGTACCCGCCATTGGAACGGGCCATAAAAACGACTTCGAAGGTGCCGTCTTCGTTGATTTGCACAGGAATGGAGTGCCGTTCATCCTGGGCAGTGGGTATGGAAGCACTGACAATACTTTTGCTGGCTGTGTCAATGGTTGTGGTGTAGCGGGTTAGTTTTATCAGTTTTGAGTTTAACGGAAATTTCTCGGGGTGTTCCTGAAATTTGTAGAGCAGCTTACCTTTAACAGTATATTGTTCGAGGTCAGGCACATCATCCAAAACCATGTAGGTAAAGTCGCAGTAGCCTGACTCAGCTATGACAGTGGGATTACCCTTATTGTCTGTTTTTTTCAATATGGTTTCACCTGTTTTTTCGGCTTCAATTGCAGTTATGTGAAGCGTATAGCGCTGGCCATCTACAAAAGGCAATGTGTTCATTCCCTCTTCATAGGAAGGCAGTTGCCACACTTCTTTACTCCAAACTATTTCATTATTTTGGGTATCGCTAATTTCCAAAAGGTAGAGTATTCCTGTTCCTTGTAACCCACTTTCGTACTCCTGAGGGTTTTCGGCAAGTGAAGCCAGTACGTTACCTTTATCTTCCCAGCGCAGGTAAAAATTTCTTACATTGTTTACGGCAATGGCATCGGGTGGAATGGTATTAAATTTTGAACTAACCAAATTGGTATATTTGAGGTCTTCGCCGGAATTACCACTGCAATAAGGGACAAATATTTCGAGTGAGATTTCCGATATTTCGGTTTTAGTAGGTTGTGGTGTTTTTTGGGTAAAGCCAATTGGATTAGTGCCTTGTTTGTAAATAAACCAAACCACTTCACTTCGGCCTCCATTCCGGAAAGCTGTTCTTCCTGTGGGGTCGATAGCAGTTACCTGTACGGCATAAGTTTTCCCGGCAACCAGTGGTGGCATAGATGGGCCATAAAGTAAAACCGGCTGGTTAACAGTAGTTTCGTAAAATGGATGCGAAGAAGCCATAGCATCATCGGGGTTGTGCCCCTCGGGCAATACTTCAACTATACGGAAATCGTACAACAAATTGGTTGGTGCTCCCGGAGGGAAAGTCCAGCTAAAAACTACATTTTGAATAGCTTGGGCAGTAATAGAATCACCTGAAAAAGGAGAAGTAATTACAGGTGGTTCGACATTGGTAATCATAAATGGGGCACAACAGCCGGAGGGTTCTTCGTTAGATAGTGGTGCTCCGGTGTTGTAGTCCCAAACACGGATGCAAATGGTATAAGTACCCTCGGGCAAGCCTCCCATTTGTAGTACTTCTTCTTTCGAAATACCCTCGTAAATCAGGTTGTTTACGTTGAACAGGTCTTGAAGGTTGTTCACGGTGAGGTTAAAAGCTGAAAGTGGCATAAGGGTAAGCGCCTGGGCAGGTTTGGTATCATGTGTGGTGGATATATTTATCCCGTTATCTCCTGATATTGTTGCTGTTAAGTACACCTGGAGGTTGGCGCGGGAGGTGTTGTTCAGCGTTACTAGCAGTTTGTTGGGCGTGGATGTGTAATCTGAAAGTTGCGTGCTGTATGGAGGGGTAACAACCAAATTAACAATTACCTGGTTTTGTGCATGCAATAGTTGTGTGCACAATAAAATAATCAATGTAAGTACGAGTATCCGTTTCATGTTGTATGTATTTCTTTATTTTTTAGGCTCAAAATGAATAAATATAACTAAGGTCTCCTTTAAATTGGCTAAAACTGGGATAGGCTGATGCTTCATCAAAACGTTGCAGCATGTGAAACAGGTTCAGCCTGATGCTATGGTGTTTTCTGTTGGAGAAGCTGGCATATAGGTTATTAACAAATTGTTTTCCCTTCTCGTCTGCATACTCCGGTTGAAGTATTGAAGAATTCAGCCCTAACTGAATCTGGTTCTCAAGAAGTGCTTTATTTATGCCTAAGGTCAACCCCTTTGATTTATTATCGCCATTGTAAGTTATGGTTTTAACACTGTTCAGCCCTGCCTGAAAACCCATGAGCAGCCGTTGGATGTTTAGATTGTAATTCAGGTTGGCAATAATGGCTTTGGTATCGGTATATTTCTCGGTGTGTTCGTTTTTGTCGTTCATTCCTGTTTGATTGAAAACGAGCATGATAATATGACTCCTTTCGGGGTTAACAAACATAAGGCGGGGGGTAAGCGTAAGGTTGGAAGTTACCTGGTACAATTTCAGGGTATCTACCAGTGGCATGCGCCCGGCGCGTTGGTTGTTGCTATAGTTACTGTAGGTGGCATCAAGGCCAAAATACTGCACGGGGTTAAACGACAGGTTTAACGAAGAGATAGTGCGTGCCGTGGTTGCCCTTTTGGCGTTGTTCAGGTTGTCGCGCTGCAAACCTAAACTTCCCGAAACATTTAGTTTTTGTTTAAACAGGGTAAATCTGGGTGAAATAGTAAAATTCTCTATATCATCGTTAAAATAGTAAGCTCCCATTGATTTGTACTTTGGAGAAATGCGGCGGTATTCAAGCTTTGTGTTGAATTTATTGTGACTGTAATTTAATGAAGCTCGCAGGGCGGTTGCTACCGATGAAGAAAGATTGATGTTGATCATGTTCCGCACGGATTGTACAATAGCTTCATCACTAAAAAAGGCAGTGTCGCGGGCATTTGCTGTGTGTACGCTTCCGGCAAGTTCGGCATCAAACCAAAGTTCTTCCGAAATTTTTATCCGGGTGTTTATGCCTGCCACCACATTCTGCTCAGGATTTACGCCTGGCAGGGTTGGAGAGGCAGACAGACTGTCATCGCGTATATTCAGAAAAATAAGGTCAACAAATGTTGTTTGTGAACCCAGACCAAGTTTTAAAGCGTAACCGGTACGTTTAAAAGCTTTTACCGTGTCGGGGATGTTTTCATATGCGCTGGGTCGCTGATTGAATTTGCCAAAAACAGCTCCAAACCTGAAAATACCGGGGTTTAATTCCACGCCACCTCCTAAAAACGTATGTCCCGCCAGTGTATAATTGCTGAAGGTGATATTTCTATATCCGCCATGCAGTGTTAACCACTTATAACTCGGGCTTAATCCAAATTGGTTAAAAGGTTGATAATAAGATGATTTATTGTTGCTATAACGAAAGGAAAAGGGCATGGAGAATCCGTAAACCGAAACTGTGGCATTAGCAAAAAGTACAGTAGAAAACGGATCGTAGGTAAAAGCAGAATCGGAACTGCTTTGCGAAATTAAGTTCACGCCCAGGCTACCGTTGAGTTTTACAGGATCTTTATCTTTTATGTTTTCCAGGTCCTGCCCAATTAGTGGATTTATTATTGCAACAAAAAATCCGCAAAAAGATAAAATCCGCAGTTGACGATTTAATTTCATGGGCTACTTTTAGTTTTTGGTTTTTTAACAAAGTTATGCGTCTATGAAATATCTGTCAATCATATATTTGTATGGTTTTTTATTACTGGTGTAGATATTCCTGAAACCGGGTCAGGCTTAAAAAATTGCTTTCCCTTTTAGGAGGTTGAGAGATAGTTATGGTGTCGGAATATTTTGTAAAGACAATTTAAACTAACCGTTCTTTAATGGCTTTAATAACTGCCTCCGATTTTGAATTTACGGCCAGTTTAGTGTAAATGCTGTTGATGTGGCACCTTACCGTGCCTATGGAAATATGACAATGGTCGGCAATCATTTTATAGCTGTCGCCATCTATCAGGCATTTTATAATGTCGTATTCGCGTGCCGAAAGGGCATAGGTATTCTCCTTTTTCGGGATTGAAGTAGTAAAAAAATCCAGTACCTTTCGGGCAATTTCACCCGACATGGGTGAACCCCCATTGACCAGCTCGGTAACCGATTCGATGATTCTTATGGCGGATGTTTTTTTTAGTAAATAACCTGTTGCACCTGCCTTTAAGGCATCAAAAATGCGGTTGCTGTCTTCAAAAACGGTAAGCATCATCACGTTTATTTCGGGAAATTTTGCCTTTACCAGTTGTGTTGCCTCAATACCTGACATTCCCGGCATATCAATGTCCATTAAAATTGCATCGGGTTTGTTGTTCTCACAGTTTTCCAGGATATGGCTACAATCGGGATAGGCGCCTGCAAAAGTAAGTAACCCTGAACCTCTTATCAGGTGCATCATGCTTTCGCGAAATGCGTTGTTGTCTTCGTAAACAGCTACTTTTATATCCATATTAACACTTTTGCCTACTTTAAGCCAAGAAAATTTTGTTGTTAATTTCCCTTACAATAATAAGATAAAAATTATGGCTTGTCAATAATACATTTATATGGTTTTTACCGTAAGCAATATTTTCGTTCCTTTTCCGGGGCCGGAGGAAATATCAAAGTTTGCATCCATTTGTGTGGCACGTTGTTTCATGTTTTTCAGCCCGTTTCTTCCGTTTTTCTTGTTATTTATATCGAAACCTTTGCCATTATCAGTAATTTCCAGTTTTAATAAGCCGTTTTCGTAAGAAAAAATCACTTCGGCTTTATGGCAATCTGAGTATTTAATCAGGTTATTTACAGCTTCTTTTGCAATCAGGAATAAACCGCGCCTGATTTCCATGCTCAGGGGTAAGCTATTTATTTCAGCAGGTGTTTCTATCCGGAATTTAATGTCTTTCGATTCAAACAGTGGTATAGCATATTCGTGAATACGCAGGGCGAGGTTTTGAAATTTATCGTTAGCCGGATTCACCGACCATATAATGTCATCCATCGATTCCAGCATGTCGTGGGCATTAGTGCCAATGCTTTTGATCATTTCTTCGGCATGGGGTATGTTATCCAATTGCGATTGCAGCAAATCGCTCATTATTGAAATACTGCTAAGGGTTGAGCCCACATCATCGTGCAGGTCGGAAGCAATTTTAGTTCGCAGCTTTCGCATTTTTATGAGTTGCTGGATGCGAAAATGGTAAATTGAATATAATAGCGCAGCTAAAAAAAGGAATACCAGGGCAATAAACCACCAGGTACCATAAAACGGCTTGTTTATTTTGAATGTAAAACGGGTTGGTTCTTGCGGTACATCGCTGTTAGGTAAGCTGGCGCGAACCATAAAAGTATATTTTCCGGGTGTAAGCGAGTTATAACTGGCATATCTTCTGCCGGAAAGAGGTGACCACTCTTCATCGAGCCCTTCAAGTTTGTATTGGTAGCCAATACCTTCGTTTTGCTTTAGACGGATTGAGGAAAAATCGAAGGCAATAAAATTGCGATTATATGGAAGCTTGTATGATTTTACTTTACTTGATAATGCCTGCGGATCGCTTTTACCCATTACCGAAACATTGAATATGTTCACACGCAATCGGTTGTTGTCCTCTTCTTTTTCCAAATGGCTGTTGATTACAAAAAAACCTTCTTCAAAACAAATGTTGGCAATATTGTCGTCGGGTAAGATCTGGTATGCATATCGCCCTAACCCGGTTCTATCGTTGTAGCTGACTATTTTTCTCTTCCCCATAGCATTTGTTACCAGCCTGTCGGCGCCGTTACGTGTGGCAAACCAAATGCTGCCGTCATTGCCTTCAGTTATTTGTGTAACATCATTACTTGATAAGCCATTTTTTGTGGAATAGAGCCTGGCATTGTTCACCCCGGTTGTATCAAATTCAAGGCAGTAAACCCCTGTTGCTAAAGATGATAACCATAGATTGCCACGTCGATCCAGCATCATGTCCTGTATCCAGGCGGTAGCAAAAGCTGAATCGGGTTTCAACGATTTATATTCGTTGATGAGTTTTAGTGATGTTTTACCATTTTCTTTCAGTGGTTCAAATCGATATAAACCATAAGTATAATCACCCATCCAGTAGTACCCAAATTTGTCTTTTAAAATTTTTCGTGGCCGTAGGCGAAGGGTTTTTTCTGAAATAATGCGGGTTTTCTCCACCAAATTATTCCGGAAAGTATAGATTCCATCCGTACAACCCAGCCAGATTGCCCCATCGCTATCAAAGTAATAGCATTTGAGGTCGTTTATTTTCTCTTTTTTGAAGTCAATAATCTGTTGTACATCTTTCCAGCCATTTTTTATATCAACAGGCAGCAAATACATTCCTTTATCAGTAAAAAAATGGCCTTGTCCATTTTCAAAATCGATAGCCAATACATTGCTGTTCGAGAATGGTGTTGCACTCAATGGTATGCTTTTAACCAGTTCATTTTCGATAAAAAAAAGAGAAGAACTATTGCTTAACCACAGGCGACCAGAATTGTCTTTTGCTATTAGTCCGATATTTTTGATTGCCTGCTGTTGGTAGAAAAATGCGTAATCTGAAAACGTTGACAAACGGCAAATGCCTTCGGAAGTACCAATCCAGTAATTATCTTCGTTGTCTTGAAAAAAACACATAGCCCCATCTTCCGGTAGTCCGTTTTCCAATCTTATATTCCTGACTATCTTATCTTTTTTAATTTGGTATACACCATTGTGTGCAGTTGAAACCCAGGTATTTTGTTGCCGGTCGCGATAAATATGGTTGATATAATTTCCTTCTAACTCGGGGAAAGGCTTTTTTACGGTATATTTCATATTATCTTTGCCAACGGACTGAAATTTTATAATAAAATAACCTGATTTTGTACCCACCAGCAATTTGTTTGTCTCAACCAGTAAAAGCTTAATGATATAACTATCCTGAAATTCTGGCAGGAAATAGGGTTGAACCGAATCGGCATGGGCAAAGAATACTCCAAGCCCGTTAATGCCGCCAAACCATATGTTCCTGTCGGCATCAAATTCCAGCGTTTGAAAAAGGTTTCTATTTTGGCCGAAGTCAAAAATCTGCTTTATGGAGTCGCCCTCAAGAAGGTTAATATTGCGGCTTTCAGAAAAAAGAATTGTGGAATCTGACAGCCATTTTAAAGTGCGGATAACGTTCTTCCCGAGTTGTTTTCTTTTCCTGAAGAAAGGTTTGTATACACCATTCTCCTGTTCAACCATAACTCCTTCCATAAAGGTGGCAATGGCCAGCTTTCCTGACGGGTTTCTGTCAATATACTCACAAAAAGCCTGGGAATAATTTATTTCAGGAATAACTGTGTTGTCAAATTGGTTGCCGTCGAACCGGGAAACTCCACCGTCGGTTGCAATCCATAAATAGCCCGAATTATCCTGATTAATACTGAATATGGTATTATGCGGAAGGCCATCGTTTACGGTATAGGTTTTAATTAAATAGCGCTTTTGTGCATTAATAAAATGCGGTATTGCGACTAAAAACACCAGAAATAGCAGCCCAACAATAAATTTGAACTTTGATTTCATTCAAAGCGTTAGTTGATAAATGTGTGCAGATAAAAATACGAAAAAAATAATGTGTTGCAATGGAAAATGTAAAGCCCGGTAGTATTGGAACTAACCGGGCTTTATTGTTGCAAAACAAAAGTTTTTTTGTTCGACTATGTTTTTAGTAAAATCAATTATTCATCCAATGGGTTATACACCGTTCCAATAAACAACAAGGTATTGGTGGTTCGCTCGCGGATGGCAAATACAAAGGGCTTATCTATATGTACTGTTGGTGTGCCACCGCCTGCTGACGTGAGTACAAATCCAATGGTTGTTACCGCTGCCGCTTCGGTACCTTCTTCGTTTACATCTACAAATGTGTTTTGTTTTACAAAAGAGATATAGGTGGGTATATTGCTAAGATTCGAAAAATCAGCAGTTTCATTAAATGCATCTACCATGCCTAGTTCTTTTAAATTGTCGTTTAATTCTTTCTCGTATTTAAATTTGAACTTGGGCAAAAACACGTTGTATTCTTCTTTTTCTTCTTGCTGATCTATACCCGAAACCATTTCTGTATACAATTCCCTATCAAAGTCGTTCAGAAATGCTGAAAGGTCTCTTTCGGGGAGAATGAGGTCCATAACAAAATTATCGCGGCCATAGCTAAGTTCATAAGCCGAGTAGCCGTTTCCATTAAAAGCCCTCAAGGCAATTTTGCCCGACATGGTGGGTACCTGAATTTCTTCATTGTTGCTAAGGGTAAAAACTAAATCTTGTGTGTTGTCTTTTTCAAACTGTTGTGTCCAGTTTCCTTTAAAATACACGGCATTTAACAAAAACATTACCGCATCACTGGAAATATTGGTTAATACTTTATCAATTTTCTTGTTAGTATTGTCTGATGCCCATCCATTGATGCGTTTTAGGGAATTTACCACATCTCCAAAGTCGAGCCCCTCTGTTTCAGCTTGATAAACGTTCTGCATTGTTTCCTTATATGGTGCTTTTACAGGAAAACTATTGCGGTAGAACATGGCATTGGCAAGGTTAAGGGTAACCTTGTTATCGGCCTCTAAAAGCTGTTTAACCAGCGATTGATAGAGTTCGTTAATCTCATCCTGCGTGAGGTTCCCGTAGCCCAGCATGTCGCGTATTTGGGAAAAGGTGTTGCCATTGGCGGCATTCATGGCCATGTTTAAGGCAATGGTGGCACTCAATGGCGAAAGCATAATATTTTTCTCCTCCTCGCCGGCCACATCAGCAAAAAGCGAGATACCAAAATTGTTGGCACTGCTTAACACTTCATTGGCGTAGGTAGGAAGTTCGATCGATTTTGGCATTAGGGTTTCTTCTTTATCGTCAATTCCATCGGTTTTCTGACAGCTAAAAGCTAAACCGGAAATTAAAAGAACAGTAAGTATAAAAATTTTTGTTTTCATGTTATAGTGAAGTTTATTTTTTAGTAGATGGGTTCTATTTTAAAAAGGTTGCGTTAGAATGCAAGATTTTTATGATTTTAAAAATAACGACACGTCTATTTAGAATTATTATAAATTAAAGAAGGGAGGGTAGTAAGATTTTTGTCGCCCGTAACAAAAAATTATTAATTTCGCGCCGTTTTTTACATCACCTAATGAAATAGTGGTTTTTTTGAGAATGAGAAGTATTATTATTTTCTTTTTGATTTTGTTATCAACCTGCCCATTTCAGGTGCAGTCGGCAGAGAAAGGTAAAAGAAACGCCGTTGAGGCTTCATTTTACACGTTAAATACGTATAATTTTCGGGTTACAAATTCTTTTCTACCTGAGGTGGGGTATTCACGCTACATTGGAAACAATGTAAAGGTTGGGGCATTTTACCGTTATTTTAAAAAAAACAAAGCCACCCATAACTATTATGGGTTAAGAGCTGGGTTTTTACCTGTCCCGCTTTTTGTTAAAGACGAAAATTTTAACAACAACTGGGAACTGGAATTGAGCATGAATTACTATTACGAGGTATATAAAGGGACATCTCCTGAAGGAGATTTTCAGTTTTGTCAAGGCCGTTTTTTTTCACATGTGGGAGTAAGCCGAAAATTAAAAAATAACTTTTATGTATTCTCAAATATTTATGTTTGGAATAAAAGAGATGTTTTTATAGGAATAAGATATAAGTTTTAATCTGATATGGTGGCAAAGAATATCATATACTGGCTATTGTTTATTTTGGCTTGCTTCTTTTCTTCATGCGAAAAAACAGTAACAATAGATGCTCCCGAAGCGGAAATTAAACCTGTGATTAACTGCCTTTTTGAAGATGAAAAACCCTTTAAAGTAAATGTAAGCATGACAAAAGCTCCGAGTGATAGCGGCTTTGTTGTTGTTGAACATGCCCAGGTAGAAATATCAGGAGATGACGGAACCTCTGCCAGTCTGGAATATGCCGGAAATGGTTGCTACTCAGATAGTTCTATGTTTCCGCAAAAGGGAGTAACATATACGTTGTCTGTAAAAATAACGGGGTTCGATGAGATTACCGCAACAAATAAAATACCGGAACAGGTAGTTTCTGTTAATGAAGTAACATCGCTTACAGGTTCTAAAACAGTTTCGGCAATGGGCTTGGGAGAAAATCCAAATATTCCTGTTCAGGTTGTAACTGTTAAGTTTGAGCAGGATGTTAATTATCGCGATTACCTTGGTGTTTCTGCAAATATTTTTGCAGTTATCCACCATTATGTGAATGATAGCATTTTTGTTACAGAAGACACATTGAAACTCGTATCTGGATTTTTGGAAAGCAATGATCCGGCAATTTTGAATGAAGGCCTGGATAAATATGATGAATACAATCTCTTGTTGTTCAAAGATGATGTATTTGTTCAAAAAAACTCAACAATTCAATTTAATGTTGAAAAACTAATTCAATCCAAATATTGGATCAGGATAATGCAATTGTCTCCTGAAGCTTATACATATATTAAATCATGGGTAATACACAGAGCTACCCAGGAATACGACTTCTGGGAAGCTTACGAACCGCAACCGCTCTATTCCAATATAAAAAATGGTTACGGTATTTTTGCCGGATATTCTATGCAAAATTTTGAGGTATTTCCTGATTCTACGGTAGTTTTTAAATAAACTTTTTCTGAAAGCCATGAGGGTTACATTAATTTATATTACTGTTGCATTTTTACTATTACCATTTTTTATTGTGGCACAACCCAAAACGGTTATTAGTGGCCTGGTAAAAGATAAATCTACGGGCGAACCGTTAATTGGTGCCAACATTACATTTGAAAAAGGGCTTGGTACTACTACTGATGCCTACGGTTTTTACAGCCTGGAAACTACATATTCAGATATTAAATTAACAGTAAGTTACGTAGGGTATAAACCTTTTGTTAAACTGATAAAACTTAACGGGAACCTGCGTTACGACATATTGTTGGAACCAGGCGTAGAAATAAGTGAAATAACTGTTTCGGCAAGAAAACGCATAGAGGAACGGCTTGAAGCAGGAATGACCGAACTACCGGTTGAGCAGGTAAAAATTATGCCCATGTTGGGAGAGCCCGATGTGCTAAAGGCCATGCAGCTTTTGCCGGGGGTACAGGGGGGCAGCGATGGACGAAGTGGCCTGTATGTGCGTGGTGGCAGCCCTGATCAAAACCTGTTTATGCTCGATGGTACACCGCTGTATTATGTAAGCCATCTGGGAGGGTTTGTTTCTGTTTTTCCGCCCGAAGTATTGAAAAATATAAAGCTGTATAAAGGCGGGTTTCCTGCACGTTTTGGCGGAAGACTCTCTTCTGTAGTGGATTTGCGCATGAAAGAGGGTAATAAAAAAGAGTTTCACGGCAGTTGGGGAATCGGGCTGATATCCGGTGATTTTACACTGGAGGGGCCTATAAAAACCGATAAAACATCGTTTATTATATCAGCACGAAGAATGTGGATTGATCTTCTGCTTCGTCCGGCAACCAAGATCGGCCTTAAGCATGCTTCGATGGGGTATAATTTTTATGATTTTTTTGGGAAAATAAGCCATGAAGTAGATAGTCGTAATCGTTTGTATTTTAGTGTCTACGGTGGCGATGATCGATTGGGTTTTTCCTATCGTGTGAACGAAGATAAAATTCGTGGCAATGGGAAATATGTTTGGGGAAATGTGCTTTCAACTTTGCGTTGGAATCATATTTACAATGCAAAAATTAACAGCGATTTCACCCTCTTTTATACTCGTTACCGTTATAAAAACAGGCTCTTTTATAAGTCGGAGAGCATAAAGGGAGAAAACCTGTATGCTACCAACGTAAACGATTTCGGGCTGAAAGCTGACTACAACTGGTACCTGGCAAAAGATTACAGCCTCAGGTTTGGAGGTGGAATGTCTGGCAATTGGTTCCGTCCCGGTCAAATCAGTTATAAAAACGAATTGGCGGAGCAAAATGTCGATACCATAATTGGCAACCTGAACCGTACAAAGGCATTAAACGCTTATGTTTATGTTGAAAATGAAGTTTCGCCGGTAAAATGGTGGAAGATGAATATCGGTACACGGCTGGTCAATTTTAATGTAGGCGGGAAAAATTATCTTTCCGTTGAACCACGTTTAATGTCCAACTTCAACTTCGGCAAAGCAGGGGCAATTCAATTGGGTTACTCAAAAATAATGCAGCCTGTACATATGTTAACGTACTCCGGTGCTACCTTTCCTACCGATATTTGGCTTCCGTCAACACCTGGTGTTCCGCCAGGGCTTTCAACACAATACTCAGCCGGTTACACCAAAAGTTTTAAAAATGGCGAGTACGAATTGAGAATAGAGGTATATAAAAAAGATATGAAACAGCTTATTGAAGTAAAGGGTGGTGTGCCACTGGTGAATACACAACTCTGGGAAAACAATGTGGAGCGCAATGGCACCGGTTATTCAAAAGGCATCGAACTTTTTTTTCAAAAAACATCGGGGCCGAATACAGGTTGGATAAGTTATACTTTGTCGAAAGCTGAACGTCAATTCGAAAATATTGACAACGGGCGCCCCTACGCTTTTAAATATGACCGCAGGCACGATTTTTCGATAGTATATAATCGAAAAATAAAAGAAAATATAGATTTTTCAGCGACCTGGATTTATGGCAGCGGATATCCCACAACTTTACAAAATGGTGTATATAATAATATTAAGCCGGTTTATGGGGGTGTCGATTTGTCAAAAGAAGAGTATTTTGACATTGGGTTAGGAGAAGCATATTTATATCCGGGTAAAAACTGGTTGCGTATGCGTGATTACCACCGGCTCGACCTGGGTTTTAATTTCAGAAAAAACAAAACAGGTAAGAAAGGGCAGAAACTCGAAAGAATATGGACCGTGGGCGTTTACAATGCATACAACCGGCAAAATGCCGTATTCTACTACTACGAGCATGAAAATGGAGATTATAGAAAGCCCATTAAGCTATTTCAGCAAAGTGGTTTTCCGGTTATTCCCAGTGTAAAATACTCGGTTAAATTTTAAAAACTACTGATATTCTTCCCAGCTTTTTACTGAAATATCTTCAAGATTATACTTGCAAATGGCATAAATAAAAGCGCTGGCTACGCGAGCATTGGTAATCAGCGGTATGTTAAAATCGATGGCATTTCGCCGTATTTGGTACCCGTTTTTTAATTCCCTTTTTGTATAATTTTTCGGAATATTCACCACCAGATCAATTTTTTTGTCCCTGATATACGAAATAGTATTGGGCTGGCGGTCTTCCTCGTCGGGCCAGTGCAGCAGCGTATTGGGTATCCCGTTTTCTTCTAAAAAACGGTGGGTGCCTTCTGTGGCATAGAGGTTGTAACCCTGTTTACTCATCATTTTTGCGCCGTTAAGCAATTCAATTTTACCTCTTGATGGGCCGGAGGAGATCAGCACGTTTTTCACAGGCATTTTGTAACCCACTGAAAGCATAGCTTTCAGGATGGCCTCGTAGTAGGTTTCGCCAATGCACCCCACTTCTCCGGTTGACGACATATCCACTCCAAGTACCGGGTCGGCTTTCAATAAACGGGCAAAGGAAAATTGGGGCGCTTTTACCCCAACGTAATCCAGTTCGAACAGCGATTTGTCGGGTTTTGACACCTCAAGACCCAGCATCACTTTGGTGGCTATTTCAATCAGGTTCAATTTCATCACTTTCGACACAAAAGGAAAGCTGCGTGAAGCCCGCAGGTTGCATTCAATTACCTTAATGTCATTGTCTTTTGCCAGAAACTGCATGTTAAACGGGCCGGTAATTTCAAGTCCTTTGGCAATTTGGCTGGCAATTCTTTTGATCCGTCGTATTGTTTCAACGTATAGTTTTTGAGGTGGAAAAACGATGGTTGCGTCACCTGAGTGAACCCCTGCAAATTCAACGTGTTCCGAAATAGCAAAGGCAATCATTTCGCCCCTATTGGCTACGGCATCAATTTCAATTTCTTTTGCATTCTCAATAAATTCGGTAACAACCACCGGGTGTTCTTTCGAAACGTTAGCTGCCATTTCCAGAAAATGTTCCAACTGGTCGGGGTTGGAAACCACGTTCATGGCTGCCCCCGAAAGCACATACGATGGACGGATAAGCACAGGATAACCCACTTCGTCAACAAAACGATGTATTTCATCAATAGTGGAGAGGCGGGCCCAGCGTGGCTGATCCACTTTTAAGGTATCGAGAAGGGAAGAAAACTTTTCGCGGTCTTCGGCATTGTCAATTTTCACGGGAGAAGTGCCAAGAACCGGTACGTTTTGGCCATGAAGCTTCATCGCCAGGTTGTTGGGTATTTGCCCTCCCATGGAAATTACTACACCAAAGGGGGCCTCCAGATCAATAATATCCATCACCCGTTCAAAAGTCAGTTCGTCAAAATAGAGGCGGTCGCAGGTGTCGTAATCGGTACTTACCGTTTCCGGGTTGTAGTTGATCATTACCGACCGGTAGTTCTCTTTTTTTATGGTTTCAATGGCATTTACGCTACACCAATCAAATTCTACCGAGCTTCCAATGCGGTAAGCTCCTGATCCCAAGACAACTACAGATTTATTGTCGTGGATAAAACTGATGTCATGTTCTTGCCCGTTATAGGTGAGGTACAGGTAATTGGTTTGTGCGGGGTACTCGCCGGCAAGGGTGTCTATTTGTTTTACCACCGGCATAATGCCATTGGCTTTACGGTATTCCCGAACTTTTAGTAAATCCGAATTAATTGCTTTTACCGAACTCTTCATCACCAGCCGGGCAATCTGAAAATCTGAAAATCCGGCTTGTTTGGCTGCTTTTAACAGCGGTATTGGCAACTGATCGAGTTTATTAGCCGCACGGAGTTCCAGTTTAATTTTAAAGATATTGTTGAGCTTCTGCAAAAACCAGCGGTCGATTTTGGTTTTTTCATGAATAGCATCAATCGAGTAGCCTTTGTTAAACGCTTCAGCAATGGCAAATATCCTTCGGTCGGTCGGGTTGCTTAGTTCTTTTTCAATTTCAGGTATGTTGATTTCTTCGCGGTTGGCTACAAAACCATGCATTCCGAGGCCAACCATTCGTATCCCTTTTTGGATAGCTTCTTCGAAGGTACGCCCAATAGCCATAATTTCGCCTACTGATTTCATGGAACTGCCAATGTTTTTGGAAACTCCCACGAACTTACTCAGATCCCAACGCGGAATTTTCACCACGCAATAATCGAGGGCAGGCTCAAAAGCGGCGGTGGTAACTTTGGTTACCGAATTTTTTAATTGGTGTAAGCCGTAGCCCAATCCCAGCTTAGCTGCCACAAATGCCAGTGGATAGCCGGTTGCTTTCGATGCCAGTGCCGAAGAACGCGACAGACGGGCATTCACTTCAATTACCCGGTAGTCTTCTGAATTGGGGTCAAGGGCAAACTGTACATTACACTCACCTACCACACCTACGCGGCGGATAATTTTTATGGAAATAGCCCGTAACTTATGGTATTCTGAATTCGACAATGTTTGCGATGGGGCTACTACAATGCTTTCTCCAGTGTGGATGCCCAATGGATCAAAATTTTCCATGTTACAGACAGTGATGCAGTTGTCGTAGCGGTCGCGCACCACTTCATATTCTACTTCTTTCCATCCTTTTATCGACTCTTCTATCAATATTTGCGGAGAATAGGAAAAAGCACTTCCGGCGAGTTTCTCGAGTTCTTCCTTATTTTCGCAGAAACCGGATCCCAACCCTCCCAGGGTATAAGCAGCCCTGATAATAATAGGAAATCCCACCTTCTTTGCGGCTGCTTTTGCTTCGGCCATATTCGAGGCGGCGATGCTTTTAGGTGTTTTAACCCCAATTTCGCCAAGCATTTTGGCAAAAATGTCACGATCTTCCGTATCTATGATTGACTGAACAGGTGTGCCAACTACTTCTACATCGTACTTTTTAAGCACTCCTGATTTGTAAAGCGCAACACCACAATTCAAAGCCGTTTGACCGCCAAAAGCCAGCAAAATACCTTGCGGCTTTTCTTTTTTTATCACTTTTCCCACAAAATGGGGCGTTACAGGAAGGAAGTAAATTTTGTCGGCAATATTCTCCGAAGTCTGGATGGTGGCAATGTTCGGGTTAATCAGCACTGTTTCCACACCTTCTTCTTTCAGTGCTTTTAACGCTTGCGACCCGGAATAGTCAAATTCACCAGCTTCGCCGATTTTTAACGCTCCCGAACCAAGAACAATTACTTTTTTAAGGTGAGAATGTATCATGGTGTTTTATATTTATCTCAGTTTGAATTATGATTAACAATTTTTGGTTCTAGGTTTTTTACTTGATTCGTTTCGTATTCTATAAAAACAATCAAACATCCCCATTTTATTTTGTACTAATTAGTTATTGTTTTGTGCTTTTTCACATGCTCCATAAAGTCATCAAATAAAAACTCGGTGTCAGTGGGGCCGCTTGAGGCTTCGGGATGAAACTGCGTGGAAAAGAATGGCTTGGTTTTGTGGCGTATCCCCTCATTGGTGTTGTCGTTTACATTGGTAAACAGGGGTTCCCAGTCAGCGGGAAGTGTTTCTGTAGCCACAGCATAGCCATGGTTTTGCGAAGTAATGTAGCATTTGTCTGTGCCCTGGAGCAGTACAGGCTGGTTATGGCTGCGGTGACCGTATTTTAGCTTGTAGGTATCTGCTCCTGCTGCACGTGCCAGTAACTGGTTGCCTAAACAAATGCCCATAATCGGCTTTTCTTCGTTAATAATGTTCTTTATATGTTTGACAGTAACTGAGCACATGGCCGGGTCGCCCGGGCCGTTCGATATAAATACTCCGTCGTAATTTTCTTGGGTAAAATCATAGTCCCACGGCACGCGGATTACCGTGGCATTTCGGTCAAGTAGACAGCGGATAATATTGTTTTTTACCCCGCAGTCGATTAAAACCACCCGGTATTCACCATTACCATATTTTTCACGGCCGGCGCAACTGGCAATGGCCACCAGGTTTTCCTTGTTTGGGTCGTAAAAATCAATTTCCTCATCAAATTCTATTTTGCCGAGCATCGACCCTTTTTCACGTAAAATTTTTGTCAAAGCTCGCGTATCAATGTCAAAAATTCCCGGAACTTCGTATTCTTTCAACCAGTCAGACAGACTTTTTTCAGCATTCCAATGGCTGAATTCAAACGAATAATCTGAAATTATCAGCCCCGAAATATGTAGTTTGCTCGACTCGTAATATTTGTGTATTCCTTTTTCCTGTCGGTTTACTGGCACGCCATAGTTCCCAATCATGGGGTAGGTCGATACCAAAATCTGGCCAGTGTACGACGGGTCAGTCAAACTCTCGGGATAGCCAGTCATGGCGGTATAAAAAACCACTTCGCCTGCCACAGCCTTTTCACTTCCAAATGATTTGCCCTGGAAAACGGTGCCGTCTTCCAGAGTTAATTTTGTTTTTTTCGCTTTTAACATGGTATGTGTGTTCACTTAAAAAAAATGCGTTCAGCCAATAATCGGTATAAACGCATTCTTATCCTTTTGTCTGTTATTAGTTTTTTTACCGGCCATCGAAATAATAAAATGGATGTGTAAAATTTTTCAAGACAAAAATAAGAAATAAATATCAAACTTTTGGTTGTATTTTGAAATAAAATGAATATTTTTGCAATCGAAATGAATAATTATTCATGGTAAAAAATCGTATTAAGCGGCAGTTGGAGATAAGAAAAATAATTCTGAAAGGCAAAACGCACAGCCAGGAAGAATTATTGGTTGAATTGAAACAGAAAGGTTTCGATTTGACGCAGGCTACTTTGTCGCGCGATTTAAAAACGTTACGTATTGCAAAAGTGCCGCATCCGGTGAGGGGCTATGTGTATTCCATTTCAGATGAAGCTCCGGTTACAAAAAGCACGGGCCAAAGCCGGGTTAATTTTTTAGCTGATGGTTTTCGCGACCTGAATTTTTCGGGGAACCTGGCTGTTTTGCGTACGCAGCCCGGGTATGCAGGCAGTTTTGCAGCTATTATAGACAATGCAAGTCGATGGGAGATTTTAGGTACAATTGCAGGGGACGATACTATTCTTATCGTTCAGAAAGAAGGTGTCACGAAAATGGATTTAGTAAATGCTTTGATAGCAATAATGCCGAATTTAAAGGGCAAAATATAATTTTCCTTGGGGAATGAAGGATTTGAACGACATTAAAATATTGGTTGCCAACGAAGCGCATGTTAAACATGTTGATGATATTAACGATGCTATCGATATTGCATCGAAACAGCGGGGTACGGGTATTGCGCGACGAACCTATGAATATCTTTCAGCTAAAATGATGGAGGGAAAAGCGATTATAGCACTTGATGGTGATAAATTGGCCGGATTTTGTTATATCGAAACATGGCAGGAAAAAGGATTTGTTGCTAACTCGGGTTTGATTGTGGTGGAGAGGTATCGCGGTATAGGCTTGGCAAAAGCCATTAAGAAGAAAGCTTTTCAGCTCTCTCGTGACTTGTATCCAAATGCTAAAATTTTTGGGCTTACTACCGGGTTGGCGGTAATGAAAATCAATCACGAACTGGGTTACAGACCGGTGACTTTCTCTGAACTTACTATGGATGAGCAGTTTTGGAAAGGGTGCCAGGGATGTGTAAACCACGATATACTTGAGCGAACAGGTAAAAGTAAATGTTTATGCACAGGCATGTTGTTCGACCCGGCCTGGACGAAAAAGGAAAAAAACAACACTAATTCCGTGAAAAAACGGAGTTTACTGGATATTGTTCAAAAGTTGAAATCTCTGAAAGGTAGTGCGAAAAGTATTAATAAAGAAAAAAATAAAAGAGTGATAGCGCGCATATTTAATGCGTTGTATTAATTTTTATACTCAAAATACGATCAATTAACAGCAAATGAATCGTTTTAAAATAAATGTATGAAAGCTGTCACTCTTTAAAAAAGTAATAAGATGAATAAAAAACTGGTTTTGGCATTCAGCGGTGGTTTGGATACCTCGTTTTGTGCAAAGTATTTAAAAGAAGAAAAAGGATTCGAGGTTTACACGGCTATTGCCAATACCGGAGGATTTTTACCAGAAGAACTTAAAGCTATCGAAGAAAAAGCGTATCGTTTGGGTGCAGTAAAGCATGTTACCCTCGATGTTACCAACGAGTATTATGAAAAATGCATACGGTACATGGTTTTTGGCAACGTGTTGCGAAACAATACCTATCCTATTTCGGTGAGTTCAGAGCGGGTTTTTCAGGCTATAGCCACTATTGAATATGCCAAGGAAATAGGCGCGGGATATATTGCACACGGTAGCACGGGAGCTGGTAACGACCAAATTCGTTTCGATCTTACATTTCAGGTATTAGCGCCTGATATTCAGATTGTTACACCTACGCGTGACCTGCTTTTAACCCGGCAGGAGGAGATTGATTATCTCAAAAAATTTGGCTATGAAGCCGATTTCACTCAAATGGAATATTCCATTAACCAGGGTTTGTGGGGTACGAGTGTAGGCGGAAAGGAAACGCTTACCTCGGGAAAGAACCTGCCCGAATCGGCCTATCCAAGTCAGCTGGAAGCAAAAGGAGAAAAAACCATCGAACTGGGTTTTAAAAAGGGGGAATTAATAACCCTTGATGGTAAATTATATGAAAGCGGCCCTGAAATTATCCGGGCTCTGAATACTGTGGCTTCGAAATATGCCATAGGCCGCGATACCCACGTGGGCGATACCATTATCGGGATTAAGGGACGTGTAGGATTTGAGGCCGCCGCACCGATGATTATCATTAAAGCTCATCAACTACTTGAAAAACATACGCTCACCAAGTGGCAAGCTTACTGGAAAGAACAACTAGGCAACTGGTACGGAATGTTTTTGCACGAAGCCATGTACCACGAGCCGGTTATGCGCAACATCGAAGTTTTTCTGGAATCGAGCCAGGAAATGGTCACCGGGAAAGTTATTGTGAAGCTGAAACCTTACCATTTTGAACTGGTGGGAATTGAATCAGAATATGACCTGATGAATTCGGGCTTTGGCCAGTATGGCGAAACAGTGGAAGCCTGGACTGCCGATGATGTGAAAGGATTTACAAAAATTTTAGCCAACTCACTTAAGATTTACAATAAGGTGAATGGGGGAATATAAGAATGATGAATTTCGATTGCAGATTTAGACAATGAGCGTTTCAAATAAAAGGATGTTATTGAATAGATATGATCTGGAGGAAAGGTTGATTTGGTTTTCTGTTCATAAAAATTTCATCAATACCTTAATAATTAAATTTAGTAAAACTCCTAAAAATAAGTAGCTTATAGATAATTATTTTGCAGGAAATAATGAGTTTCTTTTTTATAAAGAGTATTGAAATTTCAAAAAAATAAATAGGAGCAATGATAAGTATGTGTAAAATAATAATCCTGCAACCAAAAATCGTTAATGCTCGTTAATCTACAATCGTTAATTATATGATAAAAGTTGGAATAATAGGTGGTGCGGGATATACAGCTGGAGAATTGCTGAGGATATTGGTGAATCATCCCGAAGCTGAGGTGGTTTTTGTCCAAAGTTCTAGCAATGCAGGAAATGCGATAACTGATGTGCATGTGGATTTGTTGGGCGATACCAGTTTGCACTTTACTGCTGACTTGCCTTTCGATGCAGTTGACGTGATTTTTCTGTGTATGGGCCATGGAAAGTCGAAGGAATTTATGCAGCAGAATACCCTGCCTGCCCATTTAAAGGTAGTTGATTTAAGCCACGATTTCAGGCTGAAAAGGGAAGGAAATTCATTTATCTACGGCTTGCCCGAGTTAAACCGCAGCAAAATAGCTGGTGCAAGGTTTATTGCTAACCCGGGGTGTTTTGCCACTGGAATACAGTTGGCGCTTTTGCCATTGGCTGCGGCGAAAATGATATCCGATGAGGTTCATGTACAGGCTATTACGGGTTCAACGGGCGCTGGCCAAAAACCTACTAAAACATCACATTTTAGTTGGCGAAACAACAACCTGTCGGCCTACAAAGTTTTTGAACACCAGCATGAAGCAGAAATAGTGCAGAGTCTTAAACAGTTGCAGTCCGGGTTTTGGTACGACTTTAATTTTGTACCCATACGTGGAAACCATACACGCGGGATTTTTACGGCTGCTTACACTAAATTTGAACGTACGCTCAACGAGGCAAAAAAAATATATACCGAATATTACAAAAGCCATCCATTTGTGTTTGTAGTTGATTCTAATCCATCGTTAAAGCAGGTAGTAAATACCAACAAAGCGGTACTTTATCTTGAAAAACACAGGGACAAACTGGTTATTCTTTCGGTAACTGATAATCTGATAAAAGGTGCTTCGGGGCAGGCGGTTCAGAACATGAACCTGCTCTTTGGGCTTGATGAAACCACCGGATTGAAATTGAAACCGGTGGCATTTTAATTAAAAAAGAAAGGATGTAGTGATCTTGAGGCTTCAACCTTTTAACTTGGTACTATGAAACTATTTGATGTATATCCATTATTTAACATTACTCCGGTAAAGGCCAAAGGCTGCCGGGTTTGGGACTCGGAAGGAAAAGAATACCTCGATTTGTACGGAGGTCATGCTGTAATTTCCATCGGGCACAGTCATCCGCATTATTTGGATAAAATATCATGCCAGTTGGCGAAAATCGGGTTTTATTCTAACTCGGTTCAAAATCCGCATCAGAAGGAACTGGCTGATAAGCTTGGTGCCTTGTCGGGATGTAACGATTACCAGCTTTTTTTGTGTAACTCGGGTGCGGAAGCCAACGAAAATGCTTTAAAACTGGCCTCGTTTATCACCGGAAAGAAAAAAATTATCAGCTATAAAAAAGGGTTTCATGGCCGTACGTCAGCGGCGGTATCCATCACCGATAATCCCAAAATTATTGCTCCTGTAAACAAAAGCGATAATGCCATTATATTGCCTTTTAACGATGTAAAAGCCACCGAAGAAGCCTTGAAAAAAAAGAATGTGGCCGCGGTAATTGTTGAGGGAATACAGGGAATTGGCGGTATTCATGTACCCGATGTGGAGTTTTTGGTTCAACTTAAGAAGCTGACAGAAAAATATGCAGCTGTACTTATTTTGGATGAAATACAGTCGGGATACGGGAGAAGTGGCAAGTTTTTTGCCTTTCAGCACACACCGGTAAAGCCCGACATTATTACCATGGCTAAAGGCATGGGCAACGGCTTCCCGGTAGGTGGAGTACTCATTCAAAACAATATTGAACCCTGGTATGGAATGCTCGGAACCACATTTGGTGGAAACCACCTGGCATGTGCCGCAGCTATTGCTGTGCTCGATGTGATGAAAAAAGAAAACCTGATTGAAAATGCAGAAAAAGTGGGGAACTATCTTATGCAGGCTTTACGCGAAATGGATGCCGGGTTTAAAGTAAGGGGCGAGGGATTGATGATTGGTATTGAATTCGATTTTCCGATAAAGGAAATCCGCAACCGCCTCTTATTCGATTATGGTATTTTTACAGGAGTATCAGGACAAAATATCATTCGCTTACTGCCACCATTAAGCTTAACAATAAAAGAAGCTAACGAGTTTTTAGCTGCATTTAAGGCAGTTTGTGTTGATGAATCTATATTTACAAGAAGAAAATTTGATAAACATTGATATGAAAAACAAAAAAATAGCCATAATAGGTGTAGGAAATATGGGAGGAGCCATTGCCATGGGACTCGTAAAATCGGGTTTTGTACAAGCTGGCGATATTTCGGTTTCTGATCGTAAGAAAGCCTCGCTTGAGCGTGTGAAAGAACTTGGCGTAAATACCTGCACGGAGAATCTGAAGGCCATAAAAGGTGCTGATTTGGTGATTGTTGCGGTAAAACCTTATCATGTTGAAGGGGTGTTAAAAGAGATTAAGCCAGAGCTAAATGCAGAGCAAGTTTTAATTTCAATAGTGGCTGGTGTGGGTATTGATGCCCTGGGTGAAATGGTGGGTACCGATATCCCTATTTTCCGTGTAATGCCCAATACTGCCATTGCGCTGCAAGAGTCGCTAACCTGTATTTCTGCTAACCAAAATACGGCAGCACATCGTGAATATGTGCTTGAAATGTTCAACAAAATGGGTAAAACCGTGGAAATTGGAGAGGAACTGATGGCAGCTGCCACTGTGCTTTCTTCTTGCGGAATAGCTTTTGCCTTGCGCTATATCCGTGCGGCCATGCAGGGTGGCATCGAAATTGGTTTTGGTGCTCAGATGGCACAGTTTATTACTGCACAAACCGTAAAAGGGGCCACAGAGTTGCTCCTTCATTCGGGTCACCATCCTGAGCGCGAAATTGATAAGGTAACTACGCCCATGGGTGTCACCATTACAGGATTGAACGAAATGGAACATAAGGGATTCAGTTCATCGCTCATACAGGGTGTTATGGCTTCGTACAAAAAAATTGGGAAAGTTGAATAAAGGTGCAGTTCAGGTATAAAAAAATAACGGTAAAAGTAGGCAGCAATGTGCTGGCAAAGCCCGATGGCACCCTTAATGTATCGCGGATTGCCCACTTGGTTGACCAACTCGCGTTTCTACACAAAAACGGAGTGGAAGTCGTACTTGTTTCTTCGGGAGCAGTGGCTGCCGGTAAAGCTGTAATGCAACCGCATAAAAAAACTGATGCTGTTTCGCAACGCCAGCTTTGGGCTGCTTTAGGCCAGGTAAAACTCATCTCGCGCTATTCCGATTTTTTTCAGGAAGATGGCGTAGTTTGTGCCCAGGTGCTTACTACCAAGGAAAATTTTTCGAGCCGAGGCCACTACCTCAACATGAAAAACTGTATTACAACGCTACTCGAAAACAAGGTTGTTCCTATTGTTAATGAGAATGATACCATTTCCATCACTGAGCTGATGTTTACTGATAACGATGAACTTTCAGGGTTAATGGCTTCCATGGTGGGGTCTGATGCGCTGATTATACTCAGCAACGTGGATGGGGTTTACAATGGCCATCCGGCGCACAGCGATTCAACGCTCATCGAAAAAATTGAGGTTACGCAGCACGAGCCCGAAAAAGCCATTAGTTCGGAGCAATCGAATTTTGGCAGGGGTGGTATGCACACCAAGTTCAGGATTGCTAAAAAAGTGGCCGGCGATGGCATTGCCGTACATGTGGCAAACGGAACAACCGACAATATTTTAATAAACCTGCTCGACACTTCGAAGAAGGTAGCGCATACTTACTTCGTACCCAGCCATAAAACGGCCAGTGGGGTGAAAAAATGGATAGCATATGCCGACGATTTTGTTAAAGGTGAAGTGCTGGTAAATGAGGGTGCTGCCAAAGCACTTGCCTCCGAAAAGGCCGTGAGTTTACTTCCTGTGGGATTAATTAGGGTACTTAGGGAATTTAAACGTGGCGACCTGATACGAATTATAGACGAAAACGACATGCAACTGGGAATAGGTAAAGCGGCCTATGCATCAGAAAAAATTGAAAAAGAAAAAAAATCAAAGAAACAAAAACCATTGATACATTACGATTATATGTACCTTGAAAACAAGGCAAAAACCAAATAAAACAAGAACAGTCCGGCATTTGATTGCATTTGCCCCATTGTATAAAAAGCAATTAATAATTCCTGGTAAGCTGTATATTATAGTTATAAGGACTTTGTAGTCTTTAACCGTGTGAAAGCCTCAAAATTTTTTGAAAAAAATAGAATGAAGATTAAGGAACAATTACAAAAGACACTTGCAGCATCGCGACAACTAAACCTGGTGGAAAACCATACAATCAATAAATTGCTTAACGAATTGGCAGGCCAGGCGCGGGCAAACACCGATTTTATTCTGAAAGAAAATTTGAAAGATCTGGAAAGAATGGATCCTGCTGACCCTAAATACGATCGTTTGAAATTAACAAGAGAACGTATTGAAGGAATTGCCTCCGATATAGAAAATGTGGCAGCATTGCAGAGCCCGGTGGGTAGGATATTGAGCAAAAGTGTACGTCCCAATGGGTTGAATATCAAAAAAGTAAGTGTTTCTTTTGGGGTAATTGGCATTATTTATGAAGCGCGGCCCAATGTAACTTTTGATGTGTTTGCCTTATGTCTGAAATCGGGTAATGCCTGCGTGTTGAAAGGCGGTAGCGATGCCATATATTCTAACCAGGCTATTGTTTCGGTGATTCAGAATGTGTTGAAAGAAAATGGAGTTGACGAAAATACGGTAACACTTTTGCCTGCAGGGCGTAAAGAAACTGCTGAGATGATGCATGCCCACGGGTTTATCGACCTGATTATACCAAGAGGTAGTCAGGGATTGATTGATTATGTGCGGCAAAATTCATCGATTCCGGTGATTGAAACCGGAGCCGGTATTTGCCATACTTATTTCGATGAATTTGGCGATGCCGAAAAAGGCGTTGAAATCGTATTCAATGCAAAAACCCGCCGTCCTTCGGTGTGCAATGCGCTCGATTGCCTTGTGATTCATCGAAGCCGTTTATGCGAATTACCTGATTTTGGCAAGAAGCTACAAACGGAGAAGGTTGTAATTTATGCCGATCAACCGGCTTTCGATATGCTAAAAGAAAGCTATCCTGCCGATTTGTTGTTTCCGGCTACGGATGAAAGCTATGGTACCGAGTTTCTTTCTATGAAAATGTCGGTAAAAACGGTGGAAAGTATCGGCGAGGCTCTGGCTCATATCAATAAATACAGTTCTAAGCACAGCGAAGCTATTATTTCCGAAGACGGTGAACGTATTGAGCAATTCAGAAAAATGGTGGATGCTGCAGCAGTGTATTCCAATGTGTCAACCGCTTTTACCGATGGTGCACAGTTTGGGCTGGGAGCCGAAATTGGCATAAGCACCCAAAAGCTACATGCCCGCGGCCCTATGGCACTCGAAGAGCTTACCAGCTACAAGTGGATCGTGGAAGGCAATGGGCAGGTGCGGCCTAAATAGATAGAATATTTTTGTGAGAATTATCAGAAACAGGAAAAAAGGTTTTGAAATAGCGCATAATAATTTGATAGTTAGATTTTTACGATTTAATGAATTCGTGGTAATTAAGAAATAATTTGTTTTAAAATACCATAAACTTTTGTCAAAATATATTTGAGAGAGTATGAAAAATTTTACCTCAGTTTACGATGTCCCCGACCTGAAAAAAGCTGTTGAAGTGGCTTTAGAGGTTAAAAAAAATAAATTTGGTTTTCAGCACCTGGGAAAAAACAAAACCATGGTACTGGTATTCTTTAACTCCAGTCTGCGTACGCGCTTAAGTACGCAAAAAGCTGCCATGAATTTGGGTATGAAAACCATGGTAATGAACGTGAATGAAGATAGTTGGCAGTTGGAGTCGGAAATGGGCGTTGTAATGGATGGCAAAACTGCTGAGCATCTGCTTGAAGCCATTCCGGTAATGGGAAAGTACTGCGATGTGATTGGGGTGCGGGCTTTTGCTAAATTTGAAGATAAGGAAGCCGATTATTCCGAACGCATCCTGAATTGGTTTGTGGAGTATGCCGGAGTTCCGGTGGTGAGCATGGAAGGGGCTACACGCCATCCTCTGCAAAGTTTTGCCGACCTGGTAACCATCGAAGAGTATAAAAAAACCGAACGACCGAAAGTAGTACTTACCTGGGCTCCACATCCACGTGCATTGCCGCAGGCTGTACCCAATTCTTTTGTGGAATGGATGCGCCAAACCGATTACGAGTTGGTGGTTACCCATCCCAAAGGGTACGAACTAGCACCCCAATTTATGGGAGACGTCAAAGTGGAGTACGACCAGCAAAAAGCCTTCGAAGGAGCCGATTTTATTTATGCCAAAAACTGGGCTTCGTATGCACATTACGGGCAAATCCTTTCTAAAGATTTAAGCTGGACAGTTGACGAAACAAAAATGGCGCTTACCAATCATGCCAAATTTATGCATTGCCTTCCTGTACGGCGAAATGTGGTAGTTACCGATGGCGTAATTGATAGCCCCGACTCTATTGTGGTAGAACAGGCCTATAACCGCGAAATTACGGCACAAGCTGTGTTGAAAATGATTTTAGAAGGTGCTTAGTTTTTTTATAGGGTTTTGAAGACGCGGAAAAAACCCCAAAGAGGCAAACAAATAGTAAAAACAACGATGTTTACAAGCTATAATGAATAAACAAATAGAAATCATACCCGCCATTGATATTATCGATGGAAAGTGCGTGCGCCTTTCGCAGGGCGATTATGCGCAAAAAACGGTGTATAACGAAAATCCGCTGGAATTGGCACGCAGGTTTGAAGATACCGGACTGCGCCGGTTGCACCTGGTTGATCTGGATGGGGCAAAAGCAAAGCACGTCGTTAATCATAAAGTGCTTGAAGCCATTGCCACTAAAACTAACCTTGTAATTGATTTTGGTGGAGGCCTTAAATCCGGAAAAGATATTGAAATTGCTTTTAATTCAGGTGCCTCCATGGTAACAGGTGGTAGTATTGCCGTAAAAGAAAGGGAAACTTTTTTGGGTTGGCTTGAAAAATATGGCAGCGAAAAAATCATTCTGGGAGCTGATGCTAAGGCGGGAAAGATTGCCATAAGCGGATGGCTTGAAGATACGGATTTGAGCGTAATCGACTTTATTACTGATTACAAAAAACTGGGCATACGCAAAGTGATTTCTACCGATATTGCCCGCGATGGTATGCTAAGTGGCCCCTCTTTTGACTTGTATGCCGATATTTTATGTGTTTTGCCGGATATGGAATTAATTGCAAGTGGCGGCATTTCTTCTATGGACGATATTTTCAAACTGGATGAAATGGGCGTTCCCGGTATAATTACTGGAAAAGCTATTTACGAAGGTAGAATCACTTTTAAAGATATTGAAAACTATATTAGTTAACTTAATTTAGTTAATTATGTATTTATTAACTTATTTAGGTTTATTGTTGTGAAATTAACTTTTTTGAGTTAATTTTGAGTCATGAAGAACGAGTCAATAGTAGCGGTTATTACAGGAGACCTGATCAATTCATCCCTTCTTGAAGACAAACAAAAGGAAGAGATGGAGTCTCATTTAATAGCGTTCTTAGAAAAAACCGGAGTATTACTTTCCATAAAGTTTTTTAGGGGTGATAGTTTTCAATTAATGGTAGAAAAAGATAAGGCAGCATATACAGCCGTAATTGTTCAGGCCATTATTTTTTCGACAACAGGCACCTGGGCACGCCTTAGTATCGGAATAGGAACATTTTCGCACATTGTAGAAGATAATGTGTTACGGTCGCAGGGTGAAGCTTTTGAGCTCTCGGGCCACCAGCTCGACAGGATGAAAACGGAAGGCCGATTACTTAGAATAGCCATTGTAGATGATGATTTTCAGATGATTATAGATGCATCGTTGTATTTGCTGGAGAGCATTATAAAAGAATGGAAACCCGGCCAGGCTGCGGTAATTGTTCAATTGCCTTACGCAAATACGCAAAAGGAGATTGCAGCGAAACTCGGTATTTCGGAGGCCGCAGTGAGTAAATCCCTTAAAACGAGTAATTGGCATGCTATAGAAGCTTTTATTAACGCTTTCGAAAAAATTATAAATAACGTATTCAAATGAACCCCATATTCTATCCAATGCTGGCAGCCCATTTAATTGCCGATTTCTGGTTACAGCCCCGGTCATGGGTCATGCATAAAAAAAACAAAGGCATAAAATCGTCGAGGCTGTTGTTGCATGCTGCCATAGCTGCTATTTTACCTGTTCTTTTTACTTTTCAAATTAATTTGTGGTGGTTTATTCCGGTAATTTTTGTTACCCACTTGCTTATCGATTTTTTAAAAACCAAGGCAAAAGATACCCTGTTCATATTTTTGGTCGACCAAGTGTTACATATCGGCGTACTGGCTTTACTGGCAGTTTTTGGTCCCCAGGTAGTCTTAAAGCCTGAAATTCTTACTTTCTGGATTTATATGTGTGGATTTGTTTTGATTACCAGTCCTTTGGGGATATTGATAGGCAAAACCCTGAACAAGCTTATTCCCGGAAAAAATAAAACCACGCAGGATACTGTTTCGGGGTGGATTGGTATTTTGGAACGGATATTAATTTTGATATTTATTGTGGCCAACCAGTTCTCGGCCATTGGTTTTTTAATTGCGGCCAAGTCGGTTTTCCGCTTTAACGATGCCAGGGAAGACGGAAATAAAAAGGCAGAATACTTTCTTTTGGGAACGTTACTTTCATTTACATTGGCTATAATTACTGGTCTTATTATCAGTAAATTGCTTTTGGTATTAGCCTTATAGAAAAAATAAACACGAAAATACAAAGCCACAAAGTTACAAGATTGTGTAAGACGTTGAAAATAATAGAATTATATTCTTAATTGATTTTTGTGATTAGGAGATTTGATGATATAAATGGTTTTTGGGATTAGATGCAAACTTTAGATTGATTTTATGTTAGCAAAACGAATAATACCCTGTTTGGATATTCGCAACGGGCAAACCGTTAAAGGGATTAATTTTGTAAATATACAGGAAGTGGGCGACCCGGTTGAACTGGGTGCGAAATATGCTGCCGAGGGTGCCGATGAATTGGTTTTTCTTGATATAACAGCTACACATGAGGGTCGTAAAACCTTTGTGAAACTGGTGAAGCGTATTGCAGCACATCTGAATATTCCATTTACGGTGGGTGGCGGCATAAGCGAACTTGCCGATGCTGAAAAGCTGCTTAGTGCCGGTGCCGATAAAATTTCCATTAACTCGTCGGCAGTACGGAACCCGGAATTGATTGACCAAATGGCATTGAATTTCGGAAGCCAGTTCGTAGTAGTGGCTATTGATGCGCGTGGTGACGAAAATAACCATTGGACAGTTACCGTAAACGGAGGACGTATTCCTACTGAAAAGGAACTCTTTTCATGGGCGAAAGAGGCTGAAGACCGCGGGGCCGGCGAAATTCTCTTTACTTCGATGAACCATGACGGCACCAAAAACGGCTTTGCCAACGAGCAACTTGCGCTTATGGCCGATAGCTTAAAAATCCCGATTATTGCCTCCGGAGGAGCAGGGTCGAAAAAACATTTCGTAGATGTGTTTACCAAAGGAAAAGCTGATGCCGGGCTGGCGGCAAGTATCTTTCATTATAACGAAATACCAATACCCAGGCTCAAAGCTTATTTACGTAAACAAGGGATAACTGTTCGGTGAAAATGTTCTGCGATAAATGACTAAATTTGCACATCAAAATAGGAAAAATGAAGGAACTTAATCATACATCTCAAATTGACTTTAAAAAGTCGAACGGATTGGTGCCAGCTATTGTACAAGATAATAATACACTTAGAGTATTGATGCTGGGGTACATGAATGAGGAGGCGCTTGCCAAAACATTAGAGTCGGGGAAAGTAACTTTTTTTAGTCGCTCGAAAAACCGATTATGGATAAAAGGCGAAGAATCAGGCAATTTTCTGAATCTGGTTTCGATTGGCGTGGATTGCGATAATGATACGTTATTGGTAAAAGCAAATCCTGTCGGACCGGTTTGCCATACTGGTGCCGATACCTGTTTTGAGGAAAAAAATGACGAAAATGAGATCTTCTTTTTGAAATATCTTCAGGATTTTATCGATCAGCGCAAGCAGAAGCTGCCAGAAGGTTCTTATACCACTTCGTTATTTAAGGGTGGAACAAGAAAAATTGCCCAGAAAGTTGGAGAGGAAGCGGTTGAGACCGTTATAGGTGCTATGGCTAACGATAGCGAAAACTTCATATATGAGTCTGCTGACCTGCTTTATCATCTTATCGTACTACTTTCCGAAAAAGGTTTCCGCATAGAAGATATTGTGAAAGAACTGAAAAAAAGGCATTCCTGAAATAAAAAGGTTTTATAAAATATCGTTATTAGGATATCAGGTTCTTTGCAAATAATTGGCAGCTTTGTTGTTGCTAAAAATCAATAAAATATTGCTTAACTGAAGCCTTAATTATTGGGTATAACAGTCTCTGATGGTTCGTAAGGAAATACATCAACAATAGTGGAAACAGCTATGGATGTAACTAAATACGGTACTACAAAAAAAGAAAGGCTTTCGTCGAGGCGGGTTAAAGCTTCTTGTATATCATCAGCCATAATAAGGTAGTAATTACGCACTTTTTTTTCTCTACCCGCTTCTTCATCAACGGTTACAAGGTTTATTGTTGCTTTAAACCACCATTCTCCTGATTGATAAGGAAAAACCTCGGCAATTCTCGATTTCTTTATGTCAACAATGGTAAATTCACCATTTTTTACCATTTGCTGCATCTTGCTGATTATACGTGTTTCGGCATCAGTATAAGAAACGGCATCGAGCAAAAAATTTTCCGTAATCAATTAAATTGTTTTTTGCAAAAATAGTTCTATTTGTTTGCCGGTGCTATTTTAGTATGCGATTTGTTTTTGAAAATTTTCAACAAAACTCCGATTGGGTTATATCTTAATCGGTATCATATCGAAAAATTAAACTAAAACCTGTTGTGCGATTTAACCTGCCAGTGCAAATTTTAAATTGTTAATGTTTTTTTCTTTACTGATTTAGAGGTAACTTCTGTATTTTTCAATCAGAGATATAGGTTGACAAGTGTCATGTTTTTTTATTTAGTGCCTGTTTTACTATATTTGTCAGTAACAAACAATCCGCGTTTTATTTAGAATTAGTTTTTTTTGTGTGGTTCAAGTTAACTGCATAAGGCTAATTAAGCGCAAAATTTAAAGCGTAAGTAGTGAAATTTAAAGCTTATTCGTTACATAATTTCAGGGAGATACCCCAGATAGACCTGCTTAATGAGGAACAAAGATTTGAGATTGAAGTGGTAGGGCAGGTGCTACCATTTAGAACCAATAATTATGTTATTGATGAACTTATAAATTGGGAAAATTTTAGTGAAGATCCTTTTTTCTTGCTGAATTTTCCACAGAAAGATATGCTCGATAACGCCAGTTTTGAAAGGGTAGCTAACCTTTTAAGAAAAAAGGCTTCGCGCGAGCAGTTGCAAAATGAAGTCAAGAGGATAAGGATGAAGCTTAACCCGAATCCGGCAATGCAGGAAATGAATGTACCGCGCTTTAAAGGCAGGCAGTTAAATGGCATTCAGCATAAATATCGCGAAACACTTTTGTTCTTTCCAACACAGGGACAAACCTGCCATGCCTATTGTACATTTTGTTTTCGTTGGCCGCAGTTTGCCATGAACGACTTTAAATTTGCCATGACAGAGTCGGATTTGTTGATTGATTATGTTAAGGCGCACCCAAAAGTTACCGATGTGTTATTTACCGGTGGTGACCCGGCAATTATGAGAACATCGGTTTTTAAAGCTTATTTAGATGCTTTTGTAAAAGCACGAATACCCCATTTGAGGAACATTCGTATAGGCACTAAATCATTGGCTTACTGGCCATATCGTTATACAACAGACAAGGATGCCGATGATTTGTTGAGGGTTTTCCAAAAAGTAAAGAAACATGGAATCAACATAGCGCTAATGGCGCATGTCAACCATCCTGATGGGTTAAAGACCAAAGCTGTGCAGAAAGCCATTAAAAGGTTAAAATCGGTTGGTGTGGAAATACGGTCGCAGTCGCCACTTCTTCGAAAGATTAACGACAATGCAGATATCTGGGCCGAAAACTGGACAGAACAGGTAAAAAATGGTATAATTCCATATTATATGTTTATTGCAAGAGATACCGGAGCACAGGATTACTTTTCCGTTTCTCTTTACAGAGCCTGGCAAATTTATCGGAATGCTTACAATCAGGTAAGCGGCATTTCCCGAACGGTAAAGGGGCCAAGTATGTCGTGCGGAGCCGGAAAAATACAGATCGTTGGCGTTACTGAGGTAGGAGGAGAAAAAGTTTTTGTGTTGAATTTTTTACAGGGTAGAGACCCCGACTGGGTTGGCAGGCCATTTTTTGCACGTTTTAATCCTAATGCCATCTGGTTAAACGATCTGGAACCAGCGTTTGGAAAATCCAAATTTTTCTTTGAAGACGATTATTACCAAATGCATGCTTGAGTTAATGCATTTGAGAATGACCTGAGAAGGCAACTGTAACTTTCTGATTTTCGGTAATATATCGAATAATTTCGGTCATAAATAATTCAAAATTTTCTGAAAGAAAAGTGTAGTTTTCGATAAGTATTCGACGGGCGCTTACGGAATAGTCGGGCAATGATGTGTATTTTGACATGATGGTAATGGACTGTATAATTCCGTCTATGCTGGCATAGGCTTCCAGCCTGCGGTTGCGTATGAGTGAAGGAAGAAACCCCTTTACCTGCGGTGGCAGATACCTAAAATTTGCCAGTAACGTTGCATGACACCGGTTCGCGAAAGTGTGTAGGCTGATATTAGCATATTTCTCCCAGTTGGCTGCCAAAAAATGATCATAAAAAAAATCGACAATAATGCCTGAATAAAGTCTGTACGGTTTTCGTAGTAAATCTTTGGCTTCCCTTGCTTTCGGGTGTTTGTCGGTGAATGAATCAATATGTCGGTGGAGTAAAATGCCTTTTTTTATTTTTTCAGGATATTGTTCTATCTGCCTGCCTTTAACATAGTCGCCAATAAAATTGCCAGTCAGTACTTTCTCATCTTTGCCTGACAAATACAAATGCGCCAAATAATTCATTACATACTTTTAACATCCAAAACGTTTTCCCTGATGAAATGTTTTATTTTTTGAGGAGTCAAAAAAAATGGACTATAATATTTAAGATTTAAAATATAATGTAGTTTCCCAATAGCATGAGAATCCATTGAATAAGGCATTTTTTATTCTTTGGGAGATAACCTATTTATTTTTACTTTTGATATTCATTTTAACCTCGATGGGGAAAAAAATAGTAGCATTTGGAGAAGTTGTGTGGGATATACTACCCAATAAAAAGATTTTGGGCGGTACTCCCTTGAATATGGTTTTCAGAAGCAATTCTTTTAACGACAAGGGGTTTTTACTTTCGCGGGTGGGTGACGATATGCTTGGGGCAGCTGCTTTAGAACGGTTGAAAGATTTGAAAATAGCTGATGAAAATGTCCAGATTGACAGTGAATTTCCCACAGGAACGGTTAACATTACACTCAACGATAATAAAGAGGCTATCTTTCATGTTACACCAGATGTTGCATTCGATCATATAGAGTTTTCATCCGAATCACTTAAACTGGTGCGTAATGCCGACTGTTTTTTCTACGGTTTATTGCCCCAGAGGTTTGGGCTGTCGAAAAATACACTTCGTGAATTGCTCAATGAAACGCCGGATTCAATACATTTTCTCGACCTTAAACTTTTTGAGCACTTTTTTGATGTTACCGTTGTTGAGTACCTGCTAAACTTTAGTGATATTGTGCGCATAAAAGAAAAAGACATCCTGTTTTTAAGCCAGAAATTGCACTTGAATGCTCAAAATACTGAGCAATTTTCTGAAGGATTATTGAAAAAGTATAATTTGGGAACGGTGCTAATTACAAGAGGTTCTAATGGAATTGCCGGATTTAATAAACATGCAGGTGCATTTTGCGACCCGGGCTACAATATAATAGCTGTTGACAATATTGGGTCGGGCATTGCTTTTTGTGCCGGTTTCTTACACTATCACCTTAACGGATTTCCGATATCCGATGCCATTAAATTTGGTAACGCAGCAGGCGCATTAAATACGACCAAGCGTGGTGCCATAGCTTTTTTTGGTAAAAAAGATGTGCTCGATTTTATGGAAAAAACTCCCCAGCGGCCGAAAGCTTAAAAATGTTATATCAAAAACATATTTTATAACATTAAAAATTAGGTAACAAAATTGGGCCGATTGCTGTTTAAATAGAAAAAAACAAAACTATGAAAAAAACAAAAGAAGAAATTACCCGTAACCTGTTTGAAAGATTGTGGGAACAATATCTTTCAAGAGTTTCATATGCAAGGGTTTATGTCGACCTTGTAGAGAAGAATGGAGGTAAAGTGGTAAACGACCACATTGCTTTCCGCACATTTAATACCCATACCGGAGAGCAGCCGGCAGGAATAAGTGCTATCAGGCATATTATAAGTTCCTTGGGCTATCAGCCTGCCCTGAAATACCATTTTGAAAAAAAGAAGCTGAATGCTGTTCATTACGAGCATTCCGATCCGCTTTTCCCCAAAATTTTTGTTAGCCAGTTGGAAATTGGCCTATTGCCTGAATGGGCACAGCAGATTATTAATAATACTGTTAAAGATACGCCTTACCTGCTTTCTGACCATAGCATTGAGTTGCTAAATATTCTTAAAGAAAAAGGAGCCTTGCCTGTGGAAGCAGCAGACTACCTCGTGAAAGATTTGTTTCAATATTTTAAAAGGCCTTGGAAAATACCTTTTAAAAACGATGTACTGAAACTAAACGACGTATCGCAATATGCCGCATGGACTCTTTTACATGGAAATGCTGTTAATCACTATACTGCTTTCATTAACTATCAGGATGTTGCCGCATGGCCAGATCTGGAAACAACCTGTAGGGCATTGGCGGATGCCGGCGTACCTATGAAAGATAAAATTGAAGGGAAAAAAGGAAGTAAACTTCAACAATCATCAACCCAGGCTGTTAAGGAGGAGGTGGACGTTCGTGGCGAAAACGAAGTTGAAAAAATGACCTGGACCTATGCTTATTACGAGCTGGCAGAAAGAAATTTTGTTGAAACCGAAGGCGAAAAGAAACTATTTAGCGGCTTTTTAGGCGAACAGGCTACACACCTTTTTGATATGACACAAACCCGTGACAATTAATAAATTTCGGGAACATAGGTCATTTCGCTGATGGGAGGCCGCACATAGCCTTTGCTGTCGCTGCGCGGTGGCAAATCAAAGGGCTCTGGTGTTAAATCTTTATATGGAATTAAAGATAAAAGGTGGTGAATGCAGTTAAGACGTGCTTTACGTTTTATATCTGAATCTACCATATACCACGGGCTTATTTTGGTGTCGGTATAAGCAAACATTTCGTCTTTTGCTTTTGAGTATTCAACATACAACTCCCTTGATTTTAGGTCCATAGGACTAAGTTTCCATCGTTTTGTGGGGTCTTGTATGCGTGCCAAAAAGCGTTGCTCCTGTACCTCTTCACTTACCGAAAACCAGTATTTTATAAGTATTATCCCCGACCGAATCAGCATTCTTTCAAAATTTGGGCACGACCTTAAAAACTCCCAATATTCATCTTTCGTACAAAAGCCCATTACTTTTTCAACACCTGCACGGTTATACCAGCTCCTGTCGAATAGTACCATTTCACCGCCTGCCGGCAGGTGTGGAACGTAGCGCTGAAAATACCATTGTGTTTTTTCCCTTTCGGTGGGTGTGCCCAATGCAACAACCTTACAAATACGGGGGTTCAGCCTTTGGATAATCGATTTTATGGTTCCGCCTTTTCCGGCAGCATCCCGCCCCTCAAAAATAACAACAACCTTCAGTTTTTCCTGCTTTATCCACTCTTGTAACTTAACTAGTTCTATCTGTAACTTATTTAATTCATTAAAATAAACGCTTTTTGAAATTTTCTTTGTAAGCTGATTTTTTTCAACTGGTGCTTTCATTAAATTCAGTTTTTGGTGAAGTTGTTATTCAAAAATAGTAAATATCTGCTGAAAATCAATGTTTGTAGTTATTCAACAAGAAGGTAAGCGCCAAATCGGCTGTTGTGGCTAAAGTGGGTTAACGGGAAATACCCTTTTTTTATTTTTTGTCCCTTTATCATTAACGGATAACGTTTTTCCATTTCGTTTGTAAAGTCGGTAAATCTTTTTTGCGTATCGTACCAGGTTCGAAAAACGCCTTTGGTGCCGGGTAACAACAATCGTTCAAGGAAAAGGGAAAGCAACCCCATGTTATGCCTCATATTTATTTCCAGACAGGGATTAATTTTCAGCATATTGTACTCATCGAGAAAAACCAGCGTGTCTATGCCGAATTTACCTTCGTAAGAAGTTGCTATTTCAGATGTTTTTAACGTTTTAACCAATAATGGTACCAGTATTTTCTTTGCCGACATTATAAAATCGATAATCTCACCAGAGACCACTGTAGAAAAACCGTTAAGTTGGTTTCCGGTGTATTGCCCTTTTTTGTCGGTTGTAAAACGGCTTTCGCCCAGGTAGTTTACGATGCCGTTTTTAATTTCAAACTGAAATGCAAAGTCGAGAACTTTATTCAGCAATGGTTCAACAATAACAAAACCCTGGCTGCTTATTGAGCCGAGAATTTTTTCCCACACCTTAGGGTGTACCGGCGTTTTAGTTATGGTTTGCAATCCGCGTCCTGAGCTGCTCCAGGGAATTTTAACCATAATTTTTTCCCATCTGGCCAATAGTTTCTCTATTTCCTGTTTTGAACTACAGATTTCACCTGTTAATGTTGGGGCAATGAATATTTTTTCATCAGCTGTCCTAATTATTTCTTTTAGCATTCGAAGTGCAAACCTTCGGGAAGCGAGTGCTTTGTGTTCTGCTTTCCATTGAAAAACAGGAGATTGCTGAAATTTATCTGAACAAAATGGTTTTAATGGAGCAAGAAGCTTATGTTCAGCAGGGCTCCAACCCCAGGGTAATAACCGGTTTAATGGTTTAATAACCGGCGATGGTAAAGATATTTCCTGTTTTGAAATAAACACAGGTAGTTGGATGCCAAGTAACCCGAGTCTTTGATAAAAAGCATCATCGGGCTTGTCTTCAACTAAAATATAATCTGTTGGTTTGGCAAAGTAGAGTGGTAATACTGCCAGATCGCGTTCCATTTTTTGCAGCAACTTATTAGGTTGCCAGTTGGCCGAGCCGTTGCCTATAGCAAAGTCGCAGCTTGGGTTAAAGTGGTAAACATTTCCGGGGACGAGCATACTGTTGTCGCTATCTGTTTGCTGCAACCTGTTTGTCGTAAGGTAGTTGTAGCGATACCAGATCGCCTTCTGACAAACCTTCCTTTACTTCTATGGTTTCTTCGTTTTCGAAACCGGTGACAACAGGTTGTTTCACCATTTCACCATCTTTTATAAGGTAAACGTATTTTTCCCCGCTATCGTTATAAACCGCTTTAAGGGGTACCGAAATGGCATTGTCCTTATTAGCCAATATAATTTCATTATTGCTCGACATGGCAGGTTTTAGTTCCGGATTAGAATGGTCGAGGTTGATGATTACTTTAAACACCTTCATATCGAAATCTTTATGGTCTTCGCCAACACGGGCTATGGTTTTTATAACTCCCATTATGGTTGTTTTTTCGAGGGCATCGAAGGTAACACGCACACTGTCGCCTACTTTTATTTTGGCAATGTCGATCTCTTTTACATAAATTTCAGAAATTACCTCCGACATATCGGGTAGGGTAGCAATAGGGGGTGCAAATTCGTAAGTCGGAACATTGGAGTCTTTGCTGTATTTTTTCCCGTCCCAGCTTTTTCCAAATATAATAATGCCGTCTTTGGGTGCTGTTATCCTGGCTGCACGTATTGCTTCCTGAAATTTAGCAATTCTTTCTTCGCTGGCTTTTACCCACTCTTCATTACGTTGAACGCGTATTTTTAACTGATTTTGCTTGAGCCTGTAGTCGCGTCGTTTTTTGGCTATTTCGTTTTCAGCTTTCTGATAGGTCATTTGTGCCTTTCGCTGGTAGGCTTCCGATTCGTAAACCGATTGTTCCAGGTCAATCTTATTGTATTCCAGGTCGAGCAGGGCATTTTTTATGTCCTCGCGCATTTGCGTGAGGTTAACGGCACTATCAATTTTGGCATTGTTAAGGTCGGCAGTTTTGGTTTCCAGTTCTTGTTGCTCTTCCCGCATTCTCGACATAATCAGGTTCGCATCAAGTTGCATCACAAAGTCACCTTTTTTAATGAACTTTCCGTCCTGAACGAGATCGAGTATTTTTAACGGCCACAGCCTCAGGTCCCTGTCACACAGTATTTTGGGCGTTTTTATTTCGATGGCATGTAAGCCGTTTATTTCTCCTTTGCAATCCAGAACTGCCTGGAAACTCCCTTTTTTTACTTGGTAGAATTTCTCATTTTTCCCCGAAGTACGTGTTAATAAAAGCACCGCTACAATGGCAGCAATTATCAGAACTGATGCTGCAACAATAGTTATGTATTTTCTGTTAAAAGTCATTTTATTCTGTCTCAAGAATTCTGTCGTAGTCCACAATTAAAGGTTCTTTGCTCTCGAAATCGTAGAGCGTTAAACTTCTAATTCTAAAGTAAGCAGTCCAATAGTCGCGCAGGCGGTTAAGGTAAGCAATGCGTGCTTTTTCCTGGTTTGTGCTTGCAATATTCAGTTTAATAACATCGATTTTACCTATGAGGAAGCGCTGAAAAGTAACATTGTAACCCAAATGGGCAACGGTGTCGGCTTTGGCGGCAATAGCAACTTGTCCTGCCTGTAGGTTAAATTCCAAAACGCTTTGCATCACATCCATCTCAAAATCGATACGTTCCTGTCTGATTGTTGCCAGCGCTACTTCGCGGTTGGATTTGGCCATGGAATACCGGCCTTTTCTGCGACCCCAGTCAATAATAGGTATGCTCATACCTATTTTAAAACGCTGGCTCTTATCGGGTTGGTTATACACATCTTCGAAATTTTCTGATGACTGGCTAAGCCCGTACATGGCAAAAAGAGTGGTGTTGATACCCGCCTCCGATTTTGTTCTGGCTACATTCTCGTTCTGTTGCAACATTTGTTGCTGGTGATTCAATATTGAGGGGTTGTTTATTATGGCTTGAGAAACGGCAAAGTCTGGGTTGATCTGCAATTCCGGTACTTCATTGGGCACAATGCATTCAATTTCCGTGTTTTTGTCAAGACCTAAAAAAGAGTTTAGTTTGGCTTGCGCCCTTTTTTCCTCCAGTTGTGCCATGCTGAGTGCCTGTTGTGCATTTAACAAGCTGAGTTCCAGTTCTAAAAGTTCGTCTTGTGTAACAGTACCTACCTGAAAACGGCCTTTGCCTATTTTATATAATGTGTCGGCGTTGGCCAGATTTGTTTCCGCTATGCCACGTTGTATCTGGGCGTTGATCAAACCAAAGAAATTCCGTGTTGATTTAATATTCAGGTCTTCCACCTCCTGTATAAATTCTTTTTTTGCTTTTTCGAATTTCAAAGGCTCAATTTTCGATTGCCATTTAAGAGCATTGTATCCGTTGAGGTCTTGCATAAATCCAATGCTTATGGGAGTTGCCGAGTAAGATGTATTTTTGTCGCCCCCCAGGTTTTTTACCATTCCCACATTCGACTCTAGAAAAATTCTTCCACCCGTTAAAGCCACATTTTGGTTAAGCGAAAGTGTAAGGTCAGAATTGAGGTATTCACGCAGTCGATATTCTTCTTCGTTGGTTTCAAAGTTATATTCTATTTTTCGGTAGCGGTTAAAATCGATGGGGTCAGCTTTTAACGAGAGCCTTGGTAGTTTTTCTGCCTGGAAATATCTGAACTCCCAATAGCTGGCAAGGTACATGTTTTTGTTTCTAAATGCGTCTATCGACTGGTTGGCTGCTAATTGAATAACATCATCGAGCCCCAGGGTAATTTTTTCCTGCGTGTTGCCGGCAACGCTGAAAAATGTTATTAATAAAAGGGAAAGAAAAATTTTTCTCATAACACTGATTTTTCTGATTTATGAACGTAAAGAAATCACCGGGTCGTTTTCTGCTGCTTTTTTTGCTGGCAGGTACCCGAAAGCAATACCTACAACTACGGACACACCAAAGGCTATAACGATGCTGAAGAATGAAACAATTGTTTTTATATCGAACACAGCGGTAATAATTTTTGAAAGTACCACCCCAAGGACGATGCCGATTATTCCCCCGGAAACGCTGATAAGCGTAGATTCAGCCAGAAATTGCGCGATAATATCCTTTTGTTTTGCGCCAATTGCCTGACGCACACCTATTTCACGAATGCGCTCCATTACCGATGCCAGCATAATATTCATTATGCCAATACCGCCAACAATAAGCGAAATTCCGGCAATAGCTCCCAACACTACATTGAAAATATTTTTGGTTTTCTGTTCTTGTTTCAACAGTAATTCGGGTATGGTAACTTCAAAATCATAAAGCTCTGAGTGCCGCCTGAGTAGCATTCGTTTAATGATTTTGGCTGAAGCGCTTAGCTTTTCTGTTTCATTAACCTGAACAATGATTTTGTCCAGTTGGTTAAGGTTGTTGTCAGTATCTGTTTCTTGTGACTGTTGTTTTTCGCCGCCGAAAATGACTACTCCGTTTTCACTCCCCTGATTGGCTCTGGCAATTTCGTCGGCGCGTAGCAGTGCCCTGTTCTTAAACCTGAATAGCATGGTTTTTACAGGGACGAAAATTTTATTGTCGGAACTGCTTATTCCCAACTCATCGGAAGCGGATGCTGTAAAATCACGCCGTTCTATAACACCTATGATTTTTAGCCAAACCTGGCCGCATTTTATATATTTCCCCAACGGGTCTTCCTGTAAAAAGAATTGATTTTTAATGTTATCGCCGATTAGGCATACCGGAAGCCCTTTTTCAGTCTGATAATTGTTAAACCAGCTGCCTTCAGCCAGAGCCATGTTAAAAAGGTCGAAATAGTCGTTTTCAATACCTTCTAAAACAACAGGTTTGCTTTTTCCGTTGAGTAATGCCGAATAATTAAACGATATTACCGGCGAAATTTTTTCTACTGTAGGCAGTATCTGCTTAATTGCTTCCACATCAAGCAAAGTTAGGCCTTTTGAGAATTTTTGTGTTCCTGCTTTATCATTGTCTTCGCTATTTTGTGAATTCCCATTGTTGCCAACAGTCATCGAACTTGGGGTAATAACAATGTTGTTTACACCAACAAGCTTGATCTGTTCCAGAATTTCCTGTTCTGCTCCATTGCCAATGGCCAGCATGCTGATAACCGCTGCGACTCCAAAAATAATTCCCAGTGCCGTAAGGATAGATTTCAACCGGTTGGCAAAAATAGCCTCAACAGCAATGGATATATCGTGTAAATATCTTTTTATAAACATTGAGTTCTGGTTATAGGGTTGATAATCGAACACTTATTTGCCTTTCACGGGCAGGCCTGCCCGTGCAGCCGGCCTGTTTGCATTGGCAGGAGTATTCTTTTCAGGCTTTTTCTCCTCTTTCTTTTCTTCCTGCTTTTTAAGAATGTCTGCATAGATTTCCATCCCTTCCAATGCAAAACTTTCAGCATCTTCAGGTTCAGTAAGGAATAGTTTTTCTCCTTCGGTAACACCCTGTTTTACAATAACAAAATTTTCGTTTTCATCGCCGGTTTCTATTATTTGTTTTATTTTTTCTCCTTCTGCAGGATAAACAAACGATAAACTGTCATTTTTAAAAACGGCTTCGATAGGAATATAAACAACATCTTCGAAAGATACGGTTTGAATAGTATTTGCAGTAGTCATTGCCGGTTTCAATTCCGGGTCTGACCCATCAATTTTTATTTTTACCTCGAAAACTTTGGCATCGCTTTTTGGCATCGATTGGCCCATGTTTGCAATTGACAATACTTCACCTGTAAGCTCTTTGTCGGGAAAGGCGTCAATGCCAATTCTTACTTTTTGTCCTTTTTTTATTAAAGATATATCTATTTCGTTGATAAAAGTTTTTGTAATCAAACTTTTCATATTCGGGAAAGTGGCAATTATCGGGTTCCATTGCGATACACGTGACCCGGTTTGAGTTATTCCTCCCCAAGAATGCTGGTAATAGGATATAATGCCCGATCTGGGTGCGTAAATTACCAATTGGTCTTTTAGTTCATTGAGTGCTTGTACTCGCCCAAGTACCTGTTTGTAGGTTATATACATGCGCTTCACTTTATTGGCTTCCTGTTGCGTTTTTAGCTTGTAAGCTTTTTGTAACTGTTTCAGACGTCGCTCCGCCTTGTCGAGATCCATTTTTACCTTTTTCTGTATGGAAGGTGCTTCATAGGCTGATTCCTGAACAGCAATTTCCCGTTCCTCCAGGTCGAGGTGGGCATTAACTATCTGGTCGCGCTGATTGCTTAGTGTAAGGTTGGAGTCAATTTTACTATCCTGATAGGAGGACAAAGCCTTTTCGAGTTCATCCGAAGCTGACTTAATCTGCTCTTCAACAGTAGAGTAATCGAGGGTTGCAACATAATCGCCGGAATCAACATAAGTCCCCTCTTCAATCAGGTCTGTGATGGTTAAAGAAGATACACGTGTTTGGCGATCTTTCATTTTTTCCGGAATAACAATGTTCTCGGAATGCTCAGACTCTAATTGCCCGGTTGCATAAACAAGTACTTCAAACGGGCCTTTAACTGCTTTGGTGATGATGGTTGAGGACTCTTTTTTAGTTCGTGAAAAGAAAAGAATAGCGATAATGAGTATAGCAATTGCTAAAAGGACAAACAGCCAGTGTTTTCTATTCATGGTTACTTTGGTTTGTTTGATATTACAGACTTAATTTTATGCAAAAATTATGCCTGCATTCAAATTCAACGTAAAGATTAGTTATAAATTTCAGAAATTATGTTAATTTTTACTATAAATACATTATTTCCGAAAAAGATGCATATGCAAATATAAGAAAATCATGGCATTAGAATCTTTTAGAATCATTCTTTTTAAAGAACCCGGCTTGTGCAAGTGCCATCACCAACACGCCAGTTATGGTAATTAGTCCGCCTATTAATTGGTAGGTTGCCGGAAAAGTCCTGAAAAAAATCCAGGCACCCAGCAAAACAAATATGCCTTTGATGCTTTGCACAATAGATGATTTGGAGGCTTCGATGTAACTAAATGAATAGTAAATTGTTAAAATGGCAATAAATTCCAGAAATGCACCAATAAGTGTATTTTTAAAAGCAGAAGCAGAAGTTGCCGGGCTATTACCAAGCACAAAAAACATAACTACTGAAAACAAGAAGAGCCAAATAGCGCGGTTCAGGTTAAGTAATTCAGGGCCCAGTTTTTTTACATGCGTTTTAACAACCAATGTTGCTGCTGTGGCAAAAAGGGCATTCAAAAAAACAATTCCTGTGCCGGATATAAAGAATGTTTTTATTGAATGTCCACCGGTATAGCTGATAACAAAAGTACCCAAAAGCGCCAGAAAACCACCAAATATTTCAATAACACCAAATTTTTCTTTTAATATAAAAATACCACCAAGCAATACCATCACCGGATACATGTTCCCAAGAAAAGAGGTCACTGCCGGATCGGGAATAATGTGGATAGAAAGAAAAAAAAGTGTTGTGGTAAAAATCTCCAGAACGCCCAGTAAAAGCAATATGTAAAGCTGTTTTCGCGATAGCTTAGCCAGTTGTTTTAGCTTTCCATTCAGTAATGCAAAAAAGAAACATAATGCTAAAACAACGATATACCAGATCATTCCAAATTGTGCCAGTGGATAATCGTTTAAGGCCGCTTTACTGAAAATATAAACATTGGAATAAGCAATTGTAGCTGCCAGTGCAAATACATACCCTTTTATAGTATCGGATTTCATCGTGCAAAATTTTCAGTGGTAAATGTACAAAAATAGAATACCCGTTTTTAGCAGCAATTATTTTAATAGTTCTTTCTAATGCCATTTTATGTGTTAAATAACTTAAGAAAAAAATAATTTTTTGGTGTATAAATGGTTTGAATATTAAAGTTTACTTCCGATATTTGAAAAGAATATGAGACGCTCATTTCGATCTAAAAAAAGCCTGATATGAAACATACAATAGCATGCTTGATTATTTTAACTCTTTTTTCCTGTGGACAAAAGTCAGTGGAAAAAACAACGAAAATAAAAAAAGTAAATTGGGATTTACGAGAAATAAATGTCAATACCACTCAATTCTCCCAACACGGAACAACTTACCTATCGGTTTATTCCGAGATTTACGATTTAACCGACGAGACTAAACACCTGCTTACAGTTACTGTTAGTATGCGGAACTCTAGCCTGTTAGATTCGCTTTTTATTACCAAAGCCGACTATTACGATACTCATGGCGATCTCATACGGTCGTATGTTGAAAGCCCGATTTATCTGACACCTATGGAAACGGTGGAAATTGTGATTCCGCGGCGTGATGTAGAGGGTGGATCGGGAGGTAACTTTATTTTTGACTGGGCGCTACGAAACGAAGGGAGCGAACCTTTATTTGAATCTATAATGCTTTGGACAACAGGAAATCAGGGAATTTCATTCCTTTCGAAAGGTGTAAAATTATAATGCCAGTAGCTTTAAGAAGATATTTTGGTTAAAAAATTTTAGTTAATCATTGCTGATGAAATCAATTTTATTTTTCAATCCCTGAGCCCACGCTAAAAAGTTGCTTTAATCCTGCCTGGTTTTAAACTTTTGTTAACCATATAGTAGTAAAAACCTTGTTTTTTGTTGTTAAACCTTAATTTTGAGTTTTATTAAATCCAACTTCAAAAAATATTATTTTAGAATTTAATTCAGAAAATATGCTGCCAAAAATAAATCCGATGACTACCAATGCCTGGAAAAAGCTTGAAGAATATTATTTTAGTTTCGAGGGCACAGAGATGAAAAACCTGTTTGATGACGATGCTGACAGGTTTAAAAAGTATTCGCTTAAATTCGAAGACATTCTTGTTGATTTCTCAAAGAATATTATTGATGACGAAGTGTACTCCCTGTTGTTGGAACTGGCACAGGAGTGTGGCTTAAAAGACGCTGTTGAGAGCATGTTCAGCGGAAAAAAAATAAATGCTACCGAAGATCGTGGAGTATTACACGTGGCTCTGCGCAACCGTAGCAATAGTCCTATTGTTATTGATGGTGAGGATGTTATGCCGGAGGTGAACGCAGTGCTGGAGCAAATGAAAGATTTCTCTGAAAAAGTGATCTCTGGCGAATGGAAAGGTTATACGGGCAAAGCCATTACTGATGTGGTGAATATTGGTATTGGCGGCTCTGACCTGGGGCCGTTGATGGTAACCGAAGCATTGAAGCCTTACAAAAATCACCTTAAACTACATTTTGTGTCGAATGTTGACGGTACCCATATTGCAGAAACATTAAAGCTGGTTAACGCGGAAACCACGTTATTCATTATTGCTTCGAAAACTTTTACTACACAGGAAACCATGACCAATGCTAACACTGCCCGTGAATGGTTTTTGGAGGCAGCCAAAGGCGAATCGCAGGTGAAGCATCATTTTGTAGCTATTTCTACTAACGAAAAAGCGGTTGCCGGATTTGGTATCGATACAAAAAATATGTTCCGGTTCTGGGACTGGGTGGGTGGCCGTTACTCACTGTGGTCAGCAATAGGATTATCCATAGTGCTGGGTATAGGCTATAAAAATTATATCGAGTTGCTGGAAGGTGCCCATGATATGGACAACCACTTCAGAAATACGGAGTTCAGTAAAAATATACCGGTAACCCTGGCCTTGATAGGTATTTGGTACAACAATTTTTATGGTGCCGAAACAGAAGCTATACTTCCATACGACCAGTACATGCATCGTTTTGCTGCCTACTTTCAGCAGGGCAATATGGAAAGCAACGGCAAATATGTTGATCGTAACGGCAATCAGGTCGACTACCAAACGGGGCCCATTATTTGGGGTGAACCCGGAACTAACGGGCAACATGCTTTTTACCAACTGATCCACCAGGGAACAAAGCTGATACCCTGTGATTTTATAGCTCCGGCGATAAGTCATAATCCGCTTGGAGACCATCACCTAAAACTGTTGGCCAACTTTTTTGCGCAAACAGAAGCCATGATGGTGGGAAAAACAAAAGAACAAGTAACAAAAGAACTCACTGCTGCCGGAAAATCGCAGGAGGAAATAGAAAAATTGTTGCCTTACAAGGTATTTATGGGAAATGTACCCACTAATTCGTTGTTGGTGAGGATGATAACGCCGCGTACACTGGGGGCGCTTATTGCCATGTACGAGCATAAAATTTTTGTACAGGGGGTAATCTGGAACATTTACAGTTTCGATCAGTGGGGTGTTGAACTTGGAAAACAGCTTGCCGGCGCCATACTCCCTGAGCTGAAAAACGATGAAAACGTTGTCGGGCACGACAGCTCTACCAACGGTTTGATAAATACATTCAAGGAGATGCGATAGCTTGCTGCTTGTTTAAACCTGAGAAGCAATATTAGCTTAATTTTGTTGTAAGTAGTGCCATTTCTTTCCGTGGCGATGCATTTTCGTAAAGTATGCGGTAAACAGTTTCGGCAATGGGCATATCTACTTGGTATTTTTGGTTGATTTGTTGAATAGATTTGGAAGCAAAGTAGCCTTCTGCAATCATGTTCATATCGAGTTTAGCCATTTTTACCGGATAGCCTTTGCCAACCATAGTTCCAAACATCCGGTTGCGGCTGAATTGCGAATATGCTGTTACCAAAAGGTCGCCCAGGTAAGCCGAACTTTTTATGTCGCGGGTGATCGGGTGAACTTTATCAACAAATCGTTTTATTTCCTGTATGGCATTGGAGATAAGCACCGCCTGAAAGTTGTCGCCATAGCGCATGCCATGTGCAATGCCAGAGGCAATGGCTACAATGTTTTTCAATACCGATGTATATTCCGTGCCCCAAATATCGTCAGAAGTTGTGGTAAAAATATAATCACTTTGAATTAACCCGGCGAACTCGGCAGCTTTATCTTCACTGAGGCTTGCTATGGTGAGGTACGAAAGGTACTCAAGTGCCACCTCTTCAGCATGGCAGGGGCCGGCAATAACGCCCATGTTGTTGAAATCAACATTGAAGTTCCGGTTCATGTACTCAACTACCAAAAGATTTTCTTCCGAAACAATGCCTTTTATTCCCGAAAGGATATATTTTTTACTGATATCAGTTTTTAATTCTCTCAAAATAACCGGTAAAAAAGCTGAAGGCACTGCCAGCACCAATAGCTCAGAGTTTTCCGACAATTCGTTAATATCGCTGTAAAAATTAATCCGATTAGTATCGAACTGAACTCCTGGTAAATAGCGCGGATTATGGCCTTGAGCTTCAAAAAGCTCAATGGTTTCTGTTTTTCGTATAAACCAGTTAATATGCTTCGTGTTCTCCAGCAACATTTTAGAAAGTGCTGTTGCCCAACTACCACTGCCAATAACGGCTACTTTTTTTCGTTTCAATGCCATTTTTTTGAATGGTGCAAAAGTAATGGTTTTATTGAATTAGAAAACTGATGAAAATTCAAGGTATTTTTTTATTGCAAAATTAACCCGGTTTGGAGCGATATACTTTTTGAAATTCCGGATAACTATCTTAAAAAATTATTATTATTGGCTTAATAGACATTTTTTAGGCTGCAATCTTCTATAAGCCTTATTGCACCTACCTTTGCTAAAGGTCAAAGGTTATGAATAAAAAAAGTGCTTTTATT